>ENA-ORSJ01000308-ORSJ01000308.1-human-gut-metagenome-genome-assembly--contig:-NODE-308-length-55317-cov-23.278908_pt1 | contig 55317 bp, 51 predicted proteins | sample MGYA00242191_ERZ509158 | MGnify/ENA primary metagenome ERZ509158 (study PRJEB26280, sample SAMEA2338623) | human gut metagenome | biome: human gut; feature: human-associated habitat; material: faeces...
TACTGAAAATCAGCGACTTGACCAACTTTTTATAGTTAAGTTTTCATAAGCATTTCTTAATATAAGTTATTGATTTACAGACGATTAAATATTAATTTAACGCAGTATTGTTTTTATGATAGTATGCATAATTCTCCTTTACTAAATATGTTCCTCCAACTTCTTTTTTAGCTTCATATATTTCTGATGCAAGGCGAATTTCTTTTGCGGTTGCAGCTCTTTCAGTTCTTTCTTTCTGATGGCTGTCATTTCCTTTTTTATCGCTTCGATGTGGATGGTATGGGAAACGGCTTGATGCAGATCCTGCTGCGAGGAAGTAATCTGGGTTGATGCAATCTGGCGAACCAAGGATTCATAGAGTGTATCCATATTAGAAGTACTATCCAGACGGAGAGATAGCATTTCTTCTGATAACCAGTCTGTAGAAAATGACTTGATGATCTCGAATGTGCCAGCAGAAGCATCCTTCCATTGCTTGTAGTTTACCAATAAGCGATAACGATTATCCTGCTGAATGATGAAAATCGTATGTCGGGGTAACTTGCTATCAATATAGCGAAAGATGTCTGAACAGTCTGAAATTCCTTTCTTAAGCTTAATAAGAAAGATGGTGAGTTCGTGAACATTCTTTCCATCTGCCACATGCAGATTGCTGGGTGCCAACTTATAGAGCCAAACTACCTGCTCTACATTCTCAATAAATGCAGATTTCATGCGAGCCGTTACCTCAAGATGGCTATAAAAAGCCATCTTGGGTACTACTCGGTTTACCAACGTAAAGTCGGGGAAATTTAATATATTCATAAGTTCTTTTTTTACTTTGCACATTGAACTTGGAACTTTATGATTAAAGAGATTGCTTATCTGATAACCAGGAAGGTGATGAGTTCGAAATCATCCAATCCCTTGATATCATTAGTCAAAGCCGTGGTTTCACCCAACGAGAAAAGACTGTCTATGTCGCTCTCTTCCTTGATGCGTACCATACTGTCGATGGCCTTCTGCAACAGGTCGCTATAATGTTCCATGTGTCTGCCGTCGCTGGTTTCCTTACTCAGCAGGGCACAAAGATTTCTGTCGTATTCCTTCTTGTCCTTGCAGAGCAATCGCAGGGTATCCAGTAGTTTCTTGGGATGAAGATGGTCGCAGATAACCTCGCCATCATCCGACAGATACACCATATAGAAAGGATGAAGTAGGTTTTTCTTGTCGATGTTCACAGCATTATTGCGATTCTTCAATACATAGATGACACCGGGCTTGACATCGCCCTTTGCACCTGCCACAGCATTCATTCCGAAAGGAGCATGCTCTATGTCGGGATGTTCCTTGATATACGATAAGAGGTCGAGACGAAACTCGTTCAGTCCCAGGTCCATGATGTTGATACCGGTGTCCATATCCTCAATGTCAATCACTTCTTCCTGCAGATGCTTCAACTGCTTCCTGCGATATTCCAGGTCGCCTTTTTCGTTGTCGCTCAGTAGGTTGTCATCTCCAGTAGAAGTCAGAATGGTGGCTTTCATACGGCTCTCCACTCTGCCTTTCAACTGGATATATTCGTCCAGTTCCATATCAGGCCAGTAGTTTACCAGCTGTATTTCCTTGTTTCGGCTGCCAATACGGTCAATACGTCCAAAACGCTGGATGATGCGTACGGGATTCCAATGGATATCGTAGTTAATCAGATAGTCGCAGTCTTGCAGGTTCTGACCTTCCGAGATACAGTCTGTAGCGATGAGCACATCGATGTTTTCATGAATCCATGGCTTCTTAGCTGCATCCTTTTCATCAAAGATGTCACCTTTGTCTTTGGAGATGGGCGAGAAGAAGGTGAGCACATTATTGAATGTACACTCAAACTTCGGAATGGTGCATTTGCCCTCGGTACTACCCGTGATGAGGGCAACGTTCAATCCGCAGTCTGCCTTGATTCTTCCGGCAAGTTCCTGATAGAGATAGTCTGCCGTATCGGCAAAGGCTGTGAAGATGAGCACCTTCCGGTTATCCTTGTTGATAGGATGGGTAAATTTCTCCTTCAAGTCTGCTATCAGCATTTGCAGCTTGCTGTCATGGGCTGGCGTAATATCTTCCAGCATCAGGAGCAGCATCCTGAGTACTTCCTGATCTGCCGACAGATCTCTTCGCCAACTGATGTAATCCATATCCCTGAGTCTGAAACCTCTTATCTCTTCAGCTTCCTGATCGATGAGCGAGATGGTTTCGTTGATGTAAGCCGTGATGCGCTCCAAGGTGAGGCGGAAGGAGTTGACCGAACTTTCCAGTCGTTTCAGCAGGTTGGTAGCCATCAGATTCCGTAGTCCCTTCTCTCGTCCGTCGATAGATAAGCCGCTTCCATCATAGTCGATGGTATAGCTGTTCCTGGCGCTATCGTGCAGATAGAGCGACGGGGTGTAGATAGACAGATTCAGATTGTCCAGTTCTGTGGCGATATCCTTGAAGTTGATGGCATTGCTGATGTCGGTGAGTTTCGGACGACGGGAGATAGGAGGCAGACGATGTGGAAATTCACCGATGGCACTGGTATCATAATACTTCATGATGTGGCTGCGCGAACGGGCGATGGTCACGGCATCCAGCAACTGGAAAAAATCGTAGCTCAGGTCGTTGAGCAGCCTTTCCGTTGTGCGTTCTTCTGCTTTTAGTTTTGCCCAGTGGTTATATACCTTCTGGGCATTCGTAAAGATGTCATCTACGTTCTTGCTTAATCCCAATGCTTCGTCAAACGAGCTGCTTCTGCCTTCGTAAGCCAGCTGCAACTGGTTCTTCAAATCGCCAAATCTATTGTTCACAGGGGTAGCACTCAGCATCAGTACCTTCGTCTTCACACCAGTACGAATCACCCGGTTCATCAGTTTCTGATATCTGTTTTCCTTTCTTTCCTCAAGCTGCTCATCATCATCTTCCTCTTCATCCACGTTTCCTCCATTGCGGAAGTTATGGCTTTCGTCGATGACCACGAGGTCGTAGTTGCCCCAGTTGATGTGGTCCAGATCCAAGCCGTTGGAACTTCCATGTTCTCGTGAAAGGTCGGTATGGAAGAGAATGTCGTAGCGCAGACGGTCGCCAGCTATCGGATTGTTCTTGTAATTGGAACGGAAGGTAATCCAGTTCTCATTCAGCTTTTTCGGGCAAAGCACCAGCACACTCTTGTTGCGGTTTTCGTAATACTTGATGACAGCTAGTGCAGTAAAGGTCTTTCCTAATCCCACACTGTCGGCAAGAATACAACCGTTGTATTTCTCCAACTTGTTGATGATGGCGAGTGCCGCATCCTTCTGGAAGTTGTATAGCTTGTTCCAAATGAGACTGTTCTTGAAACCGGTCCGCTCATTGGGAAGAACATCTTCAGAAATATCTTCCAGAAATTCATGGAAGATGTTGTAGAGAGCGATGAAGTAGATGTATTCGGGCGCATTCTCTTGATAAACCGTCTCGATGTATTCCAAAACCCTGGCAGTTACGTCCTTGAATTTCTCATCGTTCTCCCATTGCTGGTTGAAGATCTGCAGATAAGCCTCGGCAGAAGGAGAAGGCAGCACATTGACCATCGTATAGACATTGTTGCCCTTTTCGCAACCCAGTTGGGTGGTGCTGAAATCATCAAAAGGAAGATAAACATGCTGCTTGCTGGGCACATTCATGTCAAAGACAGGTAGGGCAGAAGGTTCCCCATCACAGAGATGAAAGAATCCGCCCATTCCTTCCTGTGAAGAATTGGACTTGAATTTCACTTTCTTCCGAATCCATGCCGCACACTCCTTGGCGATAGCTTTTTGCGACAGCTGGTTGCGGAGCTTGATTTCAAACTCAGTACCATAGAGGTTGCGCTCACGGTTCAATTTCGGAATGTAAAACTCCCGTTTCTCTTTCTTCGTCTTGTCTGCCACAAAGGTTGGCGAGGTGAAGATAAAGCGTACTTCCTCCACCTTTTCCAGTTCCGCCTTCATGGCTTCGAAGGCGTAGATGGAGAAAGAGGCGGCGGCGATGGATATGCGACTTTGGGTGGACAACCTCGACTTCAGGTCGTCCACCAATCGTTCGCTGGTATTGTTTATCTGTTTCGGCTGTTCCATGTCCTATTGCTTAACATTCAACATTTAACACTTAACATTACGAATTACTTCACCCATTCCATCAAGTCGTCGTAGTTGGTTACCTTATGATAGTAGATGCCCGAACCTGAGAGTTGTTCGAAGAGCCTGTCGGCACAGGCTATCTTGCCATCTTCTATGCCTCGCAAGTCGAGGGTTGACATGCTGCCCTTGGTTTCGGCTACGAAATAGACATGCTTCACGGCACCATCCTTGAAGGCTATCGCCCAGTCGGGAGAATAATTGCCCACAGGGGTAGGAATGTGGAAGCCTTTTGGCAATTTGGCATATACGGCAACATCGGTGCTCGTATCGAGGTCTTCCACGAACTTGCGTTCCACACTCTGCTTTGCCGTTCCATCGGTAAACACATAATCCACGATGCTCTTCCTTCCCTTGTAAGCCTTGTCAAGCGAGGTATGTTTCTCCTCCGTAAAGATGGCGGAATCGTAGCTTCCCTCTATCTCGTTGTAACTGATATGATCTACGATGATAGTGGCTTTCTGCTCCAGTATCAGACGACTTACCCTGCGGATAAACTCTTCCGGATTCACCTTGTACATATCAAACTTGCTTGGCATGATTTGGGATAGAATCCCGGCGATGGTTTTGCGGGTCAATCGGGTGTTGGTGGCTATCTTGCCTAGCAGGTCGTACTTCACGGTGCTTACTACATCCGTTCTCAGGTCATCATGCTGCATTTCTTCCTGCACCATCATGCTGCCCACCTTCATATCGTCATGTTTCAGTTCCGTCTTCTGCACTCCTCGGGTTACCACGTAGCTCAGTTTCGAAACCACCAGTTCCTTGTTGATGGCAGCAATGGCTTTCTCTATCAGTTCCTTGCTTTCGAAGTTCACCGTATAGGCATATTTGTGGTTGATGCGATTCCAAAGTTCCTGGAACTCCTTCTTCGTAAAGTTCTCATTCAGTCTGTTCTCTGGAGTCTGCGGCGTACTTCCGTTCTCTATCATACCGTCAAGGGCAGAAGGATTCCAAACGCCTTCTATCAGTTTGTGAATCCATTTGCCGTATGGCTTTATTTCATCTGGCAATGTTGCGAGTGTTCCTGATGTTGCAGCAGAGCGGTAAGCATCGGTTACATGACTTTCGTCATCCACATAACCGTTCTTTACCAGATAGAAATAAATCTTCTTGGCTTCTGATGTCGTGATGCTGTGCTTGCTGCCATCCTCAATCGTGAAAGTCTTTCCGTCGAAGTAATCGATGTCGGCAACCTTCGGACGGTCGTAGAGATCTTCCGAAATATTCTTCTGCAGGTCGTTTACGAAATCAGCATAGCCCTCAGAGGCAATCACGGTAAGGCGGTTAATCTGCTGCACCTGTCCCTGCAGGGTATCGGCATCCTGTCGTACTCCCTTGTTGTCAACGCAGAGTCGCAATCCTCGTCCCACTTCCTGACGCTTCTGCGAGATGCTGTTTGCCTGTCGGAGCGAACAGATCTGGAAGATGTTCGGGTTATCCCAACCTTCTCTCAAGGCAGAGTGGGAGAAGATGAAGCGAACTGGCGAGTAAGTTGGGTCGAGACTTAGCAGTCGTTCTTTATCTTTCATAATCAGGTCGTAAGCCGATACGTCGTCGCTTCCTGCTCCCTTCTTCTCATCGCTGTCCTTGATGCGCTTGGTCTTGGGGTCGATGGAGAAATAACCTTCATGGGTCTTGTTGACAGGGATGCAGCTGAGATACTGCATATATTCCGGGTCGTACATATTCTGATTTTCGTTCAGCTCTGCCCGGTATTCCTGTTCGAATATTTCTCCATAGCGTCCCAGCATCGCATTGCCGTCTTCATCATACTGGCGATACTTGGCAACCTCATCGATGAAGAAAAGCGAGAGGCACTTGATGCCACGATGGAAGAGCGCACTCTCTTTGCGGAAGTGCGCCTTGATGGTCTCCCTTATCTGGATGCGAGCCTTGTGGTCGGCAGTTACGTTGCCGATTACCTCCTTCAGTATCAGACTCTCGCCGTTGCTGAACTTCACCTGGCTACGGTTTGGCTGACGGGCATCCACCACGATGTCGGTAATCATGAACCCCTTGTATTGCAGCATGTTTCCGGAGGCACTATAGAGGTCGTCGCCTTCGCCCAACTTCTTGTTGATTCGCTTGATGGCTCCCGTAGTGCTTTGCTGTTCTATCTCCAGTCTTACCTGTGGAGCCTTGTCTTTCGAAAGCAGCAGCTCTGCAAAATAGATATAGCTGTCGGTACCTTTCAGGTTCTTCAGTTCGAAGCCTACTACCTCTATTTTCTTCACCAGTTTGTGGTTGTAGGCATCAAGTGCATCGAGCACATACACCGTGTTGTGGTGTTCCTTGTGGGTAGCGGAATAGTTCAGGGTGAAGAGCGGATTGAAGGCTTTGAGTGCCGTCTGTGTAGCGGCGCCTCCCATCTTCTGCGGTTCATCCAGAATGATGATAGGGTTGTTGGCTGCAAGAACGGCGATAGGCTTTCGGGAACCAAATTCATCACGTTCGGAGTTGATGATGCGTGCCGCCTTGTTCTTGGCTCCCTCCTTCATGGTATTGAAGGCTTGGGTGTTGATGATCATCACGCTGATGTCGTTGCTTTGCGAGAAGGTGTCGATGTCGTTGAGGCTGCTGCTGTCGTAGATGAAGTAGCGAGCCTTCTTGCCGTATTGCTCCATGAAGTGATCTACCGTGATGTCGAAGCTTTTCTTCACACCCTCTCGGATAGCGATGCTTGGAACCACCACGATAAACTTGGTCCAGCCATACTGCTTGTTCAGTTCGAACATCGTCTTGATATAGACGTATGTCTTTCCCGTACCGGTTTCCATCTCTACGTCGAGCTGGCAGGCACCGAGTTTCTGACAGAGTTCTTCATCCTGATGGATGTTGTTCTCTGTCTGAATCTGTCGGATGTTGTCAAAGAGAGCCACCTTATCCATGGCAAGGCGGTTGTTCTTATAGCCTAGGCTATTGCCAGCATCATCGCTATCAGCAAAAACATTGGTTTGAACGAATTTGATGTCATGCTTCTTGCTGTCAACCACATACAGTTTTCCCTTATCCATCCTGTATTCCAGGTTGGCTTGGTTGGGCTGCCCCTTGAAGACGTTGATGACGCTCTCCACGGCATCGGTCTGATATTGTTGTATCTTAAACTTCAGTTTCATAATCGTAATCAGTAAAGCTCTTTTTACTTTTACAAGTTTCAAGTAAACACAGCAAAAATGTTCTTTTTACTTTTTTACCTTTTTACTTTTTTACCTTTCTAAAGGATTTTGGTGACTGTGTCAGGAGAATATGTTTTAAAGATCTGCTCGAAGTTGGTGGCGGTGGAATCGTCCTTCATGCTGGTGTCACGGAGCACGGCATAGGCTGGTTGCATCTGAGCGATGGCCTTTACCACATCGTCGGTTACATCCGGGTCGAAGCAAGCCACGAGGTATTCTTCGGCAACGTTATAGATAGTCTTGCCAGCTACCGTTGTCGTTTCTATCTTCGAATCCAGGGTTGCGCCGAGTTCAAGCATCACCTGGAAGAGTAGGTCTTCGCCCGTTCTATCCGGCTTTACATTATCAACCTGCGAGAAGAGGTCGGCTTGTGAAATATCCTTTGGAGAATAGTAAATGTCCTGCATATTGGTGGAATCGAGTTTCAACACACGGAAGCCAGTATCGAGGTCTTGGGTGGTTAAAGGAGATTCCTCTTTAATCTTCTTGCCGGCTCTTCTTATTCTTTCTTTTCCTATTTCACAGATGTTCTTATAGCCAGCCTTGAAAGCTTCGCTCTTCTCATCGGTCTTTTCTGGGAGTTGCACCATGATGAACTTGCGGTTGCCGCCATCTTCAGAGTTGAGCTGCATGACAGCATGGGCAGTTGTGGCGGAGCCACTGAAGAAGTCGAGGATGATTCCTTCTTCCGTAAAGTTCGATTTAACTAGATTGTAAATGAGCTTTATGGGTTTGGTGTAATCAAAATATTTTTTGTCGAATAATTCGAGAAACTCTTTATCGCTTTCCTGATTATCTCCATAATCATTTAGAAGTAAATCAGTAATAGACTTTCTCTTTTCTGCAGCTTCTTCTCCAACATCTCTTCGCAAAAGAAAATTCTTTGTTATGTATAGTAAATCCTTTTGTATGAATGTATCTATATTTGATTGTGAATCAGAAAATTTACTAACGACTTCAACTTCGTTAGTAGTTCTACCATTTTCATAGTAGATGTCATTTTTATATTCGACATCCATACTGCGACCTGTATAAACTCCTGCTTTAATAATACCAGTTTGTTCCTCGCTTTTTACTCTTACTCCCGGCTTGAATATTCTAGAAGAGATTTTGTTGTTTATGTTTATTACTTTCTTATTAGAATCACTTACTTTTTCAACAGATAATTTTTCTAGTTTGAAAGTGTTTTTTGCATAAACAATTACGTATTCCATCACTTTTGCCGTATGTTTTGCAAGAAACGAAGGTTGCTTCTTTTTCTTCCAATGCAAACAATCAACAAAGTTTTGTTCTCCAAACACTTCATCGCAAACTTTTCGTAGGTTCTCAACCTCATTATCGTCAATAGAAATAAATATCACACCGTCATCAGTTAGCAAATCTCTAGCAACTTTCAATCTCGGATAAATCATGTTGAGCCAATCAGTATGGAATCTGCCATTGCTTTCGGCATTGGTAAACATACGGTTGCCCTGCTCGTCAAACTGTCCTGAGTTGGCGAGGTATTCTTCTGAAGACTGAGCGAAATCATCTTCATAAACAAAATCGTTTCCGGTGTTGTAAGGTGGATCTATATAGATCATTTTCACCTTATGGAGGTAAGTTTCCTTCAGACACTTGAGAACATCGAGGTTGTCGCCCTCGATGTAAAGGTTTTGGGTGTTGTCGAAATCAACGCTGTCTTCACGGCAAGGGCGAAGTGTGGCATTGATAGGAGAGTTGGCAAGGAGAATCGCCTTGCTCTTGTCGGGCCAGGTAAACTGGTAGCGTTCTGCTCTTTCTGACATCACGCTATCAGAAAGATTCTGCTTGAGTTTCTCGAAATCTATGAGGTGCTTTGGCTGACCGCTTCTTTCATCCACGGTCTCCGTAACGCAGTCGGGAAACAGCTGCGCAATTTTCGTAATGTTGTCCTCGACACCATTACTACTCTGCATTCTTAAATTGTCCATTCGTAGCTCTTTTCATTGTTGGTTACTATATATAATAAGGTATAGCAACAAACATTGAAGCGAACTCCAACGTTTTTTGCTATAGCTGATGGGTGCGTTTGGAACTAAATCATTATCGGAGTAAAACGGGCAGCGGACAGAAGGATTAGCAGAAAGCCATCCGTCGAAAAGCCTTGATGAAGTGAAGACAAAGAAGAAGCGTGAGCTTCCCTTATCTACACTTGAGGCTTTTGCCGGGCCCGTCATTCACGATAAGTTCCGCCCACGCTATAGCGCAGGCGTTTACAGAACTTATTCATTCGTGAATGACAACTTTTAATTCGGCAAAATTTCAAGTGTGTTCCGAACAAATTAGTAAACGCAAGTTTATAATCTTACTATGTTATATCTTTCTTTTCTGTTTCTTATATTTCTTCCTTTTTTAATTGTTATATATTCAAAATTCCTTGTTGGTCATTATGATGGCCAACAAGTTTTAAAAGATACCGGAATTTCATCCATAAGGAGTCTATTCGCAACACTATAAGGTTTCCATCCATGCGATAGCATCTTGAGCAGTGCCAAAGCACAGAGTTTCTCCGTTTGTATGTTCTTCTCTCGTTTTGTCAAGCTTCGCTTGCAAATCGGGAGTAATCACATGAGTTGATGTGCTCATATCCTTTGTTTTAAATTGTTATATGGAGCAAAGGTAATAAAAAATAATGAGAAATGAGGTGTTCTTATGAATTTTAACACTGATAATCTTGATTATAATGGCTTGTATGAGTCTGATAACTCTATCTTTTATCACAAAACATCCTATTATAACTCTATCTTTTATCATAAAACACCCCTTTATAACTCTATCTTTTAGCAAAGTTAACATAAAATAATTGCTTATCTCGTTAATAATCAGTATTTTTGCAGCTGTATAATCATAAAGACGCAAAGATATGGATAAATACTTGTCAAGAAGCATCGACCAGGCTTTGCTGGAATGGAAGGATAATCCTCGAAGAAAACCTCTTTTGGTGAGGGGCGCCCGACAGGTAGGCAAGTCGAGCACCATTCGGCATTTGGGCAAGAGCTTCAAATATTTTTTGGAAGTTAATGTGGAAAGAAATCCTGAGGTGATGGAATTCTTTAAGGGCTGTCGTGATGTGAAGAGCATAGCTGCTAAGCTATCCGACTTCTTTAATGTGCCGGTTGTTCCGGGCGAAACCCTTCTTTTTCTCGATGAGATACAAAAGAGCGAGGACGTCATTCACAGCCTTTGGTTCTTTAAGGAAGATTATCCTGAACTTCATGTCATTGCAGCAGGTTCGCTCCTGGAGTTTGCGCTGAAGGATTTGGCATCATTTGGAGTGGGCAGAGTAAGTTCACTGTTTGTCTATCCGATGTCTTTTGATGAATTCCTGACGGCAATGGGGCAAGAGGGGCTTCTTAGAACCAAGCGAAATAGCAGTCCTACGAATCCGCTGCCCGAGGCATTCTATAACAGATTGGTGGAGGCTTTTCGAAGTTATATGCTGGTTGGCGGAATGCCAGAAGCCGTGGCAACCTACACGGAGACAGGGTCTTATCGCTATAGCAGTGATATTGTAAATGAAATTATCCAGGGGTATCAGGACGATTTTGCCAAGTACGGAGCCAAGGCAAATCCTCTGCTTTTGCGCCAAACTCTCATAAGCGTAGCGCATCAGGCTGGAGCCAAGTTTGTTTACAGTAGGGTAGAAGGACAATATCGTTCGGCAGAAGTAAAGGTGGCTTTGGAGATGCTGAAGGATGCCGGACTAATCATCCCGACCTATCATACGGATGCCAATGGGGTGCCGCTTGGGGCTGAAATCAACGAGCGGGTTGTGAAATATCTTATCCATGATACAGGCGTGCTGCTTGGAATCCTGGGAATAGATGACGACATCGACGACAGCATCAAGGAGATGATGGTGGCAGATTCCATCGATCTTGTTGACAAGGGGCATGTGGCAGAGATGATGGCGGGTTTGGAACTGGTTAAATATTCTTCTCCGCAGAAGCGGCATCAGTTGTACTATTGGCAAAACATGAACAAAGGTACTTGTGCCGAGGTGGATTATGTGATAGCTCGCAGTGGCAGCATTGTTCCGATAGAAGTAAAATCGGGTGTGAAGGGTTCTATGAGCAGCATGTATTCGCTGATGCGCAATCCGCAGAAGCATATAGAAATGGGTATCCGCTGTTCTCTCGAAAACTTTGGTACATTCGAGAGTCCCGATGGCAAGAAGATAGACATCATTCCTCTTTATGCTATCTCCAATTTGTTTGCGGAGAAGTAGATGGGGGATATAAAGAAATATCAAAAAAACTAAGAATATGGCTAGAGCAACAGGTTCAATCAATTATTTGGAGCATCGCACGCCCTTGAAGGACGAAAGCGGTAAGTATCAGATACATCCGATGTTCGTAAAACGGGATATCGTTGACAGGGAGAAGATGGAGAAGCGTGTTCGCGATCATTGTGCGATGAACGTTTCGTCCTTTATCTCTGCATTGGAAACGCTGGAGGATGAAACGCTTTACGCCTTGGCTGAGGGCAACGAGGTGAGGGTAGGCGATATGTTTATCGTCAAGCCTAAGCTGGGGATGGTGAAGCATAAGGACAAGAATGGAATCGAATGGAAAAGGACCTATCATGAGGGTGATCTGATTCCAGCCAATGAGGTGGATATCTGCGGCTTGGAAATTCAGCCCACGAAGGAGTTCCTGGAAAGGCTTAAACGCCACTCTAATGGCTGCAGCCGACAGTATTGGAGTGTGAAATCTACTCCAAAGGAGGCGGATAAGGAGTTTGCTGATATTGTAGAGATTTGTCAGCAGCAGGGTTATATCACGGTGAAGGATATGATTCGTGAATTCGGTGTCACCCGCTATCATGCCAATAAGGTATTGAATGACCTCTGTGAGGAACCGGCTGCCAGAATGTATGCTACCAAGGAAGGTCCAATAACGCTCTATCGTTTGTGGAAGAAGGAGTAACTAAGACGTAGTTGTTGAAACGGCTCTTTAGGTTGACGGAAGCGTTTCCTTAACTTGAATAAAGCGTCTCTTCTCGTTGAAGGATACGTCTCCGAGAGTTAAAAGAAGCGTTTCCAGGAGTCAGAACAAGCGTCTTTTAGAGTACAAGCATATACCTTCTCAGACATTGCCACTAGGCTCAGCAGCTCTGCCGAGCCTAGTCAGCAGGTCTGCTGACTGCAGTCAGCACCTCTGCTGAGCCTAGTGACAACACCTTTTAGTCGTACAGCTATAACCTGTTTAGTTGTACAACTGTATACCCTATAGTCGTACAACTGTATACCCTATAGTCGTACAACTGTATACCCTATAGTCGTACAACTGTATACCCTTTAGTCGTACAACTATAACCTCTTTAGTTGTACAACTATACACTTTTTAGTTGTACAATCGTAAAATGATGATACTTCTATGAGATATATTGGGTGCTCTCATTCAATCCAAACATACAGCATCTTCCTTTTATCACGTTCGTTTGCTTTTGTTCTATTTCAACGAACGAAATGAGGAAAAGCAGCTTCTCCTAATTCTGGCTCATATTCAAAACCTTCGTAACTGAAGCCTGCCAGTTCCTCTGGAGTAAGAAGCTGATTATTCAGGATATATCTCACCATGGCTCCACGGCAAGATTTAGCCCATACAGCCTGCATCTTCAATCTGCCGTCTTTCTGGCGGACATAAAAGAGTGGCTGAATGACCTTTATTTCCTTACATACTCTCTTCCAATCGAACAGATGTTCATATTCCTCTGTAGAAAGATGGATGAGTATACCATCATCAGCTTTCACACTATCGATGAGAACATCTGTCAGTTTGTCTTTCCAGAACTGATTGATAGGCTTGTCGTTTGTAGCTTCGAGCGATACGCAATGCTCCATACGATAAGGTACGATGCCATCCAACGGTCGAAGCAATCCATAAAGGAAACAGGTAATCCAGAGATGTTTCTGGGCATACTCTAACGCCTCCTCGCTCAAAGAACTGGCACGCAGATGTTTGTATGCCTGACCATTGTAAGCCAGGATAGCAGGCATCTTCTCTGCAGCCATAAAATCATGATATCGCTTCCAGTTCGTCATTGCAATCTTGCTGCTGCAATCCAGTTGCTTAGCCAATTCCTCTACATTCATCATTGCCATTTCTTTGGCCAAGTCATTGGCAACTGATTGGAATAGTGGCACGGAGATAGGCTTTCTGTCTGCCTTCTCAAACATGATTTTGGCATTTGCCAATAATATCTGCATAATAATTAATCTTTTGAATTGTACCTGCAAAGATAAGAAAAAATCAATATACAATGCTAAATAGCTAAGAAAAATCCCATAAAATTAAAATTTTTTATAAAACGAGCATTATATAGTATTTTTTCTTGTGTAATCTATAAATATTTGTTACCTTTGCCCCATGAAAACATTATTAGACGTTCATACACATACAATAGCATCAGGTCATGCCTTCAGCAGTTTGCAGGAAATGACCTTGACAGCAAAGGAGAAAGGGTTGGATATCTTGGGAATCACAGAGCACGGTCCCAATATCCCAGGTACCTGTGATCCTATCTATTTCAGAAACCTTCATTGTGTTCCACGCCAGCTCTATGGAATCAAACTGATGCTTGGAGCAGAACTCAACATTCTCAATACGAAGGGAGATATCGATCTCGACGAGGATTACTGGCGTATGCTGGATATCCGAATAGCAGGCATCCATAGCCTTTGCTGGCAGGGAGGAAGTAAGGAGGAGAATACGCAGGGTGTCATCAATGCCATGCGCAATCCCTTCGTGCAGATTATCTCTCATCCTGGCGATGGTACGGCAGAACTGGATTTCGAGGAACTCATGAAAGTTTCCAGGGAGACGCATACCTTGCTTGAAATCAACAACCATTCCATGGCTCCCATCCGCCACAAGACGGTGGCTGCTCCCAATAATCTGGAACTGCTGGAACTTGCCAAGAAGTATGAAACTCCAGTCATCTTCGGGAGTGATGCCCACTTCTCTACGATGATTGCCGACTACAGCAACATTATGCCACTGGTAGAAAAAGCAGAGTTCCCGGATGAGCTGGTTCTCAACTATCAGCCAGAGAAATTCATGGCTTACCTCAAGCCAACCCCTGAGAAATAGGAAAATTTAGTTTCACATTTCAATTTACACGACTATGATTATAGAAGAAATCATCAAGTATAATGAAAACTTCGTAGCCAGTAAGGCTTACGAAAAGTATATTACGAGTAAATATCCAGACAAGAAACTTGCCATTCTTTCCTGTATGGACACCCGCCTCACTGAGCTTTTGCCAGCAGCTTTGGGCCTGAAGAACGGAGATGCCAAACTCATCAAGAACGCCGGTGGACTGGTTATCAGTCCTTTCGACTCTGCCATGCGTAGTCTCCTTGTAGCCATCTACGAATTGGGTGTAGAGGAAATCATGGTCATTGCCCACTCCAACTGCGGTGCATGCCACATGAACGGACAGCAGATGAAGAAATTGATGCTCAAACGTGGCATCCATCAGAATGTTATCGATACCATCGGGCTTTGCGGCATCGACCTCGACCATTGGCTGGAGGGATTCCACGACACAGAGGATTCTGTAAGGAATACCATCAATACGATCCGTACACACCCTCTCGTACCAAAAGACGTCAATCTTCATGGCTATATCATTGACTCACAGACGGGCAAACTGACAGAAGTGAAATAGAATAAAGGTATTATTTTAATTAAAACACATAACAGCAGTTTGTTGTACTTTCACCTTCCCGCTATGATGCTCTTTCCAAGAAAGTAACTTTCGTTACAGCCCCCACATATCATTCAGCATACTGATAGCTGATTCCGAGCGGAAGACATGATTGCGGAAGGTGATGATGCCTTCGGGAGCAAGGTGGGCTTCGAAGGAATTCACCAGGAAGTCTGCTTCGAGCAGAATGCGGTGGTCGAGGCTGGTAACATCTTGATAAGTATGATGATGGGCAATGAGCCAGCAGATTCTTTCTATCTGTGCGGCTGTGAATCCATCTACTTCTGACAGTACTTTTCTTGCCTCGTCAGGACCCAGTTCTTCCTGGTGCTTGCCATCGCAGTTGCCGTATCTGGCTTCTGAAACGTGAATGCCTACATCGTGAAGAATGGCTGCAGCTTCGAGCACGAAGAGGTCTTCTCCGGTCATTCCCTCTGCTATCGCTATCATGCGGGCAAAGTCATGTACCTTGACGAAATGCTGGATGCGTGGCGCATCGCCACCATCATATTTTATCATCGCCCTCATCAGTTGGGCGAGTATCAATTCCTTGTTTGTCATCATTTTATCTGATTCTGTCAATATTGTTTTTTATTGATGAATATAATCCAGAATCTGCTCGGCATGAATCTTGGTCTTAATCTCTTTAGGAGTGAAGATTTTCTCAATGACGCCTTCTTCGTTGACAAGATAGGTAGTGCGGAGGATGCCAATGGTCTTTCTGCCGCAGGTTACCTTCTCGCCCCAGCAGCCGAGTTCCTGCAGTAGGGTGGTTTCGGTATCTGCGATAAGAGGGAACTGTAAACCCTTGGTTTCGGCAAACTTCTTCTGCAGAGCCTGCTTGTCCTTGCTCACGCCGATAATCTCATAACCGGCTGCAGCCAGTTCCTCCTTATGTGCCTGCAGGGAGCAGGCCTCGGCAGTGCATCCGCTGGTGTTAGCCTTCGGATAACTGTAGAGCACAATCTTGCGACCACGGTAGTCGCTTGCCTTTATCTCACGTCCGTCCTGGTCAATGCCAAGAATCTCTGGTATTCTATCTCCTACATTCATAATTCTATATTTATTTATTATATGTCTTGTTAAATGCAAAGATAATAAAAATAATGCGAGCCGATATGATTTTTATGATTTTTAACACAAATAATCGTTGTTTATCTTTCTACCAGGAAGTTTAAACGAATCTTTCTTTTGGATAAAAAAAAGAAAAATATAGGGAGGATATTTGGTAATATGCTGATATTTACTTACTTTTGTGTGATGAACGTTCATTGTATGAAACAGGGAGCGTGATACTAAACAGGTAAAAAAGGAAGAAAATGAAGAAGATATTTTTGTTTATATTATTCTGTCTTTCCGTATGCAGCATGTCGGCTTACGACTTTCTGCGAGCAGTGAAAGATGAGATTCCGGGAGGTTACAACTTCTGGGTTTATACGCCGGTAGATTATTTCTATTCGCAAGAACAGACTCCTGTCATCATCTTTCTGCATGGAGCCAGTCTTTGCGGCAAGAATCTGGATAAGGTGAGAAGATACGGACCGCTTGATGCCATCGTCAAGGGGCGCGATATCGATGCGCTGACCATCGTTCCGCAGAATCCGGGAGGAGCCTGGAATCCGAAGAAAATCATGGATATGCTCGACTGGGTGAAGAAGAATTACCCATGCGATTCTAATAGGGTTTATGTCTTGGGTATGAGCTTGGGTGGTTATGGCACCATGGATGTCTGCGCCACTTATCCCGACAGGATAGCTGCCGGCATGGCGCTGTGTGGCGGCTGTTCGTATAAGGATGTGAGTGGATTGGGCGATTTGCCTTTCTGGATTATTCATGGCACAGCAGATAGGGCAGTACCGGTCAAGCAATCGAAGGTTGTGGTAGATAAACTTGAAAAGGATGGCAAGGATACCCGATTGATATACGACTGGTGGAAGGGTGCCAATCACGGTACCCCTGCCCGCGTGTTTTATCTGAAGAAAACCTATCAGTGGCTCTTCTCTCACAGCCTTTCAGATAAGGACAGACCCGTGAACCGCAACATCAGTATTACGATGAGCGATCTGGGCAGAGTATATGGTGATGTGAACAGAAATGCCCCTCAGCCTGAACTCATCGATGGTCCGAGTGTGATCAAGCAAGAGGGAAATGAATATTAAGGAATCTTTTATAATAAGATGTTCTGCCATGATGTCTTTTTATTTGATTAAATCCCTTTATGCGAATGATTTTTATGCCTTGCAAAGATACTGTTTTTTCTAAAATTAGAGGCTAAGAATGGCATAAAGGTTTTAGAGTCTGTTTTTTTGAAAGAAATAACAAGTAAACTTTTCTCTTTTCAATCTTTTTTCGTACTTTTGCACCATCAATTAAAATAAAGAAAATCCGGTTTTTTAAAGGAAGTAAGAAAATGGCTGATAAAGATATGAAATGGAAATGTGGAGCGCATGGATGTACAACATCTTGACCAGGCTGAGGATATCGAGATTCGCCTCTTCTCCAGGGATGAAGTAATGGATATGCTAGAGAAGGGAGAAATCTGGCAAAGCCTGATGGCGGCTCCGCTATGGAAGTATTTTGCGAAGGAAAAGTAAACATTAAACATTATAAAGATGGTAATAGATTTCGAAAAGATTGCTGAGGCTCACTTGGAGGGCTTCAAGGGTGGACAGGGTAAACTCGACACCCGTAACTATGTGGATGACAAGGTGAAGATTATGTATTCTACCTTGCGTCCGGGTGCATCAACTGGTCTTCATACTCATGAGGGCAACTGCGAGATTATCTATGTGGTAAGCGGCACTGCTACTTTCCATTATGATGATGCCGTAGAAGAGGTTCGACAGGGACAGGTGCATTACTGCCCGATGAACCATGCTCATTATATGGAGAATCTCACAGATCATGACCTGGTGTATCTCGCCATTGTGCCTGAGCATCATTAATATCCTTGAAGTATCAGGGGAAATCACATCATACTTCTCCTGAGGAAAATGTAAAAAGAAAGTCCAACTCGGATGCCTCTATCAAAAAGGCTCCAAGCTGGACTTTCGTCATTCTTATCTCTCTCTGTCTTATATTGCTATAGTCATCTGTTTTTTATCTAAAAGAATATGCTGCTGATTAAAGTTTCTCGCAGAACTCGATTTTCTCCTTGTTTGGACCCTCAATGGTGAAGAACTTTACGCCGTTCTCCCAGAAAGGAAGACCATTTACCTGCTGATCCTGCAACTTGAAGGTTCCTGCTTCCTTCACTACCAGGAAGAGATTCTCTATGTTCTTTACATCGATGGCGATGTGGTCGATGGCTCCATATTCCATCTTTGCCTGATGGTTCTGATAGGTCTCGATGATGAGATTGTGGAGCTGGAGAAAGGCTACTTCCTCGGTGCCGTTCACTGTGCGGAGGGCTGTCTCGAAGCCCAAGGCATGATAAAACTCAATGGTTTTGTTGATGTCGTTGGTAGGAATGCCAATGTGCTGCACACCTATTGTAAAATCTTTGATTTTCATAATGAATCTGTGTTTAGATGATTGTTATGATAAAACTTTCTGTGTTTTTTGAAGATTTAGAAGCGGATGATTTCTGCTCCAATCTGGAAATAGCTCTCGTTGCTCTGAGGATTCCACATGCCCTTGGCATAAACCGGAATGGTGTAGTTGCCGAGCTTGAGGTCGTGGGAGGCTTGCAGCGATACGTGAACGATGCCTGCCGTGGTTCCGAAGAAGTGGGCATCCTCGCCAGCTCTGTTCAGGGCGAAGGCTCCACCAACTCCTGCATCTACCTTCCAGCCATCCTTCTGATAAATAGGATATTCCGCATAGGCGAAGGTGGAATATTTCTGCTTCGTGTTGTTGCTGTTGCGGTCGCGTCCGAAGACTACCGTTGACCAGCTCAGAAGCAGTGGAAACTTCTCGTCCTGAAACCGGTAGCTTAATGTAGCATCGAGGAATCGGCCGGTGGTATGAGCAGAGTAGTTCCAGTATTCCTTATTATTATAGCTGGCGCCAGGGGAGAAGTTGTAGGTGTCCCACAGGGCGAATCCCCATCCGCCAGCCTTCAGATTCAGATAATGATTAAACTCTTTGTAGGAGCCTTCCGAGTTGCAGCCACCCCAAAGTCCCACGGTAACGTGGTCATTGGCCATCGTATAGCTCAGGTCGGTAAGGAGGACGATGCCGTCGGAAACTTCCATGCCACGCCACAGATGATTGTTCTGCACGTTGGCTTTCAGATGGAGCTGTGCCTGGGCGTTTCCCAGGCAAGCAGCCATCATCAAAACAATAACTACAATTCTTTTCATGGTTTTACTACAAAATAAACTTATAAACCTAATTAACTATGAACCTTATAAACGTTAACTAATTACTTAAACCATATATTACAGATAATTATAATTTGCATATAATTTGGGCAAATAAGGGGTTATCTTGTAAATTCCTTTGGCAAGACCGGCATGGCTCCGTTCTGTGTACAGACGAATGTCGAAACCTTTACTGCCAATTCATGAGCTTCCTTTACACTCTTACCCTTTAAGATGCTTGCCACGAATGCGCCAGTGAATGAATCACCGGCACCTACAGTGTCTGCCACTTCCACTTTCGGTGTCTCGATAAACGAAACCTCGCCAGGGGTGAATACATAGCTGCCGTTTACGCCGCAGGTAAGAATGAGCATCTTCAGATTGTACTTGCCCAGCAGGAGCCAGCATTTATTCTCCAGGTCGATGCCCGGATAACCGAAGATGCGGCTTACGGTAATCAGTTCTTCATCGTTGATCTTGAGGATGTTGCATCGCTTGATGCTCTCGGTGATAATTTCCTTGGTATAGAATCCTTGACGGAGATTGATATCGAAAATCTTGAGGATACCTTCTTCCTCAGGCATGTGGTCGAGGAAGCGGTAGATGGTGTTACGGGAAACCTCGTTGCGCTGAGCCAGCGAACCGAAGCAGGCTGCGGTGCAATTCTTTGCCAACTTCTCCAGGGCTGGCGTGTAGGGGATGTTGTCCCAGGCTGCTCCCTCCTTGATGTCGTAGCAAGGAATGCCGTTGGCATCGAGTGAAACCTGAACGGTGCCTGTAGGGTAGGCTACCTTGTCTATCTGATAGTTGAGATGGTGATCGTTGAGTTCCTTCTCCAGTTCCTTGCCCAACTCATCATCTCCTATTGCGCTGACCGCACAGCTATTGAGTCCGAACTGCGAAACATGGTAAGCAAAGTTGGCGGGAGCGCCACCTAGCTTCTTTCCTTCTGGAAGCACATCGAAGAGTGCCTCGCCGATACCTATCACTGATTGTTTCTTTTCCATTGTCATTTTTACTTTAAGAATGTTAGAGATGTTATTTGATTTCTGTTGCAAAGGTAGCATTTTTCAGCTACCTTCACAAAGAAAAATCATCTAAACTTTCTGCAAACGTTCCCGCAATCGTTTCCAATTTCTGCAATCGTTTGCAGTATGTTTCTTCTCTTCTATCTCTTTACTTCTTCTCTCCAGGTTTCTGTTCGAAATCGATGAGAACCTTCATGCTGGTTTCGCGATGAGTGTCGATAAACTTGTAGGCATCATCGTATTCTTCGAAGGCGAAGCGGTTGCTTACGAGTGGCTTGAGGTTGACGATGCCCTTGCTTACGTAATCGATGGCTGTGAGATAATCTTCGTGGCGATACATCATTGAACCGATGAGTCTCAACTCATGCTCGCCCAGATAGAACATGCTGAGGGCTGGGTCCTTGGCAAAGACTGCCACAACCACGATGTCGCTACCTTTCTCGATGGTCTCCATCAGTGAACGGATGGAAACTTCTACACCTGCTACCTCGAAACCTACCTGATAGCCTTCCTCACCGAAGAGTTCCTGGGCTGCCTCCTTCAAGGTCTTCTTGGTGATGTTGAGGGTGTGCTTGATGCCGCACTCGCGAGCCTTAGCCAGGCGGAGGTCGCTTACATCGGTAATGAGTACATTCTTGGCGCCACGGGCAATACAGAACTGGGCTATGAGGTTGCCGATGGTTCCTGCACCGCTCACTACTACATTCTTACCCTTAACATCGGTGCGGTTGCTGGCATGGGCACCAACGGCTGAAGGCTCAATCATGGCACCATAGTCGAGGCTCATGCCTTCCGGCAACTTAGCCACGCGGTCGTCATCTACAACGAAGAAATCCTGTGCTGCACCATCTGCCTGGAAAGCCTGAACACGCAGGTGCTCACAAACATTATACTGTCCGCGCTTGCAAGGGTTGCACTTGCCGCAAACCAACTGTGGGCGAGCGGTGATGTGGTCGCCAGGCTTGCAGACGGTAACTTCGCTGCCTACAGCCATAACCACTCCTGAGTACTCATGTCCCTGAACCACTGGGTAGAAGGTGGCTGGGTGAAGACCGTGGTAAGAGTGAATCTCGCTACCGCAGATGCCGATGCGCTTGATGTTGACGAGAACCTGATGAGCAGTTAAGTCTGCTGCCTTTGGTTCTGCTACTTCCTTGAATTCGATATGCTTTGGTTCTACCAATATTGCCTGTCTCATAATTATAATGTTTTGAAATTGTTATTGTTATGTTGGTGGGATGAAAGATCCCGTTTTTTTTATTTCTTCTTATTCTCCAGATCGGTCATGATCTGCTTGTATTGCTTCTTGTTGAGCTTGTAGAAGCAGAGGCATCCTGCGGTGATGATCCACAAGACTCCCGGAATGGTGCTGAAGGCGTGGTGCATGATATTCAATACTTCAGGATTCTGCACAGCGTTGCTTACATATCCTGCACTGCCCAGGGCAATGGCGAGAAGCGATGTGCCGAGTGCCATTCCTATCTTGTTGCCCAGCGAGATGAAGGCGTACTGGAATCCGTCGTTTCTGATGCCCGTCTTCCACTCGCCATACTCCACACAGTCGGGGATGATGGCATAGATGGCTGTATTGAAGCCTGAGAAGAAGAACCATGACAAAGCAGAGAACAGATAGAACATGATGGCGCTGCCGTTAGGGCTGAAGAAGTACAGACCTATCATCGTAATACCGGTGAGGAAAGCGAAGATGGCTGCCGTGAAACCCTTGTTGCCCGTTTTTCTGAATACCAGAGGGAAGCAGGCTGCACCTATGATGCTTGGCACGATGATGGCCATGGAATAGTAGGAGAAGAGCGTTGCCGAACCTTCTACATAAGTGAAATAGTAGAGCATGTCGGCGTTGCGTCCGTAATGGATGAAACCGAAGAGCAACTGTCCTAAGAGGGCGAGCAGATAGGGCTTGTTCTTCATCACGGAGCGAAGCTGCACCTTTAGAGGGAGCTTCTGTCCCACAGGAACTTCTACCACTTCCTTGGTCTTGTGGAAGCAGAACAGATGGCAGGCAGCGAAGATGATGCCGTAGAGTACAGCCACAGCCAGATAACCATATTTAGTATCGCCTGCGCCAAACCAGCTGATGAGCGGAACGGTTACGATGTTGATTACTCCGATGGCCATCATGGCGCTCACCGAACGGCTGGTGTTGAGCTTGGCTCTCTCATCAATGTCTTGTGTCATGGCTCCGCAGAGTGTGCCGTAAGGCAGATTCACGCAGGTATATCCCAGCACCAGGATGCAGTAGGTTACTGCCATATAGATAATCTTGGCGGTCTGGCTCCATTCCGGATGTGCCCAGAAGGTGAGTATCAGTACCAGTGCCGTGATAGGAGCTCCGAAGAGCAGCCATGGGCGGAATCGTCCCCATCGGGTGTGGGTCTTGTCGGTAAGTGTGCCGATGATGGGGTCGTTGATGGCATCCCAGAATCGGGAAACAAGCATCAGGGTTGCTACGGCACTCATGCTGATTCCGAACACATCGGTGTAGAAAATCATGAGGAAGTTGCCCACGAACATCCAACTGAAGTTGCAGCCCACATCGCCCATGCCGTAGGCGAGCTTACTGATGAAGGGAACCTTTCCCTGTGAATTGTTCTCTAGCGAAGTGTTCGCTTGAAATTTAGAATCTTGTTCCATATCCTTTTTTTAGGTTTGATTGTGATACTTAATGTTGTTTATTCTTTGTTTTGTGTAGGAATAGAGCGATTTGAGAAATCGTTTTTCCTTTTCACGTTGCAAAGATAGAACGATTTTGCAGAAGAAACAAGAAAAAAATCGACTCTTTTTTCGCAACCGTTCCCGCAACCGTTCCCATTTTTCGCAACCGTTCCCAAAAAGATTTCTCTGTTTTTTGTTGTTGCTTTCGTGGAAAATAAGTATCTTTGCGGGCGCATTTAACAAGAAAGAAAAAGAGATATGGCAAAATATGTAACCATCATGGACATTGCAAGGGAGTTGGGGATTTCCAAGTCCACCGTTTCGCGTGCTCTTTCGGGAGATACGGGTAATGTGAAGGCGGAAACCTTGCAGAAGATATTGGCAACTGCCGAGCGGATGGGCTATCATCGCAACGAACTGGCTGTGAACTTTCGCCAGCAGAGTACTCATAACATCGGCATCATCATTCCCGAAATCGTAACAACGTTCTATATGACCTTTATCAATGATGCTCAAGCCATCTTGCGCAAGCAGGGGTATAAGGTAATGATTGCCATCTCTAACGAGAATCCTGAGCAGGAGAGAGAGAACATCCTGATGATGGAGCAGCTGCGTGTGGATGGCATCCTGATGAGTGCATGCGATAAGGAGCATAATGTGGACCTATATAATAAGGTGATAGAAAGGGGCATTCCCATTGTGTTTTTCGATAGAACGGTGGAGAAGGTAAAGGCTTCACAGGTGCACATGGACGATTACATCATGTCGTTTTTCATGGTGGAGGCTTTGTTGCGCAAGGGGTATAAGCATATTATTCATATCCCGGGACCTGCTTATATCCGAAACAGCTATGAACGATTGAGGGGCTATAGGGATGCACTGGAAAAGTTTCATATAGAGTATCAGGCGCAGGATGTCTTGTCGCCAGCATTGTCGGCTGAAGAGGGTAGTTGGGTGATGGAGCGTTTCCTGGAGAAGAATGTGCCCTTTGATGCGGTATTTGGCTTTACGGAGACTGCTGTGTTGGGAGCCAAGAGTGCTATCCAGAAGCGTGGCTTGCGCATTCCGGAGGATGTGGCGCTTTGTTGCATGTCGGGCACAGCCTTGGCTACCTTGGTTCATCCTCAGTTGACGGTAGTGGAACAGCCTATTGAGAAAATGGCGCAGGAAAGTTGCCGACTGCTGCTGGAGCATAATGCCGATGGTTATAGAAGGATAGAGGAAATAGCATTGAGAGGTGAAACCGTGATAAGGGAATCTACTTGATAAAGGTATCGGCTTCAGGAATCTGCATAAAAGAAGCTGTTTTCAGAAAACAGTGTAAAAGAAACGGGTGTATCATCTATATTATTGAATGATACACCCGTTTTCTATCTTTTTATCTTAAGCTTTTAAACTTAATCTATCGCCTTATCTTAAGCTTCCTCTTCCTCTTCTTCATTCTCCAGCAAGTCGGTGCCGAGGTGAGTGGTCTGTTCACGCTTCAATCGGTCGCGCACCTCCTTAGGCTTGGTGGCGTAGGTAATCATTCGGATAGAATCGTTATAGCTTACGTACTTCCAGAGCCAGTTGAGCATTACCATTACCTTGTTCTTTACGCCGAGGATAGAGCGGAGGTGAACTACCAGCCACAATACCCAGGCAAAGAAGCCCTGGCTGTGGAACTTGCCAAGCTCTACTACAGCCTTGTTTCTTCCGATGGTAGCCATAGAACCTAGGTTCTTGTAGCGGAATGGCTTGAGCTGCTGGTCGATGTTTTGGGCTGAAGAACCAGGATGCTTCTCATTCTCCTCATCTGCCTTCGCAATCTTCTGGATATTCTTAGCCAAGAGTGCAGCCTGCTGAATGGCTACCTGTGCCAACTGTGGATGACCGCCAGGATAAGTTGGGTCTGTGGTCTGGATACACTGGTCGCCGATGGCAAAGAGACCGTCCATGCCCGGGATGCGGTTGAATTCATCTACTACGATTCGGAAACCACGGCCCAGATGGTCGCCATCGATACCTGTGATAGGCTGTGCCTTTACACCTGATACCCAGAGAAATGTGCGGGTAGGAATCTCCTGACCGTCCTTCATCAGTACCTTGTGGTCCTTGTAGTCGGTTACCATCTTGCCAAACTGCACATCCACACCCATGCTTGTGAGGAATTCGTATGCTTTCTTAGAAGAGTCCTGTGACATTCCGGCGAGCAGTCTGTCGCCCGCTTCCAGAAGATAGATGTGCATCAGAGATGAGTCCATATCCGGATAATCGTAAGGAATCACGTAGCGCTTCATTTCAGAGAGGGCTCCGGCAATCTCTACACCTGTGGCGCCACCGCCTACAATGACCACATTCAGGAGTTCCTGTCGCTCCTCTTCTGTGGCACAGGTCAATGCACGCTCCAGGTTACTCAGCACGGCGTTGCGCAATCCCATTGCCTCTGAAACGGTCTTCATCGGAATCGCCCACTTCTCGATGTTGGCATTGCCATAGAAATTGGTAGTGGTTCCTGCTGCGAACACCAGGTAATCGTACTCAATCTTACCGATGGAAGTCTGCAGAATCTTCTTGTCTGGGAATACGGCTCTCGCCTCTGCCATGCGGAAGTAGAAGTTCTTGCGCTTGCGGAAAATCTGGCGGAAAGGGAAGGAGATGGAACTTGGGTCGATACCTGCTGAGGCAATCTGATAGATAAGTGGAGGGAACTGATGGAAGTTATTCTTATCAATCAACACCACCTGCAGGTTTGCCTTGCTCAGGTCTTCAGCCAAGCGAAGGCCACCGAGTCCGCCACCAACAATCACTACTCTCTTCAACTGATTTCTCTTGATATTAATGCTCATAACTACTGCTGTTTTTACATATTAATTACATATATATGCTGCAAATTCTGTTCTCTATAAGGCGTAATGCCTGGTTCTTGCTGAAAATTCGACTGCAAAGGTACAACTTTTTGATGAGGTGGCAAAGGAAGATGAGTAGAAAAAGATGAATTATTCTGCAATTTGATGAATCACATAGGTAACCACGCCCCAGATCATGAAGCGGTTGGTTTCATCTACCCGGATAGGAGAGAAGTTCTTGTTCCATGGGATGAGCCAGCCGAAGGTGCCGCTCTCATCCATCTTGAATTGCTTGATGGTGAATTCGCCATCTACGAAGGCGATGACGAAATTGCCGTTTGAAGGTTCTATCTGCCGGTCAACTACAGCGAGATCACCGTCCAGAATGCCTGCATCCTGCATGCTGTCGCCAGATATGCGCACGTAGAAGGTGGCCTCACGATGGCGAACCAGAATATCGTTGAGGTCTATCTCTCCCTCCATATAGTCTTGTGCCGGCGAAGGGAAGCCTGCTTTTACGCTTTGCTCTGCCAGCGGAATTGGCGTCTTGGCTCCGAATTCCGCAGGGTGAAATGTCAGTTTTATCTTGTTATCGTTATTCTTATTCATCTTGTATTTCTTATTTATGGAGCTCAGTTTTAGAATGGGCTTATTCTGCTTTAGAATGGGCTTATTCTGCCTCTCATTGAGTTTTTACTTTCAGAATATCATGGATGTTTGTGGTAAACTGCTTCGACATGTACTCGCGTTTCAGGTCGAATCGGCAGTCTGTGCCTTGTATGGCCTGGCGTATGGTGCCATAACCATTCTTCCGGTTGATGGCGTCGATAGCCTCCATCAGTTTTTTTTGCTTGCTTCGGTCGATGGGGTCGAAGAGGTCTTGCTGGCGAGGATGGTCGGGTGAGATTTGCCACAGGATAACGCCAGCTTTCTTGAAGTGAAACGACATGTCGGAGCGATCGGGCCTGCTGTCTGCCATCGGTTTCGGGTATTTAGCCCGGAGAATGCTGAGGGCAGCACCTACTATTTCTTCCTGCGCATTAGTGGCGATGGGCAGGGTGAGGGAATCGTGGATAGTGTATTCAGGCACATGCTCGTTAAAACGGGAAGTCCATGCGAACACTGTGATGCCCTGACATACGCTACCTTGTCTCCTTAATTTTTCTGTACAACGTACAGCGAAATTAGCCACGGCTTCTTCTATCACATTTTTGTCGGTAATGCCCTCGTTGGCAAAACTCCTGCTGGTGCAGATGCTCTTCTTCTGCGGCAATTCCTCGATGCTGATGCAGCTTTCTCCATTCAGTTCTTTCCATGTTCTTAGGGTGGTGATATTGAAATGGCTGCGGACCCAACTTTCTTTCTTGTCGGCAAACTGAGCGGCGGTTCTGATGCCCATATAATCGAGCTTTCGGGCTATCTGTCTGCCTATTCCCCATACATCTTCTACGGGGAAGAGAGACAGCGCCTTGTGTCTCCGTTCATCCGTGTCGATGAGGCAGCAGCCTTGGAAGCCCTTGTATTTCTTGGCGAATTTAGAGCCGATTTTCGCCAATGTCTTCGTTTCTGCAATGCCTACGGATATCGGGATTCCAACAGCCCGAAGTACATCTGCCGATATTTTGGAGCCATAGCGATGGAGCAGGCTATCGGGCTTTTCTGATAGCTCGTCTATTGTTATTTTATTGAACAAAGTAGGATGGCCTTCCGCATGCTCCCGAAAGAAAACTTTCGCCATTGATTCGTCTGCCTCGAAGAAACTCTCATCGATAGAGTATTGGTCGATGCGTGGGGAATAATGGGATAGCATCGACATCACGCGGTTGGAGAGCGAACCGTAGAGCGTATAGTTGCTCGAGAAGATAGCCACTCCTTCAGCCTCCAGTTTTTCCTTCACCTGATAGAAGGGGTCGCCCATCTTATAGCCCAATGCCTTGGCTTCTTCAGAGCGTGCGATGACGCACCCGTCGTTGTTGCTCAATACAACCACGGGCTTTCCTGTCAGGTCGGGGCGAAACACTCGCTCGCACGAACAGTAGAAGTTGTTGCAGTCTGCCAATCCTATCATATCTTATCATTAACACCTTTTGTTATCACCAGAAATCCTGGTATGATGTGCAAAAATACAAAAAATAATCCGAAAACGATAGTTTTTCATTCAAGTTTTTTTGTCGTTTCGTGATTTATTCTTACCTTTGTGGTCATAAGCTAGTATTGAAACATTATAAAACTGAACGATATGAATGATAAGAATAACATGTTGGCATTGAGCCAGGAGCGTTTTTCGGCTCGCAAGTTTACTCCGGAGGCGGTGAGTCAGGAGGATCTGGACTATATCATGGAGTGTGTGCGCCTGGCACCATCGGCAGTGAACAGGCAGCCTTGGCGCTGGCTCATCGTGCGCTCAGAAGAGGCGAAGAAGAAACTGCAGGAGTGCTACGACCGCGAATGGTTCAAGACGGCTCCTATATATATTATAGGTATGAAAAACGTGAATGAGAACTGGGTGCGCAGATATGATGAGAAACCGCATGGCGATATTGATGTGGCGATAGCGGCAGAGCATCTCTGTCTGGCTGCCACCGAAAAGGGACTGGGTACCTGCTGGGTCTGCAATTACGATACGGCGAAGATGCAGCAGTTCTTTGCTCGCGAGGGCTATGAGGCGGTGGTTATTATTCCTGTAGGTCATATTGCTGAAGACTGTCCATGCGCTGAGAAGAAGCGCAAGGAGATGAGCGAAATTACGGAAGAAATCTAGATCTGAATATAAGAAGAAATCTAGTTCTGGTATAAAAACTGGTATAAAAACGAAGCTGTATGGAAATGAACGAAGAATCCATCCTGGCATGGAATATCATAGAAAAGACAAATGCCAACCTCTTCCTTACCGGAAAGGCGGGCACAGGTAAGACGACCTTCCTCAAGCGATTGAAAGAACTGTCGCCCAAACGAATGATTGTGCTTGCTCCTACGGGCATTGCAGCCATCAACGCCGGAGGAATGACCATCCATTCGTTCTTCCAGCTTCCCTTCTCGCCATACGTGCCGGGCACGACCTTTGGCAGCGGCGAACAGAAACGCTATCAGTTCAGCAAGCTCAAGCGCAATATCATCCGCAGTATCGACCTGCTCGTTATCGACGAAATCAGTATGGTGCGCAGCGATCTGCTCGATGCTGTAGATTCTGTGCTTCGCCAGTATCGCAAGCGCCACGATTTGCCTTTCGGTGGTGTACAGCTCCTGATGATAGGCGATTTGCAGCAGCTGGCACCCGTGGTTACGCCACAGGAAGAGCATCTGCTGGGGCAGCATTATGATACTCCTTTCTTCTTCAGCAGCAACGCTCTGAAGCAGGTGGGTTATCTCACCATCGAACTTAAAAAGGTGTACAGGCAGCAGGATGAACAGTTTATCTCGCTGCTCAACCAGATTAGGGAGAACAAGGCTTCTGAAGCTACGCTGCAGGCTCTGAACCAGCGCTATATTCCAAATTTTGTACCACCTAAGGAGGGCAATTATATCAGGCTTACCACCCATAATGCACCTGCCCAGTATATTAACGAGCAGCAGCTTGCTGCCTTGCCTGCGCAGTCATTTTCTTTTACAGCAGATATAGAGGGCGATTTCCCTGAAACATCTTATCCTGCCGATTTCAAGCTCACATTGAAGCCGGGAGCACAGGTGATGTTCATCAAGAACGACCCGCAGCACCGTTTTTATAATGGTATGATAGGCGAGGTGATAGGGGTTAGGACCGATGAAGACGGCAGCAAGATTACCGTTCGCAGTAAGGATTCGGGCGAGGAGTTTGACCTGGAGAAAATGGAGTGGACCAATGCGAAATATACGCTGAACGAGAAAACCAAGGAGATAGAGGAGACGGTGGAAGGAAAATTCATGCAGTATCCTCTGCGTCTGGCGTGGGCGATAACTATCCACAAGAGTCAGGGACTTACTTTCGAACATGCCATCATCGATGCTTCTCATTCTTTTACCCATGGTCAGACCTATGTGGCGTTGAGCCGCTGCAAGACTTTGGAGGGCATGGTGCTCAGTCAACCGCTTTCTCACGGAGCCATTATCAGCAGTCAGACGGTGGATGCATTCACCAGCCAGCTTGCTGCGCCTAGTCAGGAGCAAATCAGCAGTCTGGAGCTGCAATACATCATTTATTGCATCAGCGAACTCTTCGATTTTTATTCCATCAGAACCAGCTATGAGCATCTGATGCGCTGCCTGGTAGAGTTTTTTAATGGTAAATATCCGCGCGTGGTAAGCGAGTATCAGAAGTTGCAGGTGGTGCTGAAGAGTCTGATAGCCGTATCGGATAAATTCCGTGTGCAGTATACGGGTATGCTTGCCCGAAATCCTGATGTAAGACAGGCTGAGCTGCAAGACCGTATTCATAAGGGAGCTATGTATTTTCTTGACAAAATCGGCATTCTGAGTGATTTAATCAGAAAATCGAATCTTGATACAGACAACAAGGTGGCTAGGAAACAGTTTGAAGACCGCTTCTCTGTTTTCTCAGAGGATGTAAAATTAAAAGAACGGCTTTTGAAGTATGAATGTAGTGCAGAATTCACGGTAACAGATTATCTGAAAAAGAAGGCGCAGTTCTTGCTGTTGGATGCAGATGCCTCATCAGATAGCGGTTCGGGCAGAAAGTCAAGGAGACAGAAGAAACCGAATGAACCGAAGGTGCCGAAAACCCCTACAAGGGAAATCAGTTATAACCTTTATAAGCAGGGAATGACGCTGGAGCAGATAGCTGCAGAACGGGGGTTAGTCAAGGATACGATTGCAGGTCATCTTGCTTCGTATGTGAAAGAAGGAAAGATTGGACTGCGGGCGCTGATTTCAAGTGCCCATGAAAAGAAAATCCGTGATTTCATGAAGGCTCATCCTGAATTGGAGCTTTTTAGCGAAATAAAGGAAGCTCTGGGAGCTGGTATTGATTATTACGAAATCAAACTGGTTCATGATTTGATGGAGGGGGAATAAAGCATTCTTCCACCCTATTATAATAATAGCTGTAACTATATTTGCAGTAGTTACGGCTATTTTTTTTAAATTTATCTAGAGATGGCTTTCAGGTCAGCAACCTCCAGCTGCGGGTTGGTCAGGATTTCGAGAAATACGCAGCAGGTGTCATCATCAATGGCTTCGCGCACGGCTTCGATATTGGTCAAATCGCGCAAACGCACCTTTACGCCAAAACGGCGCAGAGTGGCAACGAGCAGGGCATAAGTATTGCCGAAGAGATGCTTGGATGTAACAATATTTTTGCCTTGTGCTGCCAGCGCCATGAGGGTGTTGCTGATGGCCGCCATTCCTGAGTTGAAGGCGGTGGCATGAGCAGCATCGGTAAGGGCTGTCACACGGCGCTCCAGGTTGGTCACCGTAGGGTTCTCTACGCGCGAATAATCTGGAGCCTTAATCTTGTCGGTGAATGCTTCAGCCATGACGGCAGCATTGTCGAATTCGTAGGCAAGGGTATTATATACTGGCACACTCAGCGAGTCGTATGCATCGCGGCGCTCATATTCCAAATGAATAGCTTGAGTCTGTTTCTTCATCATTCTGTTATTTTATGTGATATTTTTCGTGCAAAAGTACAAAAAAGAAATCAAATAGACAATAAATCGCATAAAAAAAAGGGTTGCGAATGCTTTTTATGCATTGCAACTCGTTGGAGAGGGATTTAACCCAACAATAACCTACTGGCTCATCCGATTAACTTAAAGATAACATTTGTAAGGCAAAAATGCAGCAAAAAGAGCAAATTGTAACAGAAATATTCGTTTATCTCGAATTTTATTTGTAATTTCGCACCAAAATCAAAATATGGATATTTATGAATAAACTGATTCTGAAAACAACAAAAAGCGGACTGCTGGCAGCTGCCCTGATGGCTTCAATCTCTGCCAGTGCCGAAACCATAGAGGTGAAAACGCTGAAATATGCAGGCCCCTATGCCGTAGCACAGCCTTGGATGGCTGACAGTGTGAACATCAAAGGCGAAGTGTTCGACCTTAAGCAGTTGCTCGATTCGCCGCTGTCTTTCACCTTATTAAATAAGGGTAAAGAGGTGACTGCAGCCCAACTCCTTGCCGACAAGCAGGATGCGCTCCATCTGGCTTCTTTTTGCGTATCTAACACCCAGCGTACTAAAGCAACCATCGCGGTAGAAGGATTGGAGCAATACCGTCTGTTCGTAGACGGCGAACAGGTAGCGGTGAACGGCGATAAGGCTGAAACCATCCTGACTCCTTCGCAGCATACGGTTGTCATCAAATATCTTACCCGGAAGAATGCATCTTCTGATAAGAAATCTATCAAGTTGACCGTAACCGCAGCCAACGGCGCTCCGCTTTCTGTAGGCGATGCGGCAGCCAAGCGCGCCTATAATATCTATGATGTGATTTGTGCGCCCAACTATCCGAGTGTTTCTATCTCACCAAACGGAAAGTTTATCGTAGTTCGGAAAACCTGGGTAGATAGAAAAGGTAATAACCATAGCATTAGCGAATTGCGCAACTCTCAGACTAACAGAGTGATGGCTACATTTGAGGAGAATGTAAAATGGATGCCTGCAAGCAATAAATTGTATTTCACCCAGAAGGCGAGCGACAGTAGTATTGCCGGAGAAGAAAAGCAGGATGGCACATTGCAGCTCATCACCATCAATCCGCTGACGATGGAGCGCGAAGTGCTGGCAAGCCATCTTCCTGAAGGCTGGTTCCAGTTTACACCCGATGAAAAAACGCTCATCTATACGCTCACTACTGAAGGCAGAAAAAAGGATCCGCAAGTTTATGATGTAAAAGAACCGGAAGACAGACAGCCTGGTTGGCGCGAGCGCAGCAATCTCGCCAAATATGATCTTGCATCGGGCATTCTCCAGCCGCTTACCTTCGGTTACCACAACATCTATCTGATGGATATTTCTGCCGATTCGCGTTATCTGCTGATAGGAAAGGGAGAGGAGCGACTCACCAAGCGTCCTACAACCCTGACATCATTCTACCGCCTGGATTTGGGCAGTATGAATGCATCTGGAGCCACAACGCCAAAGGTAGAAACCCTGATAGAGAAGGGCGAATTTCTGAACAGCGCCCAGTTCTCGCCAGATGGCAAGAGCATTCTCGTTACGGGTTCGCCAGAAGCTTTCAACGGCATTGGAAAGAATGTGGAAGAAGGACAGACACCTAGCATGATCGACACCCAGCTCTATCTGATGACCTTGTCGGATAAGAAGGTTCGTCCGCTGACCAGGGATTTCAATCCGAATGTGCAGAGCACGGAATGGAGCAAGGTCGATGGAAACATCTATTTTACAGCCGAAGATAAAGACTGCGTGCACCTCTTCCAGCTCAATCCGAAATCGGGTAAGTTTACGCTTCTCAAGACTCCTGAAGAGTACATCAAGAGTTTCTCGCTTGCATCTTCTGCAGCAGAAATGGCTTTCTCCGGTCAGAGTGCATCCAATGCCGACCGACTCTATAAGATGAATACAAAGGCGCTGAAATCGCAATTGGTTGACGATTTGAGTGCGCGCGAGTTGAAGGATGTTGAACTGGGCGAATGCAAGGCTTGGAATTTTGTCAATTCAAGAGGCGACACCCTTTGCTGCCGTTACTATCTGCCACCTCATTTTGATGCTGCCAAGAAGTATCCGATGATAGTGAACTATTATGGCGGATGCAGTCCTACGAGCCGCATGTTCCAGAGCCGTTATCCTCATCATGTTTATGCAGCGATGGGCTATGTAGTGCTGGTTGTGAATCCTAGTGGAGCCACCGGATTCGGTCAGAAATTCTCAGCCCGCCATGTAGATACGGCAGGCGAGGGAGTGGCTGAAGACATCATCTCCAGCACCCAGGCTTTCTGCGATGAGCATGCTTTCGTAAACCGCAAGAAGATTGGCTGCATCGGCGCAAGCTACGGCGGATTCATGACTCAGTATCTTCAGACCAAGACCGACCTCTTTGCAGCCGCCATCTCGCATGCAGGCATCAGCGACCACACCAGCTATTGGGGTGAGGGCTATTGGGGCTACAGCTACAGCGAAGTTTCTATGGCGAACGAATATCCTTGGACCAACAAGCATCTCTTTGTAGATCAGAGTCCGCTCTATAATGCCGACAAGATTCATACTCCGCTGCTGTTTGTTCACGGCACGGCAGATAATAATGTGCCTGTGGGCGAGAGCATCCAGCTCTATACGGCTCTGAAACTTCTTGGCCGTCCTACGGCGATGGTATTGGTAGATGGTCAGGATCATCACATCATCGACTACGAGAAGCGACTGAAATGGCAGAACACCATCTTTGCCTGGTTTGCCAAGTGGTTGCAGGATGATGCTTCCTGGTGGACGGAAATGTATGGTGATGAAAAGATGTAGTTGAAGTTTCGGCAGAAATGCCGGCTTCAGCCTTTATCAAATAAAAAGAGATTATGTTCCTGTAAGTCGGGAATATAATCTCTTTTCTTTTTATATGTTTATTTCTTGCAGTTTAGCGTGATAAGCAGAGAAATCATGGCGAAGGCGATTCCTACGATGCAGACACCGAGCCAGTCGGCTTGCGTCCAGACGTAACCGGCACAGAAAGTACCTAGCGAACCACCGATGAAGTAGCTGGTCATGAAGATGGTATTGGCGCGGTTGGAAGCCTGCGGAATCTCCTGCAGACAACCACTCTGATTGCTGAGCTGCTGACATTGCAGACCGATGTCAACCAGGATGATGGCTGCGATGAGTCCGGCGTAAGTGTCGCCGAAAAGCAAGGCTATTGCCCAGGCGATGATCTGCGTTCCTGCTCCGAACAGATTGAATTTTCGAATGCCGAACCTAGGAATCAGTTTTCCCACACCACTGGCAGCAACGGCTCCCATGATTCCGCAAAGTCCGAGCATTCCTACCATATCACTTCCTGCGCTGAAAGGCGGCTGCGCCAGATGGAACGCCAGACAAGACCATATTGCCATCATACTGCCGAACCCGAAGGCTGCACGGGTGGAATAGATGCGGATAGAAGAATGGAAAAAGAAAATTTCTGCTATCGTGGTCATCAGCCCTCTGTAGGTTCCTACATAGTTGCGCTTCATTTCAGGCATCATCAGCAGCATGATTCCCATGCAAACCACCATCACGAAAGCAGCTATGATAAACATCTCCCGCCATCCCAGCCATTCGCCGATGTAACCGCTGATTACTCGTGAGGCGAGAATGCCCGTCAGCAGTCCGGAGAGTACAATGCCCATATTCCTGCTCTTGTTCTTGGGGGCCGAAAACTGTCCGGCTATCGGAATGAAGAACTGCGGAATCACCGAACAGGCGCCAATCAGCAGTGAAGCTCCCCAGAGCATCCATACGTTTTGCGCTGCAGCCATCACTATTGACATCAATGCAGCAATGGTCATATTGACAAGGATGAGTTTCTTGCGCGAAAGCATGTCGCCCAAGGGAATGAGGAAGAATAAGCCCAGCGCATAACCTATCTGGGTAATGACGGTGATGAGGTTAGCCTTCTGCTCGGTAATATCCAGGTCGTGGCGGATGAGTTCGAGAAGCGGCTGATTGTAGTAGCAGTTGGCTACGGTGAGTCCTGCGACGATAGCCATCATCAGGAGAATGCTGCGGGGAATGCCCTGATTTTCTTTTAGCTGTATCATTTCTGTCTGTTTGTTTCTTTGTTTTGAGTGCAAAGTTACGAAAAAATTCTCGGCAATCAAAGTTTTTGGGAACGATTTCTTGGGAAAATCTTCTGTTCTTTCCCTCGCGCGCGTACCTTATTATATGTATATAGTGCTGCTCTGAAGAGATGTTGGTGCGCACCCTTGTTACGCTAAAAAACACCGAAAAGTGTTAAAATTAGGCTGTTTCCGAGCACACTAAAAACTTTAACTTTTGTTAGCACTCTGTAAGTGGTTGATTTATAGTGATTTGTAATTTTGTTACAAAATCACCTAAAAAAAAGTCGCAAAAAAAAGAACAACGTATCAAAAAAATGCTTACCTTTGCATCGTTCAAAAGAACAAATGATTGTTTTACAGATTTTAAAAAAGCAAAGAAAATGAAGAAATTAGTTTTTATGTTCGTAGCTATCGCAGCTATCTCTTTCGCATCATGTGGTAACAAAACAGCTCAGAACACAGCTTCTGCTGATTCTGACACAGCTCAGGTAGATACAACTGCTGCTGACACTGCTGCTGCTGATACAGCTGCTGCTGATTCTGCTAAGTAATTTGAAATTACTTGCGAACGAAAAATGAGAGAAACAACCGCTGGACTTCGGTCTAGCGGCTTTTTTCGTTTTATAGACCCTAAGGTCTTTTTGGGGGAGAACGCCCTGAAGGGGCAGAAGCTCCTAGCCCAGGGCAACACCCTGGGGATGAAAGCAATCATCAATGCGCCCTGTAAGGGCAAAAGCTTAAAAGAAACCAAAGAAAAAGATAAATATATGATAGATTCAAGTGCCTTCCAAGGTAAAAAGGCAGCTTACTATACGCTAGGCTGCAAACTCAACTTCTCTGAAACTTCCACTTTTGGCAAAATGCTCGAAGATATGGGCGTCATTACTGCTAAAAAGGGGGAGAAAGCTGATATTTGTCTGATTAACACCTGCTCGGTAACAGAAGTTGCCGATCATAAATGCCGTCAGGCTATCCACCGGATGGTGAGAAACAATCCGGGCGCATTCGTTATCGTGACGGGCTGTTATGCGCAGCTCGAATCTGAGAATGTCAGCAAGATAGAGGGTGTAGACCTCGTGTTGGGTGCTAACGAGAAGGCGCACTTGATTCAATATCTCAGCGATGCATGGGCGCAGAACGGCGATGCTGCGTCTCTTCATCAGCATTATAGCGTGAAGACGAAGGAAATCAAGACCTTCCAGCCTTCTTGCTCGCGTGGCAACCGTACCCGTTATTTCCTGAAGGTGCAGGACGGTTGCAATTATTATTGTACCTATTGCACCATTCCATTTGCCCGAGGCAATTCGCGCAACCCGAGCATCCAGTCGCTTGTGGCTCAATGTGAGCAGGCGGCTGCTGAAGGCGGTAAGGAAATCGTCATTACCGGTGTGAATATCGGCGATTTCGGTCAGACTACCCACGAGCGATTCATCGATCTTGTCAAGGCGATGGATCAGGTAGAAGGAATCAAGCGTTACCGCATCTCGAGTCTGGAGCCTGATCTCTGTGATGATGATCTCATAGAGTATTGTGCCCAGAGCCGTGCCTTTATGCCTCATTTCCACATTCCTCTGCAGAGCGGAAGCGATGAGGTGCTCAAGTTGATGCACCGCCGTTACGACAAGGCGCTCTTTGCCCACAAGGTGAATCTTATCAAGGAGAAGATGCCTGATGCGTTTATCGGTGTCGATGTGATGGTGGGCTGTCGTGGCGAAACTCCGGAGTGTTTTGAAGAATGCTATGAGTTCCTGAAGAGTCTGCCTGTTACCCAGCTTCATGTCTTCCCTTATTCTGAGCGTCCGGGCACGGCTGCCTTGAAGATTCCGTATGTGGTTGACGAGAAGGAGAAGAAGAAGCGCTCCAAGCGACTGTTGGAGTTGAGCGATCAGAAGACGCAGGAATTCTATGCCCAATACATCGGTACTGAGGCTGAGGTTCTCTTCGAAAAGGCGCCAAGAGGCAAGGCAATGCATGGATTCACCAAGAACTATATCCGCGTAGAACTTTCACCGGCTCTCGCCAAGGAAGAATACGACAACCAGCTTATCAAGGTTCGCCTGGGTGATTTCAATCACGATAAGACGGCGCTGAAGGCAGAATTAGAAGTTAAGGGAAGTTAAGGGAAGTTAGAGAGAAGTTAAGGGACAAATGTACTTGGTTTTATGTCAGGAGACTGTTGTCTCTTAACTTCCCGAACGACCGTAGGGAGTGATAACTTCTTTAACTTCAATTAATTCCCTTACTTGTGAAAATAAAATGGTTCAAAGTCCAATGTATTACAACGATTTTGGAACATGGATCCGGAAGCAGTTTCCTGATTTCCGTGTTCAGAAGATTTCGATAGACGCGGGATTCTCCTGTCCTAACAGAGATGGGAGAATTTCGAGTGGCGGATGTACGTATTGCGACAACCGCACCTTCAATCCCAGCTATTGCGACCGGAAAAAGTCGATTACTGAACAGCTGGAGGAGGGAAAGGCTTTCTTCAGCAGGAAGTATCCTGATATGAAATATCTGGCTTATTTCCAGGCTTATACCAATACATACGCCAGGGTGGAGCAACTGAGGCAGATGTATGAAGAGGCTCTTGAGGTGGAAGATGTGGTGGGAATCGTTATCGGAACCCGTCCGGATTGTATGAGCGATGAATTGCTCGATTATCTGGAAGAACTGAACCGCCGCACCTTCGTACTGGTGGAATACGGCATTGAGAGTGCCAATGATGAAACCTTGAAACGCATCAACCGCGGACATGATTTTGCCTGTTGCCGTAGTGCCGTGGAGCGTACTCATGCCAGGGGAATCCTTACGGGCGGCCACATCATCATCGGTTTGCCGGGAGAAGATGCGGAAGAAAGTCTGCGCCAGGCTCCTCTCATCTCTTCCTTGCCGCTTGATATTCTCAAGATTCATCAGATGCAGATTATCAGGGGCACCCGGCTGGCACAGGAATATGCTGAGCATCCCTTCCATGTTTACACGGTAGAGGAATATATTGATGTTATCGTGAAATACATCCGTCTGCTCAGAAAGGATTTGGTGCTGGAGCGCTTCGTCAGTCAGTCGCCCAAAGAACTGCTGATTGCTCCCAAATGGGGACTCAAGAACTATGAGTTTACCAATCTCCTGAATAACAGATTAAAGAGTTTACAATAAATATGGCAAAAGTAGCAATCGTTATATTAAACTGGAATGGACAGAAGATGCTGGCAAAGTATCTTCCGAATGTCATCGAATATTCCCGTCAGGATGCTGAAATATGGGTGGCAGACAATTCTTCTTCTGATGGTTCGATGCACCTTCTGGAGACTCAGTTTCCTCAGGTGAAGACCATCGTGCTGGAGCAGAATTTCGGCTTTGCTGAAGGCTATAACCGTGCCTTGAAGCAGATTGATGCAGAATATTATGTGCTCCTGAATAGCGATGTGGAGGTTTCGCATCATTGGCTTACACCGCTCATCGAGTTTATGGATTCGCATCAGCAGGTGGCTGCCTGCCAGCCTAAGTTGCTTGCCGAATACGATAAGGACAGCTTTGAGTATGCTGGTGCTTGCGGCGGATTCCTCGACAAATACGGCTATCCGTTCTGTCGTGGCCGCATCTTTGATACGGTAGAGCGCGATAATGGGCAGTATGATTACCAGCAGGAAATCTTGTGGGCTACGGGTGCCTGTATGATGATCCGCTCAAAGGATTATTGGACTGCCGGCGGTTTAGACGGCCGTTTCTTTGCTCATAATGAAGAGATAGATCTTTGCTGGCGCTTGCGTCTGATGGGCAGAAAAATCTATTGCATTCCTGAGAGTGAGGTTTATCATGTGGGTGGTGGAACCCTGCCGAAAAGCAATCCGATGAAGACTTATCTGAATTTCAGAAATAATTTAACCATGCTTTATAAGAATCTGAGTGATACGGAGATGGCTCATGTAATGCGTATGCGCAGATTCCTGGATTACCTTGCTGCTTTCGAGACATTGGTTCTGAATCGCAACTGGGGTGACTTCAAGGCTATCTTCAAGGCGCGCAGGGCTTTCAAGGCATGGAAACATGAATTTGACGAAGATCGCAGAAAGATACAGGCGAGTAGGGTGAAGGAGGAGATTCCGCAGGTTTACAATCTCTCTATCATCTGGCAATATTACGCCAAGGGCAAGAAACTCTTCTCGCAGTTGTAGACTTCTGAACTTCCTGATATGCGAAAGTTCAGTTATCTGATAAGCAGAAAAACTGCGCAAATAGTCAGCAATGAGCAAAAATGCCTTACGTTTTGCTCATTGCTGGCTATTTTGCAAACAAATTTAAGAGAAAAACCCATTTTTTTTGCGAATGTGTATGATTTTTTAGCAAAAAAGCTTGGTAATTTAAATAATTTTTAGTATTTTTGCAGTCGTAACTCGAAGATTTGTAAATTATCGTGAAAAGGTTTTTTAATTATATAGTCATATTAGCAATCGTGCTTCTCAGTTCGGCCTGCGAGTTTAAGTTCAAGCCGAACGAGGAAGGAGAGGCTGTGCCCCTGTCAGTACAGCGTTACGACCGATTGGAAAGCAGATATCTTACTACCGGTGATTTCTCAGCCCTGCAGCAGATGAACACCGATTACCCGATAGAAACCCGTACGCTGATAGAGAAAATGCTTCAGCTTGGCACCATTACCGACGCCAATATCAGCAACCGTTTCCTCATGTTCTATCAGGATTCTACCCTGCAGGCACTGATCGCCGATGCTGAGGCAGAATTTGCCAATATGGAAGACATCAACGAGCAGCTGAAATCTGCCTTCTCACGTCTGAACAGTTGGATTCCGGAGCTCCAGCAACCTTGTTTCTATGCCCAGATTGGCGCTCTCGACCAGAGCATCGTTGTAGGACAGCACTCAGTAGGAATTTCGCTCGATAAATACATGGGCGAAAACTATCCGCTCTACAAGAAATTCTATACACCGCAGCAGCGCAGCACCATGTCGCGCCAGTATATTGTGCCTGATTGCCTTACCTTCTATCTGCTGAGCATCTATCCGATGGATCAGTTCGACACCCGTCCGCAGCTCGACCGCGATCTGCACATGGGCAAGATTATGTGGGCTGTCAACAAGGCGATGGGCAAGGAGATTTTCAAGACCAAGTATGTGAATACAATCAACGCTTATGTAAAGCGTAACCCTAAAGTAACGGTAAAAGAACTGCTCAAGGACGAAGATTATTCGCCTATTGAGGCATTACATAAAGATTAACACATGAAAAGATTTCCAGTTTTTATTGCAACTGTCATGATGGTTTCAGCAATGCAAGCTGCAGATAAACTCGACCTGAAGGCCATTACCTCCGGCGAGTTTGCTGCCTCTTATGTTACCGGTATTAACCCTATTGATGGCACCGATTTGTACGCTTCTATCAGCAATGATGGCAAGCAGGTTATCAGTTATTCGTTCAAGACGGGCAAGCAGATGAGCATCCTCTTCGATGTGAACGCAGTCAAGGCTCCCTTCGAACAGATTGAGGGTTATGTAATCAGTCCTGATGGCAAGAAATTGCTTATCATGACCCATCGCGAGGCTATCTACCGCCGCTCGTTCAAGGCTGAGTATTTCGTATATGATATTGCTAAGAAGAGTTTGAAGAAACTTTCTCAGGGCGTTAACCAGCAGGTGGCTACCTGGTCGCCTGATTCACGCCACATCGCCTTCGTAAAGGATAACAATCTCTTTGTTACCGATGGAGATAAGGAAACCCAGATTACCCGCGACGGTAAGTTCAACGAGGTAATCAATGGTATTCCTGATTGGGTTTACGAAGAGGAGTTCAGCTTCAACCGCGCCTTTGCATGGAATGCGGATGGAACTGCCATCGGATGGATACGCTTCGACGAATCGCACGTAAAGACTTATTCTCTGCAGCTGTTCGAAGGTTCTCATCCTACCCATAGCGAGTATCACGACTATCCGGGAGAGTATTCCTATAAATATCCTAAGGCAGGACAGGACAACTCTAAGGTGAGCCTCTGGAGCTATGATATGAAGAACGGCAAGACCGTGGCGCTCGATGTGCCTGTAGATTCCGACGGCTATTATCCACGCATCAAGACATCGCCAGACGCCAACAGTCTGATTGTCTATACGATGAACCGCCATCAGGACGACATGCGCCTCTATGCAGTCAATCCTTTCACCGGCAAGAGCAGGATGCTTATCAAGGAGAGTGTGCCTAAGTTTGTAAAGGAAGAGGTGATTGAAAACAGCATCGTGTGCAAGAAGAACATCCTGCTGCCTAGCGACCGCGACGGCTTCATGCATCTCTATCTCTATGATATGAACGGCAAGCTCCTGCGCCAGGTAGAGAAGGGCAACTATGATGTTACCTCTATCTACGGAATGGATGAGAAGACGGGCGATGTTTATTTCCAGGCTGCCAAGCTCAATGCGCACGACCGCCAGGTTTACGTGGCTCATAAGAACGGAAAGGTGGAGCGCCTTACCGATGCGGCTGGTTCCAACTCGGCTAACTTCTCGGGCGATTACCGCTATTTCGTCAATACCTGGAGCAGCTACAGCCATCCTTATGTCTTCACCGTACGCAGCAACAAGGGCAAGCTTATCAAGACATTGGAAGACAACAAGCAGCTGCTCGAAAAGACCCGGAAGTATAATTGGGGCAAGCGCGAGACTTTCTCTTTCACCACTTCCGAAGGTGTGAAACTGGACGGCTGGATGGTGAAGCCTGTAGATTTCGACGCCAGCAAGAAGTATCCTGTCATCCTCTTCCAGTATTCCGGTCCGGGCAACCAGCAGGTGCTCGATTCATGGAGCACGGGCAGTATGGGCAATGGCGGTGCTTTCGATTATTATCTTGCACAGGAAGGATTCATCATTGCCTGCGTAGATGGTCGTGGAACAGGCGGTAGAGGAGCAGAGTTTGAGAAGTCAACTTATCTCCGTCTGGGCGATTTAGAGTCGAAAGATCAGGTTGAGACAGCTCTCTACATGGGTTCTCTGCCTTATGTAGACAAGGATAATATCGGCATTTGGGGTTGGAGCTATGGTGGTTTCAATACGCTGATGAGTATGAGCGAGGGCCGTCCTGTGTTCAAGGCAGGTGTGGCTGTGGCTCCTCCTACCTGCTACCGCTTCTATGATTCGGTTTATACAGAGCGCTACATGCGCACTCCTAAGGAGAACGAAGAGGGTTACAAGGTGAACCCTATCGAGCGTGTAAAGCAGCAGCATGGTGCGTTGCTTATCTGTCACGGATTGGCTGATGACAATGTGCATCCGCAGAATACCTTCGAATATGCTGAGGCGTTGGTTCAGGCAGACAAGGACTTCAAGACCCTGTGGTACACGAACCGCAATCACGGCATTTCGGGTGGCAATACCCGCAACCATCTGCTTCGCCAGATAGCTAACTGGTTCAAGCAGAATTTGAAGTAGAAAATGATATGATATAAAAAAGTGAAGCCATTCCTGATGGGAAATAGGAATGGCTTCTTCATTTTATGTTTCCTTATTACTTTGCGGAGTAAGGTTCTTTTGGTTTCTTATTCATTTTTAGCGCCTTTTCTGCGCTTTTCTTTCTTGGCTTTTTTAGCCTTCTTCACTTTTACCTCTTCAACCTCTTCATCGTTTGGCTGAACAGATGAAAAATGAAAATCAGTAGAGTTGATGGTCTTCACCTGATAAGGGCTAGGCGCATCGTTCATCTGCTGTCCGTTCTTTGCCTTCTTAGCCTTTGGCTTCTGAATGTATCTTGCATAGAGCTTGTTCCATTTCTTTTCAGCCTTCTTCTGGTTGAAGTCAAACATCACGATACACGTGCGGTTGCCGGCACCATTCTGCTCCAGATAGTCGCGCAACTGGTATGAATAGTTCTCGCGGCTTACCAGAAACTTGTTCTTGCGGGTGAAATAGGCAGAATCAACCTTCTGAACGTCTGTGAAATAGACTGTAGAGTCATTAAACGACGAGGCAAATCCAAAGATGTATGCAGTCTTAACTTCGTTCTTGGCTGATGCAGAGAGCGAGCTGAAACATGCTAATGCAATAGATGCTAATGCAATTTTTGTAATTTTCATTTCTTTTTCTGTCTTATTTTGTTTTGTGCTGTCTGCCCCATCAGTCATGCAGGATCTTTCCTTATCCCAGATAGGACTTCAGCAGTTTATCTGTCGTTTTGTTCCGGAGTCGCCTGATCGTTTTTTCCTTAATCTGGCGTACTCTTTCTCTGGTGAGATGATACTTGGTTCCGATTTCTTCGAGCGTCAGTTCAGGTGTTCCTATGCCATAGAAGGCAGCAATGATTTTCTGGTCTTTGTCCGGCAGCGTCTTGAGCAGTCTTTCTATTTCAGCTCTCAGCGACTCTGTCAGCAGTTCATTGTCGGTCGGATCATCCGAATTGGCCATCAGGTCGAGCATGCTGCCATCCTCATCATCAGAAAAAGGCGCATCCACGCTCAGGTGGCGACTTGTCGATGTAGCCTTCATGGCGTCCTCTATCTTGTCTTCCGGCAAGTCTATGCGGTCAGCTATTTCGTCTACACTCGGTTTGCGTTCAAATTCCTGTTCGAACTTACTCATCTCTCTGTTAATCTTGTTAACGCTTCCCACCTGGTTGAGCGGAAGGCGCACAAGCCTGCTCTGCTCGGCTATGGCCTGCAGAATGCTCTGGCGAATCCACCATACCGCGTAAGAGATAAACTTAAACCCTCGGGTTTCATCAAACTTCTGTGCGGCTTTGATAAGCCCCACATTTCCTTCGTTGATAAGATCAGGCAAACTGATCCCCTGGTTCTGGTACTGTTTTGCAACAGACACCACGAAACGGAGATTGGCTTTTGTTAATCTCTCCAATGCCCTACGGTCACCTTTTCTTATACGCTGAGCGAGCTCTACCTCTTCATCTGTAGAGAGCAGCTCCTCATGAGCAATATCTTGAAGATATTTTTCTAACGATGCGCTTGCGCGATTCGTAATTGACTGAGTAATTTTTAATTGTCTCATGCTGGCATCAAATTTTAAGTAGTTGCAAAAATACACTTTTTTGTTTAAATACCAAAAAAAATAGTAGATATTTTTCAGAAATACCTACTATTTTATTGTTTTTTGTCTGTTTCTTGAGTTTTTTGGCAGCAAAAATGCCTTTTCACTACTCAATCATGAGACGTTTCTCTTCAAACGCTTACCCTTAGTCTTTCTGCAGCGGAACAGCGAAGTAAGCCTTCTTGCCTGTTGGCCATATACCCTGGATGTAGAGCACTGGGTCCTTGCTGGTAGAAGCACTCTTTACAGCCTTCTGCAGGTCATCAATCGTATTGATGTTGTTGTCGTTGATGCGCTGGATGATGAAACCGCGTGAAATGCCACCATCCTTCAGGGCGCCGCTGTTCACCTTCATGACCTCTACACCATACTTGATGTTGAGCTGGTTCTTCTGGCTCTCAGTAATAGGGCGGAAGCTGCCACCGAGCACGTCGAGGTCTGCACTCTTGATAACCGAAGTATTACCCTGGGCATTCTTCAGCGTGATGGTCTTGGTGCTTGCCTTCTTGTTGCGCAGATAGGTGATGCTCATCTTGTCGCCAGGGCGCTTGCCGTTCAGGATTTCCTGCAGCTCAGCCATCTTGGTCACCTTCTTGCCGTCAACCTTGGTAATCACGTCACCTTCCTTCAGTCCTGCCTCAGCACCGTTGCCGTCTTCATCAACCTTGGCAATGTAAACACCCTCGTTGGTTCCCAGGTTCACTTCCTTGCCGTTCTCCTTCTGGGCGTTGATATAGTTCAGCACATCGCTTCCCTGTATGCTCAGCATCACGCGCTGTACGCTGCCGTATTTCTTCAGGTCGTCTACCACCTTGTTCATGATAGAGGTAGGGATGGCGAAACCGTAGCCGGAGTAAGAACCGGTCTGTGAATAGAGCATGGCGTTGATGCCTACCAGTTCGCCCTGGGTGTTGACGAGTGCACCGCCCGAGTTACCTGCGTTGATGGCAGCATCGGTCTGGATGAAACTCTCTACGCCGTTGGCACCGAGCGAACGTGCCTTGGCTGAGATAATGCCGGCTGTAACCGTATTGTTCAGTCCGAATGGGTTGCCCACGGCGATGACCCATTCACCCACCTTCACCTTGTCGCTGTCGGCGATAGGCAGGGTAGGCAGGTTCTTGCCGTCTACCTTGATGAGGGCGAGGTCGGTAGTCTTGTCGGTTCCGATGATGCGAGCCGAGAATTCACGGTTGTCGTTCAGTGTTACGGTCAGCTCGTCAGCACCTTCTACCACGTGGTTGTTGGTAACGATGTAACCGTCCTGACTGATGATGACGCCCGAACCTGTAGCCTCTCTCTTCGGAGTCTGCACTTTCTGCTTGCGTGTGCCTCCGTTGCCCTGTCCCGGGTTGCCGAAGAAGCCGAACGGGTCGAAGAATCCTCCGAATGGGTCGTCCTGAACATCTACCGTCTTCACCTTCGAGTTCTGTACGTATTTAATATGTACTACAGCAGGCAGCGCCTTCTCGGCAGCATAGGTTAAGTCTACAGGCTGACCTGCTGGCGCAGCGGTAGCTGCAGGTGTAGCATTTACTTTCATGAAAGCACCGGCTGAAAATGCGAGCGAACTAACGCAGAGCACAGCCACAACATAATTACTTAATTTTTTCATGTCTCTTATTTTTTTATTGTTTACTTTTCTTTTCCTTGAAACTGCAGCAGCTAATATCATGCCAAAAGTCAGCTTGTCATGCACCGCTCTGTTTTCCGGTTGCAAATATAGGGTCATTTTTTGAGATACGCTTCATTCTCAGCATAAATTTATTCCGTTTTAACATTTTAAATTAACACTTTAACGGCTATTAAATAAGAAATGCCCTAAATTCACAAATATTTGAATGTAAGCATGAAAATCTTAGTTTTGTATACGAAACTATCTTTTGCTAATTATTGAATATCTGTTAAAGAAGTTATCGCTTCCTAAGGTTGCTGAGGAGTTAAGACAACCGTCTTTTTGGCGTAGTTTTTTAAGCAGCAAGACATACGTCTTAACTCCTTAACTTCCTTAACTCCTTTAACTTCCTGATATGCGAAAGTTCAGTTAATGATGCATAAAAAAGTGAGGAATCGTGCGATAGTATCAAAAGTTTTTTGTACTTTTGCATGTCGAAAGCAGTGCTCCGGTCTGTCGCTGGCATCTTTCAGGTGCGAGAGGAAAGTCCGGGCAGCATAGAGCATCCCACTTCCGAAACTAGAAGCTATTGGTGACAGTAGGTGTCGGTAGAAGAAAATAACCGCTTTCACTTATCCCGTTTGTCCAGTCTGGGGTGGTGAGAGTAAGGGTGAGAAGGTGGTGTAAGAGACCACCAGCTGGCGGGTGATCGTCAGGCTGTGCCATCTGGGAGCTGTAAGCTCATGTATACCGCAGATTGAGGGCGGCTCGTCCGATTGCCTTAGGGCTGCTGTGGAGGGTAGAGTGCTTGAGCCCAAGGGTGACTTTGGGACTAGATAAATGACAGACATTCTTATTTTCAATAGGAACACAGAACTCGGCTTATAGGGGCACTGCTTTCTTTTTTTCAGCATCGCAGCCGCTATATATATAATAAGGTATAAGATGCATTCATTTTAAACGATTTTAAAAACTAGCAAGATTATGAAACTCAGAGAACCGGAAAAGCAGATATTAGATGATTTCGAACATAAGGTAACGGGCAAGATAGCGAAATATGGCAATGAGCCCGATTTCCCGAAGTTTGAGAACTACGGCATTACCCGTATGGAGCTGGATGATTATCTTTTCGATAAGCAGGCGATACTCGACATGGGTGGTTCCAAGCGCAGCCAGCTCACCATCGGCGGTTTCATCACCGTCCTCCCCGTACTGGTGCTGTCCTGTTTCCCGGATAAGTCACCCGTCTACGACAACGGCAAGATGCTCGCCACGGTCATAGCCGTCATCATCGGTCTGCTGCTGGCGTGTTTTGTCAAGGCACTTCTCCAGATGATTATCGCCTATCGCGTGAACCATCATAAGGAGCCTAAGATGGAGACCTTCATCAAGGCAGTCCTCTTCTACGAGAAGCGGTCGTAACTGTAAACTGTAAATAACTGAACTTTCGCATATCAGGAAGTTAAAGGAGTTAAGGAAGTTAAGGAGTTAAGACGTATGTCTTGCTGCTTAAAAACAACGCCAAAAAGACTGTTGTCTTAACTCCTCAGCGACCGTAGGGAGCGATAACTCCTTTAACTCCTTTAACTTCTGAGCTTGCGAAACTTGAATAAATAATAAACTATAAACTATAAGTAGTATGACATTACCAGACTTTATGGACTATAAGGACAAGTTCACCCAGCGTGCATTTGTCGAGAAGATTTCGCATGTTGCCAAACGTGCCGGTGCCAAGATGGTTTATACAGCGCTCATTCTCTATTATACGTTAGAGAGCGACAAGGTTTCGCTGAAGGACAAGGCTCTGATTGTTGGAGCTTTGGGTTATCTCATCAGTCCGCTCGATGTGATTCCAGACGCCATACCTATTGCCGGTTTGGGCGATGACCTGGCCGTATTGCTGTTTGTGCTCAAGAAAGTTTGGGGTGAGGTTTCAGAAGATGTAAAAGCAAAGGCTCAGGACAAGTTGAAGAAGTGGTTTGATGAAGATGAGATTCCATCAGCCGATGACCTCTTCAAGGATTCAACCACCGATACACCGGTATGATTTTTCTCTAGGGAGCAAGGCGTAAGAAAATGAAAATGACCGGAAATGACCGTGACCGGAAATGACCGGAATCTTTTGGGGTTTGAAAATGATAATGACCCTTAATGACTTTGACCCTTCATGACCGGCTTCAGTAGTAGCTAAACTTTAACATGTTTTGCCCCACACGCCCTGAAGGGGCAGAAGCTCCTAGCCCAGGGTAGCACCCTGGGTAAATACGGACGCAAACAAGTCACCCTTTATTCTGAGATAGGAGCTTTTGGGCTTTACAGCCCGTTCTTGAACCGCATGCGAAAGTTCAGTACTGAATTGGTAAGAGCTGAATAACAGAATTAAATAAGTAGTAAAACATAACAATGTCTGAAAAGAAAGAGTTTATTTCAACCCGAAAGGGCATTACATATCTTGATTTGTTTGCTGGGGCTGGTGGCTTCAGTGAGGGCTTCATGCAAGCCTATACGGATGACAAGTATTACAATTTTCGTTTAGCAAGCGATATAAACGAGAATTGTGAACTCACACATCGTGTACGTTACAATAAGATGCTAGGTCTTGATACTAAGTTCATGTGTCAAGACATTATGGAAGATTCTTTTTTACCTAATCTTCTCAAAGAAATTGGCAATCAAGAAATCGATGTTGTAACTGGTGGTCCAAGTTGCCAGTCGTTTAGTCTTGCAGGTCGCAGAAAGAAACTAGATAAGCGTGATGACCTGTTCTTCCATTACCTAAAGGTAATTAAAGCTTTACGCCCTAAATACTTTGTAATGGAGAATGTAAAGGGAATATTAACAAAGGATGAAGGACGAATAAAAGAGAGAATTCTTCGTGAAATCAGATCAATCGTTGATGATGCGAAAATGAATCAGCTCTATGCTTTCTTGGAAGATGTGTTGAAACCACAGATGCCTGCATCCTTATACTATGCCTTATATATTAGGCTTTGTATGGAAACGTCCACAGACAATTGGGATAAGCAGAATGAGATTTTCTTTGAGAATCTTGAGCAACAATTAAAGGATGTGACCAAGCATTTACCATATAGCGTTAGCAAGAGTGACGAAAGTGTAAATACTATTCGTCATGGACTTTTGTTGTTAAAAATGAAACAGCAAAGAGATTCTATCCGTAAACAGGTCATTCAGTTAAAAACTAGTGCCCACATTGATAATGACACTTTTATGGATGGCTACAATGCTATAATTGAGACAATATCAGATGAGCAGATTCTTGAAAAGACTTTAGATGCTGTTGACAAAGTGGCAAATATGGGAGATTGTTTGGATGAAGCGCAGTCCTTAAAAAAGTCTTTGGAAATACTGACATCTACTTTTGATGAGTGTATAGAATATATTCTAGAGCAACTCAAAGGTAAACCAGACCTTCTCAATCATCTAAATGAGATGTTGAAGGAAATCCGTCTTTACAATATTGAAGAGCCATTTGTCCTTTTATCCTCAAACTATGGTGTTCCTCAAAATCGTGAGAGAGTCGTGTTTATTGGTTGCCGAAATGACCAAGAGGTTATAAAAGAGATTCCAGCAACCGTCAGTGATGAGGAGAAAGTGAAAGTTTATGAAGCTCTTTGGGATTTGGATATGATAGGAAATGGTGAAACAGTAACTTCGTATAAGAAGCCAAAGTTGAACCCGAAATTTGAAGATACAAAAATCCAAAGAGCTATTCAGGGTGAGCCAGATGAAAAAGGACTTTTGTTTTCAGAATGGTCAAAAATTGGTCGTTTGGGACATCGCTTTACGTTTGACAAGGAACCATTCTATGTGTTGAATATGGATGAGTTAGATAAACCGCAGAAATATCAGCATATGGATTTGTTCAACCACCAAACAAGTCTACAGAATGAGAAAGTCCGTGAACGACTGCGCATTATTGCTGAACATGGTGATTATGATGAGGCCAAGGTTGAACTGAAAGAGAAGGGATTGGATTCTCAGAAACGAAACTATGTAGTTTTGAATCCTCTTGGACAAAGTCCTACAGTATGTACAATGCCAGATGATTTTATTCATTATTCTGCGTATCGTCCTATGACTGTTCGTGAAATGGCTCGCCTCCAGAGTTTTGACGATTCGTTTGTGTTCCAAGGTAAACGTCAGACAGGTGGTAATAATCGCCAAAAAGAGATACCTCAATACACGCTTGTAGGTAATGCTGTCCCACCACTAATGGCAAGAGCAATTGCCAATACATTGTTGAAACATATAAAGTAAAAGGTTTTCATATGGTTAATATGCGTCCATTTACTGCTTTTGAGCAGAAGAATTTAAAATTTCTTGTAAACCACAATGTGAAGTTTACACAAGTTGAGATTACCCCTACTGGTTTAGGTAAGGGTATTCTTGACTCAACAGCTCCTATGCGAGCCTATTTTCTTGAAAATGGTATTCATAACTATGAGGAACAACTTCAAGGTCAAGAACATAAGCAAATAAAACAAGCTTGCATTCTTACCGATGCAACACAATTTTTCACGAAAGCATCCTTTTATCGTCCAAACACAAAGAAAGGAGACCCTCGAATGTGGATATATGGATTGGGTGCACATACAGACGGTAATGACATTCATGTTTTGTTTTGGCATGAACAAACTTTGTATAGTATCAATATATCTCATATAGATATAGAGAAATGCTACCATTCAGTTCTCATTACGCCTATGCAGGAGATTTTGAAAGAAATTAACAAAGAGGGAAACTCTGTTTCAGAGGAACTTCTTGGGCGTTTCCGTGCTGTTAAAGATCAGTGGTTTGAATCAGAAGTAACGGCTGACACTGGAATTGGCAGAACTATAGAGTCTTTCCTTAGAATCAGTATGAATAGTGACAAAACTCCTGATTACAAGGGAATAGAATTGAAGAGTCATAGGGATAAAAGAAGCAGCAAGAAAAATGTACTATTTACCCAAGCCCCAGATTGGGGAATTAGTAAATTGAAATCTGGGCGAGAAATTGTCGAGAAATACGGTTACAGCAATGAAAGCGGTTTCAAAACTTACCAAAACACTGTTCAATGCGCTCCACCAAACAGTCAAATGATGTTCTTGAATGTCAACCATGTAGACGAACTTCTTGAATTACAAGCTGAGAGAAGAAAAGTTGAAGATATTGCAGCTTGGAGGTTAGTAAAGTTACACCAACGTTTACAAATAAAACATCATGAAACATTCTGGATTGAAGTAGAAAACGAGTTGAACAATGGTAAGGAATACTTTCGCTATAAGCAGATAGAGCATACAAAGAATCCGAATGTAGGTCAGTTTGATGTGCTTCTTGAACAGAACATAATAACTGTTGATTTGCTGCTTTGTCGTCCAAGCGGACATGGCGATACTTATTCTTTCAAAATCAAGAAGAAGGGGATGGCTTTGCTATTTCCGGAAAGTGTGATTTATAATATTTAAAAGAAAGAAAAATCTTATGTTAGATAAATGCTTACCTACATTAAAAAGTAATCATTTCTGGTATTTCGTCAAAGAATCATTCAAAGTATTAGATTGCTCTATTGTCTTTCAAATGTATTCTAAAACAAAGACGTGGAGACATGTAAATAGTGAAGGATGGGAAAAATATCATGATGAGATATGGATAACATGTGAATTACAATATACAAACTCTGATGAAGTGTTTCTTGGGGTATCTGAGACGTATAAGTATCTTGTGTCGAAGCAACAATGGGACAATGAGAGTTTAACATCTTTCTTGAACAAATATGATTCTTGCTGCACAAGCGAAGAAATAAATGAAATTATGGATGATTGTTATTGAAAATTAATTAACATATGCAAATAGATAATCAAACGAAAAATCATCAAGCAATACAAAAGAATGCAGAAAGGTATGCAGTAGAAACATTAACTCCCTCTATTTATGAAGCCCTTGGTCTGACTAATTCTGAGTCGTGTAATGTCAAAGATGCTGAAGAACCTGATTTTATTTTTGGATATCGTGATAAGTCTATAGGTGTTGAAGTCATAGAATGTCATCCTTCTACCTCCAAGAAGAAAAAAGACAACGCACCTGCTTTGAAGAGTTTTAAAGAGAAAATATGCAAGTCGTTTTTAAAAAACTTATATCTGGAATCCATAACAAAAGGGGACAATAAGCTACGAATAATAATAGATTTTGATAATGCGCTATCCACAAAATATAGCGTTGAATCTTTATGTGCAGCTATTGAATATTATTTGAAAGCGTTCCATGAAGGAAAAAGGGTTGGAAAAGGTAGAGGTATTAGAGGTATAAGGGTTTCAGAAACTATTGGAAAGAACATTGTTCAACCTAATAATATTGGACGAGTAGACGCTATAGAATGTAGTTCTCTTTGTAAATGTATAGAGGCTAAAAATAAATTATTCGATGCTTACACAAAAAAACACCCTTGTTCGGAGTATTGGCTGTGTATATATTTGCCTTGGGAAGAATATAGATATTCTTATAATATAAATTACGATGAGTCTGGAAATAGACTACATAAGCTCCTAAGAAAATCCAAGTTTAGTCGTATTTGCGTAACAAGTAGACTTCATGGTGATTTTAGATGGTTAAAGGGAGATCCTGCACTCCAAAAAAAGAAATGTCGTAAAAAAAAAAAAAGGTAACGATGCTGTTGAGAAAAGATACAAAAAAATGAACTTGCAAACCTTAAGAAGATATAGAGTTCTTTATGGGTTTTAATTAACCGGCTAATTTAGCCGGCGAAAAGCCTAAGGTCAGTCGGTTTGTAGTTTTTCATAGCGTTCATGCACATTCTTCCGTTATCTTATTGCCCTGGTTCAAGAAGATTGGAAAATGTAAATGACCCTTAATGGCTTTGACCCTTCATGCCCCCAAAGAGAAAAATACAGGATTATTGCAAATTTTCTTCTTAAAAGTTCGTAATTCTGATAATTTATATATACCTTTGCCCCTTGATAATAAAATTATAAGCGGATGATGCACAATCGTCCGTGCAATTGTTTAACGAACTTAACTTAAAAGAGATGATAATGATGAATGAAGACTTGCCATACGAACAGCAGATGATGCCGATTCTAAAGAACTACGACAAGCTAGTTGAAGAGAACCGGGAATTGAAGAGTGAGATAAAAGCCCTCGAGAAAGCTGTTTTGAGCACAAGAGCAATGGTAAAACGTGAACTTAACGTTGAGACCAGTAAACTCATAAGCGAATATGAAAACAAGGAAAGGGAACTCATAGGCGAATATGAAAACAAGAAAAAGAAACTCATAAGCAAATATGAAAACAAGGAAAAGAAACTTATAACCGAATATGAAAATAAGAAAAAGTCACTCATAACCAATTATGAGAATCGTGACAAAAACCGACTTAGAGAAAATAAGAAGTTGAAAGATAGTGTGGAAAAGCTCGAAAAAAAAATCACGACTGAAAAGAGATTCATGAGACAGGAACTTTCAGATGAAGCAAAGTTTGCCATGAATACTTTTAAGAACCGTGAAAAAAAAATAGCGTGGATTAAGACGACCCTCGAAAAATATCTCGTCAGCATAGGCGTCGAACTTCCTGAATTCACAACTGTTACAAATGTCGTAAACTTGGTTGTGGAAAATCAGCCCCCAATTAACAACAACAAGAAGTGAACAAAACTTCCATGACCGGAATCTTTTGGGGTTTGAAAATGATAATGACCCTTAATGACTTTGACCCTTCATGACCGGCTTTTAGGTAGAAACAAAAAAAGAGAGGGTGTGGCTTGTGACACACCCTCGTTTTTGTTTTATCCCATGCAGCTCGTTACTCCGAGCGTAGTAGCGATAGCGGTCAGGATGCTGCTGGCTCTCAGGTCTGCCCGTTCCAGCGCATATCTGGCAAGCTCCATGCTGACAAAGGAGGCAGCCTTATTACTTATTATCTTTTCCATACCTTATATATATAGGTGAAACATTTCTTTCCTGCAAAGATACGCTTTTTCCGCTCATTTCCCGTATCAAGAAGTTAAAAATGTGTTATACATAATAAATTTATTATGGGATATTTGTACATATTAAAATTATTATGTACCTTTGCAATCGAGTTAAGGAACATGTTTAATCAATTAGATTTTTTAGCTATGCAAGAAGATTTAGAAAATGAAATCGAGAGAAAGAAGAAGGAAATCGAAGACTTTCTCCGAATCGTGAAATTCACCGGTCTTTCACAGAAGGAAATCGAAAAGAGACTTGATTATCTCTTAGATGACCTTTCAAGACTGATGAAGAATAGAAAGTAAAGTTTCACTTCCCCTCCTTTGGGAGGAGATTATAAAATATATTATTGATATGGAAAATATTAAGATTTTATTGGAGGAATATCAGTCTCTTGCTGGTAATACCGATGCAAGGAGCGAAGAGCGAAAAAAAGAAATTATCGCTAAGTTGGAAAAGATGGATAAGGATGCTGTTGCTGAAGTGGCAAAACCATTCGTGGAGGAGAATGTAACTCGCCTGGAGAGCGAAATGAAAGCTCTCCGAAGCCAGATAGATGTGGAGGATTACAAACTGCTTCCTATCTCTTATATTGCCAAGACCTATTTCAATAAGAGCGCATCATGGCTTTTGCAGCGTCTCAACGGATATCAGGTGCGTGGAAAGATTTATACGCTCAACCAGGAGCAGAAAGGCATTTTTAACCAGGCAGTCAAGGAAATAAGCAATCGCATTAGTGCATTGCAGTTAGCATAGCTAACATGTTCGATAACTCAACTCAGTCCCCGACACGATTCCGTGCCGGGGACTTCAGCGACTCAACGCCTGCATGAGCAATATTAAAGCGGATTTACAAGCAACCATTTTCTGATGGTCAGAAAGCTTAAACATAGTTAATACTACGATTTTTCGTATTGGATATTTGGCTACTACGAAAAATAGTAGTACCTTTGAACCACCCGAGTATTACACCAAGTATTAACAGAACCCCCTCCCTCATTAGAGGTGAGCGGTCGTTTTGTTTTTATCCCATGCAGCTCGTTACTCCGAGCGTAGTAGCGATAGCGGTCAGTATGCT
>ENA-ORSJ01000310-ORSJ01000310.1-human-gut-metagenome-genome-assembly--contig:-NODE-310-length-54768-cov-4.951291_pt1 | contig 54768 bp, 44 predicted proteins | sample MGYA00242191_ERZ509158 | MGnify/ENA primary metagenome ERZ509158 (study PRJEB26280, sample SAMEA2338623) | human gut metagenome | biome: human gut; feature: human-associated habitat; material: faeces...
CACGATATACTTTTTTGCGTGGGACAACAGCCCCACCAGTCTTGTTTTAATCATAGTTTATCTTACCTTTTTGTTTATTTTTTCGATTCTTTTTTACTGCATATCAAATGCCATACTGCAAGCACCGGATGATAAATCAGCATCCTTGGTCCTGAAAACCGCATAACCTGCCTGATCTGTTCTCTCACCTCTGGCTTATAGCAATGCACTTTACAGTTTGCGCAAAATGTCTTTTCTTTCATAAAAGGACACTTTTCACTTCGAAGTCTTGCATAATCCAAAAGTTCCTGACAGACAGGACAAATCTGCCCTGCCTGCCTGTCTTCTTTCGGATGTTTTTTCCGGCAATACAGCCGGATCATCTCTTCCACGACATGCTGTTCCTTCTGTCGTTTCTTTTCTACTTTATCCATCATATTATTCCACTTCTGCACCTTTCGGTAATTCTTCTCCCACTTTTAAAGTTTTCACTCGAAGTAAGAAGTATAACAGGTGGCATACCCAAACCACTGCGATACAGATTCTTCCGATTGGTACATTCTTCATGCAGATAAAGCCGATTGCCATGACTACCGTTACCATTCCGATAATCTTGCATTTTGTTCCTATTGTCATGGCTCTTTTCTGAACAAAACTGTCCAGATGTTTCTTATAAAGATTCGTTCCTACGAACCAGTCGTGCAGTTTCTTAGAACTCTTTGCAAAGCAAAACAGTGTTGCCATATAAAACGGAACGGTTGGCAGGATAGGAAGTACAATTCCTATCGTACCAAGTCCCAGGCAAAGAAATCCAAGCACGATCCATACTACTTTTAAAGGATTTTTCATCTTCTTTCTGTTCTCCTGTGGGAGTTTTCCTCCCCTTTATTTCTTGTCGTTCTGCTACTATTTCCTTCTTACACCGCCAGCACAAACTTCCGTCCATCAACCCTTGTCACACCAAGCTCAATGCCATACAGTTCCCGGATGCTCTCTTCCGTAATCACTTCTTCCGGATCACCTTCCACCAGCACTTTTCCATCTTTCATGCCGATGACATTATCTGAATATGCGATTGCCTGATTGATGTCGTGCAGTACCATGATGATGGTTATTCCAAATTCCTGATTGAGTTTTTTCACCAGTTGCAGGATCTCAATCTGATACCGGATATCCAAATAGGTAGTCGGCTCATCGAGGAACAGCGTCTTTGTTCCCTGACAAAGTGCCATTGCAATCCATACACGCTGACGCTGTCCACCGGAAAGTCTTGACACTTCTCTGTCACGATATTCTGTCAGATTGGTTACTTCCAATGCCCACTGAATCATACGCTCATCTTCGGCACTGTCTCCCTGCATCATTTTCTTATGTGGGGTTCTTCCGAATGCCACCAGATTCTCAACGGTGATATCGTCTGATGCACTGTTATACTGCTGAACAATCGCAACCTTTCTGGCAAATTCTTTTAAATTCAGGTTCTGGATATTCTTTCCTTTGAGGAAAATATTTCCCTTTCTCGGATATAAGTTTTTCGTCATCAGGGAAAACAATGTAGATTTTCCACATCCGTTTGCTCCCATAATCGTTGTGATTTTACCTTCTTCAATCTTCAGGGATACGCCCTTTAAGACTTTATTTTTTCCATAGGAAAAGTGCAGATCTCTAACTTCCATCGCAGGCTTGTCTGCCCACTTACCCGCTTTTTTTACTTTCTTTGCTGCTTCATTCTCTGTAGAAGTCAAATCCATATTCTTTTCTTTACTTCGCATACTTCTTAGACCTCCTTAACAGAATGATGAAGAATGGGCCTCCGACCACACTCATAATGATGGATGCGGATACCTCATACGGAGCAGCTATCGTTCTTCCGATGGTATCTGCCAGCAGGAACGTAAACGCTCCGAACAAAGCACTAAATGGAACTAATGCCTTGTGGTCGCTTCCTACTAAAATTCTTCCGATATGTGGAACAATCAGTCCTAAGAAACTGATTACTCCGGCTACTGCCGTTGAAATACTTGCAAGCAATACTGCTATCAGCGAAATCACAATACGCATTGCATTGACATTGATTCCAAGGCTTCGTGCTGTCTTATCTTCCAGTGCTAACAGGTTGCACATCTTCGTCATGATCAGTGCCAGAATCAGTCCCACAATTACATACGGAACTAAGGTTTTCACATCATCCCAAGTTTTCATTGTGATATTACCATTGACGATGGCTGCCACGCCGGACATGTTTCCGCCATTCATCGAATTCAACGCACTGGATAATCCGGTGAACATTGCATCGACTGCCACACCGACAAGGATAATTCTCAGAGGACTTAATCCCCCTTTCCATGACAGGCTGTAAACTAAGACAAATGCAATCACACCGCCAAGAAATGCAAATAATGGGGTAAAGAAAAATAAAGTCGGTGCAAATGCGGTAATCAGTACCGCTGCAAAACTTGCTCCACTGGAAATACCAATGATTCCCGGATCAGCAAGTGGGTTCTTAAGTACCGCCTGAAATAACACACCCGATACCGCTATCGCTGCTCCGGCTAACATGGAGATTACAATTCGTGGGAATCGTAAGTCATAGATTGTGGCTACATCTTCATTTTACTTGACAAATAATCCTTTTAAGAGTTCCGGGAAGCTGACTTTCAGACTTCCGATATTCACTGCCGCAAAGAATAATGCAACCAGTAATACGATCATTACAACAAAGGAAATGGCTGCTTTTGCTGTTTTCCGATGTTTTCTTGCTTTATCCTGACCGGAGAGGTTCTGGACTTCCATTTCGGAAGTCTCAGAAGTATTTTTTAATTCTGTCTCTTTCATCTGTCCTCTCCTTTCTACTTGCTCTGCTGTTCGTTGTATTTCTCAGTTGCGTCAGAATCCTTTGCTTTCTTCTGTGCATTGTCACTGGCTTCTTTTGCTTTTTCTGTATCTTCATCACTTTCCGGATAAAGGATTGGCTGTAATTCTTCCAATGCCTCTGGATATTTGAATGTGGCACTCATGCCGAAATACTCATAAGTCAGATCATAAACTCTGCCGTTCTTCACCGCATCGAAATGCTGCCAGATGTCATTCTCCGCAAAATCTTTATTGAACATTTCTACCACCTGATCCGGCAGTGCATGTGCGGCACGTAAGATAATATCCGGCTCTTTGGTTTTCATGTCCTCAGTATTTACAGTCAAAAATTCCTGATCGGTGTCAGAGTATACATTCTCTCCGCCTGCCAGTTCCACCAGACTTCCCACATAGGAATTCGGTGTTGCGATAATATAAGAGCCAGGAAGTCCCATCAGGATCATAACCTTCGGATGGTCTTTTCCTTCATTCTTTTTCTTATAGTCATCGTAAAATTCAGTAAATTCGTCCACCAGTTTCTGTGCCTGATCTTCTCTGTCGAAAATCTCACCCAATTCCTGAATGGAACGGTACATACCCGGCACACTTCTAAGATTCAAAAACGCCCAGTCTGTATCGATTGCTTCGTATTTCGGCTGCAGATCACTCTGCAATGACACCGGACTTAAAATCCAGTCTGGATTAAGTGAGGATACAATCTCCATATCCGGACTCATGGCTGTTCCCACGGTTTCCACATCTTTGTATCTGTCTGGAATTGTGGACACGGTACTGCTACAAACACCAACCAGATCCAGTTCCAGCTTGTCACAGATATCTGCGGTTGCCGGAGAAGTCGCTATGATTCTTGGGCTTTCTTTCATTGCCTGTACTTTTTTCTTGGCTGCTTCTACGGCTGCCTTTTCTTCCGGATCATCAATCTCTAAGAGAGACTTGGCATCTTCATTGGAAGAATCCTTGTCCGATTTGCTGCCAGAAGTCTTTTTATCTGCCGTCTTACTGCTGGCTGTCTCATCTGTACTGCTCTCTGTCTGCGTAGCAGAATCACTGCTTTTCTTTCCCTGACTCTGGTCTACACAACCTGCCAGAGAAAAAATCATGGTCATTGCAAGGAGAACGGCCGAAGCTTTTTTCAAACGCCTATTCATCATCGTCCTCTGCACCTCCCCAACGTTTCCAGTTCTTACGGAAGAAATATATCACCCCGGATACTGCTCCAAGCAGAATCAGACCTGTCACTACAACTGCTAATGCAATCTGGAAAATCCGGTTGCCGGAAGAAGTATTTCCACTATCGGAATCGCTGGCACTTGTTCCATCTTTAGCTGTCGAAAGGCTCAGTCCCTCTGCGGAATTTACTGCATTTTCTGTATCCAGTGAAGAGGAATCACTGCTTGGTTTTGCAGCTTCTGTAATACTGCTCTCCAGTTTCTTTGATGAGCTGCTGGAAGAACTGCTTTTATCGGATAAGCCGGAACTCTGAAGAGAAGAACTTCCAGAACTTAAACTTCCACTGGAAGTAGAACCTGAATTATCTACTGAACCAGAACCACTGGATTCTACTGCTGTTCCATCAGAACTTTCTGTTACCATAGTTGCGTTCATGTCTGTATTGTTTCCTTCACTGTAGTTGCTCGGATACAGATAGAAAATAACATCTCTTCCCATCGGTTCTACATACATGGAACCTCTGACTACACAGTTTTCGCTTGGCACACGCATACACACATCGGCTGTTGTACCATTGCTGTCTGAACCATTTCCTGTAATACCGATTTCTGATGGTGTAGACCAGCCGGAATCACCTACATTCTGTACCTGAAAGCTATGTCCACTGGTGTAGTCCATCAGACTCATGCGGATGGTCAGATAATAAGCTCCATCGTCTGTTACTTCCAAGATACCATTGCTGTATACACAACCTTCCACCATGCCCTGTCCTGTTGCATAGGAACTCTCTCCACCGGAATCTTCGATTACTCCGGTAACCGGGTGTGCGTAACATCTGTTAATTGTACAGCTATACACTGTCCCGCTTGCGGCGTAAGCCTTAACAGCAGGAAAGCCTGCCATTAAAGTAATGGCAAGCACACAAGTCATAATGGCAGACAATATTTTGTTTTTTTTCGCTGCTAATTTCATTCCTTATCTCCTGTTAAATGAATTTGGCAGACTCCCAGTCCCGAAGGAATGGGAGGGTTCGTCTGCCAAATCACTACTTATTATTTTACGTTTGCTTTTTTCTTTCTGTTGTACTCCATGATTCCTGCCAGTAAAGCGACTCCTCCGAGAAGAAGGATAGTTGCCCACAGGGTATTGTTCTGTACAACATCACCCGTCTTAACATTGGATGCTGATTTCAGGCTGGAACCTGATCCAAGGCTTGATGTTCCGCTCTTTAATGATGAACCACTTCCAAGGCTTGATGTTCCACTCTTCAATGACGAACCACTTCCAAGTGAGGAAGAACCAAGTTTGCTGCTTCCAAGAGAACTGCTTCCAAGGGTATTATTTCCAAGTGAACCGTTTCCAAGAGAAGAGCTGTTGTTGTTTCCGCTGGAATTATTATTGTTGTTATTGCCATTGTTGTCATTCTTATCAAAATCCGGATCATCAGCTGTTGTTGCTTTTAATGAGCTCCAATCCAGTTTCAGGAATACTGGCTGTGTACCTGTGCCAGAGCTGATAGCGTCCATAATCGGTACAAATACCTGTAACGGAACATATCCATCTTTCAGAGCTTCCGGGATCAATTCGAATGTTACTTCATCTGGATAATTTGTTCCGTACTGGTCAGAAACCAGTGAGCCATCGCTGTTCTTCTGATAGCTGTCAACTGTAACATCAGCAAGTGTTCCCTGCGGATTACCATACTTATCCAGTGTGTAACCTGTTGTAAAGTATTTGAGCTGGCTTAAATATCCAAGTTTCTGTCCTACTGTCAATCCATTGAAATTCAGAGTAATGTAATATTTGCCATTCTTCACCGTCAGTTTCACTGTATGATTGATTGCTCCGTCAGACATAGAAGCTGTTGTTTTATCAACTTTCACCATATTTCCGGTAATAGAATATACACCATCTGCAAGATTGCTGATATTCAATCCACTATTATTTCCATTATTACCGTTATTATTGTTATTACCATTGTTATTGTTTCCGCTATTACTATCAGATGCTTTTGCTTCCAGGTTAATCATAGCAATTGAAAGTTTTGAAGCCTGCTCATTTACTTCTTCCTGTGTTGCATTTTTATCTGCATATACTGCTTCCGCCGCCTTAATTGCTGCTTTCAAATTCTTAATGGAATCAGCAGTATATAAATTCTCTCTTCCTGCCATATTCGATGCTGTTAAAAGCATATTATGTAATCCACTCTTATCAACAGTTACTTCTTCTACTTTTTTAAGATTTTTCACTGCATAATTAAGAATTCTTACCTGTGCATCGACCTCTTCCTGTGTTGCGTTTTTATCTGCATACACTTCTTTTGCTGTGTCATAAAGAGATTTTAATGCTTCCAGTGAAGCGGCTGTATAATTTTCCGTATCTGACAGATATTCTTTTGTAGTAGACAGTGCTTTCTTCAATTCTGATTTATCCGCACCTTCTATCTGAAGTGCATCAATTGCTTTATTGATTGCATCTACTGCACTGTTTACCTGAGTCTGTGTAACATCATCTGATTCATATACACTCTTAGCATTATCTCTTGCTTTTTTCAAAGATTCTTTTGTTATCTCTGTATATGTTACATTCTCATTGTTCAAATAACTGTCTGCTGCTTCGATTGCCTTTTTCAATTCGCTCTTATCAACTTTGACTGCTTCTTTATTAAATACACTCATTGCAGCATTCAGTGAATCTGTAGCTGAATCAACTGCTGTCTGATCCACATTCAGATTATCGGATATCTCTTCTCCCGCCGCAATTACAGCTTTCAACATTTCAATATTTTCAGAACTATATCCGTAATCCTCTTCTTGCAATGTTTCCAATAAACTATTTGCTTTCTTAATCGCTGCATTCAGTTTTGTTTTATCTGAGTCTGTTCCAGTTACCTGTTTAAGCGTAGACCAATCAAGATTCAATCTTGCATACTGTAATCCATTTCCGCTCTGAATAGATTCCATAACTGGCACATATACCTGAATCCAAACTGTTTCCTCTCCCAGACTAATCGGCATGCTCATATAATGAGGATATAATTTTCCTTTTACATTTGCATCTAAACCATTATCCGGATCATTATATGCATCATACACATCCTCATAATAAGAATCAACATTAGCAGGTACTGGTTCAATTCCTGTTGGTGCATCTACACCTGATTCTCCACCAGTCCACTCTGGGAAATAGTTTAATTTTGCTAAATATCCTGTTAAATCTTTACTTCCTAATTTGGTTGTTAAAGGAACAAATTCCATTTTTAATGTAACATTATCACCATCAACAATTAATGTCATTGGTTTTACAACTGCTGGATTTCCCATAGAATCTCTGTCAGAAGATGCCATTTTCATGATTCCATTAATTGTATATGTTCCATTAAATACAACATTATCATCCGGCTTCTGTATCAGCATAGCTGAAGTTTTCTCCAAAAGTTGAATTTGTTTATCAACTTCCTGCTGTGTTGCATTTACATTTGCTAATACCGCTTTAGCTGATTCAATTGCTTTTCCAAACGCTTCTGCTCCTTTTGGCAGGCAATTTGTTGTATCGATTTTCTCGGCTCTATTAACAAGATCCTGCAAAGCACTCTTGTCTACATTCGTATTAAGGGCTTCCATTGCTAACTGAAGTGCAGATGTTCTTGCATCTACTTCTGCTTGTGAAATGTTAGCGTCCTCAATAGCTTCTTTTGCCTTATCTCTTACAGTTACAAACGCTTCCCAATTTGGATAATTTAGATTTTCTATCTTGCAAGCTTCTTCATAAAGAGCCTGTAACTTTGTTTTGTCAGCTCTTTCAATCAATCCCTCCATCTTGGAATTAAGTTCCAGAACTGCTTGATCAACCTGTTCCTGAGTTGCCGTTTCATCTGCAACTAATTTCTTTGCTGCCTCAAGTGCTGTCTTAAATTCTTTATAAGAATTTGGTGTATAGTCATCTTCTTTCTTTATCTCTGCATTCTGGATCGCTTCATTTAATTTTTCATAATCAATTTTTCTCTCTAATCCATTAATTGCATTTTCAAGAGCTGTAACCTGCTCATCCACTTCGCTTTGAATTGCGACCGGATCATTCAGCACTTCACTTGCTTTTGCAATTGCATCATGTAAATTTGCGAGCGATTCTGTTGTATAACTTCCTGATAATTCATTTTCAGCTTTTTTAAGAGTCGCTTTCAATGTATCTTTGGTCACTTCAACTTTTTGTGCATTAGACAATTCAAGACCAACTTCATTTACCCAGCTTGTATCTCCATCTGAATAATAGCCTACCTGTGTCAGCTGTTTCGCATCTCCGATCGGGAAAGATACTTTTGTTGGATATGTAGTTCCATCCTCTTCGATTGTTTCAAGAACTGTTGCATCTTTAAATTCTTTTCCATCTTTATAAAGGAATCCATCAATATAATAAGAAGCCAGTTCTTGTCCATCCATCACTGTTTTTGCCTTTTCCAGATTCATGTAGGCTGTTGCATTTCCTTTTTCGTCTACCGCAATTCGTGTTTCTCCGGCAATTCCCTGATGATATCCAAGTGTTCCGTCTGTCTCTACAATCCGGCTGTCTACTGTATAAACGCCTTCTTCCAGATTCAGTGATGGATTTGTTTCTTTTAATCCTTCTTTCGCTGCTTTCAAAGCTGTTACCTGCTCATCAATCTCGCTCTGGATTGCAACTGGATTTTCTTTTACTGCTTTAGCATTTTTCAGTGCTTCTGTTACTGCTGCAAAACTATCTGCTGTGTAAGCTCCATCGTCATTCTTCAGTTCACTTAATTCTTTTACCAAAGAATTCAATTCTTTTTTATCAGCATTTTGTTTCTGAGCATTTGTCAATTCTAAGCCAACTTCATTTACCCAGCTTGTATCTCCATCTGAATAATAGCCTACCTGTGTCAGCTGTTTCGCATCTCCGATCGGGAAAGATACTTTTGTTGGATATGTAGTTCCATCCTCTTCGATTGTTTCAAGAACTGTTGCATCTTTAAATTCTTTTCCATCTTTATAAAGGAATCCATCAATATAATAAGAAGCCAGTTCTTGTCCATCCATCACTGTTTTTGCCTTTTCCAGATTCATGTAGACCGTTGCATTTCCTTCTTCATCTACTGCAATTCGTGTTTTTCCGGCAATTCCCTGATGATATCCAAGTGTTCCATCTGTCTCTACAATCCGACTATCTGCAGTGTATACACCCTCGCCATAAGTCTTAATTGCTTCGCCCGTCAATTCTTCGATTGCATTAATTAACTTATCAGTTTGCGTATCCACTGTTGTCTGTGTTGAATTTATGTCATTATAAACTTCTTTCGACTTTTTCAGAGTTTTTGTGAATTCCGAAAAAGCATCTTGATTATAATCACTACTATCATATTTTTCAGCCTGATCAATATATTTTTTCAATTCATCTTTATTGACATTTTTCAGGCTTGGTGTCAATGTATGCGGTTCTTCACCATCAATTTTTTTTGCATCAAAAAGCTGAACAAGCGCATCTCTGGCTGAAGCCCCTTCTCCAGGTTCTCCACCTGCCAACCCATCCATGATTGGAACAATTACATTGATTTTGAATACATTTTTTAAAGTAATATTATTTCTAGTAAAATCATAAGTTTCCGGAACCGGTATCGCAACGCTCTCTGGATAATTAAGATGATAATCGTCAATATCAGGGCTGTTATTTTCATCAACCATATATTTAGTAATATTTACTTCTTGCTTATCTGTTTCAACACTATCCTTAGTCGGATAATAGAACATACGATACATATATCCAAAATAATCTTCTCCGCCAAGCGGAATTGTGATTCCCTGCATGTCAAAATAGAGATCCTTATTAGCTCCATTATTATAAACATGGAGAGTTGCTTTTCCACCCTTTACAGCATTATTAGCCATCGAAGGGGATTCTGGCTGTTCATAGTTCCAGATATTAACTCCTACTGAATACACACCATCCGATAATGTGCTTACATCTGTCACATCACTTTTCTGGAATAAAATATACTGATATCCATCCAGTTTTGTTGTTGTATAATTCAGCTTTCCATTTTCAACATTAACTTCACCATATTCCGAATTAATATTCATTGATGATTTTTCATCAGCAAAAAATACATACAGCTGAGTTTTGTCCGCATCCCATTCATCCGGAATATCAAAAGAAAGTGTCACTCTGTTATTTGGTGTATAAACTATATCATTTGCTTTAAACGATAAACTGTATAATTTCGCTGTTGAACTTACACCGCCTACTGTTGACATCGCATTGTCATAATCAGTTCCTTTTGTAACAGGTGTTGCTTCAAACTTTGTTGCTTTTTTTAAATTATAAGAATCAGAAGTCAGTGTCACTCCGTTACTTGAAAGAGTAACTGTTTCCTTTTGATCTGTATCTAATTTTAAAGTAGCATAATACTCTGAGTCATCAGAAAACACTACATGTATTTCTCTTCCAAATACAGCTTCTTTTACACTGTTATATGGAATTTCAACTGTACCATCTTTTACTTCAAGTTCATTCCACTCCGAAACGCCTCTGTATCTTGTGTAAAAACCACCATAGCTTTGTTCTTCCGGTACACTATTTATATAGATATTCTTAATATTAACATTTCCATTTGAATTCAGTTTCACAAGTGCTGAATTCCCATCTGCAGTTACTATCCCAGTAATAAGACTATTTAATTTCTGCCCATCACCCTCAAAATTATAGTTATCTGTAACTCGATGAGATACAAAGTCGAATTTAACTCCTCCATTTTTGTATTCATTAATTTTTTCTGGTAATTCAATAATATTAGAAGTATCAAAAGAAAGCTTACTTCTTGTCAAATCTCTTGCTCTTTCTTTTGTCCAATGATTTGAAGATCCCGGATAGTATTCTATTTGAGCGGTATATAAAAAATCTTTCAAATTATCAACTTCAAATGTCAAATATTTGTTAGCTGAATAATAATTACCTTCAACGCTAATTTCATCTGGCGAATAGCATTTTTCATCATTCGCTGTATCTAGCCACCCCGTCTCAATCATTTTTTCACGAAACGGGTAATCATCCAAACCGTATGACGCACATTTAAAATCACTAGTAGATGTGTCCGCTTTCAACATTCCCTGTTTGTAAATTTGAAAAGTAACCATCTTGTCATAATTATTTGCTTGAATAGTCACTTGATATTTTCCCGATTCCTCAGGTGTTACAATTGCATCATTACTGCACGATTGTAACGCAGAATTTAAACTTGAAGAAGCTAAAGCATCTTTTCCATTATTATCTTTCGTCCACGCTTGAATAGGGACCAGGTAACTATGACCTGTTTTCATCCCATATGTTTCGCTACGCTGTGCATATGCAATTCCAGTCCCTGCACCAATCACACACGCAAGCGTACATATACTCAAAATTATTTTTTTAATCTTTTTCATTATAAAACAAAAAGGAGGTGAGGCGTAATGCCTCGCCTCCTTTTTTCCTCCTACTATTTTGCTGTCAAAGAATTAATTTTAAGGTATCCTGTTTTTTCACTATGTGAGCTCAGAACAGACACTGTAAATGTTCCCTCAATTACGTTACCCTCTGTAATTTTTGAAGCATCTAATTCAGAAACCTGATAATCATAATCGCCTAAATCTGTGGCTTTGATTCCATCTAAAGACATTCCACTCAGAGCACCTTTGATTCCGATATAAGTGAACTGATGTGTACGTAAAACAAAATCTGCCGTACCATCTGTATAAACAGTTATTTCTGCCGGATTGTCAATTCCTCTATTTCCCATAGAAGTGGATGAACAATTTGCATCCTTATACAGAGTTACATTTGCTTCATATTCTGCTGCAACTGTTTTCGTATTATCTGCCGCAAATGCTGTAACTCCCATTGCCAGTAACATTGTTGCTGCTAACAGTGTAGCAACTAATTTCTTGATCTTTCTCATAACTGTAATCCTCCTTGTCGTTTTTTGGCATTAGCTTTTTTGCTAATAAATTTTTAGTTATGATACTTAGAGTTCTACGAGAATACTTCCGGTTACCCGTATCTAATTCCTTGTCTGAAAGATACCATATTTTGCCATCCAATGTCAACACCATTTTTTACAAGTTTGTTGCCTGAATTGCAACAAATGAGCCGTTATTTCCTTTGATTTTGTTGCTATTCAGACAACAATAGACGTAAAAGTGCCGTTATTGATAGTGTTTTATCAACAACGGCACTTTATTGAATTTTTTTCTTATTTTGTTACATGATATGCGTAAATGAGAATTTTTCTCATTTCTCATTTATACCCAGAAATATAATAGTGCAGTGCTTTCCGGCATGTGCATTGGTCCTACACTGCAGGTTACGGTAACTGGTACAATTCCCATCGTGCCAATCCCCGTCCATCGGTGGATTCTGCACGCTTCCATCGGGATTTTCACTATATTATTCTCTATTCTTGCTTCTTCCAAAACTTCATTATGCTCATACTTCAATGTTTTCAGTTTTCCAGCCATCATTTCACCACTCACTCTGGAGTGTGCTTCCATCTCTTTCAGCTTTAATTCCAGATAGCTTTCTCCATTCTCCTGAACGATTTCGGCTATTTCTTCAAATCCTCTCATTGCCATAGAGTCTCTTCCCTGCCCCTGCTTTTTATTCATCCGGTAAAGCCGGAACACTACCGGATGCCTTTCACATTTCTGCAGATTGTGCTGTATCTCCTGATCCAGTTCATTCTCTTTTTTCTTGTATACTGATTTTTTCTCTGTATAGGCGTTAATCATCAGTTCCAGCATGTGGATGTCGATATTCTCCACCATAACATCCAGTGATTCCTCGATTTCTTCCGGTTTTGCACCGATTTCTTCCAGATATTTTTCAAGATTCTCATACAGCTTAGTATATCTTTCCAGCCATTCTTCTCCCACAGGAGTAAATTCCAGTGATTCTGTCAGAATTCCTCTTTCTATGCAGTTCTTAAAATAACGGTTCACCGTTGATCGGTTCACGCCATAAGATTCTGCGATACTTCCCTGAGCTCCACGTTTCTTTTCTACTCTTGACAGACCTTGTAAATATTGCAGTTGCAGCATCGTAGGTCTGTTCTGTCTCTTTAGATGTTCACCTTTTTCCATTTTCCTGTTCCTCTCTTCGTCACCATACATGAATATTCAATTCCCGATAATCGATTGGCAATGGCTTCTGTTCAAAGCGTGTAATCGCAATGATTGCCACTGCTTCTGTAATCGGGATTCCTGTATTCGCAGTATAAGTACAGATGTCTGTCGGTAACTGATAAACACCTTTTTCTTCTTTCGCCTGTATCCATTCATCATCTCTTCTGTACCATACATAGCCGATGGATTCGTCTTTTTTTGTCTTGAGCAGGAAACAGTTCTGTGACTTTTTCACTCTTAATATGACAGAGTGTTCCAGTTTCCCGTACTCTGGTGCAAGGAACCTTGGATTGCGTCGTTCCGGTTCATACAGTCCGAATGCCATCGGGAACTCACCATCCTCATAAAAGGTATACAAGTCCATATCGTCATAAACTCTGTCGTATACGTCACCGTACTGCAGAAAGTTTTCAATTCCTTTTAACCCTTCCGGACTGATATAATGTTCCACTCTACAGGCATCTTCCTGCGCCCTCTGCTGATCCATTCCACTTACCATCTGAAAGAACTGTGTCAGTTTCTCATGACGTGCAAGGCACTCCATACCTTCCAGTTTTCCCTTATCGCTCAGTTCCAGATGTCCGTTTTCCGGCTCACACAAAAATCCTTTTTTCACCAGACTCCGCACCAGGCCTGCCGCTTCATATCCGGTTATGTTCACTTCTCTGGCATACTCTTTCGATGTGATCTGTCTGCCCTGCCTCCATGTCCGGTAGACATATTCCAGAAGATCTTCTTCCAGTTCGCCTCTGGCTTTTGTCACATCAATATTTCTGTTTTCAATCTTTCTTCCCATGTTACCTTTCCTACCTGTCTTTTTTAATATTCATCCGCTACACGATATCCGGTATTTTCTGCAAAAGCCTTCCATCCAGTAAGCATATCGTTTTTTTCTTAGAACCTTTCTTTTTCTCTGCGACAAACCCCAGATTACAGGTGAAGTGTATTTCACCCAACCACTGCTGTTCGTACTCTATGTGAAATGCTGTGGCAGGAATTTTGATGCTGTGATCATTTACTTCTGCCTTCTTCCAGATTCCATGCATGTTCTGATACCAGATTGTCCTGTCATCCTCATTTTCCGGATGCTCCGTTAGTTCCAACCAAATCTCCCAAGGCTCTATGTGCAGCCAGCCATCCTGTTCAAACCGCATATCTTCGATAGCTTCTTTTCTCTCTTTTCCAATCTCTGTGGTGTAAAAGGAATACCACATCTGAAAAATCGTCCGCAGAATATCTTTTTGCAGGTATTCTTTTTCCACTTTCTTTGTTTCCATTACTTTTTCCTCTGTTTTTTGTTTACCGATTACGCTTTAGTTAGTTGGTTCAAACCATGTATTTTTAATTATATTGTCCTTTTTTCAGGTTTGTCAATGCATTTCCCATACAATATTATAATTCCATATAAAAATATCCAAAAATATGTTTTTGTTTCTTTTTTTCCACATACTTTTGGATATTTTCATAGTTAATTTCCTTTTTCCTTTAATTTTGACTCATCCGTAGTCTGTGCGTCAACGCAGACTGCATGGATGGCAAGCCGCTTGCTGTATCCGTTCCCTGTACAGGTAGAAAGTGTCAGTATCTTGTTACTGGTCTGCGGCTTTACTCCTGTATCGACATCGGAATCTTTTATCATCTGATCGATAAATTTCTGATACTCTTCGCCAGGCTGGTATCCTACTTTATACACATCACCGCCATTGACCGCATCTTCATAAGAGAAGATTCGATAACGGTAGGCGGTTGTCTCAGAATATACAGTGAAGTATTGATTCTTTTTCCAGAATCCGTCATCCTTATATTTTTTCAGGCTCCCGAACATGCTTCCGTCATTCATATTGTGACCGTAGATAATGTTGTAATAATCCGAAAAATCAGATTTGTTAAGACCTTCCAAAAAGATACACCCTGCGATGTGGCTGTTGCCATGCAGGTCGGTTCTCAGATATTTCTCATTGTCACCTGAATACAGAATTGGATAATTGATGCCAAGTTCGTCCTGATTATCAAACCGTATCCATCCGATAACATCTGGATTCTCGGCTTTCAGTTTGTCAAACTCTACTTTTACGTCTGTTGCCCACCAGTCTTTTTTCTTCTGTTTTCCATCATCTGGTTCGGACTCATCATTTACATACTCTTCGGCAAGTTTGTCATAATCTCTGGCAGATTTCCATCGGTCGATGTATGGGGGCAGGATATGCATAAGTGCTACCCCGATTAAAACCACTGCCAGAATGATCCATATCAGCCATCGGTATGAGCTTTTTTTCTTCATGTTGTCTCTCCCATTTTTCCTGTTAGTTCTCTCGAACCACTATCGTCATTATGGAATGTGTGGTCAGAATTGTCAATCTTTTTCTTCTAGCGTACTGTCTATTGCCTGTCCGTCTGCCCCTATCTGTCTATCTGCTCCTGTTTCTCCATCTGCTTCTGCCTGTCCGTCTACGAGGTCGTAGCTCATATCGAGTAAATCCAGAACTTTTGAATCGCTGACAGAACCGTCCAGCGGAACTGCCAGCCAGTGCTTCTTGTCCATGTACTTTGCCGGAGCAAGGTGATACATTTCGATGTAGTTGCCTATCATGTCCGGCTCTGCCTGAACCTCCATGAAAGTTGTTCTTTCGGCTGGTTGGTAAAAGATGGCATAAGGTGCGGCGGTTCTTGGGTTTTTGAAGATGGTGACGGGGTATCCGGATTTATTGATGGTGTCTGGATGGGTGGGGTATTGCTTTTGGATGTATGTGAATATTTCTTGTTGGTTCATGTGGAATCCCTTCTTTTTCTCATAATGAATGGATGACCTCTGCCATCCATTATCATTTATTATAACTTTTCTGATTCGCTTATTACAATAGCTTTTTAACAAGTCTCTGTTTTTGAAACAAAAGAAAGCTACCAGTTTTTTCCTCTGATAGCTTTCCATTCATTCTTATTCTGTTGGAAACATCGCTGTTTCCAGCTTACTCATCTCTGTATCCGAAAGACCATATTTTCCTGAATTATCTTTTTCCACTGATACTTTTACAGTAACAGTTTTTCCATAACTGTTCTTTTCAAGACTCTTCTGGACACTTTCTGTTAATACAGCTGCAAAGACTTCTGGATCATTTCCATCCAATCCCTGCTTTATTTTTTCATTGCTTACCTCTGTAGAGCTTTGTTGCAATGTCTGAAATACATTGGATGGTTCAACTTGTACACTTACTGTATAGACTCCATCCTCTTCTTTCACATCCTGTACTTTGTATTTTGCCAGTTTCTTTACTTCTGCCAGTTTTTCCGCATAATCAGCAATTCCTTTGTCCGTAATGTTATCAGAATCATCAAATTGCTGTTGAATACTCTCATTAAAATCCTCTTCGATTTCTTTCTTGGCATCTTTTTCCGAGATTTCTAACAGATTCGCATAGTCCTTATATTCTCCATGATAGCATGCATCAAGAGAACTTTGGACGTAGGATTTGGCATCGAAGTCTGGTTGTTTTGAACAAGCACTAATCCCAATACTTAACATTATCGTTCCCAAAATCATTAGATACTTTTGTAATTTTTTCATCCTGTTATCCTCATACTTTTACTTTACGAAAAAATCCACAAATTTTCCGGCTTTTGATGGCAATTTATATTTATATTCTTGTCCTTCATAATTGAAAGAAAACTTTCCACCAAATAATCCGGCTTTTCCTTGGATATTTTTCATATTTGGAATATAAATTTTCGCTAATCGTTCATCATAGGAATTATCAATATTAGCATGATGAACATACAATGTATCTTTATATACACTCAATAACACTAAGCCCTTAACACTGCCACAAATTCCTCCTATCATATTTTTCATAGATGCATAAAGATATATATTTTTTTCATCTAAAAATTTATTCTTTTGTAATTGTGTCTCTATTTTTTTTAAATCCACAGCTTCACCTCAAATATTTCTAGACTATTCCAACCCTAACTTATCTTCAAAATAAGCAAACAGCGCGGCATATTGTCGTCTAGGTCCCTTTTTTCCAAACCTTTTTTTTACAATTTCATATCCTTCATTGAAATCTTTTTTCAATGCACATGCACATGCAAAATAAACATATTGCCTATCATCCTTAATTATCCGTTTATCATCATTCCAATAAGCTTCTAAATATCCATCAATATTATTTATATCATTAAGCAACGGAATTGAATAATTAACCAAAAAGTCTTTTATATTTTCTCCTATCGTTATATTATCTTTCTCATTATACAATACCCAATCCTTAGAATCATGATAAACTTGAATTGGTTGTCGTAGTATTTGATTCTTTAATCCTGATGTTATAATTGTATCACCTAAAATTTTTTTTGCTAATTCTTGGATATCCGGATAATATACTGATAATTGAGGATATATATGTGCTAATGCATTGTTATAATATGAAGGATGCAAAAAATACATAATCTCTATTTTTTGAGTGCTTCCCTTACTCTTTCGAGCATATATTAAAGAATTACTTCTTCTTTTAAATCCATTCATTTGTAGCACTTCATCTAATTGTGTTTCAGCCATATTTAAAATCGTATTTTTTACATCCTTATCCATAAATTATCTCCTTATTGTTATACTATGTGAAATTGTAATACCTTCACTCTGCCCGACACCTATTGCAGGATTACTCCTGCTGATTCGATTGTCAAATTCTCTTTGAGCTTTTGTCTTTTGAGCTTTCCCTGATTTTACCTCTAAACCTATATATTTCCCATCTGGAGTGATTGCTGCACCATCGTAAACTCTAACCTGTCCAGTGCTATCTTTGGTATAAATTCTACCTCTTCTCACACCCCATCCTTCTTTTTTACTTATTGCATCCCAAACTTCTTCTTCTGCTTGTCCACCTGCTCTTTCAGTTCCTTTAGGACTTGCAAATTTCCCATCTGGTGTTCTCCATCCATTGTTCCATTTTACATCTGAACCTGTTTCTTGTTTTTTTGACGCAAAAAATTGCAAGTCCATTGGCATTTGTTTATTTTCAGATACATTGGATTCTACATTCTTTATAAAATTGGACTCCTTAGTCGTCTTTTTCCAATCATCTGCAATTTCTTTACCAGAGAAGAGCATACCCGTTCCAAAATCTTTTGCAACTGTTCCTAATGATACATCTCTACCATGTGCTAAATCGTCAATTGTTCCAACTGCCGTATCTGCTACATTTTCAAGTGCGCTCTTGGCTAATGGATTTTTCATGATTGACGATGCAGATGAACTTGCAAGCGAACCTGTCGCTGCTCCAACACCACCTGATACGGCTCCACCAATTGTTCCCCACAAGAATCCATCGGCTGCACCTTGAATAAATCCATCACCATTTGCTACACTAGATAAACCACCTAGAACAGCTCCAGTTCCACCACCAATCAAGGCTCCACTAAATGCTCCGGCCGCAATTACTCCTGCAGCTCCACCTGTTACTATTGTTGCAATTCCAAGACCAGCTAAGATTGCTCCACCTGCTACTACTTTCTTTACGACATTCCAATCTACTTTTCCAAAAGCTGAAGAAATTCTATTTGTTGTAGTACACAGTTCTCTTTTAATTGTCTGGCGAATTTCTTTTGTTTTTTCTGATGCATAGGATTTGAAAGAGTTATATACTTTCTTAGCACCATTTCCGATGTAACTAAGACCGCCTTTTACTCCACCTTTGCTTACAGCTCTTATAAAATTCGATCCACTGGATACAATCTTCTGAGAAGCCTGTTTTGCTTTTTGTTTTACAGTATTTTTGGCTTTCTGTATTACCTGTTTCGGATGGGATACTGCATTTTTCACCCATTTAGCTGCCGCTTTTACGCCTTTTGCAACCGTTTTAACAACTTTTTTCGCAGTATTTACGACTGTTTTTACAACCTTTTTTGCTGCTTTCTTAGCTGCACCCTTAATCCTGCTCCACAATGAATTTCCTGTCGGGTCACTGTAATTCAACGGATTATTGATCGTATAATCGTAGCGGTTTCTGGTTAATGGATTTTCTGTCGTTCCAAGGTCACTATCTTCAGTTGTAAAGGTTCCGTTCTCTGCGTTATAGTATCTTGCCCGCAGATACTGAAGTCCTGTTTTTACATTTGTGGACTCCCCATTGTAACCGTAGTAATTGACACCGTCTGCTGTTCCTGATGTAAGGTTACCGTATGGATCATACTGATAACTGTTCGTCAGGTTAGCATTTTCTGTCAGGATTCCGGTCACGCTGTTTCTTCCGTCATATAAATAATAACTGCTTTCTTCCGATTTATCAACGCTTACCCGTTCTCCGATTCCATTTTCTCCATAAGTATAAGCCTGACGTACTTTCTCGTCTGCCCCATACTCTGCGAGGACTTCTTCCTGCCAGATCTTTAATGGATGTCAGGTTGCCTTCCAGATCGTAAGTATAATCCGTTGTTTTATTTTGTGCATTGGTAAAAGTTTGATATAAAAACTGCCGGGATTTTACCCCCGGCAGTCCGCTTTTTCCATATTCAGTTATTCTGTTGGAAACATCGCTGTCTCCAGCTTGCTTCTTTCGGTTTCAGACAGCTCATACGTCCCGGAATGATTCTTTTCCACTTTTACAGTTACTGTCACCGGAGCTCCATAGCTGTTCTTGTCAATGCTCTTCTGCACACTTTCCGTTAAAACAGATGCAAATACACCCGGATCTGTTTCTTTCATTCCCTGTGCAATCTTTTCCTTACTGACTTCTGCGGAGCTCTGCTGCAATGTCTGAAACACATCGGACGGTTCAACTTTTACACTGACCGTGTAATTTCCATCCTCATCCTTTTTCTCATCCTGCACCTTGTACTTCGCCAGTTTTTTAGCCTCTGCCATCTTCTCTGTGTAAGCTGCAATCTCCTCTTCTGTGATGTTATCGGAAGAGGTAAATTGCTGGCAGATGCTTTCATTGAAATCTTCTTCGACCTGTTTCTTCACATCTTCTTCTGAAATTTCCATCAGATTCGCATAATCTGCGTACTCTCTATGATACTCTGCATCAAGAGAAGATCGAACGTAGGATTTGGCATCGAAATCGAGTTGCTTGGAACAAGCTGATAACATTAATAATGTTCCTGTGAATACACATAATGATTTTCTCATGTTCAAAACATTCCTTTACCATTACAATTTTTTAACACCAAATTTCTTTTCCTTTTTTAATGTATTCATCCAATTTTTCCTTTAGTGTCCTTGTATCATCAGACGGCATATATCCAATAAGATTACTTAGCTCCTCTGGATAATCAAATTCAGTATATACCTCATCTATAACACAATCAATTGCATCATATGTATAAATATATGCGTCAAAGATGATTGCAAACATCCATTTAGCGTTTACGTCTTTTGCTTCCATTTTTTTTTCTTTAGATGCTAAATCCTTTAAAATATCTTCAACCTCATCTTCTTTAGCAATAGATAAGTTTAATACTTGTTCAAAGCATTCTATATGTTCTGATAAGTTTTTATTGGCATACGATATAACATCTTTTTCTGAAATTATACACTTTTCTAAACCTATTTCTAATTCACTCCACTTCCATTCATTTATATTGTTATATATTCTAGGAAAATCAATTTTTAAATCTAACAATTTAGTAACCTCCTTTAGGCACTACTTGATTTGGAGTACCTGTATATATTCCATTTTTAATGAAACGTTGATGAGTAACCTGTCCCATATCATTTGTTATATACTCAAAAATACCATCTGCTCCATCAAGTTGTCCTCTTGTTTGTAGTAGTGTATATGACTTGCCATCTCCACCAGTAAAACTGTATGTTCTCCCACTTGCAAGTTGCTCTTTCGACAAATAGCTTGCAGCCCTATGAGATGGATCGCTCTTTAATGCACTACCAATCCGATCCGCATTGTATATTTCATCAGCAGCATATTGTGATTTTAATTTCTCATACTGAATAACATCTTCAGGATAAAATTGCTCACTTCCAACTCCACTAATAATTTTTCCGACTCCATGAGCCAAACCACCCATGGCACCACCAGCTACAGCTCCTATCATTCCTCCGGTCAAAGTATCTTTTGCTACCTGTTTCAGGCTGTTCCCTGATAATCCTGAGCTTACACCGCTATACGTTGCGCCTCCGATAGCTCCTGTTACAGCTCCACCAACTATGGCTGCTCCAAGAGTTCCTTCTGTTAACCCAAGCGCACCGACTGCTGCAATACCTACTCCACCTGTAAGGACACCGACTCCAATCGCAGCTCCAGTAGCTACAACTGCAATTCCTACCTTCTTCCAGTCGACTTTTCCTAACTGATCTGAAATACGGTCTGCTGTTGTACACATCTGACGAACAACTTCTGCACGGATTTCTGCTCTCCGTTCTGCTATATATGACTGGAAAGATGTATATGTTTTTCCAGCCTTTTGCAGTCCGCTTCCTACATTTCTGATGAAGTTGCTGCCTTTTGATACGATCTTCTGGTAAGTTCCACTGCTTGTAACACGATTTTTCACAGATTGATATGTCTGTTTTGCATGTTTAGCTGCATTTTTGGCAGTTTTTGCTACCCCCTTCACTGCGTTAACAATAGTTTTTGCTGCTTTCTTAGCTGTATTTACTACTGTTTTGACTACCTTTTTCGCAGTATTAACGATTTTCTTGCCGACACTCTTGACTGCTTTCGCTGCTTTTTTAGCTGTACTCTTAATCCTGCTCCACAATGAATGTCCTGTCGGATCACTGTAATTCAGCGGATTATTGGTCGTATAATCGTAGCGATTTCTGGTCAATGGATTTTCTGTCGTTCCAAGGTCACTATCTTCAGTTGTAAAGGTTCCGTTCTCTGCGTTATAGTATCTTGCCCGCAGATACTGAAGTCCTGTTTTTACATTTGTGGACTCCCCATTGTAACCGTAGTAATTGACACCGTCTGCTGTTCCTGATGTAAGGTTACCGTATGGATCATACTGATAACTGTTCGTCAGGTTAGCATTTTCTGTCAGGATTCCGGTCACGCTGTTTCTTCCGTCATATAAATAATAACTGCTTTCTGTGGATTTATCAACGCTTATACGTTCTCCGATTCCACTTTCTCCATAAGTATAAGCCTGACGGACTTTCTCGTCTGCCCCATACTCTGCGAGGACTTCTGTATTTTCACGATTGATATCGTTGATATACTCTGTCAGTGTATAACCTTTAGCATTTGAACCACCTTTTACCAGAGATGCAAGCTGCTCTTTCGGGCTGTTCCCATCTTCGGTACGCTGGTTCTCCGGGATCAGGACTTCATCGCCATAACAGTCTTCCCATTTATAGGTGTTATCCAGTTCGAATACCCGGTTGTTATCTCCATCGTACATGGCTGCCATCAGGACTGTTCCACCCTGTTTTACGACTGCCAGACGATTCTCTGCTGTGTATTCATAAGTAATCGGATCTGCACTGTTTGTCTTATCGCATTCCTGGATCAGATTGCCATCTTTATCATAGCTGTAGGTTGTTCCCGGATCGCCCCAGATCTTTGCATTCGTGCGTTTGATGAGCTGGTTGGAATCGTTGTACTTATAGTTATATTTTGCTTTGCTGACACCATCTTCGATCTTCTCGTAAGAGGTCCGGTTTCCAATCTTGTCATAAGTATAATTATGAACCGTCTTTTTACCGCCTTCTACTTTTTCCGTACAGCGTGTCAGTTCCCAGTTGTCATCATACTCATAAGTACATGTTGTCTGGATCTCTTTTTCCTGATGCTCACATTCTGCTTTGTCTGTCTCTTTCTGTGTATCGCCCCAGTTGTACCAGTCTTCCCAGCTTGGCGTCTTTCTTGTTCCAGCTTCCAGTTCCGTAGCTGTTTCTCCAACTACATATCCCTGATCATTGTACTTGTACTCATAAGTACTGATTACTTTGCCGCAGGAACCACAGGTATTCACAATCTTTGTGATATGATCTTCTGCATCGTAAGATACTTCCGTCTTTGTTCCATTGCTTCTAATGACTTCTGTCACACGATTCAGTGCATCATGCTTGTAAGTGGTTACTTTTCCATTACGGTCTGTCAATTTTACCAGATTATCATTTAAATCGTATTCATAGCTGACTTTTGTACCATCCGGGTATACGATTGCCTGCAGATTATCTGCGTCATCATAGACATAGCTGACATCCTTTTCCGAACCGCTTGTCACTTTGGTGATTCTTCCGAGCGCATCGTATTCGTAACTGCTCTTACCAGTCTGATCCTTCATGGATACCCGTTCCCCGGCACTGTTATATGCGTAGGTCACGTCCTTTTCGGATTTCTCGCCTTTTGCGTTCTGATAAGATTTCTCCAACAGGTCATTCAGCTTATCGTAATCATACGTGGTTTTCTTGCCGCTTGCCTGTGTATGTCCGGTCAGTCTGCCTTTTTCATCATAATCAAATTTCTCAGTTCTTCCTGCCGGATCTTTGATGGATGTCAGGTTGCCTTCCAGATCATAAGTATAATTCGTTGTCTTATTTGCTGCATTGGTGAAGGTCACCAGGTTATCCATGTTGTCGTAACCGTAAGTTGTTACACCGCCAAGGGCATCAGTTACTTTGGTCAGGTTGTCATTCTTGTCATATTCCAGATGGCTCTTTAATCCGGTCTTATCTGTAACAACCTGAATATTACCATGTGCATCGTAATCAAATCCCGTTGTGAATCCACGCTTGTCTGTAATAGAAGTTACCCTGCTGTCCTTATCATAGGTATAGGATTCCTTCTGTCCCAGTGCATCGGTCTCTTCTGTTACACGATTGTCTTTATCGTAGACTGTCTTTGCAACATAGCCCATCGGATCTGTTACAGATGTAACATTATAATTCTTATCATATCCATAGCTGGTCTTTCTTCCACCCGGCTTTGTGATGTCTGTAATATTTCCTGCCGGGTCGTAAGTATAAGCAGTTATCTTACCAAGCGGATCAGCTGCAGAAGTCATCTGGCCTGCCAGGTCATAACTGTAGGTATTGCTCCGTCCAAGTGGATCTGTCTCCTTCACCAGATTGCCATACTTATCATAAGAAAAGCTGGTTGTTCCATCCAGTGCATTGGTAGAAGACTTCATGTTATGGAGCTTATCGTAAGTATAAGTGGTGGTACTCTTTAAGCTGTCGCTTTCTTTTACCACGTTGTCCACTTTATCATAAGAGAAATTTTTAGTATAACCCAGTGGACTGGTCATACTCTTCAGACGTCCGGCTTTATCATAACTGTAGGTATACTCTCCGCCATTCGCCTGTGTCATCTTTGTGACATTGTCATTCAGGTCAACACTGTACTGTGTCTCATTTCCCTTTGCATCCGTTACAGAAATGACATTGCCATGCTTGTCGTAATCATATTTGGTAACTGCTCCCTTTGGAGAGATCTGTTCCGTCAGATTACTTAAGCTGTCATATTTGTATTCCGTAATAAGTCCCATCGGATCTTTTGATTTGGTAAGATTTCCAATGGCATCATAACGGTATTCATTTGTTTCTTTTAACGGAGAAGTCTCACCGATCTTGCGGTCCAGTTCATCATACTGGTAGGTTGTCGTATTTCCATTTCCGTCTGTCTGGGATACGAGATTGTCATTTTTATCGTAAGCATACTTGGTAACCGTACCGTTTTCATCGACAGATTCCGTCACATTATCATTTCCGTCATACTTAAAGGTGCTGGATGCTCCCAGTGGATTTGTCTGAGAAATAACCCGGTCTTTCTTATCGTAAGCGTATTTATATGTGGCTTCCTCTTCTTCTGTCATGGATAACTGGTTGCCGACTTTATCGTAGGTAAAGGTTGTTTTATGACCTTCCGCATCCGTTACCGCTGTAATGCGGTCCATAACATCATATTCATAAGATGTGGTACTTCCGTCTGCTTCAGTAAGTTTCAGGAGTCTGCCGTACTGATCGTACTTGTATGTTGCTGTCCTGCCAAGTTCATCGGTCTGTGTCAGTACATTTCCGGCACCATCATAAGTATAATCCATGCTGTTTCCACCATTGTCGGAGGAATGGATCAGGTTGCCTGCTCCGTCATACTGATAGGTAATTACGAGTCCCTGTGCATCCGTACATTTTACAAGCTGTCCGATGGCATCGTACTCCATCAGCACCTTGTCCCCTGTCGGCAGTATTATGGATGTGTTATTTCCCTCTTTATCATACACATAGCTGTACGCATTGCCGAGGGCATCCGTCATCTTTGTGCTGTTGCCCTGTGAATCGTATTCGTAAGTGGTCTTTCCTTTCAGGGCGTCCACCGTCTGTTCCAGATTGTCGGTGGAATCATATTTCATTGCTGTAATGTTGCCCTTTGCATCGCTTACCGATGTCATGTTTCCATTACCATCGTAAGTCATGGTACTGGTATTTCCATTTTCATCGGTAGAGGATACCAGATTTCCATTTAAGTCATACTTCATGGATACGGTATATCCAAGGGCATCTTTGGATGAAGTCAGATTTCCTGCCTTGTCGTAAGCATAAGTATCTGTTCTTCCCTCTTCATCGGTAGAAGATACCAGATTTCCTGCTTTATCATAAGTATATGTGGTAGTTCCACTTTCTGGGTTGGTTTCACTTAAGCGGTTTCCTGTATTATCGTAGGTATAAGTCCATGTTCTTCCATTGTCATCTGATTTTGATACCAGATTGTCTGCCGCATCATAAGTATAAGTGGTAACTGCACCTAATTCATCTGTCTCTTTAGCGAGTCTTCCGCAGTTATCATATTCCTTGGAATGGCTGCTTCCATCTCCATAGGTAATCTTTGTTTCATTTCCTAATGCGTCATATTCATATTTGGTTATATTACCAACTGCATCTTTGGACTGAAGCACCTGTCCAAGAGAATCAAACTTGGATACGGTTGCATTTCCATTTCCGTCGGTATATTTTTTCAGATTTCCTGCTTTGTCATATTCATAGAGCTTTGTTCCAAAATCTTTATTACTCTCTTCTATGACACGTCCCATGCTGTCATACTTATAAGTAATTGTATTTCCTTTTGCATCGGTTGCTTTGACCTGCTGATAATTCTTATCATAAACGTAGCTGATCTGATTTCCTTTCGGATCCGTACCACTGATCATGTTGTACATCTTATCGTAAGTATAAGTGGTGATATTCCCCAGTGCATCAGTACTTGCTGTAATATTTCCCACACCATCCAGTGTATAAGCGGTCACACCGCCATCGGCTGCTGTCTTGGAAGTCAGATTGCCATTCGCATCGTAACTGTTCGAGGTTACATTTCCAAGTGGATCTGTCATGGTAACTGCACGATTCATCGCGTCATACGTGAATCCCCATGCTGCTCCATTTCCATCCACATATCCGGTCATGTTCGGTCCGTCATACGAATACGTTGTTGTGACACCTCTGCCGTCTGTCTGGGATACCATACGATGTTTGTCATCGTAAGTATAGGTAATGGCTGTTCCATCCGGTTTTGTAGATGTGACCATATTTCCATTACCGTCATAACTGTAAGTAACCGTTGCTCCGTTATATCCAGTTGCACTGGTCAGCTTATTCTGCTCATTATAAGTATAAGAGGCTGTCTTTCCATCCTCTCTTGTCTCCGTTGCTACATTAATCTAAAAAATCACAAAATTTTCATAAATGGTAAAAATGCCCCTTGAGGTGGCAAAAATAGACGAAATCGGTCGAAAAAAATAGTAAGACACCATCGCCTTACTATTTTTCATCTAATTTCATATATAATAATATTTTCACTTGAAAGGATTTCTCCGTATGGCAGATCTCCATCTGACCATGATATTTTTCTACTACGAGTTTCACATTTTGTAATCCTATTCCATGTCCTTCTTTCCTGCTTTTCGTTGTCAGATAAATTCCATTCCGCACTTTTGGTGTATCTTTTATGCTATTCTCAATCTGGATATTCATGATTCCTTTTCCATAATACATCTGAAACGATAATCTCCTTTCATCTGAAGCTGCTGTCCCACGAATAGCATTATCCATAAGATTTCCCACTATTATACTTATATCAAATAATTCTTCCCCTATATGATTCGGTATTTCTACAGAAATCTCCGGATTTTCAATTACTGATTTCGAATCTTCCAAAATATAATTCAGCAGATTATTCATATTACGGTTTTCTGTATATAAATGATGACATAAGGCTGTTCCGGCTATATTCTCCATTTGTTTCAGATACGATAGAATCTCTTCATTTCCTCCCGTTTTTGCCATTGCCCCTATTGTTGTAAGATGGTGCTTGTAATCATGATGTATCTTATTCAGCCTGTCCTGTGATTTCATCATCATCTCCAGTTCTTTTGCATACTGGCTCATCTGAATTTTCATCTCTTCCTGTTTTGCTGTTTCAATATAACTTTTCTGAACCTCATCGTGCAGATAGAAAATAAACACATTGATAAACAGTAAGAATAATACAATCGTAGACCGCACACCTCTTCTGTCTGGCAGCAATATCCTGATACAGACTATAATGCTGATCACCGGGACAGAAAGCATAGCAAGCCAATGACGGTTCTTTATATAATAACTTCTCTTTACACCTACTTTTCTTTCAATAATGACTTCCAGTAAAAAGAATATAAAATTTCCCATTACAATAGTTCCCGGTCCCATGTGATGATGCACCGGATTTCTTGCTACCGCATACCGTTGAAAGAACACGATTGGAATCCCATCACATAAAATTCCCATAATATATACCATAAGTGTATTCCAGACATGATGTTGCCAGTCTGCCTGATATGCCACTGTTATAATTAACAGAGCTATCAGCTCAAAGATCAGATCTCCGTACATCGTTCCCCACTGCATGCTTCCCCAGCATGAAAGCAGATATGCACAAAAATATGCAAATAGCTTTTGTGTATCCTCATTTTTTGGATACAGGATGGTATTGTAACGGAACACAGTATAAATCCAGAATAATTTACTTGTCAGATAAGTGATCAAATGGATATTCATAATCTTTTCTTCTCCGTTTGTAATAGTCTTTCCCTGACCTTCTTGCGATTTGCTTTACTGATACTGAGACGTGTCTTGTCTTTCATAACCACGTTGTCATATTCGTAATGCTCCACGTGTTCCATATTGATGAGATAGGACTTGTGAATCAGTAAGAAATATTCTTCTGTTACATCCGCTACATCCTTTAATTTTCCTCGATATTCATATTCTTTTTCCGATGTCACGATATGTACTCTTTTTCCCAGACTATAAAAATACAGGATCTTGTCATAAGAAATCTTGTGGATTCCTTTTGTATCCGTATATTCAAATATTTTCTTCCGTTCTTTTAACAGTTCCCGTAATTCACCTATCACCCGGAAAAGTTCTTCCTCTCGGATTGGCTTTACAAGAAAATCAAATGGATGAATACGGAATAATTTCATAGCATATTCCTGATATGTTGAAATATAGGTAATCCGCAGTTCTTTTCCATAATTTTTCTTTCGTATCTCCGTTCCGATATCAATTCCATTCTCATGTTCCAGACAAATATCAAGGAATAACATATCGTAGGATTCTTCTTCCAGCCTGTTAAGAAGCTGCTCCGCAGAATAGTATATTTCTATAGATATCTGACAGTCATTCGCTTTCCCATAATGGAGCAGCTTCTGTTCTAACCAATTACATAGGATGATGTCATCATCACAGATTGCAAGTTCTAGCATATTTTCTTACCCTCAGTCTTTCGTAACACGACAAATGGGGAAAAGAATCCCCTTCAATTCTTTTCCCGAATGGACATCACTAATTTTGTGTCATTTTTCCGATGCAACAGCACCACTTCCTTTGCTGTCTTATTTTGTCCTCTATATAATAAACACTTGAACAAGAAAAAACTGTCGCCATTTTATAATTTATTTATATTTTTTATGTTTTATTTATATTTTATCCAAATATTACAGCGATAACTAATAATGTCACCCCCTGCATTATTCTTTTTATTTTTAGCGTCATTTGATAAAACATCAACGTTTTTGATGGCAAAAAGGGAACCTGCAAAACCAGATTCCCTTTAAAATACATGCTCTTCTCTAAAAGGATGATAAATCCACCATCCTCTGCTTATTTTTAAAAACTTTTTCCTTTTTTACAATACTTATAAATATTAAATGGTTTTTCTTTTTTTTCAAATAAAATCCCTGTTGTTTTAATAATTTTTATAAGTTCATCCGACTCCATATCTGTCGTTTTAAATATAAATATTTTCTTTTCATTTGTTATGAAAAAAAAGAAGTTTTTATATAAGAACATTCTATCAATATTTTTAAATTCATAAATTTGATCTTCATCTATTTTAATTGCGTTTTCATCGATATCCACCGTTTCATATCCTGATCTACCCCAGACAAATTCATGAACATTTTTTTCAAAATTTTTACCAATCATTTGATACCAAATAATCCAAGCCACACAAGCCACACAAGTTCCAATCCCTATTCCAAACATCAAATAACTTTCCGACAGATAACAATTAATCGACAGTAAAAATTCTACAGGTGTAAAAATATAGATAATCATTCTACTTTTCTGTCTTGTTTTAAATAATTGATTAGGAATTATAAACCCAAGCGAAAGCATTCTTTCTAATTCTTCCCTATCCTCATCTGACACAATTGATTTAATATGCATTCTTCTTAATCCCCCTTTTGCCAGAGGTCCTCTTTATAAAATCGAACCTCTGGCCATTGTCTCTTTTATTCTTTTACAATTTACAGCGCTTGAATCAACAAACCAAAAACAGTACCTGCTCCAGCTGAAAATAAAGCAATAATTGACGGAATTGCATTTACAACTAATGCACCCGCAAGAACTAATATTACGGCTCCTGCCAGTATATTACTATGCTCTTTTGTGAATTCTACAACATTAAATTCAAGACCACTATTAGAATTTAATGTCATTGTAAAAATCAAAGCAACCGATATTGTCCACTCTTTTTCCTCTTCTGGCAGCAAATCTGATGTACTAAATACAATGGAAAACTCTACACTATTGGCAAAAACATTATTTATTTCAAAAGCAATATTACCAGATTTAACCGATAAAGCAATTTTTTCTATCGTATTTCCAAAGTTATCTGCTCCCTCTATACCTGTATCTGATAAATTTGATGAAATCTCCATAATTTGATTTTTGCAAGTTTGTGTCAATTCTCCATCATTTCCTATATCCACTTTTATATTATAAATTTTACCAGTTGAACTTTCAAGCGATGTGGATATTTTAGTAGAAATATCAATTGCTCCTTGAGGACTCATCATTGTTCCCAGTGAAATTTCCTTATCATACTCCACACCCACATCCATAATTTTATTCAGATAACCAAGCGGCTCCATTACATTATAGACATATTGATTTCGTGCTATTTTTACCTTTGCCCGAAGATTTTCTTGCGCTATTTCCTCATCTGTTTTTGTCGATACGGCATCGAACTTTTTAAATCCAGTATCTCTCCCTGAATATGCATCTTTATCCAGTGGGAACGAAGGTGATGAAGAAAATGAGTTCAACTCACAAAATTGATCAAATGCCCAGTTCTTCGGCATCGAATATCCCAAATTACAGCTAAATCCAGTTGACATATCTGCCACAAATGATTTACTTGCCAATCCTGCTTCATAAACTTTAGTACATACATATCTTGGTGCATAAATGCCGACTTTATAATTTTTATCATTTGTCGAACTGAAAAAGATCATGTGAATCTGTTCAAAATAAGGTATAATAAATGTATCAATCTGATATGAATAACAATCAAAATCCACTGCAAAGTATATAGTCGTTCCACTTGGTATACCGATTCTCTCGGCTGCTAAAATTGCTGTCTGTGCATCAACACTTCCCTGGGACGGATCCTTAAAATAGTTTAATTCATATCCTCCATCCTGATATATCGGGAATACCGATAATCCTGCATTTTCAATGTTTTTCACTTCTGTTGATGTCAAATATTTCGGTGTATGTTCTTTTCCAACAGAACCTGTCAGATAACGTCCTACATGAGTATACCCTGCATTTTTTATATCTAATGCCTGTTGTTTATTTAATACTGTTGCACAGTCACACGCTTTTGCTGCCCTGTTTGTATCGCCTTTACTCGTAAGCAATGATTTCATAGTAGAAACATTTACTTTTCCTTTTGTTACAAGTCCAATTCCTGTCAGACCATAAAACTCCTGAAATTCTGACACCTTTGACTCTGTAGTCGAATCAAACACGCCATCGAATCTTCCCGGATTATATCCGTTAAAATATAGTCCGTATTGAGCAATCTTATTAAATGGAACATATTTCGTCGAGTTCTGTCCGTTCTGTAATGTACCCGGAAACGCATTTGTTGTTGCATCGCCAAAATTAACTGAATTCAAATCTGTAATTAATTCAGTTGTAACTCCTTCAGCCGCCTGCAATGCACCAACTAAAGACAAAATTGTCTGTCTTGAGGCAATTCCATCACAAGGTCCAACACCAATAACATCTGACCAGTCACTATTTAATTGCTGTTGAATAAGAACAATATTGGAATCCCCACCAGAAACCTTTGTAAACCAGTTTAGGGATAACAATCCAGACCAAACTTTCCAATCAATTTTGCCCGTAACTTCCAGTCCTGCATTTTCCTGCATCTTTTTAACTGCATTTACTCCTGATGTATAATAAATTCCAGTAATTCCTCCAGCAGCATATCCTTTGCAAAACAGAGCACACTGAATCAAGCATACATTAACCTGCGGAGTATCATTCGGATCCATTTTTGTAATAATGGCTAACTTCTTCATGGTATTAATAGTAAGTGGTCCAACCGTTCCTGTAATCGTTGAGATTCCATTCTGAATCTGAAATGCACGAATGATTCCCTGCATCACGGCTGTTCCGGTCTTTCCATCTTCATCCAGTTTTACCCAATCCTTATGTCCACCAAACATCGCATTTAAATATTTTTGTGCTGCTTTTACATTCTGATCACTCATATTCACTACCTCCTAATTCAAGTCAATTATAAAGATTTCTAACTCTTTATATGTCTATCACTAAAAGTTACAATAACAATTTATCAATCAACTGTGCCTATTTTGTGACTATTTTCCAAAGGATTCATTAACTCCCTTATAAAATCCTTAACAAATTATGAAAGAAACCATCAATTTATCACCCCATATCCCATTATAGAACTGTAATCTACTGCATAATTTCTCTGCCGTACCTGATCACTGGAATTTCCCTCAATCGTGTAAACTCTTCCACCTTCACACTTTTCTACTATTCCTACATGATCCGATGTTCCATCATGATCCCAGTCAAAAAAGATGATCATTCCAGCTGTCGGAGTTGTTCCGCCACTCTGCCACTTATTCTTTCCCTGAAACCAGGACACTCCATCACTGCACAATGAGAATTTAGGAACATTCCCACTTGCAATCAGACCGCTCTGATCCGCACACCAGCTTACAAAACAGGCACACCATTCTACCCGACTGTCAAATCCGTACCAGCTCCAGAACTTCTGACCGCCACTGTTTCCAAGCTGCCCCATTGCAACCGACACAATCTGCTGATTACCAAACAAACCAGCAAACAGGCTGCCACCGGAATAATACCGCATCACATGGGGAACGTATTGGGGATCTCCGTAACTGCTCCATCCATGCGAAGCTGCCTGTTCCTGTGAAAACTGCAATGCATTGGCTTCTGTATAACCGCCTCTTTGCAATGCCCATCCTATGTAGCCATTTCCATAGTTATATCCCTGCCATGCAAGTTTCAGCTTGTCCAGATCCTGTGGACTGCTGCATCCTGCCTGTCTGATACAGTCTGCAAAGGTCTGTACTCCAACCTCTATCGAATAATCCGGATCAGTAATAGAACCAGGAGTGTGTGGGAATCTTGTATTATATGGACTTTCCGAACACTGCATCGGGTCTGTTCCCCTGCCTCCAGATTCCTGCATCATGATGGCCTGTATCGCAGACACATATTCCGGAATGCCGTATTGGGATGCATACTGCTGTATCACAGAAGTATACGCAAGCACTTCTTCACTTAGGGATTCGGAGCTTTCCGAACTACTGCTGAAAGCTGCTCCTGCAATGATTCCCACAATCAGAATAAATACCAGAAGAAATGCACCACCTCCGGCAGCAATCCATTTTCCCATTTTTTCAAGAGCTACTACCCCTTTTTGAATCGCTGCTGTAATTCCCTGTACGGATAACTTTGAACCCTTTCCAGTTACCTGAAAGACTGCTTTTCCACTTTCTGCCGATGCCTGTGCCGATTTTCTTGCCATCTGGACTACTCTTGCTTTCTGCATCGCCTGAAGGCTCTTTTCCACCTGCTGTTTCTGCATGGATGCCTGTGTCTTTATTTTCTCCTGAGACAGACCGGATACTTTTACCACTCTCGGTGCTGCTTTCACCTGCCGTTTACCATTCTCCTTGGCAAGTGCCGCCTGCTCCGGTTTCAGCTTGATTAATTTTTTTCCGCTTTCTGCCCCCTGCTCCATTGCTTCTTCAGCGGCTTTCGCTTCTTCCTGTCTGCTTTTTCTTTCCTTTATCTTCCTGTAGGTCACTCCGGCAAGTTTTTTTCCACCTCGATATGTGGTTTTTCCTATGGTTCTTCCTGCCACACTCGCCGCCCTGTACTGTACGGATTCTATTTTTTCAGTTCCATATTGTGTTGGGGAGTCTGACTGCCCACTGCTTTTCTCATGTAGTTCCCTTGGCTTTTCTTTTGCTTCCAGAACCGCTGAGCGAACCAGTTCTTTCGGAAGTCGGGCAGCCGGATTTCGAATCTTCGGATTCTTATCCCTTACCCGTTCCTTGATATCTCTCATCCGGTCACCCTCTTTCCGTATCTCTTATCTCATCGGGCAACATCCCGATGTTTCTTTTTTTCCTGCTGTTTCTGCAACTGCTCCAACTGTCTGATTGCTTCATTTGCCAGTGGATGCTCGTTGTAATATGGCACAAGTTCCAAATCCCCCCTGTCTTTTGATGACAACGGTAATGGATATTCCATGTCTGAATAAATTGATTCTGGATCATGGATAGAAAACTCAATAGCCGGACACATATTGGCAGATGTTCTACAATACTTCTGGTACTTTTTATATGCCTCTTCCAGCGTTCTGCATTTTGTATATTCTCCTAAATCATGGAACTCACCGCACTCTGCAGCATAAAAAGTTATCGTTACTTCTTCTTTTTTCTTCATTATGATTCTCCCGGTTTTGTTGTCATTAGTTTATAAAGGTCTGTATTCTTTGGAAATGTATTCTCAAATGGTACGATATTCCCAGAGCAACGGATCAGACCACTGCCGACCGATACATTTGTAATATAGGACAGTTGGTTTTCGGAAATATTCAAAAGAGTTGCCAGTTCTTCCCTGTCTGTACTTGCCTGATTCAAAAGAATCAAAAACTCACTGTTTGCCAACATCAGTCTTGCAGTGTCCGATTTCAGAAGTTCCTCAACATTTTGGGTTAAACCTGTCACGAATCCATTGTATTTTCTGATTCTCTTGTACAGTCGGTAGAAGAAATTTGCACTGTATTCATAGCGGAATAACAGATAGAACTCATCGGCAAATATCCATGTCGTTTTTCCTTCTTTCCAGTTCTGAATTACCCTGTTGAAAATACTGTCTAAGGTAACCAGCATTCCCAGTGGCATCAGCTGTTCCCCCAGTTCCCGGATATCATAATCCATGATCCTGTTCTTCTTATTCACATTGGTCGGCTGTGCAAAGGTGTTCAGGCTTCCATTGATAAAAAGTTCGGATGATAATGCCAGTCCTCTTGCCTCTTCTTCCGGCTGTAACATCAGCTGTCGGTACATATCTTTCAATGTCGGAACTTCTCCGGTATAACCACTTCGGATATAATCCCGGTACACATCTGCAGCACAGCGATCCAGGATTGACTTTTCTTTTGCTGACAGATTTCCTGCTCCAACCAACTGTTCGAACACAGACAGGATAAACTCCGATTTTTCAATCAGTGGATTCTTTTCATTGCCGTAGGCTGCGTCCATATCCATTGCATTCAGGTGATTGTCTGATGTCGCAGATACTTTTACAACCTGTCCACCAAGAGCCTCTACTAATTTTGTGAATTCGGACTCCGGATCAAGAATCAGGATATCGTCATCGGTACTCAATGCCAGATGCACAATCTCTTCTTTTGCCGAAAAGCTCTTTCCTGATCCACTGACGCCCAACCGGAAACTGTTTCCATTCATCAGTTTCTTCCGGTCGGCTACCAGAAGGTTCTTGCTGACTGCATTCTGCCCATAATAGATACCTCCCGGCTGCAGGATTTCCTGTGTATGGAACGGGATTAAAACAGCCGTTGATTCCGTTGTCAGTGTACGCAGCGCATTGAGCTTTCGCAGTCCGTAAGGAAGCACTGTATTGAGTCCGTCCACTTGCTGCCACTTTAATGTTGACATCTGGCACAGATGCTTTCTTGCCACCGACAGGAGCAGTTCTGTATCGGAATCCAGTTGCTTTTTACTGTCTGCCAGATGTACCATCGTCAGAATTCCAAACATCATCCGCTGGTCTCTGGTTGTCAGATCATCCAGCATTTCTTTCGTTTCTTTCCTCTGCAACTCCATATCGTATGGGACGATAGCTGAAAAGTTATTGTTTGCGTTCTGCCTTCTCTGCCAGTTGGTCACGTTGGTTTCCACACCAAGCAGTCGGTTCTGGATTTCCCTTACTGCTTCATCCGTAGGGACTGGCAGGATGTCAATCGACAACATCAGATTCCGGCTGAAGTCACACAGTTCTGAAATCATGTCATCTTTGACATAACTTGCATAATCCTGCATATACAGGACTCTTCCGTACCTGTCACCGATTTTAAAATGGTCACGTTCAAATTCCATAGAATCCGGACACATCCAGTCCTTGAAACTTGTTCCCTTCTTGGCAAATTGTTTCAGATCAAACGGAAATGCCTGTGGGACATCTCCCTTAAAGAAGTCCCTGAAAATCTGGAGCCGGCTCTCTGCGTCCAGTCCTTCTGCTGTGGATGATAACTTTGCCAGATGTGTTACGATGTCTGTTCCGATACGTGCAAAATAGGTTCTTGCATCATCAATCGATCTTTTATGTACACTGACAGTCAGATACCGTTCCTGATAGATGCTGTTGTTTGTTCCTGTAATCTTAGACAGGAGCATTTCGTTGTATTCTTCCCGATAGTGGTCCAGTCCATCTTCCTTCATTGGAAGCAGGATTGATTTTTCAAATTCTTCTTTATTGATTCTCCGGTTATTGATGGTAATTTTGGCAGAAATACCGGAATCCAGTGAATTTAAGAGTTCGGAATAATCCAGAAACATTTCTGTCTTATTGTCCTTACTCGCAATATAATAGTTGATATCTGTAAAACGATATGTTTTTGAGAATTTCGTTCCCTGTTGAAAAATTCCATCCGGCCAGATTCGCTGGATGGGAATTGCCTGTTGGACGGATTTCGGAACTTTGAAGCGTTCCTTATCCATCCGAAGTGCCTGACTTAAGGTTTTAATCAAAGGCATCACTCCTTCCCTTGCGTTTCTTTCTCTGTTTTGCTTCTGCTTTTTGCTCCCGCTCTTTTATGATTTCCGCTCCATCCTTTTGATTCTTTTCTCCCAGCGAGATGGTCTCCTGCATGCAGGAGTAGTAGATATCTTCCGACTGAAACACCAGTTTCTTCGGATACAGCAATTCGGATTTGATCACTGCCCATAAAAACTGTTCGGCTGTCATACCATGATATTTGAAGAAGCCACAGGCAGCAAATGGAGCAGCACCAAGCACACACAGCCATCCGGTTATTTCCTGTCCGGTAATATCACGCATTCCAAAGTAAATTCCGATTGCTGTAAGAATCGCAAGAACAGAACACACACATTGTCTCAGGTCCAGTCCCATAAACATGGATTCCTGATAGTCCCTGATTTCTTTGTTCATCTTTACTTCCATAAATTATCGTTCCTCTCCCCTGTTTTGTTTCTTCGTTTTCTGTGGTTTTTCTTTCGGTACTTCTATCCCAGCAAATCTACAGTGTTCCGCAACGCCTTCCGGATCAAATTCCGCAAGTCTTGCTAGATCAAACGCTACCTTCTGATAGGTTGCATATCCTGATCTTCCTGTTTCATTCAACACTTTTCCAAGTTTATGTTCCTTGATAAAATGAAGCATATCCTTGGTAAAATCTCCTGTTATAAAAGCCTCATTTGGCTCTAAGAACTGATAGGGCAGATTAATGGTTACATCTCCAAAATCTTCCCAGTCTCTCCCTTCCTTATGGCAGAGTCCTACATATAAATTTCCATTGTTCCGATAAGAGCTCACTCGTATCGCTACTGTCTCACGTCCGAATTCCCAGTTATATCTTAATGTTTTCTTTGTATCCATATTTTTAACCTCCAAGTCCCATCATTTCTCTGACAATACGGTCAGATGCCTTAATTGCTCCAACCAGCACCAGTAAATTGAATACCAGCTCTCCTACATAGTTCCACACGATTGTAACTGCACTCAGCTCCGTATCTCCGACTGCCGGAGGACTTGCCGCATAAGCAGAAAAGATAATACACGCCAGTGCAATAATTGCCCCTTCCAGACACACGCCTATATATGAACGGATAAAGTTCTTTCCGATGGACTGCGTGGGTTCTCCTGCAAACGAGGAAATCGGAATCGGGGCGATTGCTGTATACATATAGATTTTGAACATTCTGCCATACACTGTCAGAATCATTACAAATGACAATACAGTAATCAGCAGACTGCCAAGCAGTGTGACAATCCACAACGGAATGGATTCCAGCATTCCCACGCTCTCAATCTTATCTACAATCTCCGTTGGCAGTTCCGTCACGCTTCCTGCCATACTGGAGCCACTCATTACGGTTGTCACGATTCCCTGCACAATGGAAAACAGTGCCTGCATAAGTTCCATCCCGTATGTAATTGCTCCCTGAGCAAGTGCAAACCGGATAAATGCTTTTAGCACATGTTCCGGCTTTTTCAGATCTGTAAAACTGCCACACGTTTTTATGATTCCGGCTGCAAAAAATAACACCAGTAATCCATAGGCAATGGCTGTCAGTGTATCATTGATATTGGTCATAATCCGCCAGATGCCGCCACCCTTAAAAGTTGCCGGATTTTCAGTCAGCAGAGTCCACAGTTCTGCCATCTTTTCACTCCATGTGGATAGTGCTGAGTTTAGATTCTGTACAATCCAGTTATCACTCAAAAACTCTCACCTCCCTGAACATATTTTTGAATGCAGGAGTACCTTCCGGCACTCCTGCTGTCTCCTGATATACTTTTTCAAAGAGGCTTACGCCATAATCAGATCCAGGATTTCTTTGGCGAACGTAATAATTACCCCTCCGGCCAGTGTCAGAAATCCATTTGCCCTCTGGCTTGGATCATGGCTTTTTAAAGACAGACCAACCTGCACAACACCAAATCCAAGCAAAATCAAACCGATCGCACGAATCAGGGAAAAAATAAAAGTAGACAGGTTATTGATAACGGACAACGGATCTCCGGCTGCGAATGCGGTCGTTGCTCCGACCGTTACGGTCAGTACCAGTGCCATATAAAGACTCATCCACTTTTTCTGTTTTCTCCCCATCGGCATCGGGGTTGTCATTTTTTCAGTTGTATTCTTTTTTGTTCTATTCTTTTCTCCTGTGAGAAATTTCTTCAATACACATCACTCCCATCCATCAAAAAACTGCTATTCACCAAGAATGTCCTCGGTAGACAGCAGTTCGTAGTCGTCTAATCTGTTAATGTCAATCTTTAGGTCGTCGTGAGCCAGTGGTATTTTCGCATAATCATAAGGCGATGCACCACCGTCCTCTGTGTATCTGAAATTCACATGCTTTTTTAAATCATATTTATCGTCCATGATCGGACGCTCCCCACGAATAAACAAAATCGCTTTGCGGTTATCTAAAAGCCGTATTTCATCCGGTGTTAAAAGTTCCCTTCCTGTCTGCTGATAATTCACCGAATAGCTGCCGCTACGCCCTTTTGTCTGTCCGTAGGTATTGGTATCCAATGTCTCTTTTCCCAATAATTCCGAGACATACTTATGTCCTTCTTTTTCATTTCCACCCAGATATAAAAATTCATCGCAGTTACCGATAAGGCTCTCATACGAGTCTTTAAACAAGGCTTTCATCTGTGCGATGTTCTGGATGATGATACTGCAGGAAATCCCTCTGGAACGCATGGTTGCCAGAATCTTGTCAAAATCATCCGGCAAGGCTACGTTTGGCCATTCATCCATAATACAGTGTACCGGAATCGGAAGCCTTCCTCCGTACTTCCGGTCTGCCACATAATACAGTGTCTGAAACAGATTGCTGTAAATCATGCCGACCAGATAATTCATACTGGTGTCCGCATCTGGAATACAGCAAAACAGTGCCACTTTTTTCTCCCCGATACTGTATAAGTCCAGTTCGTCTGTACAGGTCAGATTGGCGATCTGTTTCAGATTGAACGCTGCCAGACGGACACCAACAGAAATCAAAATAGATTTCGCAGTCTTGCCGGCCGCCTGCTTATAAATGGCATACTGCTTGACCGCAATACTCTCCGGGTCCCGCATTTCCAGTCTTTCAAACAAAATGTCCAATGGGGACTGGTAATCCTCATCATCTTCTTTGACCTGAGCGCTTCCAAGCATTTCCATGATCATCGGAAAGTTCTGTTCTTCCGGTGGAGCCTCATGCAGCAAATACAGCATAAGTGCCTGTAAAAGTGCAGTCTCTGACTTTTCCCAGAACGGGTCCGAGCTTTGTGCACCTTTCGGTGTCGTGTTGCGGATCAGGTTGTTAATTAGTTTCAGCACATCCTTGTCATCCCGGACATACGCAAACGGATTATAACACCAGGAAGTCTCCGGATTGATCAAATCAAAAACCCGGACTTCATATCCATTCCGTTCCAGAACACCTCCGGTTTTACGCAAAAGTTCTGCCTTGGGATCAGTAATCACCATCGAACAGTTGCACTGCATGATGTTTGGGATTGCATACGTCCGGCTCTTTCCAGCTCCTGAACCTCCGACTACCAGCACATTTAGGTTTCGTTTGTGCTTATAGCCGTCCAGTCCCATACGGAAATGCTGTGTTAAAAGCAGATTCTGCGTGTATTGTTTTTCGCAGTAACGTCTGCAGATTTCGGACACGTTGCCCCATTTTGCGGAACCATGTTCCACACCTCTTCTATAATTTCTTTTTTGGGATTCATAAATACCAATGCCTAAGAAATAGGCTGCTGTGAATATCAGAATACATTTGAACGTATACGGTGTATACGTGATAAAAAACGGCTGTTCGAGTTTTTCGCTCAGCATTTCTAAGATTTGAATAAAATTCTTATCCGGTGTAATGGCACAAGCGGTAATCGCTGCCGCCCACCAGACAAATGGCAGAAAGACAAGATACAGAACCCAGTCCTGCTTTTTTGTACTTATCTCTGCAAGTCAGATTCTCTTTTCTTTCGTGGCTTTTCTTCTGGATGTCCCTGTCCTTCTTTCTTATGAAAGGAATCCACTCCCGGTATCAGTGAGAGACTTCTGCCGTTGTCCCAACTGATGCCGAGCTGACCCGCATCATCCACATACTGCACAGTTCCTTCCAGTCCCTGCGGCATATCCGCTTCTCCGTCCATCGAATCCAGACAGATTCTTGTTCCTGCCGGATACTGTTCTCTAAGTCGTGCCACTTTTTCTCTTGAATAAATGACCAATCAACCACTCCTTTCTCTACCAGAACATGTGTCTGGTGGTATTCGGTTTTGCAACCTGAAGGATGACTTTATCTATTCCGTCACTGTATCTTCCGGCTGCAAGATATTTACTTCTGAGTCTGTTCAGTGCCTTACGGATCTGCCTCTGTTCCCCGGCTGTAATCTGCAGCCGTTTCTGGGCGAGGTCGTATTCACTTACTTTTTTCAGAAGAGCTTTCGTTTCTTCCAAACATTCGTCCTGCTCATTCTGTGCCTGCAGCTCATCATTCAGTGCCACCACGAACATATTTTTCATAATGTTATCCATCTTCAAATAGTATTTTGTCATCTGGCTGACCTCCTTTTTTTGTTACACCAACCATATCACAAGACCTCCGTAATAGCTACTCCAACCGTCCAACTTTTTCACTTTTATCGTTCCGGCTGGTTCTTTGCTTTTTTCTCTTTTCCGGATGCTTTTTCATCCTTGGTTTCCGGTGTTTTTACAGGGTCTCCGATTGCGAACTCATCGGTTACATACTCCTGTTCCTTTGCACCAAAATTGCGTTCGATATGGTTTCGGATACTGTAGGAAGCCTGACGGACATCATTTAAAAAGTCTCTCAGTTCCTGCGGATCTTTCTTTCCACATTCATTCCTCTGTGCAATATACTCCAGATTGAATCCGGTAACATCTACACCATAACGTTTCGCAATCACATAGGCAGCACAATAAGCCTGTGCGCTGACTTTCTGTCGGCTGTAGGTTCCGGTATGCTGATCCATCGCTGCACACGCCAGTTCTCTGTTCAGTGCATGGAATGTCGTTACTTCACTCATTCCGTTGCGGATATAGATGGTACGATATCTTGGATTGTACTGGGCCTGCACTTTGTCTGGCAGATTATCCTCAATCTGCACACGTACCGACTGGTCTTTTAAGGCAGCTCCTACCAGTTCTGTCAGGCTTCGCTGAGGGCGTTCTTCCAATGGCTTTCCAGACATCTGACTGATGTCAAATCCTTTTCCGATCGTATACCCTCTCCGCATTTCTCCATCTTTTTCATATTCAGTGGAAATCATATAAGTAATGCCATGCTCCCCTGCTTTTACCGAACGGTGTTCTTCTCTCCAGCGTTCATAAGACCTTACCACCTTAAAATCCGGATGCTGTCCATAGATCAAAAGCAGATTCGGTGTTCTCTGTGTATTACACTCTGCCATAAAATCCAGAAAACCTTTCAGTTTTTCTCCATCCTGAAAAACTCCCTGTGCCTGTGAATCTACTTCAGCCCATACCTCTTCTCTTTCCTGCTGTTTTTTGGCTGCATATTCTTCTTTCGTCAATTTCTGTTCAGGAATCGGCTGTTCTTCCGTTCCACCTGAAATCATATCTGTTAAATCCATATACATTACCTGCCTTTCGTTTTCATATTCTTGCGTTTCTTCCTGCTCTCTCTGGCATTTTTCCGTCTGTCCGGCCGTTTACGTTTCTCTTCCTGCTCCTTGCGGATATCTCCGAGTTCTTTCCGCACAGATGGTTTTTCATTCTTTTCTTTCCAGCTAGTTTCCCGATCGGAAGAAGTATTTCTGTTGCGCGAGAAAGGTTCGGATGGATTCTTTTCTTCCCCTTCCTGCGCCTGTGTAAAATTTCCTTCCGGGAAAGCCTCATCCCCGATCTGGAACATTTCTTCCGCATCGTCCAGTTCAAATTCTATCTTGCCTTCCGGCAGGACAACGGTCTCTGTCCGTACATTCTCCCTTGATTCTTTTTCCATCTGGTTTTCTGTCTTTTCCGGTGCAGTCTCTTTTTCCACTGCTTCTGTAACCATAGAACCTGATTCTGCTTTTACAAAATCCAGATTCATCCGGTCTAATACCCGGTTCATCTTCGCGGCATCATCTGCAAATACCATGACCTCTGTCTGGTCCGGATTCACCTTATCTTTGATGACTACATATAAGATACCTCTCGCCTTGGCTTCTTTTGCAAATTCTTTTAAACGGTCACCCGGAACGGTAAAAAATTTCATCGGGCGCTGTTCCTTTAACATTCTGGTAAGCCTTGTTTTCCCTCTTGTCTTTTTCTGATCCTTTAATGCGGCCGCAATAAAGATTGCCACGTGCTTTGCCACATTTCCGGTAATCTTCAAAGAGTATTCCATTCCTTCCAGACTGTACCGCACCACCTGATCAGCCGGTTCTGCTCCATAATTCATACTTATCTCACCTCCTGACTCTTCTGCATTCTTTCTTTATCTTCCACACGTTTTTCATTCTGGCTCTGTTCTTCTGCTTTCTGAAGTTTCGCTTCGATTTCCAAGGAATGTTTCTCAATCTGAACGGTCATACGAACTTCCTTACGGAGTCGCTTCAATTCCTCATTGATTTCGGACAATCGTTCTTCCCCCGTCTTGCTGCCCCCATTCCGATACAATCTTCTGCGTTCTTTCATAAGTTCCGCAATCTGCTTTTGCAATGGCTCTCGGTATGCGGCAAGCTGCTCTCTGGTTATGATGTCATGTTTCATTAGAAATTCAATCTGTTCAATCCTGCGGTCCAGTTTCCGGATATCCTCTCTGACAGCGTATGGACTCCTTTTCGGTCTTTTTGGCAGTACCCCCATTTGATATAAATAGGAATAATACAGTGCCTGAATCCCGGTCAGTTTCTTTTTGGGATGAATCTGTACTGCCTTTTGATAGACTCGTTTCACCTTGGGCTGTAGTATCTGCCCACGTATTTCCTCTTCAGAATAATTTTTTCCAAGGGAACGCAGACGAATATACCGCTCCATTCCCGGAGCTTTTAAAGAAATGTATTTCCTGTTCAGTTTCCATGTATAACCCCGCTTTTCCATCTCTTTTAGGAATTGTGACCAGGAGTAGCTTTCCTGTACCGATTCCCTGATATCCAAACGGATCGCCGTTCTCCATGTCGGCTTTCCTTCCTGTTCTGCTTTCCACTGTACATAAGGGATTGATTTTTTCTGATTGGATTCAATGATAGACAGACCATATTTTCTGCACAGGTCATCGGAAATCTTACGGATCTCCGTATAATAACTCTTGGCATTACTATGGTACTTATGTCCCTCCACCATGCTTACAGAATTCCAGACAATATGATTGTGATAGTGTCTGGTATTAAGATGTGTTGTTATGACGACTTCAAATTGTCCTTTTAAGAGCCGGTCTGCCAATTCCTGCCCGATGAGATGTGCCAGTTCCGGTGTCACTTCACCTTCTGCAAAACTCTGTACCAGATGGTATCCTTCTACACCGCCCATCTTATGGAATCTCTTTTTCGTTGCCAGCATATCTTCATACGCATTTTCATTGGTACATCCGATGGTATCTTCGAAGACCGCCTGTTCCGTCTTGGTCCGATTCATGGCATAATCGATGGCAGCCTCCAGAGAGTCCGCTTTCTGTGTGGTTTTTTCTTTATCTTTCACATATTCGATAGAACGGTCCAGGCGGTGGACGGGGATAACACTTGTATAAGCCATCCGGCATTACCACTCTTCCTTTACCAGATGCCATGTTTCTTTGGTAAGCCGCAGCATTTCCTGAATACTCTGCTCGCTTGCCATACCAGAAGCATTGGCAACATGTGCAAGCTGATTGGCATTGTTGCATAAGCCTGCAATCTTTCGGAGCAATTCGGGATGATGCTCACAGGGTTTTGCATGAACCTGCGCTCCTAAAATCAACGAACGCATAAACTCTTCCCGGCTCAGACCGCTTCTTTCGACCTGCTCATTCAGTTCCCTGACTTCCCTTGCATTAAGCCGTACCGGGATCACATGGTTTCGTTTTCGCATTGCATCACCGTCCCTTCTTTTTTCTCTTCCTCTTTCATCATACCGCCAAGATCCTCATCGGATTTTTTCGCTGCAACCATGCAACAGGTCACTATCACTCCTATAAATCCTCCGCTCATCAATGCGATTACAATCATTACTCCATTTCTTAACATGACTTGATCCTTCCTTTCCATTTCCGTCTGTGTCCGGGGGATTGGGGTTCTCCCCAAAGTGCGTTTGGATATCCAAACGCTATGCTTGCAAAACGAGTACCGCCAGTTTCTGTAGCACCGGATTGACTCGATTCTGATTTATTTTGATTCTTTTATCTGTACCAGTCCATCAAGTGTCGTACAAATGATATGGAGTCTGTCTGCCATACTGATTTCGGTATTCATTGTTCCTGTCACTTCTTTCCCACATACGACTACCATCCGGCATCTCCGCAAAAGAATATGGGACATTCTTCCATATCCCTGCATATCTTCTGCATCGGATTCTTCCAAAAATGGTGAGAATACAAATCTCGGACAGATTGGTACATACCCAAGTTCATAGATTTTTCTGCAATATTTCTGCACTTTTACCCGGCTTTCTTCTGCTGAACAGCACACATAAGCCAGCGCCTGTTCCATACGCTCCATCTCCTTTCTGCATCCAGTTGGATGCCACTCATTTTCTCTATAAAAAACAAGATGTCCTATTGGACATCCCGACTACTTTTCATCCTCTTTCTGTTCTGCTTCTAATGCAATTCTCACTCTGTCACTTCCCAGTTTGTAGTAGGCATCTGTTACCTCAATTCCTACTGCACGATAGCCTGTCATAACCGCTGCAAGGACAGTCGTTCCTGCTCCGGCAAACGGGTCCAGGATCAGACCTCCCGGTTCGCAAATCTGGATGACATCTTTCATAAGCTGCAACGGCTTCTCTGTCACATGAATCCGGTTCTGCGGATTTCCATATCGGAAGACTCCCGGCAGACAAGATACCGGACGGTTGATTGGCATCGGTCCATTACTGCCCCACACAATGTATTCGGCCTGCTGGCGGAAACGGCCTTTCTGTGGACGGGAGTTTCCCTTATCCCACACCGCTGTTCCTCGCCAAATCCATCCTGCCCACTGCAATGCATCGGTAATTGATGGATACTGACGCCAGTCAATGAACAGACAGATCGGAGCTCCTTTCTTGCAGGCTTTCCGCACATCGTAAAGCCACTCAGCCATCCAGTGTGTCCATGATCTCTGATCTTTATTGTCCCCATCAAAATCCGGAAGTGCATTTGCAGCACTCATACTGCTGTATTTCTGGTTTGTAGTACGATTTCTTTCATTCTGCTTTGTTCCACCGGACGCATACGGTGGATCGGTAATGACTGCATCAAAGATTCCCGGCTGGAATGCTTTGACCAGTTTTAATGTATCTCCATGTAATATTTTCCAGTTTTCCCCTTCAGCATATTCCTCTGGGTATGTTCCCTCTTTCATAAGTTCTTCCAAACTCAGGCCATTTGTCATAGGCATCATCCTTTCTTTTCTCAGCGTTCCGGCTGATTTTTCTTCTTTGTTTGTCTTTTCTGGTAGGACTGTGGCGGTTTCAGTTTCTCAGGAACAGAAAAAGCTCTCCACTTTCCATTTTCATATAAGAACATATCTTTTGTGTGGTTATTAAATATATCCCAAGGGAAAATATCCCCTTTAATATAGATATTTCCTCTTACTTCTCCATACACATGGCTTTCTCCACCGATAACAGGTGCATTTACTCCTACCGTATCAATAAATGCTTTTCCACTGATTATCGCATTTTCCTTTATCTCACCGCCACAGATATAACAGTCTCTCTTTGCAACTGCTCTGTCATAAAAAGTAGTATCTCCGGTAACAACAGCATAACCTCTGACCAAGCTGCCATCATAAAGTGCAGCTTCTTCCTTTACCTCACCGTTTTCGCAACAGATTGCATCATCATAAATCCAGCAAGTTCCTTCCTGTGACAGATTGTTTTCATTCTCTACAAAACCGCCCAGTGTTCCTTTTGGTACTTTCTCATTCACATCGATCAATGCCTGTATTCGATGGAGCCATGGATATTTTGGATGTTCAATTTCTGTAATCTTATACTTACTCACGTTCTCTCCTTTCACCGTTCCGGCTGATGTTTCTTCTTTGCCTTCTTATTTTCTTTTGGTGGTGGACTCAACTCGGTTTCCACGTATTCGCTGATAATCAAAAGTGCTTTGTAATAGTCCCCACTTTCCAATACCCTTTTACACATTTCTTTTGCTTCTGCTGTCTGTTTATTCTTTTTCAAAAGAGTTGAGGCATCGCCCATAATGGAAAAAATATTCCCATCATGTCCAAGGAGCTGTAACTTGGGACGTTGTTTCTCAGGCTTTATCGGGATCTGCTCTGTTTTCTTTTCATAGATTTTCGGCTGCTCCATATCAGGATGCCAGAAATGCACATTCAGCATTCCACCATCTACCTTGATATCCCTCTGCTCAAATCCTTCACCCCAACCGTCACTGTACTGCCCTGTAATGTATTCGGTGAATTCCTGTAGTTCTTCCTGACTTAAAAATTCATTTAATTCCAGTTTGGTACAGCCGTACAGGATTCCATCTTTGTTTTCTATCGTAACAACTGCACTTTGTATTTTTCCATGAATGGACTCACTTCCGTCAAAATACTGCATGAGATCATCTTCCCCATAGCGTTCCAGCTCTTCTCGGATGACTTCTTCATAATCGGCAAGTTCTGTTCCATCTAACGGCATTCCATATTCATCACTCTCCGACCAATCTTCTTCCCATTCGGATTCTTCGGAATAAAGATTTCCAGTCAGCTCCGTCAATAGCTGTACGTGCATCGTTCCTTTTTCTTCCATTCTCTATCACCTTCTTTCCAATGGTCTGTCCCTGCATTTATTTGCCTGCTTTTTTTCTTTCGCAAGGTCTGCATAATCTGCCCCTTCTTTTTCCGGCAGATTGCAAATAATCTGATACGTTCCCTCGTAATGCTTTTTCATCTGTTCTTTCGCCCATCTCCCTGCAAAGTCATTATCGGTACAGATTTCAATTTCTTTGATTTCCGGATGATTCTTCAGAAATTCTTCCAGTGCGTCCGGCGGCCTTTTAAAACGTTCACTCTGTATCTGTGCGTTTTCTTTCGGAGCAGCGATTCCCCCAAGGGAAAGACGATATTTATCCCTATTTCCCTCTTCCAGTGTCATGTGTGCCAATGCATCAATACACGCTTCATATACGGCAACTCGCTTTGTTTCTCTTTCAGGTGGAATGCAAAAGCTGTACTTTTTTTCACTCCCGGTCTGCTCCATCTTGAATCCCTTCCCGTTTTTTTCATAGATTCCTCGCAGGAATGCATATCTTGCTTTTCTGGATTCATCTTTCCCAACAAAAACAGCGTTATGGTACGGGACACTTTCATAAAGGATTTCATGTGAAATACAATATGTGATCACTTCATCGCTGATTCCTCTGTGGTTTAAATAAGCCCTGATTCGTCTGCAATTACAATACCTCTCCGGCAGCTTAAATGGCAGTTTTTCCCTTTCCACAGCCTGTGTCGGAATAAAAGACGGACTCTCTTCGCACAACAGTTTTACGGCATCTGTAAATTTCATTCCATCTACTTCAATCAGGAACCGCAGTGCGGACACGCCACCGATATCTCTAGATTTCCAATGCCATTTGCTGGACAGTTCATTGATTTTAAAACTGTCATGATCCGTCAACTGCCATTCATTTCTGGTCCTTGTCTTTTGCAGTCGCTGTGCCTGATGCGTTCGCAAATACTCATACGCAGTCATATTTTTTGCTGCCTGAATCTCTTCTTCCGTTACCCAGGGCATTACAGAATTGCGTCCTGAAGAGCCAGTACCTTATCCGTCCGCTCCCAAGGAAACTCCTTTCTTCCAAAATGACCAAAAACTGCCGTCTGACGGAAAATCGGACGATTCAGTCGAAGGGATTCCATGATCTGAACGGGTGTCACTCCAAACACCAGTGGGATTGCTGCCGCCAGACAATCATCCGCACACACTTTTCCTGTACCAAAGGTGTCTACCTCAATCATAACCGGCTCTGCTACTCCGATTGCATAAGCCAAAGACACCTGACACTTGCTTGCAAACTCAGCAGCTACTATATTTTTGGCGATATACCTTGCCATATAAGCTGCCGAACGGTCTACTTTCGAACAGTCTTTTCCCGAAAATGCACCGCCGCCATGCGGAACCATACTGCCATAAGTATCCACCATCAGCTTTCTTCCGGTCAGTCCGGTATCTGCATCAAATCCTCCGCACACAAATTTTCCTGACGGATTGATCAGAATCTTCGTATCCTCATCCGGCGGCAGTAATCTGAGTGCTGAGCGAAGCACTTTCTCTCTGATCTCGGCATCTAACTTCTTCAGGTTCTTTTCTGCACCATGCTGGCAGGAAACAACAACACTTTCCAGTCTCACTGGTTTTCCATCTTCATATTCTACGGTTACCTGTGCTTTTCCATCCGAAAAGATATCTTTGATATATCCGCTTCTTCTGCAAGCCGAAAGTTCACGTGTGATCCGGTGTGCCAGAACAGTCGGCATTGGCATAAGCTGCGGAGTATCATCACACGCATATCCGACCATAACACCCTGATCTCCAGCTCCCCTGCTTCTATCTCTTAATTTTGCGCCGATATTATCCCGAAATTCTTTCGACACACTCACTGCTTTCGCAATATCTGGACTCTGCTGGTGTACAAACGTATCCATTTCTATCCCATCTGTACAATATCCACACTCTTCTAAAACTTTTCGGATCACATCAAACACTGGTGGTTCATATCCGCTGGTGATTTCTCCTGCTACAAACACATTTCCTCTTGTAGCAAGGACTTCACACGCCACTCTCGAAGATGGATCGTAACGCAGACATTCATCTAAGATTGCATCTGCTATCTGATCGCATACTTTATCCGGGTGTCCTTCTGTTACTGATTCTGCTGTATAAAAACGTCTCATCTTTCTTCTCCTTATCTACAGACAGGGCAGGCGCTGCCTTATGAACATCTCCTGCCCTGTCAGATTGGTTTATCCTGTAATTTTTATTTTATTTTACTTCTGTTTCTTCTTTGTTGTCTGTCATTTTTGACTTCTTTCTGCGGTATACAGTCACTCCTGTAGCTGTTCCGGCAGATGCCAGTGCAAGCAGAACAAACGGCCATACTTTCTGGTTATCACCTGTTTTTGGTGCATTTGTTTTTTCTGTTGTTTTCTCCGGTGTTCTGGCATCTTTCATTTCTACTTTCTGGACTTCCATTATATCTTTCAATGTGAATGTAACATCTTCCGCAATCTCGTAACCATCCGGCGCTGTGATCTCACGCAGAGTAAGTTCTTCATTGACCGGGAGCTTTGCAACGGAATGTGGCTTTCCATCCGTAATCCACTCTTCCAAAACAGTTCCGTCTTTGCGGATGATCTGAAGCTTTGCCCCTTCCAGTTCTTTTCCAGTTGTTAGGTCTGTTTTTGAAATTTCCACTTTGGAATATTCATCTTTCATCTCAACCTTTGTCACACTGCCATCTTCTTTGACTTCAAACGTCACATCGCTGGCAGACACATAACCATCTTCATAAGGAGCCAGTTCTTCATGTAAGGTATAACTTCCTTCCGGCAGTCCGTAAATGACATGTTCTTCCTTCGTACTGATCCACTCTTCCAAAACAGTTCCGTCTTTATCAATGACCTGCAGTTTTGCTCCTTCCAGCTCATTTCCGGTTGTTGCATCTGTTTTGGTAATACGTGTTTCTGTCGGCTGATTCTCAACTTCTTTGTTCAGTTCAATCTTTGCAAGATTCTGATTTTCATAAGTTGCATCTACATTCCATACTTCTTCATTTGGAAGATATCCGGCTTTTCTGACTTCCTCTTTGACATAGTATTTTCCATGTGGAAGATCACTGTCGAAAGTAAGTGTTCCCTTTGTATCTGTTGCTTTCTTTTCCAGCAGGGTATCTTTCTCTACGAGAACCTCTCCCTGATTAGAAAGAATATCTTCCGCAGCATACAGTCCAAAAATAACACCTTCCAGCTTTTCTCCTGTGACAGAATCCTTCTTTTCTACCGATACGGAAACTTTCTGTCTTTCATTTTTATAGGTAACGCCTTCATAAACGACTGCCTGTGTATCATCCTCTGCTGTCAGGGTAAATTCTTTCTGTTCTGTATTCAGGACAAAATTCTCTCCTGCTACAACTTCTTTCAGATAATAAGTTCCCAGTGGCAGATTGTTGATAACTGCCATTCCCTTTTCATCTGTAGTCAGTTTGGCTACCAGATCATCTTTCTCATATCGGACAACTGGATTTCCTGCTTCGTCCTTTGCTCCGTCTGGTGAATAGATGGTATCTTTGGCATATACTTCGAATTCAGCACCTTCTACTCCGGTTTCTTCATATTTAAAGCCTTTATAAATACCTGTTTCTTCTTTACCAGATACAGCATTTCTTACTTTAGAGACCAGTGCTTTTACTTTTGCCAGAACAGAATCTCCTGTTACTTCGGTAAGCTGTTCTCCCTTTTTCGTCAGGAGCAGGCTTCCTACCTGTTCATCGTTTTTCTGTTCTACCTCTACAATCGCTGCTCCTGTATCTGGATCAATCTGATGTGCAGTGTTTGAGGATACTGTAATTACAATACCGCTCTGTGGATTTTCTTTATATGTTCCTTTTGTAGTCTGCTCTAATGGTGAAATAATCGTTGTTCCATCATACAGGGACTCTTCGCTTCCCTGTCTTACAAATCCTTCCGGTGCTTTTACTTCTTCGATTCGATAGGTAGCGCACTTCAGTTCCTGCGGTGTGATCAGATATCCTTCCTCATTTGTTTTGAATACACTGATCTTTTCTTTCTTCGGATACTGAACAACCTGTTCCACATATTTCTTATTTGTCACATCGTAAATCTTATAAGAGGCTCCGGCCTTTAAAACCGTATTTCCAGTCTGTGCATCCTTCTTTACGATTTTCAACAAAAATTCAAACGGACGGTCATCAAATACTCTCCACTGCATTGGTTCTCTGCTGTCATTTTCCACATTTACAACAAATGGATCAATGGTTTTCAGATTCTCCGGGGTAGTGCTTTCCACTACAACATAACTTCCATACGGCAGTTCCGGGCTGACTGCATATCCTTTGGTATCAGTGATCAGTTCCGGTACTGGTACGGCGGTTCCTTTCTCATAAGTAACTGCAACCTGCTCTTTGCTGAAGTCATAATTCTTGAAATCATTTGCTGTATAGCTTTCCCCATTGGACGGTTTCAGTTTCCCATTTTTCACCTGTGTCAGGTCGCTGATCAGATATACCTTAAATCCTGCTCCTGCAACCAGGTCTGTTTCTGTCTGCTCTCCATCTTCACTGACTTTGATTAACTGGAATGCCTGTTTCTTTACCTGCTCTTTTACCGTAAGGTCTCTTGTCACTTCTGCAACATCCTGACCTTCATAAGTTACGGATACTTCATATTTTGTAGTATCCAGTGTATATCCTTCCGGTGGAGTGATTTCTTTTACATACATTTCTCCAAGGTATAATTCTGAAAACTCCAGTGTTCCATCATCTCCGATGACTCCCTGCGCGATCAGGCTGTCCTGTTTATACAGAACTCCTGTTGTTCCATCCGGATGCACGATGTCCTCTTTGGCATACAGACCATACACCGCACCACGAAGAGTACTGTCCCCCTGTGCCTTAAATGCAAGTGTTTCTTTATCAATCTTTGCGATTTTCACCTTTCCGGTGACTCTCTCATCTGTTGCAGTTACAGACAATGACTTTCCTGCTGTAACATCTACTTTATATACTTCTGTATTCAGTTTGTACCCTGTCGGAGCAGTAACCTCTTTTACATACACAGTTTTCAGTGCGGAATCAAAATAATCGCTGACTGCTTTTCCGTCTGTTCCGGTTGCTGACATTGTCATAAGCAGGTTTTCACACTTCTTATCAGTATAAATACCATAAACTGCCCCAGACAGCGGATTCTGTGTATTGACATCTTTTTTCATAAGTTCAATGCGTGTCATATTCAGCCACTGTACACTGAAACTTACCGGAGCTGCTGTTTCGCTTTCAAATACACCGATATCCTGTTTGGAATCTCCGGTCGTCAGCACCAGCGTTCTCCATGTCTTTCCGACAGAACCGTATAAGTTGCCGGAAGCATAACTGCCTGTCAGCAACAGATCTGCCGACAGATAAATAGTATCGCCGCCATAAATCTGGATCTTTCCATTTGTCACACTTGTTCCTTTAGTCAGGTTATGTGCGGTGACATTTTCTGGTACATTCAGTGTCACATAGTTTCTGTGATCTCCAGACAATGTGATATTCGGTGTTTTCTGGATATTTCCATCCCGTACTGCATTCAGCTTTGTGCTTGAAAGGCTCAGTTCCCCTTTTGGCGGTTCTTCCTGTCCGAACAGATAATTGATATATGCGATAACCCCTGCATTTACAAGGTCATTATAATTACATCCGGTAAATCCGGCTTCTCCTGCATAAGCGTAGCTGGCTGCAATATGTGTATAAACATACTTTTCATCTTCTGTTTTTCCAGACAGATAACTTCCTGTCAGATCTCCTGCTCCGCCATAACCATAATAAAGGACTTTCTGCAGATTTTTATTGCTGTCCAGTACCTGCGCTACATAACTTCCACTCGGTGGGGATGCTTTCTGGGACTGAAGGCAGTATGCAATTTTCCCATTGACTGTAAACAGGCAAGTAAGATAATTTCCAATATAACTTGGATAATAAATAGTTCTCCCCTTTGTCAATGTAACTGTGGAACCGCTGCTTGTAGCTCTTTCAGCCGCAGACAATACCATCACATTTCCCTCTTCGATGTCCTCTTTCAGTTCTTTGACTGCCTGTGCAGATGCATCTTCTTCGGATGTTTCAATTTCTACATCTGTGTAGTTCTGCACAGGCGAATCCGAATCATCTTCAGATTCTGTATCTGACTTCTGTTTCTCTCCACCATTTTCTTCGGAATGTGCCTGACCTTCTGTATCCGTCAGAGTCACTTTCCGGGTGATGGTATAGCTGTCACTCTTATCTTTTGGAATGACCATATAAGTGGCAATATATGTTCCTGATTTGTCAGAATGATACTCTCCACCATTCTCATCTTTGATACTTACAAGCGTAACATCTTCTTTTTCTGCATCATAATGGATTCCTTCCATACTGGTTTCCACTGCAAATGTTTCATCCGAAACCGCTTTTGTGATATCATCTGCTGTAACCGATGTATCTTTCTGGCTTGTTACCGCCTGTACTTCCGTCTGCTGTTCCGAGCCTGTCTGTTCGGCCGCAAACGCATTCGCACTGCTCAAGGTACTGACGCCCATCAGGACAGCCAATCCAAAAGCAGCAATTCTGGTCTTTAATTTTCTAACCTTCATGTGTTTTTCCTTCCTAATTATAAATAGATTTTTTAATTAAATACCGCAGAAGATGTTTCCTCTGCGGTACGTTTTATCTTGTATATCGATTTTTTTCTTTTTTCACTTCCTGTCTGGTACGCTTCACCGCTTCCATGACAGACTCTGTTGGAATCTGGTTATCCTTATATCCTTCCAGAATTCCATCCAGATAAAACTTCGATGGTCTTGCCGGAACATCTTTGTGCGGAGCGTTCATCATATATACAAACACCTCTTTCTCCACTCCATCCTGATTTTTTACCTGAATCGATTCTTTCCTATAAAAACTTGGGAATCCTTCATAAAAATCCAGACTCTTCTCACACGCTTCTGTGATTCTCCATAAGACTCCTTCGACACAGCTTCCCTTTTCCGGCAGTACCGTTGCTACCCCATTACCCGGAGCCCTTCCTCGAAATGCCAGCCGATAATCTTCAAGCCGGACATTTTCCACAACTTCCGCAGCCGGACACCTG
>ENA-ORSJ01000317-ORSJ01000317.1-human-gut-metagenome-genome-assembly--contig:-NODE-317-length-54277-cov-3.911420_pt1 | contig 54277 bp, 42 predicted proteins | sample MGYA00242191_ERZ509158 | MGnify/ENA primary metagenome ERZ509158 (study PRJEB26280, sample SAMEA2338623) | human gut metagenome | biome: human gut; feature: human-associated habitat; material: faeces...
GCAAGTTTTTGCTCGAGATCTTCTCTTGCAGTCCGGAATTGTAAACAAAAGCTGTCCAGATTGATGCCGTCATCACGCAGTCTCGTATTCACAAAGCTTAAGAGCATCATCGGATCCTTCGGTAAATTTTCGATTGCCATTATAACACCTCTCCGGTAATCAGCCAAGGGGCTGGTTGATTTACAAACATACTATCTTTGTTTGTCTTTGCCACATTGATCTGCAATACCTCCATATTTGAGATACCGTACTTATCAAAGAGTGGCTTGATGCCAGACAGGATATTTAACTCCAATGTATAGATGACAAACTGCATCTTCGGATTCTTCTTCAGCAGTCTCTGAATATCTTCTTCGAGATGCTTGTTCGCAACGATAAAGGAAAGTCTTGGTGTTGGAATCTTCGCCATAGATCCCTCGGATAAGTCTGGGATGATCTGGACGTTGTGCACGCCAAACTGCTTCACATTATCCTCCATCGTATCCTTGGCGCCCTTATCATTCTCCACACAGATGATTGCGCCATCACTTGCCACAAAAGCTGCCTCGATTGCGATACTCTCTGCATCAACTAAACAGATCGTATCCTGCGAATCCACACCGAGCAGACTCATGATGACGGCACGGATTTCCTTGCCAACATACTTGATCGGTCCCTTCGAGAACATCTCGTTGCGCATACCGATCCGGTACGATTCTCTTGTCTTCTCATTCAGAATGAAGATTACTGTCGGGCCTGTGATCTTTCGGTTGATCACCTCTTTGATCTTGACATGTTTTACCTGTCCTTCTTCCTCGATGCCAACCGCATACCACATATCATAATCGCCAAAGCCTGCCTCCCAGAAATCATAGAACAGATCCTCATGGGATTCATCTGCAAAAATCAGCACACGTTTGTGTCCTTCCACGGTCGGTATTACATTTTTCTGTTTTCCACAAATATCCAGAAGTTTGATCTTCTCCGGACTTACCTGCATCTCTTTTGAAAAATACTCCATCCAGTTTAAGATCTGCTTTGTTGCATAACTACCTTTTGCCATACTCGCTCCTCCTTGTCTCTCTATGTTTGTAACCCTTTATTTCTCGTCTTTCTCTGTTTCTTTTTTCTCTGCTTCCTTCGTCGCATTTTCATGCTTTTTCAGATGCATCTTCTCCATCCAGCGGCGGAACACCTGCTTCATCCGGCTTTCCCTCAATGTCTTTCGCTCATCGTGGCGCTCCTGGTAAATCGGCTCTCCAGTCTCCTCGTCGAATTTCTTCAAGCGGATATAATCGCCTGTGGCTGAAGATAAATCTTTCGCACGCAGCTTGTCCCGGAGCTGTACTGCGAAAAATGCATACAGACACGCAAATACCGGAACACCTAAGATCATACCTGCCACGCCGAACAGATCACCACCCACTAAGATTGCAAGCAATACCCAGATACCGGAGATTCCGGTTGCATCGCCTAAGATCAATGGTCCTAAGATATTGCCATCAAACTGCTGCAATACAATGATCCAGATGATAAATACCACGAACATGATTGGATCATCCATCAGTGCTAACAACGCACCCGGTACCGCTCCGATAAACGGTCCGAAGAATGGAATGATATTTGTCACACCGACAACCACACTGATCAGCACCGCATACCGCATGTGTACGGCTGAAGTAAATATAAAGCATATGATTCCAATGATACAGGAATCTAAGATCTTACCATTGATAAATCCGCCGAACACGACATTTGCATACGAGCATCCTTCCATGATCTTGTTACCTGTCTTCTTGGAGAACAGACAATAGATCACTTTCTTGCACTGCGCCAGCAGCACATCCTTGCTCATCAGCAGATAGATCATAACGATCAGACCGATCAGGAAATTCATGACTGCCTTGATTCCGACAACCACGCCGGAAGAAAGCGTTTTCACGATTGTGTCGAGGTTCGGCATGATCTTATCCTTCAGAATCGTAAACACATTATTTTCTGCATAATCAAGCACCTGTGACAACTTATCCTCAATCATCTGATTCTGTGCAAATACTTTTTTGATCCACGCCTCAGCTGAATTGATATAATCCTCTGTGCTGTTCACAAGATCTGTCAGACTCTCATACACACGTGGGATTACCAGCCACAACAATCCAACCAGCAATCCAAGGAACAAAAGCACCGTCAGGATCAAAGCCGGAACCTTTACCTTCTTATAAACCCTATCGTATTCCGCTTCTTTCTTAATCTTACAGATTAAAAAAGAAAGCCCACGCCGGATATAGATCATGATTGGATTCAACATAAATGCGATCACAAGTCCGATAATGATCGGTGTCATCGCAGAGACAACATTCCCGAAAAATCCGAAAATAGACTTCCACTGCTTTATGACTTCTGCAAACAAAATACATGCACAGCCAGCAAGTGCAAGCATAACCCCAAGTTGAAGAATATTTTTATTCCACTTATTTTTCACGCATCTGTCTCCTTCTACTCATACAATAATCACGATTCATTATAGCATTTTTAATTGGTAGAAACAACCTAATTCTTGTTGACACTCCCTATATTATTGACTAAAATATTTTCATATAATACGCAAAGGGGTGTATGCACAGATGTATCGGAATATCATCAACGACTTTGCTAACTGGTACGACCAGACAAAGCGCAAAATCTTATATGTAAAGGGCGCAAAGGGTGTCGGTAAAACATGGGCGGTTCGCGATTTTGCCACAGCCTTTTTCAAGCAGCAATGCTATATCAATCTGGCAGAAGATTCTGCCTGTCAGGATGCCATCGCCGGCGATTCCAATCTGGATCTGCTGCTGTCTCAACGTTTTCCGTTTGGAGACGCATCAGATTGTATTTTTATCTTTGACGAGGTACAGGCAGTGCCGGACTGCGCGGAATTTTTCTATGCTTTGCGCAAGAATCATCCAGATTACACCATCTGTCTGATCGCATCCTCGATGGAATTTACAGAGTTTGAATACAGTCACCCGGACGTTTTTGAGATCTTCCGCATGCGTCCGATGACCTTTGAAGAATATATGATTGCAAGCAAGGCACATCCTTTCATAGATGCAATTTCAAAGCATAAGGACACGCCGCTTACCAATCTTGAAATCGGCGCAATCACCTCTATGCTCCGGGAATACCTGTTAGTTGGCGGTATGCCGGGCGTAGTCCATGCGTATCTGAAGAACCGGGATCTGTCCATCATCCGTCCGATGCAGGAGGCACTGTTGGAAGACTATGTCCAGCTTATGAAACAGACTTACCCGGTCGCACTCTACCAGCGATGCAAGCGCATCTTCCGGAGTATCCCAGAGCAGCTTGCCCGCGAGAATAAGAAATTCATGTACAAATCCGTCGATTCCAATGCACGCAGCCGGGAATACGCCGAAGCAGCACAGGCATTATGCAACCTCGGAATCGCCCGGAAACTGCCACGTCTGACATCTGGAAATCTTCCTTTGGAAGAGCATGTTGATTACAAATCCTTTGAGCTGTTCTTCATCGATCACGGTCTGCTCCGTGCCGCTTATGGACTTCCTATGAACGAGGAGATTGATGTGAACGATATCCTGGCAGAAAAATGTGGTGCGATTGCAGAGCAGTTTATCTTCCAGGAGTTAAGCTCCAAGATTCCTTATCTGTACTATTGGGTATCCGGCGCAACCGCGCGCGTTCCGTTTGTCTATGAAGGAGAAGATGCCCCGGTTCCGGTCGATATCCGTTTCGTCCCGAATTCAAAGGCACAGAATATTAAGACATTCCGAAGTAAAAATTCAAATACAAACATTGCAGTGAAAGTAAGCTTCAATCAGGTGTCTCTCGATGGAGACACCTTGAATATCCCAGCTTACGGTCTGTGGAACATGTAAGCTACTGCATCTCGATCAAACGGATGAAATCCTGATCGGATACAGCCTTACTGTAATACCACCCCTGCATAAAATGGCAGCCAATGTCGGCAAGGTGATCGCGCATCTCCGCGGTCTCCACGCCCTCTGCCACGATATGTAACTCTAATTCATTCAGCATACCGATCGTATGCTTCAACGTAATTCCAGCTTTCGTGCTCTTAAATGCATCCCAGATAATATACTTATCCAGTTTGATGATTGAAAATGGCATATGGTTGATATAATCAATATTCGCATAGCCAGAGCCGTAATCATCCAGAGAGAATTTAATTCCATACTGTACGAGATCCATGATATTTGCATTGACCGTATCCGCCATACTGATGGTCGCAGTCTCCGTAATCTCAATGTTAATCTGATTCGGACGCACATCGTATTTTTCCATGATCTGTTTTACCCGGTCTGAAAAATGCTGCTGCATCAGCTGCACCGGACTGATATTGACCTCGATGTACTCTACCGTCGTCTGCGCCAGCTTGAAATCATGAATAAACCGGCACACCTTATCCAGAATCACTTCTCCCATCTCAATAATCATACCGTTTCGCTCCGCGATCGGGATGAAATCCTCCGGTGATATCCAGCCAAGTTCTTCATCATGCAAGCGTACCAGTGCTTCGGCGGAGTTATAAACGCCCTTCTCCACCGAGAAGATCGGCTGATAATATACCATCAGCTCATCCCGGTCGAGTGCCTGCTTGACCGCCTTTTCAAACGCTTTGTCCTGTTTGATCTTGCCTAAATCGTAGTCCTTTGCATACGTGATTCTACCCTTTTGCAACCGCTTCGCCATTGACATAGAATAATCCATAACCTCGATCAGCTGTCCATATGCAGACGCATCTGTCGGACAATTCACACAACAGATGGATGCAGACATCATAATGCCTGCCTGATTCTCACTGTACCACGGATGGCGGAACCGCTCATGTACCGTCTGTGCCACCGCGTCAATCTGATCCAGATCCTTGTATAACACGATACAGAACTGGTCTGCGCCCAGACGGAACACCGTCTTGGCAAATGGAAGCGTCTCCATGAAAGCGCCGATCTGCCGAAGCAGATTATCTCCATTTTCAACGCCATAGGTCTTATTGATAAACTTGAAATCATCCATCGCAACGACTACGATTCCAAATGGTTTTTCGTTAATAAAAAAGGTGTGCAGATATTCGCCAAAAAAACGCCGGTTAAACTGCTTTGTCACCGTATCGATGACCGCATTTGGATTCTGCAGATAATAATAAATCGTCAGACAGACCGTTGCTGTCACAAAATTCAACAGCAATACATGTGTTTTTAACTGCAAAAAGACCGCTAACACAACAAGCAGCATATGAAACAGTACAACCATTGCCTTGGCAAACAATGTATGATTCACCCGGTGCAATGCCACGACCGAACTTGCCACAATTGCAGCTATCGCAACCGTGATCAGCGCCAGCACTCCATAGTCATAGGTATACTGCCAGCCTTCCGCCTCGTATACCCAATGGGTATATGGATTCGTCACCAGTGCAGCCACATCAACCACGCCACACAATGCCAGCATCCATTTGGCATGCAGCATCTGCTTTGCATTGATATGTACGATCTGTAACACATAGTACGCAAACAGCAGCGGAATCGCATTCAGCGCCAGATGCTGCAAGGTGCTTGTTACCCAGAATCCAACATTTCCTTCCGTGCCGGACATCTGTGCCAGCTTCGTGCTGACGATCTCCAGTCCCGTTGAAACAAAGACTGCGGCAAGTGCCACTAAAAATGTCCGGTGACTCGCAAGCGGTATTCTTTTTTCATGAAAATACCATATGATTATAATAAGCAGCAGATAAATCGCCGCATAATCATATGCCAGATCCCAATTCAACATAGGCACTCCCCGTTCCTAATAAACACTACCTTCCATCCATACATTCAAATCCAGTTCCTGTCCGATTCCTGCGATCGTGCCAGTTCCTGTATACTGCCAGCCAGAATACAGATATGGGAAATCCGGCTGATTCGCATAATGTGCCAGCCACAGCTTATAATCTCCCAGTCTTGTCATATCCAGCTTCTGTACAAACCAGTTCCGGTTCGAATAAATCATCGGTGTGTAGCCTGCGCTCTTCACGGTCTCGCAGAATCCGACAACGCCATCCGTCCGTGCATCATTAGAGAGGTCAGCGGTTCTCGCTCCGTCCGCATAGACCTCCTCTGTATCAATCACAACCGGCATATCGAGCGTATATGCAGATGCCAGATTCAGCGCAAACTGTGCTTCCTCCACACCTTCCTCGTAGCTGATCGCCTGGCTGTAAAAATAAATTCCTACCTTGATTCCGGCTGCTTTGGCGCCCTCTATATGCGTCTGAAACATCTCATCTGCCACCAGTTTGCCTTCCGAGCCATAGCCCCGGTATCCAACCCGGATAAATGCGATTGTAACGCCTGCCTGCTTCAACGCATCCCAATCCAGTTCTGCCTGATAGGAAGACACATCCACAGCAAGTTCAGACAGCCGGCTGCCATCTCCGGCATGGTATGCCATGATCGTGTTGTCGCCGTCCTCCATGTAGAAATTATCTGTCTGGAAATCGTTGCGCGGCACTTCCTTTACAATCTTATAAAATTCACAATTCGGAATATCGCCAACCAACACATAACTGGCTTTCGCAAACTGCCAAAAGTTCGTGTAGATCATCTGCGCTTCTGCGCCCGGCTGCAATGTCCATGTATACCCTTGTCCCGTCACAGGAACCGGCTTATATTTCTTGCTTTTTCCGATATTGACACCTATGACTACACCGATCAGGACAAGCACGAGTGCAATGGCGCCAACCAGTATCACATGTGGCCAGTATATCTCATAATCTCTTTTTTTCTGCTGTTCCATACTCATTGGTGAACCTTTCTTAACCTACTTCCTATCATATCACAAACGGGCATCTGACTCAACCGGAAACGCCTTATTTTTCGAGCGTTTTATTATATATACGCCGAGCACACACAACCCGACTCCGCCGACAATCAACACCAGAGCCGGCACACCATTCTCTGAAAAAATCGGCAGGATACGCGCAATCTGTTTCGGATAAAATCCAGCTGTCACGGACAATGCATTGTTGAAAAAATGCATGAGCATGCCTGGAAGCAAACTCTCCGACTGTACTGCCACATAGCAGAGTGCCATACCAATCAGTGCTGTCGTCGGTGTCTGCACCAAATTCATATGATACAGTCCGAACACGATCGCAGCCGTCAGGATTGCCGCCCGTTTCTTCATCGTATGCTCCAGCGAAGATAGCAGAAATCCCCGGAACAAAAGCTCCTCGCACACCGCCGGAAGCAGAGCAATTAGCAGCAGACAGACTCCATATCCATATGAATAGATCGCTTCCATAGATCCTGTCATACTCTCCGCGCTCTCCGGAAACAACATGCTTGTGATACTTGTCAGGAGCATACCTACCAGAATTGTTCCCATCATCAGCACAAGTCCGCCAAACAGAAATCCCGGACGACAAAGCCGGATGCGGAATGTCTTTCGCATATCATTCTTTGTATACCACGCCGTCAGAAGCGGAACCCCACCGACAATGCCCTGTGTGACAAGCAATCCAACAAGCATACTCTTCGCACTGGCAAAACCGCCGGCATAAATCATCAGCACAAGCACGACCGGCAGTACCAGACAGGCATCTCCAACCGATGGGACACCACCCTTGATCATATTGCTTCGGCGTTCAAAGATCTGCACATTTCCAGTTCCATCGCCAAACAAAATCGCTTCACTGTTGTAGAGCTTTCCAAGCACAAGCACTGCAATAATTCCGTATGCTACATTGCTGAACAGCACAATCGTAATCGATGAAAAACTGAACTTAAACGCCAGCAGATCCCGGATCAGCAGACAGATATTGGCAACCGGAACAAGTGCCATATTCCGGGTAAGTGTGACATTTGGCATAAACCCAATAAATGATGCAAACATCACAAGCAGCATAAGCGGCGTAATATAATTATTTGCCTCCTTGTAGGTCTTTGCAAATACGCAGAAACACATGGAAAGCGCACTGATCAAAACTGCAAAAGCAAGAATACACAGGCAGCAGACTAAGATTGCCGGAACGAATTTTGACACCTGTATTTTCGAAACCATACTGGTCGTCTGTGCCGCCAGTTTGTACAGATATACACCAATTCCACCCATTGAAAGGACATTTAACAAAGCAGATGCCACGCCAATCGTTCCAACGGTCAGGAACTTACTGAAGATCAGTTCCTGATTCGTGACCGGCAGCGTCAATATCGTCTCAAGCGTTCCGCGCTCCCGCTCTCCGGCTGTCGTGTCGATCGCCGGGTACATCGTTCCCATCAGAAGACTCACAACAAGCATAAATGGCACGATCACACCGAGCAGACTTCCGGTCGTCTCCTCAGTACTCGCGCGGTCGTCGTCCTCTACCTCAAATGGATGTAACACCGTATCCGGGTCTAATCCTGCCGCCTCCAGACTCTGATTCGTCAGGGAATCCGAATACGCTGAGAGTACCTGACGCACCTTCTGTTCCGCATAGCTGGAATTCGTAACCGAGGACAGATACGCGATATTATATCCAGTTCCATCTTCATTTTCATATACGATCGCATTGATCTTTTCTCCCCGCAGGATCATCGAAATATCTGCATCCATGACATTCAGATCGCACAGCTTGAAATGCAGCGTGTCATCATCCGGATGCAGAAACATCTCGACGAGCTCCGGATTCGTATCCATAAAATCAACCGCAATTTCATATGTCTGTGTATCCATCTGTGTTGTCACTTTTGACATCATGACCATACCGCCAACAAACATCAGCGGATAGATCAAAAGTGGCACGATCACCATCATAATGATCGTCTTTTTATCCCGGAGGACGTCTAATATTTCTTTCTTATACAGTTGTTTGATCACCTTGAAATTCATGACATTTCCTCCTTTCCTGCAGGTATCAGCTTTTTAAATGCATCCCGTAGATTCGTTGTTTCTGTCTGTGCATAGATCTCCGGCAGAGTCCCCTCTGCAATTACACGTCCATGCGCCAGCATCAAAATCCGGTCACACAGAAGTTCCGCTTCCTCCATGTAATGTGTGGAATAAAGCACTGCCTTTCCGCGCTCCTTCTCCGCCCGCATGAAATCAACAATCGCACTGCTGCTCACAATATCGAGTCCCAGAGTTGGCTCATCAAAAATATAGAGTTTCGGACTGTGGATCAGGCACCGGGAAATAGAAGCCCGCTGTGTCTGTCCGGTAGACAGCTTCTCGATCCGGTTGTCGATAAAATCCTCCAGCGACAAAATCTGTGCAATCTCTTCAATCCGCGCCTGAATCACATTCTCCGGCAATCCGTAGATGTTCCCGGCAATCGTCAGCAGCTCCCGCGTGGAAAGTCTGCCATACAGCTTCGTATTGCCCGACAGATAGCCAATCTGCCGTTTGATCTCTGTCTGTTCAGTGATAATCCGGTCGCCATCGCTATATCGGACTACACCCTCCGTCGGCTGCATCAGACAGCCAAGCATCCGCAGCAGCGTCGTCTTTCCTGCACCATTTGGACCTAATACCCCGACGATCTCGCCCTCCTTTATGTGCAGACTTACATGATCGACCGCTGAAAATAATACCTTCTTATGCTTCTTCTCATTCTTTTCAAACTGTTTTACCAGATTTTCTGCCTCTAACATTCCTTCTCCTTTCCCAATTCATCCATACTATATGTTCCGTTTCAAAAAGAAAAAGGCTGTCCGGTTTCTGCACGGACAGCCTTAATATTTGTAATTGATCTTATATTCTTCACTGCCAAGCTTGACATGTATGATTCTGTGGTTATAACCAATCAGATTGTAACGGCACATTAATTTTGTAACCCAGCCCAGCTTCTTTGGTATCTCCAGATATCGAAAAATCGGCTGTTCGTCGATAATGCGGTAATCTGGCCGCCATGCACCAAACATCTGCGCAGCATTGTTTACTGAAAACCTCCGTTTTTTCCGTTTTTGTACGGTCTGACTATGTTTCCATGTGTTCGCCGTCGCATTCGCCAATGTGGATGATGCAGTGAATACCAGATGGGAACCTGGGAACAACGCCCGTATCTTCGCAATCAGGTCGCGCACCTCATTCTTATTCAAGTATGAAAATCCATCGTCACACACGAACATGACACCCTGATTCTGTTTACACCGGATCTCGTCTAACCACGAAAAATCCATCAGGCGCCGTCCAATCGTCTTCTCCCGCTCGCGCACGCCATACATCGCCCGCCGGACTGACATGATATTATGAGAATCTACGCTATACCACTGAATTCTTCCATTATCTACTCTGCCAAACATATTGTCCAGCCGGCATGCCATATGTACAACCGTTCCACAAGGGAATTCCTCCGTAAACCGGCGCACCAGCGTATCGCAGGCACTCGCATCCGCTGCCATGCGGATATTCTGGTATTCACTGATATGTGGATTCAGTCTGGTAAAATCAAATTTGTGGTCATATATAAACCTAGACGCCCAGTCATCCTTGAAATATTCTGGATATTTCTTAGACCAGTCTGACATCATTTTCAAAGGATAGATCGCACGCAGCGACGTATCAAATGTTCCGTTGATACAGTCGATCAAAAAGCCCTGTGCTTTCTTGTACTCCTTTGTCTTATCGTAGATCATGAAATCTTCCGCTTCATCTTCAAATTCAAAGAACCGGATATTCACGCCAGCCTTCTTCGCTTTCTTATAAAACTCCCGCGCATAGCAGTGATACAAATCCTGCACCCCGGAAAACAGCACAACATCGTCACAGATATCGGTCATGTCTCCATAGTATGGACTGGTATACTCCGTCTTTACCGCATAATCACGCACCCAATAGGAGTTCAGGAACTCTTTGACATGCTCATTATAAAATGTCCACTTTGCATGCTTGGAATTCTCGATCAGTTCCTGCTCTAAGCTCTTATCAAAAAACTCGGTATCCATCATCGGCGACAGCAGATACAACTGATCCGGTTTGCGCAAGCCTTCCCGCCATGCCGCCATCGCAAGCGACAATGCCAGACCACCGCCAGCGCCACAGCCCATAAGCACCACGCGTTCCACGTCCTGTCCTTTCGTACAGTTCGCATACGCCGGTTCCAGCATCTGAAAAACTTCCCGGCAACAATGCTCCGGTGCAAGCGGATACATCGGCAGGAAAATTCCCGCATGACACGCAAGTGCTGTCTTCGCAAGGAACATCCATTCTGCAGGGTTCATCCGGAAACACAGCTTACTGGAATACAGATACATAATGTAAGTCCCATTAAATCCCTGTTTGGGCACGAGCCGATAGCATAACCGTCCCTCTTCGTGCAACTCGTCAATGTCAAACTGCTTCACAACAAATGGTGGAATTTTAAATTCGGCTTTTCTTTTACTGAGTTCCACCTGTCGCTTCAGATCTTCCGCACGCATCCTGTGAAATTTTGAAGATATCGTTTTTCCCATAGTACTTACTATTTTACCAAACTTATCCTATATGGGCAAGCTGTTTTCTATACCTCTTCTGCAGCCATCTTCCGCATCAAAAAAGGGATAGGCGATTGCCTATCCCTTTTGATGCGGAAGATGGGACTTGAACCCACACGGTATTGCTACCACAGGCACCTGAAGCCTGCGCGTCTGCCAATTCCGCCACTTCCGCGTACTGCGTTTCGTATCATATCATTTCTATCCGCAAATGTCAACAGGAAAATTGATAAAATCGAAACGCTTTTTCATTTTTAATTATTCTGCGTCCGTTGCAGAGGCATCACTGCCAGTTGCTGCCGGTGTCTCTACGGTTGCATCACTGGCGGTTGCCTGTACACCCTTGCCATTCTCTAACAGGTAATCAACGACCTTCTGAGCCAGTGCATAATAAACAAGATCCTCAGAAGTATAATTCTCTTCAAGGCTGGACTCATCATCGTAACCATAATAATCCATGATTGTCTTCTTGTAGTCATCAACCTCTGCCTTATCAACGGTGATTCCGGCATCCTTTGCAACTGCACATACCGCAATCTTTTCCTTCATGTAATCCTCAGCCAGTCCCTGTACATACTCACGGAAATCAGACTCACTCTGGAAACCATATCTGGCTGTTACATAATCGCCAAGTGAATAGCCATACTGGGAAGCTGCCTGCTCCTGCTGAGAAATACTCTTATCGATCAGATCCTGCATTTCCTGCTCTGGATACTCGTTATAAGTAGTCTTCTCTACAAGCACCTGCATAACTGCGCTCTCATTGGCACTCTTATCCGACTTGTCATACTGCTCAACCAGATCTTTTCTGACGGAATCCTCATATTCCAGAATTGTTGTTGCATCTGTATAAGAAGCAACAAATGCATCGTTGTACTCCGGAAGCTGTGTCTCTGTAATGTAGTTGATCGTAATCTTAAAATCTGCTTCCTTTCCGTTCAGCTCATCCTTACCATAATTCTCCGGGAACGTTGCCTTGATGTTGAACGTCTCACCAACCTTATGTCCTATGATACCATCCTCAAAGCCCGGAATCATGGATCCACTTCCAAGTGTCAGGTCATAACCAGAGCCATTTGAATTACCACCTTCGAATTCCTCGCCATCGATACTGCCAACGAAATCAATATTGACATTATCGCCTTCCTTGACGGTTCCTTCCTTTACCTGTGTCTTCGTTGCATACTGTTGCAACAGGGAATCAATCTTTGTTTTTACATCCGCATCTGTCACGGTCGATTTTGTCTCTTCATATTCCAGTCCCTTATAGTCTGGCAGGTCACAATACGCTGCATATTTGTCAATCATACTCTGCTGGTCAACGCCATCTACCTTCTTTCCACATCCGGTAAGCATTGTCATCCCAAGCGCAAGACTCAGTACATACCCAAGTGTTTTAAACTTCTTCATAATACATATCCCTTCTGATTCTACCTAAAAATATAAGACTTAAAAACTTAAATCCCTAGCATTTATACCATATTTTAAGGAAAATGAAAAGGCAATTTTCATATTTCACAAAGAAATCACAGGGCATACACATTTTTTCCGGCATGTATAAGGCACAAAAATGGCTTGAATACGCGGTTTTTCGACATTTTAGGAGTCCAAAAAATCGCAACATCTAGTTTTTGTGCATTTTTTTCATACTAGATTTAGTGTTTTCATGTTTACAAACCACAAGTCAGATGATATAATGTGAAACCGTATTCACGTTTTTTATTTGGATACCAAAGAAATACACTGACAGATAGTTTTAGGAGAGGGTTTATGAAAGTTATCAAACGAGATGGTCATACAGTGACCTATGACCGCAGCAAGATCATCACCGCCATCAAAAAAGCAAATGCTGAGGTTGAACCAGGTGAAAAAGTAACCGATGAAAAAATTGAGGAGATTGTTCAGGGGATTGAAAGCAAGAACCGCCCACGTATGCTGGTGGAGGATATCCAGGATATCATCGAGCAGAAGCTGATGGCGGACGGCAAGTTTGTACTTGCCAAGACTTACATTATTTATCGTTATACCCGTGAGCTTGTCCGTAAGGCAAATACAACGGACGATTCTATTTTAAGTCTGATTAAAAACCGTAACAAAGATGTTATGGAAGAAAATTCAAACAAGAACGCAACGGTTGCCTCTACCCAGCGTGACCTGATCGCCGGTGAGGTATCCAAGGATCTGACACGTCGTGTTCTGCTGCCAGAGAAAATTTCTAAGGCACATGATGAGGGCGTACTGCATTTCCACGATGCGGATTATTTCTTACAGCCAATCTTCAACTGCTGTCTGATCAATATCGGCGATATGCTTGATAATGGGACTGTAATGAACGGAAAATTGATTGAGAGCCCAAAGAGCTTTCAGGTAGCCTGTACGGTTATGACACAGATTATTTCCTCGGTTGCCAGCAGCCAGTACGGCGGACAGTCTGTAGATATCCGTCATCTCGGCAAATATCTGCGCAAGAGCTACAACAAATATAAGAACAAACTGGTTGAGGAATTCGGAGATAAGATTGACGATGCAATCCTGGAGCAGATGGCACAGGACCGCCTGCAGGACGAGCTTCGTTCCGGTGTCCAGACAATCCAGTACCAGATCAATACATTGATGACAACCAATGGACAGTCTCCATTCGTGACATTGTTCCTGAATCTCGATCCAAACGACGAGTATATCGAGGAAAATGCAATCATCGTGGAGGAGATTCTCCGTCAACGTCTCGAGGGCATCAAAAACGAGAAGGGTGTGTATGTGACACCTGCATTCCCGAAGCTTATTTATGTATTGGATGAGCACAACTGCTTAAAGGGCGGAAAATATGACTATATTACGAAACTGGCGGTCAAATGTTCAGCCAAGCGCCTCTATCCAGATTACATCTCTGCGAAAAAGATGCGTGAAAACTACGAAGGCAATGTATTCTCCTGTATGGGATGCCGTTCGTTCCTCTCTCCATGGAAGGATGAGAACGGAAATTATAAATGGGAAGGACGTTTCAACCAGGGTGTTGTATCCCTGAACCTTCCACAGATTGGTATTCTGGCAAAGGGCAATGAAGAAAAGTTCTGGAGCATGCTCGACGAGCGTCTGGATCTGTGCTACGAAGCTTTGATGTGCAGACATAATGCACTGCTTGGTGTTACCTCGGATGTCAGTCCGGTACACTGGCAGTACGGTGCGATTGCCCGTCTGAAAAAAGGTGAAAAGATTGATCCATTATTGAAGGATGGATACTCTACAATCTCCCTTGGTTATATCGGCCTGTACGAGGTAACAAAGCTTATGACTGGCAAGAGCCACACCGAACCGGAAGGTGAGGAATTTGCCCTTCGTGTTATGAACCGTCTGCGCAAGGCTTGTGATACATGGAAGGAAGAAACCGGTCTTGGTTTCGGTCTGTATGGCACACCGGCAGAAAGCCTCTGCTATCGTTTCGCAAGAATCGACCAGGAGCGTTTCGGCACGATCGAAGACGTCACAGACAAGGGCTATTATACGAACTCTTATCATGTGGATGTCCGCGAGAAGATCGACGCATTCAGCAAGTTCCGTTTTGAAAGCCAGTTCCAGACCATTTCCTCTGGTGGTGCGATCTCTTATGTGGAGATTCCAAACATGCGCCACAACTTAGAGGCACTCGAAGAGATCGTGCGTTTCATCTACGACAACATTCAGTATGCGGAGTTCAACACGAAATCCGATTACTGCCATGTCTGTGATTACGATGGAGAAATCATGATCAACGACGACAACGAGTGGGAATGTCCACAGTGCGGCAACAAGGATCACTCCAAGATGAATGTGACACGTCGTACCTGCGGCTACCTCGGCGAGAATTTCTGGAATGTCGGCAAGACGAAAGAGATCAAGGCACGTGTATTACATCTGTAAAGTCGAGGTTAGAAAATAGATATGAATTATGCGGATATCAAGCGCATTGATGTGGCAAACGGACTCGGCGTGCGGGTTTCCCTGTTCGTGTCCGGCTGTTCCCATCACTGCAAGGGCTGTTTTAACGAAGAAACATGGGATTTCAACTACGGAAAACCATTTACAGAAGCGGAGATCGAGCAGATCTTGGATTATCTGAAACCAGACTATATCAAGGGACTGTCGCTACTCGGCGGGGAACCTTTCGAATATGTCAACCAGCAGGGACTGCTGCCTTTGCTTCGACGGTTTAAGTCTCTGTACCCACAGAAAGATGTGTGGTGCTACACAGGCTATGATTTTGAAAAAGATATACAGGGAAAAATGATGGTGATGTGGCCGGAGACACGTGAATTGCTCCGCTACATCGATATACTGGTCGACGGGGAATTCGAAATGGATAAGAAAGATTTGTCCCTCCGCTTCCGCGGCTCCTCCAACCAGAGAATCATCAACGTCAAGCGTTCGCTTGCAGAAAACAAAGTTTGTCTGGAGGAGGAATTTTACAAATGATTACCCATATGCAGGTAAATGTTAAGAAATTACACGAAAACGCAGTACTGCCAACCTACGGTTCTACCAACGCTGCCGGTGCCGATTTGTACGCATGTATCGATGCGCCACTTACGATTGCACCACATGAGACGGTGATGGTTCATACCGGACTTGCCATGGAGATTCCAGAAGGTTATGCCGGACTTGTCTATGCCAGAAGCGGACTGGCTGCCAAACGTCATCTGGCTCCTGCAAACAAAGTCGGTGTTGTCGATTCCGATTACCGCGGTGAGTTCATGGTTGCTCTACACAATCACAGCAACGAGCCACAGACGATTGAGCCAAAGGAGCGTATCGCACAGCTTGTCATCACACCATATATTGTTGGTGATTTCGCAGTGGTTGACGAATTAGAAGAAACCGAACGCGGTGCCGGTGGTTTTGGTTCCACGGGACGATAAGATACTATTTCAAAACAAATGGGTGCACTAAGCAAGTGCACCCATTTGTTTCTGTTTCATTTTCTGAATATCTGCTGTCACATCCCGCACAGCAAACACAACCGAGGTCACATGTCCCTTTGCATCCCAGCATTGTGGTGTCAAAATCGAACAGGAACAAATTCCAAAATCATTCTCTGAGACAAATGTAATATAGGATTCTCCCTTCAGACGCTCATCCAGGTCTGACAGATTGACAAACTTTTGATAAGCGCCCCTATACGCCTGTCCCACGAAATTCTGAACGTAGCTTTCCAGCATAACTTTTGCAGTTGCCTGTTTCTGCAGCACCGCGCCGACTTCGCCTGGCATTTTGATGGCTTCCCACTCTCCCGTATCCAGGTGGATCAGAAGATTCAGTTTATAAATACTTCCGACCGCATTGATAATCCGAAACTGTTTCTGCATCTCCCGCATCGTATTCTGTGCCGACCGGTTTCGCAAAAACGTAAGAACCAGCAGGAAAAAGATATAAACGGCTGTACTAAACGCCAGAATCGTCGTTCGTGTTGCAAACACCTGACTCGAAGGATATACCACATACAATCTATACTGCTTATATCGCATCTGCCTTCCGTACCAACGTTTCCCGTTATATTTTAATTTTGTAATCCTGCCTTCCCTCCATACCGTATCATCTGTGATGTCAATCGGACATCCAACCACGGATTGCCCCTGCACATGGTTCTCATTTGTATTCAACACGATTTCACCATTCGTGATAACTACCATACCATCCATCTTAAACTGATGTCCGGAAAGCATTGTATCAAGGGAGATTTCATTCACGCCCATTGGGCGGAGTTCCACCTCATGATAACAGAGGATCAATCCGGTCACACCCTCTCTTGCGACGACTGCAAAATCATATGCCTTTTCTCCTATCTGCAGCCGCTCCATATAAGATTTTTCCGGATGCTCCAGAATCTGCGATACAGAATCATTCTTCAGTTCCTTCTCAAATAGGATCTGTGCATCTTCTCCACTGGAAAGAACGCAATTCCCCGCTTTGTCTGTCACGACAACCCCGGTAAGATTCTCATCCACCACATACGCATCCAAAATGTCCTTGTGAATTGTTACCCCATACTGCTCATACATTGCAATCGAGATTGCCTTTTCCTGCAGATTGATCAGATCCTTCGTCTTATCATCACTCACATAATTGTCGTACCGTTCGCAGGTCTGACGTGCATATAGCAGCGTCTCATCTGCCACGCCACTGACCGTCTGCTTCGCCATATAAGTTGTGAGCAAAAAAATAAATGCCAGTAATAAAACTCCCGCCACGGGCGGAATCAATCTTATCACGACATTTTTCTTCGCATGTTTCGTATATTTCACCATCATTTATCCCCCCTACGATATACTTGGTGCTTTTTTCGTTTGTTCCCGCACCAATTATATGTCATGCTGCGTCAGCTGTCTACCACTAATTTACAAAAATCCCCCGGAATATGAAAATTCCGAGGGATTTCACCAAAAGAGAGGGACGGCTTTCTTTTACTCCAGATTCAGTTTATGCTTGCAGGTGAGCGTCGTTGCCACGGAAAGTACCGCAATTCCGACAACCTCTATGATCGTAACCGTCACAAGCACAATCAGATACTGCTTTGCTGTCGATGAGATCTGCTCCAGAAATAAGTCAATATCCTGCTTTGACAGAATCTCACTGAACACAACAACAAGTATGCCGTATATCATCTGGATCAGAGCAAAAAACACAACTGACCATATGCGTTTCCCCTTTGTAAATGCATGACCAAATGCATAGGCGGCATTGATCGTCCAGATATTGCACATCACACCGAGCCACATCATAAGAAGTGCCAATACACCATCCAGCACAATCAGCCCCCGTTGCACTGTCATCCCGGACATCGAAAGGAATTGCTGTACGAACCCTACGAAATCACTGAACACCTCGAAATTCCCCGTTGCGACGCAGACAGCAAGCCCATAAACAGCAACCATCCAGGCAATCATCACCAGATCACAGATAAGTCTCGCGCCAATGAGTGTGGATGTCTTTACCGGCAGGGTATGGGTGAGATACCCCTGATCCTTGAAGAAGCGATTCCGGAAATCAAGGCATGGAAGCAGTACAACCATCACAATCACGGCAAACATTGCCAGAGCAAACATCACGTCTACAAGCTTTACAAATACGGCAAATGCAGTCGTACCAACCACGTTATATAATTTATCCAGCCCGAGCACGATAACCGCAAAAAGCATCACACCGGCAGATATCATTCCGACTAATCCGGAACGGTTTACAAATTCATTTTTTATACATTTTCCTAGCATCGAAATACCTCCCTGAATATCTCATCAATTGACTGTCCTTTTTCTGCCCGCAATGCATCCGCATCCTTCTGACAGATAATCTCTCCCTCTTTGATAAAAATGACTTCATCCAATATGTTCTCGATATCCGAGATCAGATGTGTGGACAGCAGGATCGTCGCTTTCTCATCGTAGTTTGTAAGAATCGTCTGCATGATATAGTCTCTGGCTGCCGGATCGACACCCGCGATCGGCTCATCTAAGACATACAGCCTTGCCCGGCGGCTCATCACCATGATTAACTGTACCTTCTCTTTGTTACCTTTCGACAGCTTCTTCAAGGTCATATCCGGGTCGATATTTAAGAGCTTCATCATGTCATACGCCCGCGTCTCATCGAAATCCGCATAGAAGTCCTTGAACATATTGACAAGCTGACGGATCTTTAAGTACTCGTTGAAATACGTCCGCTCCGGCAGATATGAAACAACCGCCTTTGATTCCGGTCCGACCTCATGTCCACAGATGCGGATACTTCCTTTCTCTGGCTGCAGCAGACCAACCAGCATCTTGATGAGTGTCGTCTTACCACTTCCATTCGGTCCCAGCAGACCGATAATCTTTCCTTCCGGCAATGCCAGGTTCAGGTTCTCAAATACAGTTTTCGAGATCCCGTATCCTTTCTTCACACCGGAGATTTCTACTAAATTACTCATAGTTTCCTTTCCTCCTGATTTATGGTTCTGATTGCTTATTGTGCTTTCACAGTTGATTCTTTTAGGAATGTTTCAAGCGCTGCACATATTTCGCTGTCCGCATATCCAAGGCTCCGCATATTATCCACATAGGTCTGTATATGCTTTTTACTCAATTCCTCTCTCAAGCTTCCACCTCCTGCCACTCTGTCTGCTACAAATCGTCCGGCTGTCCGTTGGGAATACAGCACGCCCTCGCGCTCTAGCTCTGCCAGTGCTTTCTGCATCGTATTCGGATTCACACCCGCGGTCACTGCAAGCTCTCGCACCGCCGGCACCTGGTCACCCGGCTTTAAGACGCCCTGCGCGATCTGCGTCTTGATGATTTCCACAATCTGCAGGTAGATCGGAGATTCATTGTTGAACTTCCACGCCAATCTTTGTTCCTCCTTTTTGTATTATTGTATTATTTGAGTAGTATAATAATACAGTGGTACAGTTTTGTCAAGTACTTTTTAAAAAATATGCTGAACATGTTTCATCATTGCTTTTATATAAAAAAAGAAGCCATCTGCATACACAGATAGCAGGTGGTTTATTTTTCTATCTATACAAAAAATCGAGCAGGTTAACACCTGCTCGTTATAAAATAATGTTAGACTGTATTCGAATTTAAGAAGAACAATTAAACTATTATATTTTCATTACCCAAACAATCTCTTCAACCAATTCCAAATATCTGACTGCAATAAAATAATTTATACCCCCTTTCTTAATTGCTCTATAAAAGCTTACACTTCACATAACATTTTCTTACTTTGGATGTAGTTTTAAAATCCGATAACTATTTTTATATGAAAACACCAGCCAAGCAAGCCATAACCATAACAACAATTCCAAATAGTAACAGCTATACAAAAATAAGCATATCAAAACCGCACCCAATATTCCATTTGTTTTTTTGCTTCTCAATCTAAAACAATCTAACAAAACATATATACTAAACAATATAAATAGAGCAACATATTTAACACCTATTTGTACCGCTTCTACACCTATACACATACCATAAATTATCAACGTCAACAGAATGCATGCCATTTTCACACGTCGCTTAGTTTCTGTTAAGGTATCCCCACTGTTCCAGACAGCCACAAGCAACACTATCATACCAATACAAAAATTCACATTGGCACAGTACCGATGATACAAATATGATACACTCGGTTTGATATGGAATCTTAGTTTTTCATCAACCGTCACTGGATATTCTACTTCTACATTTCCTTTCAAATCCCCACTCTGTTTTATACGGATTACATCTGTTCCCGGCTTTTCTGCCTTCACCACGCAACCTTGAAAATCCTTATGATTCCATGCCAATCCGATGATTACATATTCATGCTCTATCGTTAAATCTGCATACGGATAGTAACTAGACAAATCCTCACATACAACCGTCGTCCTCGTTTCCTCTGGAATATATGCATAAAACGTCTTCTTTGGTGCAAATATATATGCAAGATTACATACGATCCCACATATTGCAAAAATTATTACAGCTCTGCGCACTGACTTTTTTGCAAATGCATCCCTGACAGAACACCATGCACTTACCCGTTGTTCTATCTTACCTGTCAATATCAGGTATACCACAACTGATGCAATATGCAGGTATATTATAATAGTCATTTTATCTGCCTGTGGGAACAACCGAATTAACATCTTACATATGCTGATTCCTGCAAACAAAGAGCTCTCTGAAACAACTACATTTTTAATCACTGTATAAACCATACAACATGCAAGCAACACAGGCACCCAGTTAATCAGCCTTGGCACCCATAACCATGGAATAATTGTATAGCGTACAGTTTCCGTTGTTTGATTCCTTACAACTGTGGAAAATATGTTATAATCCTGCACAGAAATGCCAACGATCAAAATATATGTAACAATATACATTATGGTACAATAAATAATTTTTCTTTTCATGTTTAATATATACTTAAGATATTACTAAAGTAACTAATCTTTTTTTCAAAACTAACAAGCTTAATATAATATTCCTCACCCCATGAACATATCCTACAATATGTATCATATTTGCCATCTTCATAGATTTTATATATTCCTGTAATCGTAAAAAAATGTGATTTTATTTTCTGATTAACAGAATATAAAGCCCCCGCATTGTTTTTATAAAGTTGTAACGGTTCCCTTGGTGCATAATACGATGCAACAACTGGTATATTATCATCAAGCATATTAATAATGCCATATTTTATATTATCTCCATCATAACTTTGTGCCCAATTAACTCTATATTCAGCACCATTATTATTTAACGTTATACGAAGTCCTTTTTCCATAGTTTTTGGAAAAACTCCAAAAACTCTGTCTACTTTATATGTTTCAAATTTTTTATTCACAAATTTTTTATAGCTATCATTTGTATATGCGCCTGCATTTTTTTTCAAGATACCTGCATCACTTATCTGATAAGCGCGTGTATCTAACAAATACAACTCTAGATCACTCATTGCAATAAGACCGCATCCACTGTCTTCTATATTCTTATTCTCATTTTTCCACCATCCTTGATTTCCCCCCATCAAGCAGTTTCCATTAGGATCTAATATAGACAAATAATTATATTTTCCCAAATATGCAATATCAACTATATCTTTGCTGAATGGTTTTTCATCAATAGTATCTGGAATACCATCCCCATCTGAATCTTTTTTCCCCGGATGACTCTTCATATGCGCAATAGTACACGAGTATAAATTACCATCCACGTAAACAACTTCTTGAGTGGGCACCCCTCCTAATTCGTCATAATCACTAATCCCATCTCCATCCGAATCTACAAGATTAGGATCTGTATATACAATTTTGTTATTAGATAGTTTTATTCCATTAATTTCATATATATCATATATTCCATCTCCATCACTATCCTTCATATCTATATTATCAACGGTTTCTTTTTGAAGGTTTTCCATCACTTTTATCAAATCTTCAGACCTTGCTGCATAATAATAATTCCCACCTGTAGTGTATGCCAGATTTTCCATCACTCCCGAAGTTCCGCTTGCAACATTAACACAATAAATAACTATATTATTATCATTGGCACATGTTATAATTGAGGGACTCGGATACGTCCCCATCACATATTAAAATTATCATTTTTTCATTATCTGATTCCTTATTAATTAATTCAGTAATTGCCAGTTCTAACCCCTCTTCTGCATTTGTCCCCCCCATTGCTTTCAATTGGGTTATATTATTTTTTATTTCTCCTTTACTTGATGTTAGTGGAACTTTGACAGTTGCATATGTATTAAATTCAATCAGCGCAACCCTATCTCTATCCATCAATGCATCTACAAATGCATTTAATGCTGTTTTAGCAAGTTTAATTCTTTGTCCTCCCATACTTCCTGATGTATCCACTACGAGTGCAACATCATAATATGTCAACTGATCTAAATCACGATAGCTAATATTCTGTCTGGATGCATCAAGCCATATAGTTCTATCAACAATTAGATAAGTAGAAAAATGGTTCGTTTCATATTGAACAATATTATTTACAGTGTCCACTTCTGTTTCTTCATCTAATAATACATATTTATCATTTTCCTCATCATACCACATAATACGTAAATCATTTTCATTTACATTACCTAATTTTGTATCATCATAATAAAATTTTAAGATTGCATTATCAAAATCAACTCCTACAGAAATATCCACAGGACAACCAATTAATCCAACAACCTCTGACGATTTCATATCAATGTTCATCATATTTTCCACATTCACAGTGTTATCAATCAATCCTTGGCATTTTAACTCAACACAAACTTTATCTATTATATTATCTTGTATAATTTCTGTATATGTTTGTTCAAAAAATTCATCTGCATCATAAACTCCATTACCGTCTGTATCTTTTAATAATGGGTTCAAACCCAATTTAACTTCATCACCATCACAAATTCCATCGCCATCTGTATCTGGAATATTAGGATTTGTAAAATATATGTACAATTCATCGCTATCACTTAACCCATCATCATCTGTATCATAGCAGAACGGATCTGTATTGTGTTCCATTTCCTGTAAATTAGTAAGATTATCTTTATCGAAATCTTCATCCCCATCGTCTATGCCATTATTATCCGTATCTCTTTTTAATGGATCTGTTTGAAAAATATTCTCTTCATCCTCATCGCTCAATCCATCTCCATCACTATCTTTAATATTGGATTTATCACTATATTCATAAAATTGAATATTATTAATTGATTTATCATACATCCCTTGTTTAACGGTTAATCCTATTTTTAATTGCCCCTGTGCTGCAATATTTTGATCATGATCCATCCCCCTTAGTAGGTAAATGTTATTTTCATATGAAACTTGAATCGCATTCCATACATTAGTAATAATATTTTGTCCAAAATCAAAAGAAAGTCTCCAATCCTCAATTATAACATCTCTATTATTTTGAATCGTTATTTGTGCATTATACGCATCTCCCCAATCTTCAGTAATTTCATATATTATTGTATAATCTCCCTCATCCACTCGTATTTTATTTCCCAATAAAGTATAATACGATGGAAACATTTTCAAACTATTTTCTGCTATAAATCCAAAGGAAACACTTTTTCCTGGCAAAATATCCTGATTCCATCCAGCATTTTTTACAACATAATATTCATCATATTGTTCACCGATTTTTGCATTCCAAAGATTATTTATTTTTTCTTTCAAAGGAAATGCTATACACCAGTTTTGTATTGTTTCATCTCCTGTATTTTTTATAGTCACGGTTGCTTTATACCCCGACTCCCATGTATCAACTAATTCAAACACAACCGAATAATTCTCACCCTCAAATAAATTCTCCGTTTGCCGTTCTCCATCCGTATTCGTATGAACACCCTCATTTGCATAAATATAGTTTTGATCCCCAATAAATAAGGTAAAATTCAGTAATAACATTAACACAATTATTGATAGTATTCTTTTTTTCATTTTTCTTTCTCCTCTCATGGTTATTTTATAAATACTTATATTTTATATACAACCACAAGAATTTAATTCTTTCAACGTTTGCTTCGTGAAACGGAAGTTTTATTCGTGAAACGGAATTTTTTATTCATTTTGAGTACTTTCAAGAATGATACTTACTGTAAATATATTATTTATATCCTGCACCTGTATTTCCCCATCATATTTTTCTACGATCTCTTTCACATTTTTCAGTCCGTATCCATGCCACCCTTCTTCCTTTACACATTCCCCGCCCTGTGTATATGGATTCCTTATATTGATACAAATCAGACTTTCTTTTCTTCCGATTTTCAGTCCGATTTGTCTCTCACCCGTATCTAATTTTTGTACAGCCTCCTTCGCATTCTCCAGAAGATTCGATATCAGTAAACACAGATCTAAATCATCGATTCCAATCTGTTGCGGTATTTTCCCACTGTAATTCAATGTAATTTCATTTCGTTCAAGTTCTGCTCCCAACACGCCATCAATCACGGCATCGACGATTCGATTTTGCGAATAGATAATTTTATTTTTTGTTCCCTCTGACTTTTTCCATTTTTGAATAAATGCCAGAGTTTTTTCATATTCTCCCTCTTTCATCATGGCCTCGACGGTCTGTAACATATGATGCATGTCATGCTGTCTTGCTCTTGTCTGTTCATTTTTCTCATACAATCTTGTATAATAGTTCTTTGTAAGTTCCTGTTCTCTTCTGTATATTGCAATCTGCTGCTTCTGCAAATCCCTTATCTGTTCAGACTTATGAATATATAAGAAATATAACGCCATACAAAATGAGGAACCCAGCATAACTATAATCACATATGTATTTTCCACCCGTACATTATTTCTGACGCCATTCCCCAATACATATGTCACAAATGCTATTTGCAAAACAACCAGCAGTTCAACGAGCAGTGCAAATATGAATGTCGGTATTGTAATCGTAACCGTTTTTCTGTTTTTTCTTAATAAATAAGATATCAACGCCAAAAGAACACATTCCGTGGCTATATTTATCATATCTATCAATGGATTCTCATAAAAACTATCGATCCTTATCGCAAAGCAATTCGAACTTGCTAATGCTATGACCGTACCAAATGCTTCCACCAGTAGATATGCAAGTATCGTTTTCCGCGTGCAATCCAACGGTTTCAGATTCAATACCAGCCAAGCACTCAGCAAATGCAAAATCGGGGATATATCTGCCACATTATTAGTCATTGCCACATATTCCATCCATGTCTCTATAAGTAGCACGCACATACATATTACGATACGAAAAATCCATCCTCGTTGCTTCCACCGCGTCCTGCTGCCAAAAACAATCTGCATAACCAAAATGATACATGTAAACTTGATACATAAAACCAAAAAGTGAAGCACAAAATTCATAGAATCACCACCTGTTTTCTCATATATGCATGGTAAGCAGTCCGGAATTGGCGGACCTTCCCCTTTGGAATTTTAAAACATTTGTCATCCGTCATATATACCATATCCCTGTCTATCTTTTTTACATTGCCGTAATTTAATATTACGTTTCTTGCCACTCGGCAAAACTGATTCTCCGGTAATATCTCCTGCCAGCGTGAAAGCGTATATCCTGACAACAAATAATCGGTCTTTATATCCCCCGGCTGTCTGTAATACACCTCACTATATTTATTTGATGCCTGTATATATAATACATATTTCAATTCCAGTTCCTTTATTTTCCCTTCACATTGTATTTCAAGTACCTTCGAAAGTTCCTGTTCATACTTCGTTAGAATCTCAGCCAGGCGTATTTCATAATTATCTTTGTTCAAAAAAGCAACGACATTTCTTCCAAATGCCTCCTGCATCATCTCGCTATGAGAAGTCAGATATATGATGTCTATATCCATCTTATTTCTCTGTAGCTGCTTTTGAAATTCCAATCCAGACACTTCCGGCATCTCTATATCCAAAATCAACAGATCCGGTATGATCCCTCGATAAATACTTTGCATTAAATCTTCCGGTCTTGTATAGGAAAAAACTTCTGTCTTTTTCTGCACTATTTTTTTACAATAACAATACACCTTATCCAGCATTCTTCGTTGGTCATCACAAATTGCTATTATCATATGTGTTCTCCTTTTTCACAATAAAAAACACAACGAAAAGTATTGCCACATACTTTTCGTTGTGCCTGTTTTCCTTTGTCTCCCCAAGTATGCATCCCCTATGCATTTTTATTTTGTCCCAACTGTATCATTTACAATTGTATCATACACGTCCATATCTACGCTGTCCGGGTACTTGAAGATTGGATCGATCTGTGCCTGCCACTTCGTAAGCGTATCCGATAAAGCTTCCTGTACCTGCTGATTGTAAAGCACGATCTTCTGCTCATTCGTCTTCGTCTGATCAGTCAGAGCAATCATCTGGAATACATGATAGCCATACTGAGTCTCCACAACCGTGCTGTACTGTCCATTCTCCATGCTGTAGAGCAGATCATACACATCCTGTCCGTATGTCTCCAGAATCTGCGATGGACTCATCGTCTGCGTCTGCGCCTGATCCAGCTGGTAGTACTCTGCCAGCTTCTCAATTGCTGCACCTGTGTTGTCCTTCAAGTCTGCCGTCGCAAGTGTGCTGCACGCCTGTAGCGCATTTTCATATTGCTGTTTCTTCTGATCATCCGTGTATGGGGTTATCACGCCATTTTCATCCATACTATAACATGCAAAATACATATCATAGAAAGTCGTCATCCGCGCCTCTTCATCGGAGATCTCAATCTTCCGGTCATCTAAGATCTTCGCCTCCACCTTCGATGCGATTGCATTTTCCTGCATCACTTTCTCGGCTTTTTCCTTTGTGATTTCCATGTTCTGCAACTGTTCATCTGTCAGTCCCTCGCAGAAATCATCTGCCTTCTGATTTAGCTCTGCCAACTCGTCATCGCCCAGTGTGATTCCAAGCTCCTCTGCATGCGCACACAACGTCTTGACGCGGACAATCTCATTTACAACTTCCTCCCGTGTCAGGTTCTCCATAGAAGTTCCCGCACCACCATCCGGAAGCACCGTCTGCCAGACATCACTGCCGTACTGCATCTCATACCGCTCCCGCACGGTTTCTATATAGATATATACCTCGCCCTTGGTTACCAGATTATTTCCATACTGAAACACCAGTGTTCCACTGCTTGTCTGCTGTGTTTCTTCTTCCTTTTTCTCTCCACAGCCGGAAAGCATCGGCGCCATCAGGCAGATACACAACAATATTGCAATTAGTTTTCGACAACGTCTATTATGCTTCATGGTTCACATCCTCCGTATTATACAATGTGCGGATATCCTCGATTACCTTCTCGCAGGAAGACACCATCTCTTCCTCGATCAGCTTCGACATACGGATACGGAAATATGTCTGCTTGCCCGCGGTAAGCCGCAATGTGTTCTTATACCGTTTCAATAACGGATTGACCCGCTCCGCCTGCACAGGTGCCTGCGGCAGCATGTAAAATCGCACCTCATCGCCTACATATTTGATATCCGTAATATAAACCTCATGTGCAATTGCTTTCAGATACGCCACATCAAGCAAGCGGAAAAACGGCTTTGGCGGTTCTCCAAACCGGTCGCGTACCTCCTCTAAGATGGCATCATTATCCTCGCGGTTCGCACATTTTGAGATTCTCTTATACAAATCCAGCTTCACATATTCATTCTTCACATAACTGTCTGGAATATAGGCATTGAGCGGAAGTTCTACGTTTGTCACGAACTCCTCACGCACCGTCTCACCAGACAGACGCCGGATTGCATCGTTCAACATCTGGCAATACAGATCATAACCGACTGCCTCAATATTTCCCGACTGCTCCTGTCCAAGCAGATTTCCGGCTCCACGAATCTCCAGATCCTTCATTGCTATCTTATACCCTGAGCCAAGATCTGTAAACTCCCGGATTGCTTTCAGACGTTTCTCCGCGACTTCTTTTATCATCTTATCACGCTTATAAAGCAGGAATGCATAGGCACTCCGGTTGGAACGTCCGACACGTCCTCGCAGCTGATAAAGCTGTGACAGACCGAACCGGTCTGCATCATGTATGATGATCGTATTGACATTTGGAATATCCAGTCCCGTCTCAATGATCGTCGTCGATACAAGCACGTCAATCTCACCCTTGATGAAACGGCGCATCATCGCTTCAAGCTCCCGCTCCGGCATCTTGCCATGTGCAAATTCTATCGTTGCATCCGGCAGTACCTGACGGAGCTGTCCCGTGATGTCCGCGATCGTCTCCACCCGGTTATACACATAATATACCTGTCCGTTTCGCGCAAGCTCCCGGTTGATTGCCTCTTTTACAAACTCCAGATCGTACTCCATAATATACGTCTGGATCGGCAGCCGGTCGACTGGCGGCTCTTCCAGCAGACTGATGTCGCGCAGACCGACCAGACTCATATGCAAGGTTCGCGGAATTGGTGTTGCCGTGAGTGTCAGCACATCCACATTTTTCTTCATCTGCTTGATCTGTTCCTTGTGCTTGACGCCGAATCGCTGTTCCTCGTCAATGATCAGAAGTCCCAGATTTTTAAATACAATATCCTTGGAAAGCAGCCGGTGTGTACCGATCACAATATCAACCATACCGGACTTCATCTGTTCCAACGTCTCTTTTACTTCCTTCGGCGTACAAAACCGGGACAGCATGCGGATATTGACCGGATAGTTCTTCATACGCTCACAGAATGTATTGTAATGCTGCTCGGCAAGAATCGTCGTCGGTACCAGATATGCTACCTGCCGGTTATCCTGCACTGCCTTAAACGCAGCGCGGATTGCAACCTCTGTCTTTCCAAATCCTACATCCCCACAGACAAGACGATCCATGATCTTGCCACTTTCCATGTCGTGTTTGGTATCGTCAATGGCTTTCTGCTGATCCAATGTCTCCTCATATGGGAACATCTCTTCAAACTCCCGCTGCCATACGGTATCCTCCGAATATTTGTAGCCCTGCGTACTCGAACGAATCGCATACAGCTCGATCAGTTCCTTTGCGATATCCTCCACATGTCCCTTGACACGTGTACGCACCTTTTCCCACTCTGGACCGCCAAGCTTGTTCAGCTTGACACGCGCGCCATCCTTGCCGGAGAGCTTACCGATGCGGTCGAGCTGCTCGACAGGCACGAACAATTTACTGCCCTTTGCATACTCGATACTGATATAGTCTTTCATGCGTCCATCGGTTTCCACCTTGTCGATACCACGGTAGATTCCGACACCATGATTTTGATGTACGACATAATCGCCAACGGAAATATCCGAAAATCCGGCAATCTTCTCGCCAGCATATTTCGGCAGCTTCTTCCGTTTTTTCAGTTCCTTCGAAGTAAATATATCGCCCTCTGCGATCACAAGCAGATGGCACTCCGGAATCTCAAACCCCGTCTCCATTCGTCCGACACTGATGCGCACCTCGCCCGGTTTGAGCGGCTGTTCCCGGTTCTCAGTAAAGTACGCCATGACATCGTTATCCTGTAAGTTCTTGGCGATACGTTTTCCTCGTGTCGCGGATGGCGACAGGATCAGAATCCGATAGTCCTTCTTCTTATATTTTTCGATATCCTTCATCAGATCCTCGAAGCTGTTGTTGTAGCTGACAAGCCCCTTTGCATCGATCTGAAATGCATACTGTTCTTTCCAAGCTGGCTGCTTCTTATACAGTTCTGAAAGCAACACTGGTGTACGGTTCACTAATCTTGCCACAACAGTCTTGGCATCATAGAGCACATTTGCCTGTGTCGGCAGGACATAACCGCCCTCCAGACGCCCTTCCATCGACATGCCAAACTGCATCGCATACGCACCGGCACGCTGGTTCACACGCTCTGGATCGTCAATGAAGATATCTGTATCTGTTGGGAAATAATCCAAAAACGACACCGTGTCGTCGTAGAAATATTCCACCATACTGTCTAATCCCATCGTGGAATTAAACTCCTTTAACTCCTCTAATACCGACTCCACCATCTTGTTCAGCCGTGCGTATTGCTCCGTGTGGAACTGTTCCTTCAAAAGCTTCGCCTGTGCCTTATGCTCCTTCTCCAGCTTGGCAATACCCTTGCTGATCCGCACATCGTCGAGCACCATCTCCGTAGATGGATAGATGACAAACTCCTCGACACGTTCCATCGAACGCTGACTTTCCACGTCAAAGCTCCGGATACTGTCGATATCATCTCCCCACAACTCAACACGATAAGGGCACTCTTCCGTCAGGGAGAAGATGTCGATGATTCCTCCTCTGACCGAAAACTGCCCCGGTGTCTCTACGATTGAAGTTTTTTCATATCCAAGTGTTGTGAGCTTCCGTGAAAATGTATCGAGCTGCAAGGTATCTCCGACCTTGATCGTCAATATATTTTCTATGATATGCGAGATGGATGGAATTTTGTCCATCAATCCCTCGATGGTCGTAACAACGGTACATGGTCGCCCTTCTGCGATCTTCTTGAAAATCTCCAGACGCTCCTGCACGGTATTGTTACTGTGAATATCTGCGGAATAAAAGAGAGCGTCCTTCGCCGGATAATAAAAGGTCTGACGGCTGTAAAACCGATAGTCCTCGACGATCTCCCGCGCGCGTCGCTCCTCATAGGTCACGATCAGACGAAACCGTTTCGTGTCTGACAGTGCCTCCATCAAAAGTGGGGTGATCCGGCGATCCATCCCCCATACATGGTGGATACCGCCTGATTCATCCCGGTGTTTTTTTAACTCTGCAAACCTTGGATCATCCTGAAATGCAAGTGTCAATGCCTTCATTTGCGGATCCTCTTTTCTTAATATACATACTGGTAGAGGAGACATACAGAATTATCATTCGCCGCAGACATGCTCTCGCTCGGTTCAGCACGCAATGGTACTAAATTCGCAGCAACAAGTTGCTGCTTATTAAGTACCAGCGTGCTTCAACGGTCTGCTTACGAATCGATAATTCTGCATGTCTCTATCTACATTTTGTTAATTAAACTTGTTCATGGCAGAGGCCACATCATGCGTAATGATTTCTGCAACTGCCTGCCTCGCCCGGTCAGCGCTCTCCCGAATAATCGGCTGTTCCTCTTTCGAGAACCGCCCCAGCACATAATCCGCCAAATCCATCTTCGCCGGTTTTTCTCCGACACCGATCTTGATTCGTGTAAACTCCTGTGTGCCAAGCTGCGCAATGATATTCTTGATGCCATTGTGTCCACCGGCACTGCCCTTCGCACGGATGCGAAGCTTGCCGACATCCAGACTGATATCATCATAGATGACGATCAGATCTGACAGATCACATTTATAATAGTCCATCAGTTCCCGCACACTCTCGCCACTCAGATTCATATATGTCTGCGGCATGGCAAGAATGACCTTCTCACCCTCAATGATACCCTTTCCGATCAACGCCTTATGCTTCTTCGTCTCAACCGGAATATTATATGCATCACTGATATTATATATCACGGAGAACCCGACATTATGCCTTGTTCCGGCATATTCCTTCGTCGGATTTCCCAGTCCTACGATTATTTTCATCGTCTGCCTCCTAGTCCTCACGGTGACACATGATCTGTTCTGCTTCTTCGAGCTGATCGATCGTATTCACACCGCGGATCTCGTCACAGGCATCTCCGGTAAGCGGAAGTGCCGATACTTTGAGACCGATCTTTTTGATCAGTGCAATCGTATCCGTCAGGTAATATTCTCCAGCGGCGTTATCATTGCTCAGCAGATCCAGACTTGCAGAAAGTGCCTCGGAATTAAAAATATACATACCGGAATTTACTTCCTTGCATGCCCGCTCCTCTTCGGTTGCATCCTTGTGCTCGATAATCTTCTCGAAATTGCCTGCTGCATCACGGATGATACGTCCGTACCCGGTTGCATCATCCAGAATTGCAGACAATACTGTCACGCCATTTGCTTCCTTGCGATGTTTCTCGACAAGTTCTGTCAATGTCTTTCCAGTAATCAACGGCGTGTCTCCACAGAGCACCAGTGTATCGCCCTCTGTACCAATAAAATCCTTGGCGCATTTGACAGCATGTCCAGTTCCAAGCTGTTCTTTCTGTTCTACATAATCTACGACATCATAGATCGCATCCTTGACCTCTCTGCCCTTATAGCCGACAATCACGCATACCTCACCGGCTCCTGCATCCTTGCACGCCTGAATCACATAATGCACCATCGGTCTGCCTAAGCACTTATGAATGACTTTCGGTAAATCAGAATTCATTCGTGTTCCTTTTCCTGCTGCCAAAATTACTGCTTTTAATTTGTTCATCTTTCTTCCAACCTTTTTCTATATTTAATACAAACTATCCCGTAGTTCCTTTGCTTTCGCAACTGCTTCTTCTGCATCCATTGTCTCGTATACATAAATCTCAGTTGTCATGACAGGCTCCTGTACACAGAACGTAAATGCATATGCATTGTCCTGATACACCTTGTAATACATGGCATTGTCCTCGTTGCAGCTCTTTGTATCCGCCCGCAACGCTTCCGCCCCTGCATCCGCAAGCAGAAATGTTACATAATAATTGACTGGTTCTTCTGCATCTGCGGTAGCCGTTTCCTCATACCTTGTATGCTGCGCTCCACAGGTCACACAAACATCATTGATCTCGTCCTGTGCAACGATTGTCTCTTCCTGTGAATCCGTAATATACACATTCTTATTTTGTTCCATAGAGATGGCTTTCTTCTGCATCTCGGCGATCTTCGTCCGATATCGGTATTCCACCTCCCGAATCTGATCTTCCACATAATCATATAGCTTCAGGAATTCCCGGTTTGATGGATTCAAACCTCCAGATACATGCTCGCCCGACGCCGTATACAACGTCAGTTCCTTGTATTCTCCGTCCTTCAAATCCCGGCTTCCGATATTTCTTCGCATATGATACAGGTCAATCTCATCTATGAGATCCTTGATCTGCTGAATTGTATCTGCCGATAACTGAACCGTCTCCTCCGGGCATGGATCACTCGGCACCCAACGATTAAAGTCATCCGCATAAATGCGGACATTTCCATTGTCACTGATCTCCGCATGCAGCGTATACATCTCATATGTCTCAACTGCCTCGCCTTTGACTGTCGATGACAACATCAGGAACATTCCATCCGCCAGTGTTGTATCCTCTTTCTTTCCGCATCCCACCAGACTGAAAAGCAGGCAGCACGCGCAGAAGAAATAGAAGGCTCTTTTCTTTATGCTCAATGTTCACACCTCAAGTTCTATTGCATAATTAGTGTAATTATAGCACATTTCTATTCGTACTGTCATTATTTTCACTGTAGTTTCACACTTCTTTTGTTGTTTTTACTTGAGAATATTGTAAAACACATAAAAATAATGTAAAACAAATTATATTTTGTTTTAGAGCTTATTTACAACAAAGAAAATACAAAAAAAGAAAAGGAGAACAAACATGGCAAAAGAAATCCCATACAAGATCTATCTTGAAGAAAACGAGATGCCAACCCAGTGGTACAATGTGCGTGCGGACATGAAGAAAAAGCCTGCACCAATTCTGAATCCGGCTACGTTACAGCCTGTGACACTGGACGAGCTGTCCCATATCTTCTGTACCGAACTTGCAAAGTCATTTGCAACCTTGCCAACCGTATAATTTATATTTACATCATTCATATCTAAAAAGAGTACATAAAAAGCTATGTGTATTTTCTGTTTTCCATTGTCTGACTATCAGCGGTCGCGCAGACATATACACATAGCTTTCTTTTTATCTGTTCAATTGCAATCTATAAGAATTTCAGTTCTTTCATCTGAAATTTATCTTTTCCGTGGTAAACCAGATACAACGCATGTATACCATCTGGAATCTGGACGTCCCCGGTGAAACATTCCCATGCATGCTCATCTTCTGCATATGTTATGTTGATTTTCCCGCAGGCTGGTCCTTCTGGTTCCAAACGCAATTCGAAGAAATTATTTTCAGGCACCGGCATATCTACTGGTTTATGAATCAGTCTGCTCCGTGCATCGAGCCGGGCTGGTGCATCGAATCGCGCCTTATTTTCTTCTGTCTCAATTCGTCCAACAATTCCGATTCTGGTTACATTCTTAAATTCAAAATACTTGTACCCTATCAACGTTCCATGATCAATCTCGCCAATGAAACGTTCTTCTCCACTATTGGTTATATTGGGGAATTCTTCTTTATATATGCTGTTATTTCCATGCGGCATACTTCCATTCGTCAGATTGCAGGCAATCACTGCTGGATAGCTCCCCTCCGCAACAAGCGGTCCCTCATTTAATCCACAGCTTGTAACCTCCACCTGCCGAATACTTCCATCTGCTTCGATCTTTATCTTCTCTGCACACGCCTGTCTGCTATAGTCGGATTTGTGTGTGAGTCTGTGATAGAACGCATACCACTGACCATTTATTTCAATAATGCTTCCATGTGTCGTACCGGTCATATTAAGTTTCTCTTCCAATGGTCTGCCGTCCAGCCCGACATCGCCATTTGAGACAATCGTTCCTCCAAACGTAAATCCACCATCCGGCTGGTCACTTACAGCATAACAAAGTTCATGATTCTGCTTTGATGAATAGACAAAATAATATTTATTTCCAACTTTTCGCATGGAAGAAGCTTCAAAAAACGGATGTTCCTCGAATGATGTTCCTTTCACCTTATACGGAATAATATGCTTCGGCTCTTCTTTCACGGTCAGCATATCGTCCTCGAGCACCAGCATCACAGGTCCCATAATGCTGTCCGGGTATGACAGGATTTCTTCTCTTGTACGCCCAAACATCTCCATCTCCTGTTTCACATAGGCATCATTTTCCGGGAAGTCTGGCTGTTCTTCGTAATCATACTGTGTACCATAATAGAGTCTTATCACGCCATCATCATTCAGCACCGCCGGGTCAAAGCATACATACCGCATCATCGGACTTCCATCTTTATTGCGCACATGCCCTAAAAATTTATATTTTCCCGCTGGCGTATCACATACAGCCACGCTGATCGGACATGTATAACCACCCACGCCATAATCGCCGGACATCGCGTAATACAGGTAATATTTTCCATCATTTCCCTGCACAACATCCGGTGCATACATATAACAAAGCTCCGGGTAAGCAGGATCCTGATTTGCCTCATATATCACTCGTTCTTTTCTCCAATCTGTCAGATCATCTACCGGTGCCGAATACACAGTATAGTCATCCATACAGAATGTATATCCCCCCTCATGATCATGGGAACCATACAGATACACCCGGTCTCCGAACACATGTGGTTCCCCATCCGGGATATACTCATTCAAAGGTAAAAAAGGATTAAACACTTGTTTCTTTCTCATAATCTTGTCCTCCTGCTCGTTCTATTCATGCAAAGTGAGATATTATTTCCTCATGCCCTGATCTGACTATATCTTATCGTAATCTTTTTTCACTATCTACCGAATCATTGCTATTTAGTTATCAATTATTGCTATTTTTTTACGAATATTTTTGCTGTTTTTCATAATTTTCTTGATATTTTTTTCTATTTCGTTATAATTTAATAAAATCATCAACATCCAAAAGCATTTTTTGATTATAGAATGGAGACAAAATATTAGCATGGCACTTAACCTGGATGGTTCTTATGAACAGATAAAATTTCACGATTATGAATCTGTGTTGTTATATAACAACACGCAATACGAAACATATGTGCCACATTGGCATGCATCCACAGAAATCATCATGCCTGTCAAAGGCGATTATACTATCATCTGCAATGGGACAAACTATTATCTGAAGGAGCGGGATATCCTGATCATTGCACCTGGAACTGTTCATTCCATTCCAGCCTGTCATGGTCAACGTTATATTTTTCTGGCAGATTTCTTCCATTATATTAAATCTGACTGTTTTTCAACAATTCAGGCAGCACTCTCTCCAGTTACACTGATCAACGGGAACACACTCCCTGAAATTCATGATACATGTGCCCAACTGATTTCCTCCTGTGCAGAAGAGTATTTCGGCGAAAACCGGTTCCGTGAGACTGCGGTGTTTCATTTCCTTGTTCAGCTTTTTTTGCTGGTTGGGCGCACACTGTCTGACGAAAGTGCAGTCTTCCATGATATATCTCCTGACAAGAAAAGACATTATACCGAAGCATTTTCATCTGTATGTGAATACATCCATCAGCATTACGCAGAAAATCTATGCGTTGATACAGCGGCATCCATGACGGGATTTTCCAAGTATCATTTTCTTCGGCTTTTCAAACAATTTGCAGGCGATACCTTCTACCATTATGTAAATGCACAGCGCATTTATCATGCATGCCTGTTGCTCTCTGACCCTGAAAAAAATATAACGGAGGTCGCAATGAGCTGTGGATTCCACTCTATCTCATCGTTCCTCCGTATCTTCAAACTACAAAAAGGGTGTACCCCGACTGAATTCCGCAGAATTCATAATACAACCAATACCTCCATTACTCTGCCAGCATCAGACTGAGCTGGTACTGGAAGGAATCCAGATTGTTGTTATGCAGGTCGATTGCCTCCGCAATATCGTAGTCAACCAGAATATCGTTTTTGATCGCAACGATCCGGTTACCTCTGCCCTGTCGCAATATCTCAATTGCATACGCGCCCATCAGCGAACCATACATACGATCCTTCGCCGTTGGCTGCCCACCACGCTGGATATATCCAAGCACGGACACACGCGACTCGATGCCAGTCTCCTTCTGGATCAGATCTGCCAGCTTGCCTGCATCCGTTACACCTTCTGCCACGACAACCAGATAGCTGTTTCTGCCATCGGTGTGCCGTTTACGCAGTGCATTTATAATGTAATCGAAGTTTCCGTCCCATTTCTCCGGTAATACGATAGCATCTGCGGATGTCGCCATGCCTGCCCAGAGCGCGATATAACCACGCTTTCTGCCCATGACCTCCACGACACTGCAACGGCCATGGGATACCGATGAATCGCGGATCTTATCGATTGCCTCCATCGCAGTATTCGCTGCTGTATCAAACCCCAGCGTATATTCGGAGCAAGCCACATCCCGGTCGATCGTGCCCGGAATACATACGATATTCACGCCCTCGTCCTTGAACTTAATCGCACCGCGCAGTGTACCATCTCCGCCGATTGCAACAACTGCATCTACGTCATGTGCCCGCAGGTTTTTTGCCGCAGTGTGTCTGTATTTCTGATCTAAAAACCGTTCGCTCCTGCTTGTAAAAAGAATCGTACCACCTTGATTGTTGATGTTTCGCACATCGTCTAATCCAAGCGGAATCGTCTCCCAGTCTATCAGCCCTTCGTAGCCGCGCAGGACTCCAACGACCTCGATACCGAGATTGTTCGCGCTGAACACAACCGCACGAACCGCGGAATTCATTCCCGGTGCATCACCACCACTTGTCAGTACCGCTATCTTCTTAATTTCACTCATTTTGTCTTATCCTCCGGATTATTTATTATCAATTGTGCAACTGATAATTGTATGTGTATTGTACAGATATTACCAATTCTACACAGACACGCTCTCGCTCGGTTCATCACGTAATGGTACTAAATTCACGCCAAACAAGTTTGCCGTTCATTAAGTACCAACGTGCTTCAACGGTCTGTTTTAGAATTGGTAATATCTGCACAATCATATACATCTACTATGTTGCACAATTATAAAATCACTTACATATTGTCTTGTAAAATGCGTCTACCTGCTGCCAGTTGCACGCAGTGTCGTCGAATGCAAAATACGACAGCTCATACGATTCGCAGTCACCCGTGATCAAAAACTGGATGATCACTTCCTTCTCGCTTCCCTTATAATACGCGTTTCCATTGAATTGTACGACCTGTTCTCCACTTTCTGCGGTAAAGGATTCCCATTTTGTATTCGTACAGTAATCATCCAAAGCTTCGCCATAGGTTTTCGTTCCATAGCTCTTCATCTCATAATCTGCCACCGGCTGTTCCCGGATATACATTACCCGCTTATCCATCAGAGAGGACTGATCCTTGCCAATATGTGCTTCTCCGACTCCGACCACGCAGAGCACCACGGTCGCTATAATCGCCAAGATCTTGCAGAACTGATTCTCTATGAAGCCCTGCCATTTCTTTACATTTAACGCAAACGCCAAAATACCGCCAACAATCGCGCCGCCGATATGTCCATAGATATCCACATTCCCGCCTGCAGAATAAATCGCATATCCAATCACGAGTGCAATAGCGATAATCATATCCTTCCGCTCGGCATTCTTCCGTCCCATAATCTGGAGGAACACTGCTGCACATATAATTCCGAAGACAGCCCCGGACGCGCCCGCGGCAAACCGTGGACTCTCCGGATGCAGCTTGTGTGCAATCTCCATCGAGAGGAATCCTGCTCCAACGCCGGAACCAAAATAGATGATTGCCATCCGCAGGGAACCAAGCCTTTGTTCTACCAGTTTACCAAACAGAAAGAGCGCCACCATATTTCCTATCAAATGCTCAAAATCCGCATGTATGAACATATAAGAGATCAAACGACGATATTCGTGGTTTATCGTGATGTACTCATAGTTAATTCCTGCAAGCTGGAATGTGTTTTCGATACCAATACACATAATCGCCGCAATCACATTCGCCACAATAATCAGGATTGTAACAATCGGAATCGTCTGCTTTGCACGCACGGGCTGAACCGGTGGCACTGTATGAACCACATACGGATCTTCATATGCATAAGGATTCTGGTTTGTATATGGATTCTGATTCTCATATTTCTGCGACGGCATGCCATAATATGGGCCTGATTTTCTCTCCTGATCCGTTTCATTATCTCTTCTTAACTGCACTTGTACATCCCCTTTCTACTTGTGCATATCTTTTGTTTCTATCACACTGCAACAATTATATTCTACCTTCCCATTCTAGGCAACCAAAACTTGCATCCCGCTTTATTTTATCTTCCGATTGGGGCTTTTTTCTTGTTACGCCATTTTTTCCCCAACCTGCTTGCAAGCAAGCTTGCAGCGATGCATGTGCTTGGCTTGTTGCTCCGGATAATCCTGCAGGCTTTCGCCTGCACATAACAGGCACTTCGTCTCCGCTTCGCTCCGACTCAGTGTCTGTTATCCCCCAAATACATGCATTCGCTTGCAAGCAAGCTTGCAGCGATGCATGTGCTTGGGCGATTATCACGCAAAAATTTACCCCGCGCTATGTGGAGTAGCGCGGGGCTGTTAGAGAAAGGAGTCGATTATAAATTCCATGTACGCGAATTTATGTTTCGTTGTAGTTAGTTATTGCTAACTACATGTTGTATGTTAGCGTAAACTAACTAAAAAGTCAACCACTTTTTTTATATTTTTTACTTGTTGATAATTATTCTTAACTGGCAGATATTCTTTGCGGATTACTCCGCTTGTTTGCTCTATTTCTGTGGTTTTTTCGGTGCATGGCAGACACTTCCACAGTGACTGCAATCCCCGCCACAGCTTGACTTGCCGGCACGCTTATCCTTCACCATCCCCCGGATGACCAAACCAACAATTGCTATTACAACCAGTAATATTAAAAATGTACCTAAATTCATTTCCACGACCTCCTACAAGGTAATATTTATTGTATTTTCAAACCAGATAAATCAATGATGTAGATGAAAGTGTTTTATGTACAACTTCTACACCAACTGTCTCCATGGTTTGAAACACAATTCCCACATACTTAATATAGCACCGGATATGCTCCGGTGCTATACAATCTTTTTTGAAAACTATGAATTAGTTTGTCTTAATCTTTGCAAACTGTGCATTCTTGTTTGGTCTGAACAGCATATACAGGAAGAAGGCGATGATCAAGAACGCTACAACCGTTCCTACACCAAATGTACCTGCTGTAATGAGCACACCAATCTGATATACAACGAGTGATACAAGATAAGCAAGACCACACTGATATCCGATTGCGAACCAGAACCACTTTGCACTGTTCATCTCTCGCTTGATCGCACCCATTGCTGCGAAACATGGCGCACAGAGAAGGTTGAACAACAGGAATGACAAACCACTTGGCTCTGTAAACTTGCTTGCCAGTGTCTGGTAAACAGTTGCGTCTCCGCCACCGTACAGAATACCCATCGTACCAACGATATTCTCCTTTGCTACAAGACCGGTTACACTTGCAACCGTTGCCTGCCAGTTGCCCCAGCCCTGTGGCTTGAAGATCCAGCAGATTGCGTTACCGATCTTAGCGAGGATACTGTAATCCATCTGATCCTCTGAAAGCATTCCGAAGCTTCCGTCAACCCATCCGAAGTATGTTGTAAACCATACAACGATTGTAGAAAGAAGGATGATTGTACCGGCCTTCTTGATGAAGGACCAGCCACGCTCCCACATGCTGCGTAAAACAGCGCCAACCTTTGGCCAGTGGTAAGCTGGAAGCTCCATAACGAATGGAGATGTATCACCAGCAAACATCTTTGTCTTCTTCAGGATGATACCTGAACAGATGATTGTAATAACACCGATGAAGTAAGCACCGGTTGAAATGATTGCGGAACCATTGAAGATAGCACCAGCGATCATTGCGATAAATGGAACCTTTGCACCACAAGGGATAAAGGTTGTTGTCATAATTGTCATACGACGGTCTTTCTCGTTCTCAATTGTACGAGAAGCCATGATACCTGGAACACCACATCCCATACCTACGAGCATTGGGATGAAGGACTTACCAGACAAACCAAACTTACGGAAGATACGGTCCATGATGAATGCAACACGGGCAAGGTATCCACAGTACTCAAGGATTGCAAGAAGGATGAACAGTACCAGCATCTGAGGTACGAAACCAAGTACCGCACCAACACCGGCGATGATACCATCAACGATCAATCCCTGTAACCAATCTGCGCAATTTGCTTTCTCAAGTCCTTTTGATACAAGATCCGGAATAGAAGGAATAAATACGCCATAATCTGCAGGATCTGGCTCTTCACAACCATAAGACTTGTATGTATCAACTGCGCTCTGCAGATCTGCATATGTAGACTCTGTCTCGTCAGTTGCCAGTGTCTCCTCATCTTCTACAAGATAAGTTGCTGTTGTATTGGCATCAAATACTGTCAGCAGTTCGTCAGCAGCCTTTGCAGCGTTTGCTGGATCAAACTCATCTGACTCTGCATCCATAGCATCTGCAATATCACCAACTTCTACACCATTTTCTTCACCATAAGAGATGAATCCATCGATGATCTGCATTGCCTCTGCGTAAGCATCTGCATCGTCGCTGTAAGCAACGCCATCGTCATTCTTCTCCATACCAAACAAATGGAAACCATCACCAAACAGGTTATCATTTGTCCAGTCTGTTGCAGCAGCACCGACGGTCTGCATTGCAATGTAATATACTAAGAACATGACAATTGCAAAAATAGGAAGTGCCAAAATACGGTTTGTTACAATCTTGTCAATCTTATCAGATACAGAAAGCTTCTTTCCTGACTTTGCCTTCTTCAAACATTTTCCAATGATAGAAGAAATGTACGCATAACGCTCACTTGTCACGATTGACTCTGTATCGTCGTCAAACTTATCTTCCAGTGTCTTGATCTCTGCAGATACATCTGGGATAACTTTAAGCTGATCGCCAATCTTGCTATCTTTCTCAAGAACCTTGATTGCGAAGAAACGCTTCTGTGCTTCTGCTACTGAATCATCCAGCTTTGCTTCCACTGCATCAATAGCAGCTTCCACTGCATCGTCAAACTTATGTACACGTGCAACGGCTTTCTTTGCCTTTGCAGCTGCAACTGCCTTGTCAGCAGCTTCCTTAATTCCTTCGCCCTTCAAAGCGGAGATCTCAACAACTTCACAGCCAAGTGCATTGGAAAGTGCCTTGATATCAATCTTGTCGCCGCTCTTTCTGACTACATCCATCATGTTGACAGCCATAACAACCGGGATGCCAAGCTCGATGATCTGTGTAGACAGATACAGGTTACGCTCCAGGTTCGTACCATCAATGATATTGATGATTGCGTCTGGATGCTCACCGATCAGATAATTTCTTGCTACAACTTCCTCCAATGTATATGGAGAAAGAGAATAAATACCAGGTAAGTCCATGATGGCAACATCTTTATGTCCCTTTAACTTACCTTCCTTTTTTTCTACCGTAACACCTGGCCAGTTACCAACATACTGGTTTGCGCCGGTCAAGGCGTTAAACAATGTCGTTTTACCGCAGTTCGGGTTACCTGCGAGTGCAATTGTAATTGCCATGATTTCTCTCCTTATCTTTCTTACATTTCACGCAATCGTAAATATAATACAGTTGTCCATGATTGTAATTCTTCACAGACCCGCTCTCGCTCGGTTCAGCACGCAGTGGTACTAAATTCACTCCAACTAGTTGTCGTTCATTAAGTACCAGCGTGCTTCAACGGTCTGTTTTAGAATTACAATCACGTCCAACCTGTATACCATATTTACGATTATGTGAGAATTACTCTACTTCGATAATCGCTGCATCTGCCTTACGAACAGACAGCTCATAATTACGAACTGTAATTTCAACCGGATCTCCAAGTGGAGCTACCTTACGCACGTAGATCTCAACGCCCTTTGTGATACCCATATCCATGATTCTTCTCTTGATAGGGCCTTCGCCTGCGATCTTTGTTACCTTTACGGTCTCCCCTACTTTTACCTGATTCAATGTCTTCATTGTTTCACTTCCTCTCTTACGAATACGTTCTTCTAGGCTACCTGGATTTTACTTGCCATGTCACGACCAAGAGCCACTCTTGAATCTTTCACCTTCAAAATCATGTTTCCGCCCAGCGAAGATACAACGGTTACAACTGTACCGTCCACAAAGCCGAGGTTCTCAAGGAATTTACGAACTTCCTCTTTTCCCCCCACTTTCACGATGGTTTTTGGTTCTCCTTCTTCTACCATTGACAGTGGCATAAAAATCACTCCTTTTCTGTAGTATTCATACTTTATTTCAGGTTAGTTTAGAACAACTAACTTTCTGTCGACACAATATTAGCCCAAACTAACTATTTTGTCAATAAAAAATACATCGGATTTTTATATTTGTATTTCTTATTTATAAAGCATTTTTGCAAAGCGTTTGCAAACCTGTAAAATTTGTGTTAGTATTCAGACATAGCGACGTTAACAGCACTTATTATGTAAAGGGGATTGGTTTATGAAAATACAGGAATCAGCCGAAGATTACCTGGAGGCAATTTTATTTCTCGGCAAATCACACGAGCACGTTCGTTCGATTGATGTCGTACACCATCTTGGATTATCCAAGCCGAGTGTCAGCGTGTATCTGAAGAACCTCCGTGTAAACGGATATATAAATGTCGATGACAAAGGATTTTTATCACTCACAGAGGAAGGCATGAAGATCGCATCCAAGATCTACGAGCGGCATGAAACGCTTGCCCATCTTTTTATGTCTCTTGGTGTGAACGAAGAGACTGCTTACGAGGATGCCTGCCGAATCGAACATGACTTGAGCGATGAAACATTTCAGGCGTTAAAGAATCATTACATCAATCACATGAGTCAGGCATAAATGACCGCATGAAAATATTGTTCAGATAACGATATATTACATAAAAAGCACGATTTGATTCACATCAAACCGTGCTTTCTTATTTTAATTTCCAGATTCAAGTCCTGACTATGCTTTCCCGACTTCCAGCTGCCGCGCGACCTTGCGTTTACACAGGAAGAACGCCGGAATCAGGAATGCATCCGCAAGCAGCCATGCGAGCGGGCTGGAATAGCAGGCTCCGAGATAGCCAAACGCCGGCACGAGCAGCATACCCGCGATACCGCGCGCGATCATTTCCATCACACCTGCGATAATGGCGAGTGATGAAAATCCCATACCTTGAATTGTAAAGCGAACCGTATTGACCAAGGTAAGCAGACAGTAAAATGCCGATACAATGATCAAAAACTGTGTTGAATTCTGCATGATAACCGGATCCTTCTCATCTAAGAACAGCATTGTAAGCTGGTCTCCGAACAACTTCACTACGATTACCATCAGTCCAGACACGATAAATCCAATGATACATGCGGCACGCAAGCCCTACACGATCCAGCTTCCTTGCTCCGATGTTCTGTCCGGCATACGGTGCCATCGTCTGACCAAGCGCATCAAACGGACACGCAAGAAATATATTGATCTTCGAGCCGGCTGTCATAGATGCAACATAGATGGAACCTAGTCCATTTACCGCTGTCTGCAGAATTACCGAACCGATTCCCGTGATGGAATACTGCAGTCCCATCGGAATTCCAACACCCGTCAATTTTCCTGCCAGATGTCTCTCCAGCTTCCAGTCTCCCTTCTCCATCGCAAGAATATCGAATTTTTTCTTAATATATATAATGCTGATCACACCTGATACGCCCTGGGAAACAACGGTTGCAAGCGCCGCACCATCGACGCCCATCCTGAACACTATGATGAGCAGCAGATCCAGACCGATATTGATGGCAGACGAAACCGCAAGGAAGATAATCGGCGATTTGCTGTCTCCCAGCGCACGCAGGATAGCTGCCGTCATATTGTACAGAATCGTACACGGAATTCCCGCAAAGATTATAAATATGTAAATATATGCGTATTCAAATATATTCTCCGGGGTGTTCATCCATGTTAAAACCGGGCGGCAGAACAAAAGCATCAGAGTTGTAATTACAACGCTGAAAAATGTACACAGCCACACAGAATTTGTCACCATCTTCCGCAGCAGCGGAAAATCCTTGGCACCAAAGCTCTGTGAGATCGGAACCGAGAATCCACTGCAAAGTCCCATACAAAATCCAATGACAATAAAATTCAGACTGCCTGTCGAGCCAACGCCTGCAAATGGATCCACGCCCAGATATTTTCCTACGATCATCGTATCAACCAGACTGTAAAACTGCTGGAACAACAGTCCCAGAAACATCGGAAATGCAAATCCGAGAATCAGTTTCATCGGCGATCCTACGGTCAGATCTTTCGCCGGGCTGGATGATTTTTTCATTTCTTTTTTCTCTTCTGACATCTTCCAGATTCCTCCTAATTATATCTCTCAAATCTTGTACATACATCTGTGCATGGCAGTTTTTGCACATAAAGAAATCGCCATAAGCAAATACAGGCGTTGCTCACAGCGATTTCTATTCATTCCTCGTTATAAGAGAACGATTTTTATCCGATTAATCCAGATGCTCTTTGATTGCAGCAAGCAGCTCATCGTAAGTCTCATATGCTGCAAGCTCCGGATTATCCTTCTTGATCTGTTCTGTACTCTTAAACAGGAAGCCTGCCTTGCTAGCCTTGATCATACCAAGGTCGTTATAACTATCTCCACTGGCGATGGTCTCAAATCCGATCGACTGTAATGCCTTAACCGTTGTCAGCTTTGACTGCTCACAACGCATCTTGAAGCCTGTGATTTCTCCACTTTCTGCAACCTCCAGAGAGTTACAGAAAATCGTCGGCCAACCAAGCTTCTTCATCAGTGGTGTTGCAAACTGTGCAAAGGTATCACTGATAATGATTACCTGTGTCAAACTGCGCAACTCATCTAAGAATTCCTTTGCACCCGGAATCGGATCAATCTTCGCGATTGTCTCCTGAATCTCTTTCAAACCAAGTCCATGCTCCTTCAGGATGCCAAGTCTCCATGTCATCAGCTTATCATAATCTGGTTCATCTCTTGTTGTCTTTTTCAGTTCCGGAATTCCACTTGCCTCCGCAAATGCGATCCAGATCTCTGGTACCAATACGCCCTCTAAATCTAAACATACAATATTCATTGCCATAACTCTATCCTCCGTTTTTTATTTTTATCATCCATTTAACCTGATGTTAAATTTTCTATTGAATTACGATATACGGGTGCATATCTTTCGATAATTCTGCCAGATATGCAAGCACCATATCCTCCGTTGTTGCAATGCATCCCAGTGTCGGCTGCTGCCCCACATGGAAGAAAATCGCCGAACCACGCCCCGGCTCCACCGGATTCTGATTGTACTCCACGACAAATCCATATTTGTAAGCATCCGTGTATTCAATCATACGTTCTGCACTCTGCCAGGTCTTTTCTCCATCAAGTTCTATGCGTTGATTATATAATTCACTGTCCTCATCGTCAACCCAATATGTATTTTCTGTAATTTGAAATGTTGAAAGACCCGTTTTCGGTTTCTCTTCTATATAAAATGCTTCGCCGATTGGAAATACCCCGGCAGGTGTCATCCGGCTTCCCTCATAAGACTCCCGGCTCACACCATTTGCCCCGACATAGCCCTCGGTTGTCAGTCCGGTATCCGTCCATTTTCCGTCCGTATCACAGATATACATGGATATCGTCGCTTTATCGTGATCTGCATCTACGACAACCAGTTGTCTGCAGGAAACCTCCGCCAGTTGTGCATAGCTGACCAGACTCCGATTCAAAATCTCTGTCAAAGCTTCCGGCTGTGCCTCATCAGGAACCGCCGCATCTGTCCCAGTCGCATCTTGGGCTGTATGCATCTGCTCCTCCATCGGCGTTGCCACATCCCCTGCCGTTGCATCTGCAGTCGCAGTCACCTCCGTGGCTGCCATCTGTGCGTGTTTCTTTTTCTGCTGATTGTGTGTGAGATTTGCGATTACAATTCCCAGAACTGAACCGATCAAAAGCCCCATCAACATACAGAACAACATCCGCAAATTCTTCATAGATACCCCCTAATTCAATGTAATCTCAATATGTGGATTCATGTTTCCATCCAACAGCTTCAGCAATTCTGTCATATTTTGTGCTGAAATATCAATACAGCCTGCTGTCTCGCTGACATTGCTATAATTTCCACAGATCGTAATGACTGAGCCTTTTCCCGGTGTCACGCCATCCGAAGACATGCCATCCCCGTTATGTTCGATAAAGATAATTGCATTTAATTTTCCGTTTACGATATTGCTTCCGACATGATCAACACTCACATCGCCTACCATATTCGTATCGACAAGTGTGTTATACAGTTCGGATTCTGCATCATCTACGATTGCGGCTGAGTCACTTGCCAGTTTAAAATTCATGTTATTTTTCGGATCAACATTTGCCATCACAAAGCCAAGCTTAAACGTTCCCATCGGTGTGACACCTTTTCCTTCTCCGTAGTCAGAACCGATTCCATTTCTGCCAAGCACACATGCAACAGAATATTTGTTAACCCAGTCGCCATGTTCCCAGTTATAAACGGTCAGCGTTCCAGATGTGCTTCCCGCATGTGCGGTTACCGTAATCTTCTGGGAATATTCATATGGACATTCCGCTTCCTCTGTGGTTGCTTCAGTCGTCTCCTCTGTCGTCGTTGCTTCGGTCGTTACCTCCGTGGTTGTTGGCGCCGCGGTTGTCGTTTCTTCCTCCTGATTGACTGGATGGATCAATACAACATAGATTGCAACAGCCGCACCTATGATCAGCACAATCAGAATTGGCAGTAAAAACCGCAACATCAAGGACGCCTTCTGCGTCTCCCTTGTCACTTTTTCTTTTTTCGGTTGCAGATGCATCTCTTCCTGTGTATTATATGCATCCGCCTGCTGTACATTTCTTCGGTGATTGACCAGATCTGTTGGTTGCTGCGCCGGTGACTGTCTCCTCGGCTGCTGTACCAATGGCTGCCCGCAAGTTGGCTGTTTCGATGATTGCTCCTGTTTCTGCGCGTACATTGGTTGCATCGATGGTTGCTCTGTTTCCTGTACATACATCTGCTGCCCGGTTCCTACCGTTGGCTCCTGCAAAATATCCGCAAGCATCTGTAATTCCTCTGCAAATTCCAATGCCGTCGCATAACGTCTCGCCGGATCTGGTTCACACGCTTTCTGGATAATCTCGTCAAACACACCACTGATGCCCTGTTTCGGAATCAGCGATTTCATCAGCATGCCGAGTGCATACACATCCGTCCCTGCATGGTAAGCGCCACCCTGTGTCAGCTCCGGCGCAACAAATGTCGGGATTGTCCCCTCCGGATATTGCCGCACGTTCTCATACCCGATCAACTGATAATTTCCGGGTGACACAACCAAGATATTCCCCGGCTTTACATCCCCATGCACACGTCCCTGCTGGTGGATCACGGAAAGCGCTTCCGCAATCTGCGCACCCATACGTGCAAGCTCTGCTTCCTGCATCGGCATCTGTGCAATATATTGTTCCAAAGTCAATGGATAATTCATCCTATGTCTCCTTTTTATCATATTTAAACTAGGCATAGTTTACCACCATTTATCCCGGTTGACTAGCCGCTATCTTGAATTTATTTATATTTGCTTTACCGGAAAAATGTGGTATTCTATATATTGTTATTTGTTTCCTTTTTGCGTTTGTTATGATTTGAAACAAACGCATTCACAGAAGATATGAGGATTTACTATGCGAAAGATTATCATATTTTTTATTATTCTGACGATCATCGGCACGGTCAGTCTCGTCGCGATTAATCTGCGGAAGGATTCGTCCCATACAGATGATACCTCTGAGGCAGAAATCTCACAGCCAATCGACCTTTCGGGGCTTGATTCCTACCAGCCTGCCGGCAGCATGGCAACGGTAACGGATGCCGGCGCAGTTGACGCAGCAGCTTCCCAGTCATTTACTATCAGCATGAATTTCGTCGGCGATATCATGCTCGCGGGTAACGACACCGCTACGAGCAGCATCGACGCCATGGCGAACAGCCAGCCGAGCACGTATTTCTTCGAAAATATACGGGATTATTTCTTAAATGATGATATCACGATTGCGAATTGTGAAAATGTATTCTCCGACAATGACAATCTGGTGAAAACCGATAAGGGCGAAGCCGCTGCACTCGAACAATACAATAACGCGGTTGCGGAATATAACTCTGCCGTCGCACTTGCGCAGCAGACCGGAACGACTGTCAGCATGGAGAAGCCGGAATATACCTTCCGTGCATTCTGGTTCCGCTCCCACGCTGCAACTGCCAAGCTTCTGCCGGAAAACGGTGTCGATGTCGTCTCGATTGACAACAATCACACTTATGATTTCGGCACCGATGGCAACATGGATACGCGTGCTGCCTTAGATGTGGCAGGTGTTGACTGGGGCAAGGACGGAAAGATCGTCTACAAGGAAATCAATGGTTTCAAGATTGCATTTGTATTCGGAAGCATGTACTCCGCCGGAGCTGAACAGGCAATGTTAGTGGATCTGGAAGAGGCAAATGCAAACAGTGATTATCAGGTTGTATATTTCCACGGCGGTGAAGAGAAGGTACACGCCTACGAGGACTGGAAACAGGCATCCTGCCATAACTTAGTCGACCACGGTGCCGACCTCGTCATCGGTTCCCACCCACATGTCTTACAGCCGATGGAGGCTTACAACGGTGTGAACATCGTATATTCACTCGGGAATTTTATCTTCGGTGGAAATAATTACCCGGAGAACAGAACGTTGATCTATAACCAGACTTTGACGATTACACAGGATGCAGCGACTGGTGGTTTCACCGTAGCGAATACAGACATCACCTTGATTCCATGTTATGTCTACACCGGGGAATCCAACAACTACCAGCCTGCCGTCATTGAAAACGAGACGGACAAGCAGCTTGTAATCGATTTTATGCAAGGAAAGCGGGAACTGCCTTACTAGGCATCCCGCTTTTTTCTTCGATACTTTTTTCTTTTTTTGCGCACAGTCTTGCCGCGTTTTGCCGCCTGTGCCTTACGGAATTCCTGAATCTCCGCAAGCATCGCGGTGTAATCCCGCTCAAATAGCGCATCACTGATTTCCTTATGAACCACCTCGACCGGTAACCGGTCTACAATGATTGTACGGACAAAATCCTTGCTTTTCTGCTTGTACATCGGCAGTCCGTATTTCTCCTGAATATGGGCAAGCTCCGGGCGCCACAGCACACGGATCGTCCGAAGAAGCTGCGCATACGGATTGTCCTGCATCTCCCGCACAATATAGAAATCCACATGATCTTCTTGCTGTTCTACCGACACGATCCCCCAGTGTGTTGGCACATGCTCCGCGACGTGACTCGCATGTGAGCTCCCGACAACCACGATATTCGCATCGAAATACAGATCATAGTCTGCAACCTGCCGCTCTAGCCGCGTGTATGTATCCGCATCACTTTTTATCTCGATTCCAACAATCTTTTCGGGAATCACCATCACAACATCCGCCCGCGAATGCCCGACGGTTTTCTCCTCTAAGATGCGCACCTTGCCGTACCGCTCTTCGAGGAACTCAAATAACGGTTCCCGTATATCTTTATCTAGTAACATCATATGTTCCATCCTGTTTTTCTAGCACATTCTGAACACCATTTTAACAAGATCTTACATCAAAAACAAGAGTCCGAGGAACATCCCTGCACCGATTACATTTGCCTTCGCAGGAAGCTTCGTCGGCAATGTAACGACAGCTAACGGAAGCAGATTGAAGATACATGCCCATCTCGGCATGCCAGTCTTACCGGTTACAACAACAATCAAAAATGCAACTGCAAACACGAGCATCGCAAGATATCCAATATACATCGTGTAGACGGTGCATTTGAAGAAATCCCACACACTGTCAAGTGCATCCTTCGTCAAACCCTGCCGCACGAAAAACCATTCGCAGGCACAGCAGATAATATGGTGCAGCGGCAATGAAATAAACATCACGAGCGCAGACGCATACATGATCCGGTAATATACGATCGAATAGTCGCGCACATACTCGCAAAGTTGCATATATCCAAACAATTCCAGTGTCATGGCTGCAACGCCCAAGATCATCGCAATCGTCAGATTCTTGAGTGGCATCCCCCGAAACGAAACACTCGACTTCTCATAATCCTTAAAGTCCATCAGGTTCACCTTGCCATTCGGTGCATAGGTGAGCAACCAGTCCGATGCTCCACAGAAAATATGTCCGATCAATCCCAACAATAACATGAATTTCATTTGTTCTTCCCTCCCACAGTGTGTTAGTTAGTCTTTTCTAACCATTCTCACTCTACCACATGGGCAGGGGAAAAACAATATATTTATTCCGCTGATTTCAGTCTATGTATGCGCCCCTGATAATACACGAATTGTTCCACCGCCTGAAACAGTCCTGACATGAAATAATATAGTCCGATTCCAGATGGTATCACACATATTAACATGCCATTCATAATGAGCATGGTAACCATTGTCCCAACCGATGGTTTTTGCAATTCGAGCGGTTCAAATATATGAAAATAAGGATATAACTGCGGCAATAACTGAATCAATAACGTTACAATTGGAAGTATCAACCACGGATCACGCACCAGCAACGAAGGTACCCACGGAAGCAGCATCGTCTTCACATTCACGGCTGCCGTCTGACGGATCGCGTGATACAAACATAGCATAATCGGAAACTGAACGAGAGACAACAAACACCCTTTCGTGCCTGTGCCATCCTCTTTACCAAGCTGTTCCATTGATTTTCGTTGTTTCAGATTTAACGGCAGCAATAACAGTCGCACACAGACCGTAATCAGAATGATTGCAATTCCGTAATCATTTACGATGCCATATAACCACCCAATCCACTGCCCAAAGAGAGAAATCCATAGATTCATCTGTCTTCCCCCTCCCCAAGTGTCCGTGATTTCTGTTTATATCTCTTTTTTGCTTTCCGAAATTTCAAAAATCCGCACGCATAAACACCCATTATAACCAAATACATGCCAAGCATCCAGATATTCAGTGTCGCTTTCCCGCTAGCGACTTTAACAATGTGCATAACCGGGCACACAAGCGCAATCCCCCAGAAGAAAATGGAGAATAAAATCGAACCCCTTTGATGTTGATACATCCAATACCAGAATGGTTCTTCCCGAAACGCTACGTCTCTTGTGTAGGCAGACATATCTTCCATCAGTTCAGAGACATACGCAAAGCGTACATTCTTCTCCTCTTCCTCATGAACATAATTCAGATATGTCTCAATCTGCGCACTCTCCAGCTTGGGATGCTCTTCCTGCAGCAGCATCTGGCAAAGCTGAAGGGAGCCATTCAGATTCTCAATCTCTTCCTGCAACGCCAATTTCTGGCGAAACAACACCTCTTTCAGATCTGCCTGTCCATGCAGCAACAGGTACACCGTCTCAATCGGAATTCCCATTTTCCGGTACAACAATATCGTTTTTACCTGCAGCACATCCTCTTCTGTATAATCGCGATACTGACTGTCCTGTTCCCGCTTCGGTGTGAGCAATCCCTTTCTCTCATAGAAACGGATGTTGCTGATATTCAGCCCTGTGCGCTTTGCAATCTCTCCAATTCTCATGCTTTTCGTTCCTTTCGTGTTGGTCTATATGCGATTTATACAGCATGCACCAAGTGCAGAGTCAAGGAGAATTTATGACTTTAAATATATTTTCCCGTAATACTGTCTTTATTTGCTGCGATCTGCTTCGGTGTTCCAACCGCAACGACACGGCCACCGGCGGCACCACCGCCCGGTCCCATGTCTATCACATAGTCGGCGTTCCGGATCACATCTAAATCATGCTCGATCACAAGCACGGTTGCACCCTGATCGACAAGCGCCTGAAATACGCCAAGCAATGTCTGCACATCCAGCGGATGCAGCCCAATCGTTGGCTCATCGAATACAAAGACCGAATCCGCCTGTCCTTTTCCCATCTCGCTGGCAAGCTTCAACCGCTGTGCCTCTCCACCAGACAGGCTCGGCGTCTCCTCACCCAGCGTCAGGTAACCGAGTCCCAGATTCTTCAATACCTGCAGGCGCTGGCGCACGACCTTCCACTCCGCCGCTGCTTCCAACGCAGTATTCACATCCATATCCATCAACTGTGGCAGGGAATACTTCGCTCCCTGTTTCGTCTCATAGCCGATCTGCCATGCTTCCTTCCCATACCGTGATCCGTTGCATTCCGGACATGGTACATCCACGTCTGGCAGGAATTGCACATCGAGGCTAATCTGTCCTGTTCCATCACACACCGGACATCGCAGCTTTCCGGTATTATAGGAGAAATCGCCTGCCTTATATCCCGCTTCCTTCGCATCTGGTGTCTTTGCATATATCTTCCGCAGTTCATCGTGTACATTCGCATACGTTGCGACTGTCGACCGCACATTGATTCCGATTGGCGATGCGTCGATCAGCTTCACATGTGCGATTCCCTCTGCCGAAATCTGCTTTACATGTGCTGGTAGCGTGGCTCCCTGCAGGGATGCTTCCAAGCCTGGAATCAGGCTTTCTAAAACCATCGTTGTTTTTCCAGAGCCAGACACTCCGGTTACTACGGTCAGACGCCCCTTCGGGATATCCACTTCCAATGGTTTGACCGTGTGAATCGCATCCGTCGACAGATGCAGTGTTCCAAAGTCAAACTTTTCCTCCGCGCGCGCCTGCTCACGCACACGCATATCCGCTTTCCGCGCCAGAAATGGTCCTATCATCGAATCCGGATTTGCGATAATCTGCGGAATATCACCCTGTGCGATCACATAACCACCACCGGCACCTGCCTCTGGTCCCATCTCAATAATCCAATCCGATTCCGATAAGATCTGTGTATCGTGGTCGACCAGAAGCACCGAATTTCCGTCTGCAACAAGGTCATGCATAACAGCATTCAAGCCTTGAATATTCGATGGATGCAGTCCGATCGACGGCTCGTCCAATACATATAATACACCGGTTGTACGATTCCGCACGGCGCG
>ENA-ORSJ01000328-ORSJ01000328.1-human-gut-metagenome-genome-assembly--contig:-NODE-328-length-53048-cov-5.065669_pt1 | contig 53048 bp, 56 predicted proteins | sample MGYA00242191_ERZ509158 | MGnify/ENA primary metagenome ERZ509158 (study PRJEB26280, sample SAMEA2338623) | human gut metagenome | biome: human gut; feature: human-associated habitat; material: faeces...
GTTTACTTCCATGCTCTGTCCGCTTCCACCACCGACTTCTCCTTCACCTGCGACGGTCAGGCAGCCGAGGGCGGCGCTTATGTCCAGCTGTACGACAGCACCACCGAGAGCTTTACCACGGCATCTGCCATTCCCCCGCAGGGTGCAGGCTACATTGAGCTGGTCTGCATGGTGCCCACCGGCTGGCAGCAGATCACGGTCACCTATACCCCGACCTTTGTCACCAACAAGACGCTCACTTTCAGCCTGAGCGCTTCCGATGTGGCCAAAGCCTGATCTTGCGGGATGTTGCGACGTACGACCTCTTTGCCTCGATAGAGGGTGATGCGATGCGGACCTGCCCCCACATAACCGTAATCGGCATCGGCCATCTCGCCCGGACCGTTCACAATGCAACCCATCACACCGATCTTAATCCCCTTCAGATGCGAAGTGCGGGCTTTGATTGCCGCCAACGTCTTCTCCAAATCGTAGAGAGTACGTCCGCAACTCGGGCAGGAGATATATTCCGCTTTTGAAATGCGGACACGAGCTGCCTGTAAAATGGCCAAACTTAATGCGTCGATCTGCTCCGGTGTGAAACCTTTATCCTCGATCCACAATCCATCGCCATAGCCGTCCACAAACAACATTCCGGTATCGGCTGCGGCCTTGATTTGCAACGATTCAAGCGAAGTTTCGGCGTAGCTGCGTTTGATGATCACGGGGTTGTGTTTGCCCAACTGCTCCATCCGCAGGAAAAAGGCCCGCTGTTCGGCAATTCCATTGCGGTTGAAGGTGGTCAGCACCACGATCCGATCGGCCGGAATCTGTTCTACGTGGTGAATGTCCGCATAGAAGACCGACTCTTGAACCGTTTCCGGAAGCTCATTCCAGATAACGGGCGGGCGCTCTCCACCCACCTCACCGACCGGCACAGAACGGCGGCGGCGATACTCGTACGGCGAATAGAACGACTCACCCGCCTCGGGGATTGGCTCATGATTTTCACGCCCGACAAAATAGTCAGCCAACTGTCGTGCAACAGGGATCTCCCGCTCGGGGGCCTCGGTCAACGAAACGCGAATGGTGTCCCCCAGCCCGTCAGCCAACAGGGCACCGATTCCCACAGCGGATTTGATTCTTCCTTCCATATCGTCTCCCGCTTCGGTGACCCCCAAATGGAGCGGATAGTCCCAGCCCCGTTCGCGCATCTCGGCTGCCAACAGTCGGTAGGCCTGTACCATTACCCGCACATTGCTCGATTTGAGAGAAACCACCACCGGATCAAAATTACGTTCGCGGCACATCTCCAGATATTCGACCGCCGAAGCGACCATCCCCTCGGGCGTATCCCCATAACGCTCCATCATCGCCGGTGACAGTGAGCCGTGATTTACTCCGATCCGCAGTGCCGTATGGTGCTCCCGACATATCTCGATCAGTCGGTCGAACTGGCCACCTCGGTCGTTGAAATTTCCGGGATTGATGCGCACCTTCTCCACATTGGCTGCCGCAATCAGCGCCGCCTCCGGCAAAAAGTGAATATCCGCCACCAGTGGCACACCGCAACCCGCTGCGCGCAGTTGACGGTGAATCTCCCCCAGATTGGTCGCTTCACGCCGTCCTTGGGCCGTCAAACGGACCAACTCGCCTCCCGCATCGGCAATACGCTGGATCTGAGCTACAGAGGCTGCCGTATCGTTGGTATCGGTGTTGGTCATCGACTGGATCTGCACCGGATTCCCGCCACCGATCGTTACATCGCCCACCGCTACCGGACGGGTCTTGGCTCGCCGGTAGGCAAAAAGCGAATCACAATATTTTTTCATGGTTTGAACTGCTTTTCTAAACTGCTAATAAAATGGTCCCGACTATCACCGACCCAACTTGCGATCAATACAAAAGTCGGAACAGCGCCAGAAGCATCCTATACTTCCAGATTCGGGGATACGCTTCACGCAAATTTAATAATTTCGACTATCTTTACATAATCGGTCCCCTACCGGCCCCCCCCGCAACAACACACACCCACTATGAGCCACCCTCTGGATAACGATATCAAATTTATGACAGGCGTCGGCGAGATGCGTGCCAATTTGTTGCGCTCCGAACTCGGCATTCAGACCATCGGGGATCTGCTGCGCCACTATCCGTACCGTTATCTGGACCGCAGCCGCATCTTTCGGATCGGCGAGGTGCGGGACGATTCACAAACCTATATCCAGCTGCGTGCTCGTATTACCGGGTTTCAACATGTTGGTGGAGGAAGCAAAAAACGGTTTATCGCCTTTGTCAGCGATGGGACAGGAGTCGCTGAACTGGTCTGGTTCAAAGGAATCAACTGGATCGAAAAACGGCTCGAAGTGGGACGCGAATATATCATTTTCGGACGCCCCGACTTTTTTAATGGCGCTTTGAGTCTTGTCCATCCCGAGGTGGAGTCAACCCTCAAAACGCAAAATCGTCCGGTTTCCGGTGTTCAGGGTGTCTACAGCACCACCGAAAAACTCAACAACGGCCATCTCGGGACCAAAGCGATCTATAATCTGGTTTGCAATGCTTGGGCGCTTGTCGGAGATCGTATCCCGGAGACTCTGCCTCAGAGCATTCTGGACCGTTATCATCTCGTCTCCCTGCGGGATGCCCTGCACGACATACATTTCCCGGCCAACGAAGAGAAGCTCAAAGCGGCATCGCTACGCCTCAAATTCGAAGAGCTCTTCGGAGTACAGTTGGTTATTCTGGCCGACCGTCATCGGCGGGTCAATAAAAACAATGGCTTTGTATTCAGCAAGGTGGATGACAAATTCAACCGTTTTTACCACGAGCGGCTCCCCTTCCCGTTGACCAATGCACAGAAGCGGGTGATTCGCGAAATCCGTCAGGATACCCGAACCGGTCACCAGATGAACCGCCTGCTGCAAGGAGATGTCGGCAGCGGCAAAACACTGGTCGCCCTGATGAGTATGCTGATCGCTGTGGACAATGGTTTTCAGGCCTGCCTGATGGCTCCGACCGAGATTCTTGCCACGCAGCACTATGCCACCGTCTCCCGGATGACCGAAGGGTTGGTGTCGGTGCGGTTGCTCACCGGATCGACTCGCCGCAAAGAGCGTGAAGAGATCAACCAGGCACTGCTCGACGGCTCTTGCGACATTCTGATCGGTACTCATGCCCTGATCGAAGATAACGTCCGCTTCCGCAATCTCGGGTTTGTGGTCATCGACGAACAGCACCGTTTCGGCGTCGAACAGCGGGCCAAACTCTGGCTCAAAAATGTCTCTCCACCCCACGTGCTGGTCATGACCGCAACGCCCATTCCCCGAACATTGGCCATGACCCTATACGGCGATCTGGATGTCTCCGTGATCGATGAGCTGCCCCCCGGACGCAAACCGATCCGGACCCTCCACTACCACGACTCGCATCGGCTCCGGGTCTTCGGCTTCATGCGCGAAGAGATCCGGAAAGGGCGTCAAGTCTATATTGTCTATCCGTTGATCAAAGAGTCGGAGAAGATGGACTACAAAGATCTCGAGGATGGCTACGCGGGGATTACGCAGGCTTTCCCTCCACCTGAATATGTTACGGTAGTGGTGCATGGCAAGATGAAGCCCGCCGACAAGGAGTATGGGATGAACCTTTTTAAGCAGGGCGTGGCTCAAATTATGGTGGCCACCTCGGTGATCGAGGTTGGTGTGGACGTTCCCAACGCCTCGATCATGGTGATCGAGAGTGCCGAACGGTTCGGGCTCTCTCAACTTCACCAGTTGCGGGGACGTGTAGGACGCGGGGCGGAACAGTCTTATTGTATTTTGATGAGTGGAGATAAACTCTCGGCCGAATCCCGCAAACGTCTGGGGGCAATGGTCGCCACCAACGACGGATTCGAGCTGGCTGAACTCGATCTGCAATTGCGCGGCCCCGGCGATATGAACGGTACCCAACAGAGCGGTTTGGCCTTCGACCTGAAGATTGCCAGCCTCGGCAAAGATGGGCAGATCCTGACTCTGGCCCGCGAAGCTGCCGAGCAGATCCTCAACGATGATCCGACACTCTCCAAACCCGAAAATCGACTGCTGCACGAACTGGCAGAACGTTATCGCCCCGAAAAAAAGTTGGATTTCAGTATGATTTCATAACTTTGGGACATATTTTGCGTTATACATATAACCAGACTTCATAACCACGACCCAACCGGCAATCGGGATAATCCTTTTGGGGTTCTATTCCAATCCTCGGTTCCGCCTCCAAAACGCAAACCATGACAAGAAAAACCATCATATTCTCTCTGTTGAGCAGCAGTTTCGCACTGCTGGCCGGAGTGGGTCTGGCCCGAGAACACTATATCGTAACAGACTCAACTGTTGGAAAAGATGTTATCACAGAGAATAGCATCTCCGAAAGTGATCTTCCTGCACAATCCACCCCATCAAAGAGTCCAAAAGCAAAAACAGCAGTCTTTGCCCACGGTGAGAAGTTGACCTACGTGGTCAGCTACAAGGCCGGTATCAATACCGATGTGGCTGAAGTGAATTTCATCACGCGCGAAACAACATTCAATGGCGTGAAAGCCTTCCAAATTGATGCTAACGGCCGCGTGTACCCCTTCTTCCGCTGGTTCTTCGACCTGAACGACTCCTACTACTGCACGCTCGACCAAGCGACCCTCCGTCCGCTGGAACTTCGCTCCGAAATCAGTGAAGGGAAATACCGTACCTCCAGTAAATTTACCTACAACTGGAAAACCAAACAGGTCCACACCTGGTTCCGAAACCACAAACGAGAGACAGCAACCGTCAAAACCATGCCTCTCAGCAATGTAAGCTATGACGCTGTTGCACTCTTCTTCAATCTGCGCTGCGAAGATGCCAACGCCTTCAAAATCGGAGAGGTTCATACGCTCGAAATGGTGCTTTCGGACACCATCCGCAAAATCAACTTCCACTTGGCTGCCCGCGAAATCCGAAATATCAAAGGGCTCGGAAAATTCCGCACCCTCAAATTCGTATGCGAACTGGCCACCTCCTCGGGCGAATCATTCAAAGATGGATCGGAATTTACCATCTGGATCTCCGACGACCGAAACAAAATTCCCCTCTACCTCGAATCCCCGATTCGGGTCGGCTCGGTCCGGGTACGCCTGCTGAACACCAGCAACCTCAAATACCCATTTTCAAGCAAAATCAAATAACGGACTGCAAGTTAACGACAAACATACCGTCGCTGTCTTCGCATCCCAACAAACGCCACCATACAAACATCATCTCGATTCACTCAAAAATTTACTCCACCACCAAACACCACACAACCATTTTGCAATACTTTGCAGTGATCAAAAAACCGCTATAAGCCCACAGAGCCACCCCAAAACATACCTGAATACAACTTTTACATACATTCACCCCAACTCTGAGGCAAAATTCTGTGTAAGAACACACATTTTATTCACATTCTGTTATCTTTGTACCATGGATTTCATGGTCGGAAAGTAACTCGACCGCTGAACTTACTGTGATGGACAATTACAACAACTACCAACAGGATTACAACCAGGGATACAACAACCAAGGATACGATCCCTATGGCGGTTATCCGCAGCAGCCCCAGCAAAAATCAATCAAGGGGCTCAAAATCATGATTATTATTCTGGCTGTCATTCTCGGCGCCCTCTCCGTACTCTACTTCACCCAAACCAAACAGATGAAGGCCGAATACGAAGAGGCTCGTGATACCCTGACAGCACGTCTGACCACCATGCTGGCCAATTACGATACCCTGCGTACCGAAAACGATACCCTCGCCCAGCATCTGACCGACGAACGTTTCAAAGCAGATTCCCTGCTCGAAACCTTGAAAAACGAACGGAATCTGACCCGACGCAAGATTAAAGACTACGAAAAACGACTCAGCTATATGCGAACCGTCATGGAGGGCTACATCCACCAGATCGACTCGCTCAACACCCTGAACCAAAAGCTGGTCAATGAAAATATCTCCTACCGCAAAGAGATCACCTCAGCCCGCCTGAGAGCCGATATGGCCGAAGAGAAGGCACAAGAGCTCTCTTCCAAAGTGCAAAAAGGTGCCGTCATCCGCGCCCGGAACATCGCACTGGTCGCCCTGAATCAAAGCGATAAGGTGGTGACCCGCGTGGCACGTGCCGCACGTCTCCGCGTCGATTTCGTCCTCGTCGGTAACGAGCTCTCTCAACCCGGCGAACGAAATGTCTATGCCCGTATCATTGGCCCGGACGGTTATGTGCTGGCCAACCGCAGTAACGCCACCTTCAACTTCGAAGGCGATATGATCACCTACTCGGCAACCCGTCAGGTCGATTACCAGAACGAAGACCTCAGCGTCAGCCTCTTCTATAACGATTCCGGAATTACTGCCGGTAAATATCAAGTGATGATCTATATCGACGGCCACATGATCGGGTCAACCGAGATCATCCTCCGTTAAATCGGTCAACATTACATATACTCGATATCCGAAGGCTCGTCACTGTGTGGCGGGCCTTTTATTTGGTTTTCTCCCTCAGTTCATCACAATGGGTGTACTTGGTCGATAGAACATTCTCCCACTACAAGCAAATCCAACCACCAGCAAACAAGAGATGCACGAGAGGAAAACGGACGCAGCACGAGTACCATAGAGGAGATCAGGTGGGAATCAGGCTGGGATATAGCGCAAGCAACGTGGGGAATGCGGGAGGAAGACGTGGAGGGGGTAGAGTGGACAAGGGACGAACAGAAGGCGGACAGGACAAGAAGCGGGGCGGACAAAGGGAGGAGCAGACAAAGAGCAGAGCGGGCAGGACTGGGGAGGGGAACGGACGACAAGACAAGGAACTGACAAGGGCAGAGAGGACCGAGGGACGGCAAGAGGCGGGCGCGAGGGACGAGCACGAAAAACGGATGCCAAGGCCTAGCGCACGCACGGGGCAGGTGCAAAAGGCAAGGAACGGACGCGAGGAACGGACAGGCAACCTCAGCGTTAAATAGCAGGTAGCGCGTAAACCGCGTAAACGTAGAGTGTACCTTGTACAACATGAAGCACCCAAGTACCAGGTGAAAGTAAAAAACTGTCGAGAGCATCAACAACGCTGAGTGGATCTGTCGCAATCCTGAAGCAGTCAGGCATAGTTAAGGGTAAACAACAGCTGGGATCAAGCAGGTAGATCCACCCACGCACAAAATCTCCAATCCCAATCCGTCTATTATCTGTGCGGTGAGACTTTTAAACATCGCATGCAACTGCTTCAAGCCCCCATTATGCCTCACAATCGTCCCATTAGCAGGCGCAACACCAAATGCAAACGTCTCTCTTCCCCACACACAATGTGGTGTCCAACAGCAGGCACTGCCTACCCCCCCCTTAACATCATGTAACAACTATACCGCACAATGCACAATAAAGTTACCGACTGTTCCCAAGGGGGCCATCACCATTCCATTCTTTCCCTCTTGGGACCAATAACCATCCTCACAAACAATCACATCTGCGAATACACCTACTATCAATAAAAAATCGGGGAGTCCCACAGGAACTCCCCGATTTACTCTTTAAGCCATCGCTAACAGCGTGTTCTAACGATACATGGTGCCTGCCTTCTGGTAGGTACGCATGTAGTTGATATTGCCGCTCTCACCCGTGTACACCTCCAAACGCATATCGGATTTCTCTCCCGAAAAGACCGAAGTGATGCTGGCAGTATGGTTCATAATCCCCTCACCAATACGGGTCATGTACTCACTGTCTCCGTCAGGATTAAACGCCTCTGCCGGCTGACCATCCGTCCACTGAACCGCCTCTACCGAAGGCTGAACACCCAGCAAACGAATAATCTGCGCACGGATGTACATATATTTGTTTACATAACCGGTTGCCGTTGTAGTGCTGTAAGTCTCATTCTCCGCAATCCGGGTCAACTTGTTCGACGTAAAGGTGTACAACGTCGAAATCAAAGGCGGATTGAGCTGATTCTGTGAGAATTGATCCGGGAACTGACCTACATAAATATCATCCGTGTATTTCGTCAGACTCGGACGATTGAGCAAAGTGGTCTCGAGATCATCATCCCAAAAAGAGGTCAACGCATCACACGCCTCAACCGTATAGTTCTTGGTGGCAGTGACCACTTTGCCGGCATTGCCATCCTGATCCGTATAGGTAAATACATACCGGGCCGTGAAAACTACCGTATAATCACCCGGAGTCTTGGGCGCCGTAAACGAAAAGGTGCTCTGACTGCCATCCTGCTGACCATCCATCGCCAACCCGTCCGACGTAGATTGCCACTGGTACTCCACCGAGGCAATATTCTCTCCACCGGTTGGCAGCGGACTGGTGGCTACTACCGGCTGCCCGGCACCAATCCGCGTACGATTCAACGTGATCGGCCCAATGTTCGCAGGAGCTTTGCCCTGCGGTGTATCCTCTTTTTCACATGCTGTCAACATCAGCAAAGCCGACGAAAGCAACAGCGCAAAACGCATAACCTGTTTCATCATCTTCATGACTTAGTAATACAACGTTAACAAAAATATTCTCTCTACTCAGACAAAATAAACTGATCAAAACCGGAAGCCGCTCCCCACTCGTAATGGGTCTTGTAATAGGCATTCAACGGTGCAAAATTCGATGCCCGCAACGGAACATAACAACTCAAGCCTCCATACTGCTCATGGGGCAATAGCTCCGGATCCTCGTCCCGAACCGCAGACCACTGCTGCACCACCGTCGCCTCCAAAGCCGCCTCAAACGCAGCATAATCTTGCTGAAACTCTACCGAATTGGTCACATACCCCAACTCCATAATCTGCTTTAAATCATACAGCGGCATATCCGAATCAACCAATTTGGCGTCAGCCGTCAATGCTGCAAAATAGGCCTCCGGACGTATCAACAACTTCGTCAACATCGTTCGTGTGCTGGAGGCCAAAGTCTCCAACTTGTCCGTCCGGATCACCGAAACATCGAAATTGTCAAAATCCTCTTCCGGCAAGGTATCGTACCACTCCGCACTCAAATAGGCCACATGATACAGATCAGCCTGCGGTTTGGCAAACAGATACTCCATAATCAAATCATAAGGGAAACCTACCCCCGGCAGCGGAGCCATGCATCCCACCAGATAAGAGCATTTGTTCCGCAGTGCATAAGCCGTCTCAACGTTCCCCATCATGCAGGCATGAAACATGATAAAATCATACTTGACCGGCAACAATTGGGCAAGAGCATCGATCTCAATGCAGTTATTATAGCGCTCACTACCCAACAGAGCTTTCGTCGAGACTCCCAACGGAAGCGACATCTCCGCTTGGTGATCCTCCTCGTCGTGTCCAACATTGGGATCGTTCACATAATTCTCCAGATCGCCCGGGAACCAGGCCGAACCGTGCGTCCCGATGATCAACCCGTGTGAGCGCGCCGGAAACAGCGTAACAGCATCCTCCAACACCCCGCGCATCACCTCGGGATCAGCCGGGTCCTGCTCCGGATAACTCTTGACCACCTCACTGCGTACCACATCGCTCTCGTCATGAACAATCCGCAACAAAACCGGCGAAGTGAACTGGGTCAAATGCGGCGAAGGATCCAAATAGACCAAAAAGGTCCCGTCAATATCATCGTTCCAACCCTTCTCAATCCTGTTCAACGAGGTGATCATCTCATCCCACAAATTGTGATCATCCATCATGTAAAACAGAACCGTACGATTCTTCTCCTCCGCAGCAGGCTGAGGCTCCGTAGAGGCATCATCATCCTTGTTGCATCCGGCCATAAAAACCGAAACAAATACTGCCAACAACAAAAATCGCATGCTGCGACAGGTACGAAACATAGCAAACGTAAACATCTTGTTCAATCCAATTAACTAACCTCAAACCTGAATACACCAGGTGTAATCAATATCGTTTTCTGCCCCCGACGGCATACGAAACAACCTTCGCAGAGATCACTTCGACCTACTCCTGTCGGGTGCGCTATTCGCGCTGCGAAATAACAAAAATCTGCCCAAAAGATCGAAAATCACTCTAACAAAACGTGTGTCACCAAAAGAAAAACATGTGTCATGGCGGCAAACTAAACGTCACCATACTTCACCCTATACGCTTTTCTCAATACAAATCATTATCTTTATTGCCCAAAGCGTATGCGACACATGTCATCTATCGTACAAATAGGCGGAGTGGTCATCTGTTGGCTCTGTCTTCTTGCGTGTACCTCCTTCCACACTGATTCTCACCCTCAGTCAAGCACAGGAGCCGCCGTACAAACCTCCTCCGGCGACCGTCCTTCCGATTCCCTCCCCCAAGACACGATCTACACCCTCGAGCGGGTTTATGCGCTGGCCGGGAAAAACAACCCGATGGTCCACACCATTCTCGACTCGATCGACCGTCGCGAAAAAAAAGCTCACTACGCCAACGGCATCCCCGCCTATAAAATCCAGATCGCCCGTGCTTTCGTAGCCTCGCGAGACCTGAATCCCGGACTCGCAATCCGATACCTGAGGCCCTTGCTCTCCTCCGAAGAGCTGACCGAAAACCCCGAATCACACCTGTTCGCCCTGGCACTTCTCTGCAACGAATGCAACGTCCTGCACCTGGCCGATCAAAGTCTGAGCTATGCCCTGCAATATCTCGAACTGACCCACCAATACGGAGATTCAGTCCGCTATGCCGCTGCCCATCTGTATCTGGCGGAACTCTATCGCCAACAAGGCAACACCGACAAAGGTTACGACCACCTACGCAAAGGACAACAGATACTCAAACAGACCCAAGATCCCAGAACACTTGGTTACCTGCTTTGGAGCCGAGAACTCGAAATCAACTACTTCGCAGATCAAAAACAGTACGATCAAGCCATTACACTCGTCCAAAAGTTGATCGTCCGCTACCGTGCGCTCTCCCCAAAACAACGTCACCAACTGCAACTCGACAACGATTCTGTGCTTAACTTCCGGCAAGCTCAAAACTTAGTCACGCTGGCTGGACTCTATGCCCATGACGGTCAAATGAATCTTGCCCGCAAAACCTACCAAGAGGCCCAACAATATGCCGCCAAAGCACCGGATATCCTGAGTCCCGAATTTGCCGGATTAACATTCGACTACCTGAAAACCGCCGGCAGATACAACGAAGCTCTCGCCTGCGCTATCCGCTACGTCAATCAAACCCGAACCGGCGACACACTGAATCTTTTTCACCTGGAGGCCAAACGCTTCTTAGCCGAAGCCTACCGGCTAACAGGGGACTACTCCAAAGCCTGGTTCTACGAACATCAAGTCGGAATATTGGCCGATTCGCTCAACGAACGTGCCAACCAACAAGCCGCGCTCGAACTGCAAACCGCCTACGAAACCGCTCAGCAACAACAGCAAATTCAACAACAACACTTAACCATCACCCGGAATCGGCAGATCATCACCACCCTGTTGATCACCTTAGTGGCACTGCTCCTAATTCTAGGACAGATCATCCTCAGCCGCCACCGAATCTCCCGTAAAAACCGTAAACTGTTCGAACAGATCGAACGTCTGAGTCAAGCCCAAAAGGAGTTGGACAGAATTCGACAACTGATGGAGCGAGAAACAACCGACACCGTAAACTCAACCGAAAAAAATAACCTGTTTGATCGATTAGAGACATTGATGCGCGAACGGCAACTCTTTTTACAACCGGATCTCACCCGTGAACAGGTCGCTGCAGAGCTGGGTACCAATAAACTCTACTTGGCAAACGCCATCTCCCAACAGGTAAATCTGACATTTACCGAATATATCAACCGTTGGCGTCTCCAACAAGCCCAAGAGCTTCTCCTAAAAGATCATACCACCAAAATCGAAGCGATCGCCCACATGTGTGGCTTCAATTCAGTGCGTACCTTTTATCGGCTCTTTCAACAGACCTACCAGCTCACCCCTACCGAATTCCGGCGTCTCTCCAAAATCGGAGAAACCCCCTCCTTGCACTAACCAAGCGCTGTTACGCTCCAACTTCTTCCTCAAGATCGGCACATGCAACCAAACAGCCAACAGCACTGCACCTTACCCACAAACTGTTGCTTGCGGGTCACTGTCCACAACAGGAGTTCGCATAGCATAACATTTCCACACGAGATCGAGCCACCCGAACAAAGAACAGGCGCTGCCACATTCATGTGACAGCGCCATTTTTTAGTTCTACAAACAATACTCCGTTCAACCCTTTTGCCTGAATATCCGCGTCCATTTAGGATATCTTGGTAGAGAGTCCAATTTACCAAACAATGGGCGTCAGCCCATGCGCCTCCAAATAGGCATTCGCCTGAGAAAAATGGTGACACCCGAAAAATCCACGATAAGCCGATAACGGAGAGGGGTGGACACTCTTTAAAATGCAGTTCCGTGTCGGATCCACAATCGCCCCTTTGCGTTGCGCATAAGAGCCCCATAACATATACACCACATGCTCACGATGCGTCGAGATGGCCCGTACCACCGCATCCGTAAACTGCTCCCAACCCTTACCGGCATGCGAGGTCGGCTCATGCGCCCGAACCGTCAAGACCGCATTCAACATCAACACCCCCTGCGAAGCCCAACGATCCAAATTACCACTCGTCGGAATCGGTGCCCCAACATCATCATGAACCTCCTGGAAAATATTGACCAACGAGGGCGGAAATGGGACTCCCTCATTCACCGAAAAACAGAGCCCATGAGCCTGTCCTACCCCATGATAAGGATCCTGACCGATAATCACCACCTTGATCTGGTCCGGCTCACACATGTCAAAGGCATGAAAAATATTGCGCCCCGCCGGAAACACCTGATGCGTCGCATACTCCTGTTTGACAAATTGAACCAACTCCGCAAAATAGGGCTTCTCAAACTCCTCTCCAATCCACTCCTTCCACTGAGGAGAAATTTTTACATCCATATAATTTTGACTTTTTATCGTGTACTTCAATGCTGGCCGGTCCAATCTCAATTTCCACCCAACCCACCGCACAGCAAGGTTACTCTTCAGTAAAAGCCTCAAGACTCAGACAAGCTACTCCTCAAAGTGAATATCCGTCCACCCTCCTATCACCCCCTCGTTGCCAACCTTCCAACTTGACCATCTCCAACAACGCTGACAACAAACTTTTAGACTCAATCTCTAAACGGCTCTATGGAACGTCATCATGGTTATCGGATCGAGTTCATCCGAATGCTCGCCTTCACAAAGGCCAACGCACGGATCTTCTCAATCGGCACATCCTTGTCCGCATGGTGCGGATTCTGACTGACCAACTTCACACACCCCTCGCGCTCAGACTTCTGAATATATTTTACCGTCACATACTCCTCACCATCGATATCTATCGACAACAAATACATGTCCCCCCAAAAAATATTCTCAATGCCACTCACCTGCTTGTACAACACAATATCTCCACTCTTCAACAACGGATACATGCTGTCCCCGACCACATAAATCGCCCCGTCACAACGCGGCAAATTCGGAATGTGAATATAATCGATCGGCGTCTGCGCGTCCCGATCCAAAAACAACGGCACCAAACCCGCTGTCCCCTCTATATTATATAAGGGAACACTCTGCGTCGGGACCCTCCGATCCGAACGATTCATAAATACCGACTCAGGCCGCTGCTCAAAAAACATCGGACCCTTGCCCGTCTCCAACCACTCCGGATTAACGTTCAATTCTTGAATTATAATATTCTTGTTCCGCTCCGAAAGAGCCGCCCGACCCGTCTCGATCATCGACAAAGCACTCTTCCCGATCCCAAGCTTCTGAGCCAACATCTCCTGCGTCATCCCCAACTCCTTACGAATCAATTTCAACCGCTCTCTCATCATACCACAATTCAAATTTTCACTAAAAAATTTCGCTCGAAGTGAACAAAATTCAAATATTGAACTTATATTTGTACAACAAAGTTAAGAAATTTTATTTTTACCGCAAAATCATGTGGCTTTCAATTTTTTAATAAGTTATTAACAAATTCAGAAATTGTATAAAAAACTAAAAAACAAGCCCAGCTACTTTTGCACTAAACCTCAAAACTATAAAAACCATGATCGCTATCAACCCGCAAACCTATCAAACATTAGCCACCCTATTGCTTGAAACCGTAGCCGATAAAGAGTTCTTCAACGGAAGCATCGACCTCGATACCGAAGAGTTCTACTCAACCCTGACCTGCACCCTGCTCATCTACCCACACCCAGAACCAGGCCTCCAAGACCAAATCGTCCCCGTCTGGTGGGAATTCCACCTCTGGCAACCCGAAGGAGAGGTGCTCACCGATTTCTCATGGAACGAACTGGCAAAATACCTGAACTAAAACGCCCCACCCCCGCACCCTTTCATCCATCATAATGTACAGCGGAGCGTGTGCGCCAGGAGACGCAGCAGAGAACACAACAGCTCATCCGGGAGGACGCTCCCGTTCTCTGAACCCAAACCCACCTCATACAGGGACGCCCGTAGGGCCCAAGTCACAGACCATCCGTGTCCGGCAGGTTCGACTCCTGCCGCTCCGCCAACCTTTTTTCACAACGAGGCATATCTCCTCGTCCAATTGCGACTGTGTCGTGAAACAGTACTTGAAAAGCAATCAATAAAACCCTGCTCGTTGCAACCATAACAATCCATCCTGAGGATACACCCGCACTCTCGCAAGAACAGCAATCCTTTTCCTAAATGCGGCATGAAGCACCTCCCATCTTTCAACAACAGACCTCAGACAAACATCATGACCATACCAAACCATACATCAGAATCTCCTAATGCGCCGGATCGGGTAATCAACCTCTCTCCGCAAAGTGAGTCCACAAGCCATTCCACGTTTGATTCTTTCAACTCGACAGGTGTGCGGTCGGACACCATTGACCAAATACCGCAACAGGATCTGTTCTCCAGCGACAAGCCAGGTCCATATTCACCCGACGACAGGAGTCAATCCCTCGAAAAAACTGCAGAATCAATAATTAGACCTGCAATAACGGTGGATCAAGAAGAGGCCACGATAACCAACAAACTTCTCGAGCAGCAATTGCTGCTCGAGAAAAAAGCATTGCAAGGGTTGGCACGCTGCGTCAAAGGATTTACCATGCAAGAGGTCAAACGCACCTACGAACCCGGTCCAGACAACGAACCGCACCTCAAATCAGAGGTTATCACCCGAAAAACCATTGCCCCGAATCTGGATGCCATACTCTTCACCTTAGCCAATCTGGCCCCCGAACGTTGGCAGATCAAACCCTCTAGTAATAGTTCCAGAAGCCTCAATACATCCCCATCCAAAAACAATTTCACAGAGCCCCGTCTTACCGGCAACAACTCCGCCAACAACAATAACTCGAATCTTTCGGGCAACAATAATAACGACTCGGCTGAACGCCCACTCGACCTTTCCTCCCTCTCCGACGCAGCCCTGGAGGAGCTGTCACATCTTCCGGAATGGCCAGCCGCGGACCCTTCTGAGCAATCGGCCGATTATCCTTCAACTACTCAAGTTCCATCCCTCGACAACAATTCCAAATCCTGTACTTTGGTCGAAAGCCTCACGACAAACGCTTCCTCAATGCGGTTTGAAACATCAATCACTGCCAAGCAATATCAGCGTCCAACAATAGATCAGGCAACCCAACAATACCACACAACAAACCCTACTCACCCTGAGGTCCACGCCAAAGCTACTATCGATCCAACCGAAACACAACCCAACAAAACCCAACGTAGCTTTACAAATTGCATGCTTCCTCGGCCTTCCAACTTCACGCTACAAAACAACGTGCAATTCATCCAATCATCAACGCCCTGCCCTGTTCCACGGAGTTACTCCAATGAGGCCACCGCATCAGCTCAACCACATTTTTGTTCTGAACAGTACTCATCCAGCAGATCCTTCACATCTTCACCCTCAAACCAACGCGTCCAACCACATTATCATGCAATCCCCAAAACCACCACACCATTCCGAAACCTCGTCCACACCACAAACACCTCAACCATCAACCAAGCCCGCACCTCAATCCAACCAAACGCCCCCTTCTGCTCAACCCCCACAGCCCCAACAAAAGAGTCTCAAACCAATCGTATCAATCACCCGAAACTCCATTCGGCGCGAACAAGCCCGTCGCAATCTGGCGTCATTCGCACAATATTGCATGCCCGAATTCTCTCCAACCCCCTTTCACCTCACCTACTATCGCGTATTGGAGGCCTTCGCAAAAGGTACTATCAAACGCTTGATCATCTCCGTACCGCCTCAACACGGCAAATCTCTCGGCTCATCTATTCTGTTACCCGCGTTTGTGCTGGGAATTCACCCAAATACCCACATCGCCATCGCATCGTACAGCTTTCGACTCGCAACCCGCTTTAACCGCCGAATCCAACAGCTCATCGATAGCGAACCCTACCGGACCCTCTTCCCCGGAACACAATTAAAAGCTCCTCGAGGAGGCCATACCAACTCCACACCCCTATCCAACAAAACCGGGAAAACCATCATCAACAACAATCCCGTCCGAACAGCCGAAGCCTTTGAATTGGCCTGCTCCTCAGGCAGCCTTTTAGCCGTCGGCCGAGAGGGATCCCTCACCGGAAACAGCGTCGACCTGCTCATCCTGGATGATCTCTTCAAAGATGCCTTGGAGGCAAACTCCCCCATTATCCGCGACAACACCTGGGAGTGGTACAACGCCGTCGCAAGAACCCGACTGCACAATCGCTCCCAAGAGCTGTTAGTCGGAACCCGCTGGCACGAAGAGGATCTGGTCGGACGACTCGCCGCCCACGAAAAGATCATCGAACTGGTCGACCCCTCGCAACTCACCGAATCCCCTTCAGACGGTTGGTTTCGACTCAACTTCGAAGCCATCAAAACCGGCCCCTCGACCCCGATCGATCCCCGCCCCAAAGGCACGGCCCTCTGGCCCGAACGCCAATCCCTCACCCTGCTCGAGACAAGACGTAAACTCGATCGCAACCTCTTCGAAGCGCTCTACCAGGGACATCCCGTCTCCAAAGCAGGACTCCTCTACGGCGACTCCTTCACCACATACGATGCTCTACCTGAGCGGATCATCAAACGGGGAAGCTACACCGATACCGCCGATATGGGGGACGACTACCTCTGCTCCCTATGCTACGCCGTAGATCCCGAAGGGCTCATCTACATACTCGACACGCTCTACACACAAGAGTCCATGGAGGTAACTGAGTCTTTGGTCGCCAACATGTTCAGGGATGCGGACATTCGCGAAGCAACCATCGAAAGCAACAGCGGCGGGCGCGGATTTGCCCGTGCCGTCAATCGACTGGTTCCCGAAATCAAGATCAACTGGATTCACCAATCCCGAAACAAAGAGGCTCGCATCCTCTCCAACTCCGCCACCGTACTCCGTCTCGTCCGGTGGCCCCGGGGATGGGAAGAGCGCTGGCCTGAACTGGCTCACGACCTGCTCAACTACCAACGACTCTATCGAGCAAACCGCCATCACGATGCTCCCGACGCCCTCACCGGTGTGATCGAAACCGTATTCGAACGATCCAAACGGACCATCCGAGCTGTCAGCTTCCGCTCCGGCAAATAACCTTCACTGTTTTAGAGTCAAGGCCTTCACAACGGCGGGCCCCCTTTTTTCCTCTCAGTAACCTATCTCATGCACAATCGGGCACAAAAAACGGGGAGGAATTCGCAATCGAATTCCTCCCCGAAATGTTTTATTATACCTTATAGTCAATCTTCCACTCGCAACTTTTCACAAAAGCCTTACGAACAGAAGATCGGCTGTATGTGCAGTAAAGGCTACTTCTTCAAAGCGGCGATCCGCTCCCGAAGCGCTGCAATCTTCGCCTCTGCATCCGTCTGTTTGGCCCGTTCGTTCGCCACTACCTTCTCCGGCGCATTCTGAACGAAACGTTCATTCGACAACTTCTTCATCACCGAAGCCAAGAACCCTTCCAAATAGTTCAGATCTGCCTCCAGCTTCGGCAACTCCTCTGCCGCATTGATCTTGTTTGCCAATGGCACAAAATATTGCGTCGTCTTAACCAAGAAGGCCGCCGCATCAGAGAGCTTCTCTGTTACCGTCTTGACCTCCGATAGGTTCGCCATCTTCATCAACAACGGTGCAAAACGTGACGGATAGTTCTCATCCGCAATAACACACAACTCCAAAGCCTCTTTGTTCGGAATCGAATGCGCCTTCCGTACGTTACGAACTCCCGAAATTGCCTCCTTCAACAGCTCTACCTCGGCCAGCGTCTTTTCGTCATAGGTCTTGATCTCCGATAGATGACTCATCATCAGACTCTCCCCGTCCTGGCGAGGCGCAATGTTCTGCCACAACTCCTCAGTCAAGAATGGCATGAATGGGTGCAAAATCCGCAACAACCGATCGAAAAAGTCGAGCGTTGCATCCATCGTCTTGCGATCAATCGGTTGACCATAAGCCGGTTTAACCATCTCCAGATACCACCCTGAGAACTCATCCCAGAACAGTTTATAGATCTGCATCAACGCCTCCGAAATACGATAAGCCTCAAAATCGGCCTCAATGGCAGTCAGCGTACGGTTCAACATCGCTTCGAACCACTCAACGGCCAACTGATTGCCTTCGCTCTGTGCCAGTTGATCGTCAACTTGCCAGCCCTGCACCAAACGATAAGCGTTCCAGATCTTATTGCCGAAATTACGTCCCTGTTCGCACAGCGACTCATCAAACAGCAGGTCATTACCGGCAGCCGAGCAGAGCAACATCGCCACACGTACACCATCCGCCCCGAACTTATCGATCAACATGATCGGATCGGGCGAGTTACCCAGCGACTTACTCATCTTCCGACGCAACTTGTCACGAACAATACCGGTCAGATAGACATTGCGGAATGGCTTTTCGCCGCGATATTCATAACCGGCAATGATCATACGGGCTACCCAGAAGAAGAGAATATCCGGACCCGTCACCAAATCATTGGTTGGATAGTAGTAGTTGATCTCCTTATTGTCGGGATGGTTGATGCCGTCGAAAACCGAAATCGGCCACAGCCACGACGAGAACCAGGTATCCAACACATCCGGATCCTGACGCAGATCCGACATCTGCAACGAAGCATCACCCGTCTTCTTGCGGGCCAACTCCAAAGCCTCTTCAGCCGTCTCGGCAACCACATAGCCGCCCTTCGGCAGATAGTAGGCCGGAATCTGCTGACCCCACCACAACTGACGTGAGATACACCAATCCTTGACATTCTCCATCCAGTATCGGTAGGTATTCTTAAACTTTGCCGGAACCAGACGAATCGCATCCTCCATCACCGCCTTCAGAGCTGGCTGAGCCAACTCCTCCATCTTGAGGAACCACTGCATCGACAGCTTCGGCTCGATCGGCACATTGGTACGTTCCGAATAGCCCACCTGGTTGGTGTAGGGCTCCACCTTCTCGAGCAGACCCGCCGCATCCAAATCCAATTCAATCTGCTTGCGCACATCGAAACGATCCATACCGGCATACTGTCCTCCATGTTCGTTGAGCGTACCGTTGTCATTGAAAATATCAATGGTCTCGAGGTGGTACTTCTCACCAAGCATATAGTCGTTTACATCGTGTGCCGGAGTCACCTTCAAGGCACCGGTACCGAACTCGATATCGACATATTCATCCCGAATCACCGGAATCGAACGTCCTACCAACGGCACAATCACCCGTGCATCTTTGGCAAGATGTTGATAACGGGGATCGTTCGGGTTGACACACAACGCCGTATCCCCCAAAATGGTCTCCGGACGGGTCGTCGCTACAACCACATACTCGTCAGTACCCTCGACACGATAACGCAGATAATAAAGTTTACCCTGCGATTCGCGGTGGATCACCTCTTCGTCCGACAGAGCCGTCAGCGCCGCAGGGTCCCAATTGACCATACGCACCCCGCGATAGATCTTGCCTTTATTATACAGATCGACAAATACCTTGATGACGCTGCGGGTCATCTCGGGATCCATCGTAAATTTCGTCCGATCCCAATCACACGAAGCTCCCAAACGACGCAACTGACTGAGAATAATGCCACCATGTTTCTCTTTCCACTCCCAGGCGTGTTTGAGGAACTCTTCACGGGTCAACGAGTTTTTGTCAATTCCCTCCGATTTCAACTTCTCGACCACTTTGGCCTCAGTCGCAATCGACGCATGGTCCGTACCCGGCACCCAGCAGGCGTTCTTTCCCTGCATCCGCGCACGACGCACCAAAACATCCTGAATCGTTTCGTTCAGCATATGCCCCATGTGCAATACGCCCGTCACATTGGGGGGCGGAATAACAACGGTATAGGGCTCCCGATCGTCAGGAACCGAATGGAAAAATCCATGCTCCACCCAGTAATCGTACCACTTCTTCTCGATCTGCTGCGGAGCATATTTGGCCGCAATTTCCATAATATTTGCTATTTACAAGTTATTTTATTGTTTCTCGTCAAAGCTTCTGTCCGCAAAACTCCTCAACATCAATCCTCCAAATCCCGGAATCGCAAAATCCCAATTTACAGACCGGCCTCGTTCAGTCCTCCGATCTGCCAAATCTGACCGACACAAAGTTTTGCATCCAATTTGCAAAGATAGTGTTTTACAATAATAAAACGCCCTGCACGTTTATTTTTTAGACGAAACAATCCGAACAGAGAAAGGAGCCAACGTCAAACCACAAACACTTAACAAACAAACATTTGCCCGCAAAGACAAAACGTATATTCAATTCGTAGGGATCAGCTTCCCGGTAATCTAGACTTCGAGAAGAGCCCCAAAATAATCTGCAAACTATCTGAAGAGTCGTCTCTTAGTCTGACACCATCTGCCAGAATGTCAGTATGTCAGATCCCCAAGAGGTCACCTCACAGGACAAGCCTCAACGGCCAATCGCTATTTGGGTCCGCCCGACTAAAAGTCACAACCGGTCACCAGCACCCTACCCGGTATAATCGCCATAAAAACGGCGTTTTACGCAAAAAAACACTACATTTGTAAGATCTATCAAGGAGAAAACAACAATGAGCAACGATAAAAAACAGTTCAAGGAGGAGGATCTCTCCGGTATCTCGGACATGCTCGAAGGTAAACACCACGTCATTCCCATCGTCGCAAACGAAGATGACGAAGCCGGTGAAAATGCCGACGTACCCGAAACCCTGCCGATCCTGACCCTGCGCAGTTCGGTACTCTTCCCCGGTTCGATCACCCCGATCACCGTGGGCAGACAACGTTCGATGCGTCTGGTTCGTGATGTCGAAGCTTCGGGCGGCATGATGGGTGCCGTCTTGCAAAAAGACCCCGAAGTGGAGCAACCGGGTCCCGATGACCTGTATCGGGTCGGTACCGCTGCCCGTATCCTGAAAATTCTGGAGATGCCCAACGGCAACCTGACGGTCATTCTGCATGGCCTCGAAAAGATCGAGATCAAAGAGTACCTCTCTGCCGAGCCCTATTTCAAAGCCAACATTACGACGTTGAAAGATAGTGTCCCGGAACGCAACAACATCGAGTTCGAAGCGCTTGTCGATTCAATCAAAGATGTGGCTCTGGGGATTATCAACAGCTCGCCCAATATGCCCAAAGAGGCCGCCTTTGCCATCAAAAACATCGATAGCAAACGTGGCATCATCAACTTCATCTGCTCGAACATCGACCTGCCCGACTCGGATCGGCAGCGTCTGCTCGAAGCTCCGGGGCTGTTGGCCCGTTCGCGTCGTCTGCTGGAGATTCTGATTCGCGAACAGCAGCTCGTCGAACTCAAGAACGAGATTCAGGCCAAAGTAAAACAGGAGATCGATCAGCAGCAGCGGGACTACTTCCTGCAGCAGCAGATGCGCACCATTCAGGACGAATTGGGTGGCGATCCAGTGGACAAGGATATCGACGAACTGCGCGCCAAAGCGGCAAAAAAACAGTGGAAAGCCGAAACCAAAGAGTTGTTCGAAAAGGAGTTGAGCAAACTCGAACGGATGAACCCGGCCGTTGCCGAATACTCCGTACAGCTCAACTATCTGCAGCTGATGGTTGAGTTACCGTGGGAGCACTGCACCGTCGACAATCTCGATCTGAATCGTGCCAAGAAAAAACTGGACAACGACCACTTCGGACTGGAGGAGGTGAAAGACCGTATTCTCGAACACCTGGCCGTCATTAAGTTGAAAGGGGACCTCAAATCCCCGATCCTCTGCCTCTACGGTCCTCCGGGAGTCGGTAAGACCTCATTGGGTAAATCGGTAGCAGCAGCGCTGAAACGTAAATTCGGACGAATCGCGTTGGGTGGTCTGCACGATGAGGCTGAAATCCGCGGACACCGCCGTACCTACATCGGAGCAATGCCGGGACGAATCATCCAGACCATCAAACGGGCCGGATCATCCAACCCGGTCATCATTCTCGATGAGATCGACAAGGTGACGGTTTCGAACCATGGCGACCCGTCGTCTGCGCTGCTCGAGGTGCTTGACCCGGAACAGAATGCCACCTTCCACGACAACTACCTCGATACGGAGTACGACCTCTCGAAGGTGCTGTTCATCGCTACGGCCAACAACATTGCCAACATCAATCCGGCTTTGCGTGACCGTATGGAGATGATCAACATCCCGGGATACATTCTGGAAGACAAGATTCAGATTGCCCGCAAATATCTTCTGCCCAAACAGCTCAAGGCTCACGGTGTTCCGGCCAAGGATCTGAAACTCTCGGCCAAGGTGGTCGAAAAGATCATTGCCGACTACACCCGCGAGTCAGGGGTTCGTTCACTGGACAAACAGATTGCCAAGATCGTCCGCACGCGTGCCAAGAATATCGGATTCGGCGAAGAGTTCAAACCCGAAATCTCGGCAGCCGATGTCGAAAAGATTCTCGGCATTCCCCGCTTCATCAACGACAAATACGACATTCAGGGCATGATCGGTATTGTGACCGGACTGGCCTGGACCGAGGTGGGTGGCGACATCCTCTACATCGAGTCGATCCTCACCCCTGGCAAAGGCAACCTCACGATGACCGGTAATCTGGGTGATGTAATGAAGGAATCGGCAACCATTGCTCTCCAGTGGGTCAAAGCACACGCTGCAGAGCTGGGCATCGACATCGAAAAGTTTGAAAAGAACGACATCCACATCCATGTGCCGGAAGGGGCTATTCCCAAAGATGGTCCGAGTGCCGGTATCACGATGATGACGTCGTTGGTTTCAACGCTTTCGGGACGCAAAGTGAAGGATAACATCGCCATGACCGGTGAGACCACCTTACGTGGCCGTGTCCTTCCGGTAGGCGGTATCAAGGAGAAGATTCTCGCCGCCAAACGGGCCGGAATTCGCGAGATTATCCTCTCGGAAGAGAACCGCAAGGACATCTCAGAGATCAAACCCGAATATGTCGAAGGGCTTACGTTCCACTACGTCCGCACCAACAGCGACGTATTGAAACTGGCTATGGCAGACTGATTGCTGGTGTAACCGGTGCGTTGATAATTTGTTACCAAGAGGAAGAGAGCGTAACGAAATCAAATCAGCCGTATAGGCTCTCTGTTCGATACGCTGCGACATTTCTGTTCTCTTAACCTCACCGCATAAAAGGTCCCCGCACAACAAATTGTGCGGGGACCTTTTTTTATTGGTTTACGAGAAATTCCGTCGGCATACAACAATATACAACAGCATTCCACAGCATACCACACAGTCCTGACACGGATCGCACTCCTGAGCCCACAGCGAGTCCCTAAGACATACCTCACTTCAAACTCGCCTGCAACATCCGTTCACAGCACTCCACAGTCGGTGTATCGGCATCTTCCGGTTCCATTTCCATAACTTTTCGTATCTTTGGAAGCAGATTGGAGCGGCGGAACCTGTCAATATGATTTTACCGACACCCTTCCCAATCTGTTTGACACCAAAACGACTATAACACAACCACTATGAACGAAAAATATGCCATCGGCGTCGATGTAGGCGGATCGCACATTGCCTGCCAGGTCATGGAGCTCAACAGCTGCAGCCCCGTTGCAGAGACCTACACCGAAGTGAAGATCGCCGAAAGTGAATCGGCCCAAAAGATCCTCTCCGCTTGGGACAATGCACTGAGTGAATGTATGCAGAAAGCCGGAGCACGGGCCATCACCGGCATGGGCGTAGCTATCCCCTCACCCTTCGATTTTATTCGCGGCATTGCTCAGGCTGAACACAAATTCGCATCGATCAAAGGAATCAATGTCCGTTCCGAATTGCATCGCATCACCGGCATCGAACCCAGCAACATCCGTTTTACCAATGATGCGGCTGGCTTCGGCATGGGAGCCTGGAGCCTTGGCGGTGGCAAGGCACGTCACCTGATCGGCGTAACGCTCGGCACCGGTTTCGGCGCCTGCTTTATTGTCGATGGCTGCTATGCAACGTACGGTCCTGGGGTACCTATCGGCGGAGAGCTGTGGGACTACCCCTTCCGCGGACGTATCGCCGAAGATTTCGTCTCGACCCGTTGGTTCGAAGAGGAGTTCCACCAGATCACCGGCGTGCCCATTACCGGCGTAAAACCGATGATCGACTTTTACCATGCCGACAAATACACCACAGAGGTGCGGGCCATTTTCGATCAATTCGCCAACACCTTTGCAGAGATCATGCTCCCCTTCGTGCAGCACTTCAAAGCCGATACGCTGGTCATCGGTGGCGGCATGGTACGGGCCGAAGAGTTCTTCTTCCCGCAGATCCGCAACTACTTCAGCGAGCGTAACGTGCAGATTCCGATCGTGGCCATGGCCGACACCACCAGTGCCATCATCGCAGGAGCTGCCGCTCTCTGCCAATAACCAGCGGCAGGTTGGCCGATAGTCCGCCCCCACCACCAAGAGAGACGGCATGGTCTGAGCAGCACTGCAAAGATAGATGACCTCAGCGCCATTTTACGAGCCAGCTGATCGAGGGTTGTTGTGGGTAGTCTATTCACAAACAACCTTAGCGGGGGAGTACCATCCCAAAGCAACCGGCAAGAAACACCGGCAAAAAAGGGTGCGCAACATAAAAAATTCAGTTACAAACAGAGATAATACAGAAACTGGGCTATGAAACGAGTCGTAGTAGGTCTTTCAGGGGGTGTGGATTCGAGCGTGGCAGCCTATCTGCTCAAAGAGCAGGGTTACGACGTGGTAGGACTCTTCATGCGCAACTGGCACGACACCACCGGCACCCTCGAAGGGGATTGCCCCTGGTACGACGACCACATGTTCGCCGAACTGACCGCCAAACGGCTCGACATCCCTTTCCATTTTATCGACCTGAGCAAAGAGTATCGGCGGCGGGTTGTTGATTACATGTTTGCTGAATATGGTCGCGGACGCACCCCAAACCCCGACGTACTCTGCAACCGGGAGATTAAATTCGATGCTTTTCTTAAGGCGGCACTCGACCTGGGCGCCGACTATGTCGCTACGGGACACTACTGCCGCAAAGAGATTATCGAGACGCCGGAGGGTCCCATCTATCGGCTGCTGGCCGGCAGTGACCCCAACAAGGACCAAAGCTACTTTCTTTGTCAGTTGACTCAGGAGCAGCTTTCGCGTGCACTCTTCCCGATCGGGCATCTGCTGAAACCCGAAGTGCGCCGCATTGCCGCCGAGCAACATTTGGCCACAGCTCAACGCAAAGATTCACAAGGAATATGCTTTGTCGGTAAAGTCGATCTGCCTGTTTTCCTGCAACAGCAACTCAAGGCTCGTGACGGTCAAATCATCGAAATTCCCGACAACTGGCCGGGGTTCAACGCCTCGCACGAGATCGCTCCCGAGAAAGAAAATTTTGCCGACAGCCCCTTCACGCAACAACAGTTGGATGCACTGGCCGAACCCTACCACTATACACCGGAAGCGGGACGATTCGTTGGGACCCACCACGGGGCCCACTTCTTCACAATCGGGCAACGCAAAGGACTCGGTGTGGGCGGCTACGCCGAACCACTCTTTGTGATTGCCAGTGACGTCCAGAACAACATTCTTTACGTCGGCATGGGACAACACCATCCGGGGCTCTATCGTCGGGGCCTGTACATCCTGCCCGAAGAGATGCATTGGATTCGCCCGGACCGTGCTTTAACACCCGGCGAACATGCCCGCTTCTCGATGCGGATCCGCTACCGCCAACCCTTGCAGGGAGGTGTATTGTACGTGACCGAACAGGGTGGGTACATTGTCTTCGACAAGCCGCAACGGGGCGTCACCGCCGGACAGTTTGCTGCCTGGTATGACGGAGACGAACTGATCGGATCCGGAGTGATTCACCGTTAAAATGCTCATTTGCAACGGACGGGGCTTGTCCTTCTTGGGTGCAGCTGCTCCCAGCTTACACTTGTGTAAGTGGTCAACACCCACACAGCTACTGTAAAACGCAACCTTTGTAAGTACGGAACGCAAACCCACCTGCAAGAAGAAAAACTGCTGTTACGACTTCGTTTTCCTGCAACCGAACTTACAAACATCAGGCTGCACGAACAGTCCATCAATGATTCGTTATTAGAATTTTACGAACAATACAGAAAAGGAGGGAGGAGACTAAGTTCTCCTCCCTCCTTTTTTTATTTTAGAGCCATCGCTCCCCTCTTTGCACAGACTCTTTTATTAAGACAAATCGAGTCGCAAGGTTCAGGTCCATATTCCACGATCAGCCCTATGGCTGCACCTCGGAGACCACTTTCAACAAGCCATGAGCCAGCCGTTCCAATTCGTTATCCTTAATAATATAGGGTGGCATCACATAAACCAACCGTCCGAACGGTCGTACCCAGATACCCTCCTCAACAAACCTCCGTTGCATGGCTGCCATATCGACCGGTTGGCGCATCTCGATCACGCCGATCGTACCCAATACCCGCACATCTGCCACCTGAGGCCACTGACGGGCCGGCTCCAAAAGACGTTTGAGGATCTGTTCGATCTCGGCAATACGTGACAGCGGCGAGTTCTCCTCCAACAACCGCAAGGAGGCCCCGGCAACCGCACAAGCCAAGGGATTCCCCATAAAGGTTGGCCCATGCATAAACTCCGATGGAGTGGCAGCAGAGATGGTATTGGCTACACGATCTGTCGCCAAAACAGCCGCAAAGGTCATATATCCTCCGGTCAAAGCCTTGCCAACACACATGATATCGGGGGTGATTCCAGCCCACTCGCAGGCAAACATCCGTCCGGTACGTCCAAAACCGGTCGCAATCTCGTCAGCAATCAACAAGATATCGTAACGGTCACACATTTCGCGCAGACGCTGCAAATAGCACGGATGGTAGAACCACATGCCTCCTGCTCCCTGAACAACCGGCTCCAAAATGACCGCTGCCAACTCATCGTGATGCTGTTCGATCAACTGAGCCATCGGCGCAAAATCACGTTCATCCCACTCTGCCCCGAAACGCACCTCGGGACGCGGAACAAAATGCTGAATCGGCAACCGTCCCGAAAAGAGCGAGTGCATCCCCGTTACCGGATCGCAAACCGACATCGCATGCCAGGTATCCCCGTGATAACCGCTGCGAATCGTCGCCAACGTATTCTTGTGCGGGGTTCCCTGCGCATACATGTATTGCATCGCCATCTTGATAGCCACCTCAACCGAAACCGACCCCGAATCACAATAAAAGATCTTGGTCAAACCCTCCGGGACCATCCGCAACAACCGGCGGCCGAGCTCTACGGCCGGACGATGCGTAAAGCCTCCGAACATCACATGTGCCATCTCGTGCAACTGCGCCTCGGCCGCCGCATTGAGCACCGGATGGTTGTACCCGTGTACCGCACACCACCACGAAGACATGCCATCAATCAAACGACGCCCGTCCGCCAACTCGATAAATACGCCCTCGGCCCGTGCAACCGGATAGACCGGTAACGGATTGTGCATCGAGGTATATGGATGCCACAAATGTTCGCGATCAAACGCCAACATCTCAGAAACCGATTCACTATACATAACTGCCAATATCTAAGAAAACATTGTAATCAACTGCTTCGTTTGAGTTCTCATCGCTGCCTCCTACACTTTGAATTCGTGCAAAACAGCCCGAGACTCACCGTTCGAATCTGATCTGTTGGAGGTCATCGGTTCTCTATACCCGAAATCTACTATCGCCACAAAACAGATCAAACAAAAATAACGATTTCGGCTCCACCACCCAAAAACCAGAACCCAATTTCACACCCCCAGCTCCACAAAATTCAATTTCAGCGCCCTCTGCCATCGAAACCAAATAGCATATTTATTCAACTCATATCAATATCAATATGTCTTTTCAGAATAGAATTAGATATAAATATATTATTGTAATATAAAATTATAAATTGTATATTTGTTTTAGCTACAAAGCGCTCCTTAGACTTCGGTCCGGTGATCGCATACTGGCCACCACACCCCCTAAAACGACCGAGATAACCATGAACCACACCCCAAAATCATCCCCTACCGATTCACAGCAACCTACCATCGTCAAGTATGTACAGACCTTACGGACAGGTATCCGCTCCCAAACGCTGAGCCGACACTGCATTGGGTACGTACTCCGCGGTACCAAATATATCTATTACGGCGATGTGCGGCACACGGTAACCCGTGGCAAGGTGTTCTATCTGGATATCGGGACCCATTATGTCGAAGATGTGCCGGACAATGGACGCAGCTTCGAACAGATTATCTTCTTCTACAGCTCACAACAACTGGCCAGTATCCTCAACAACCTGAATCTCACCTATCAACTGACCATCACCAACGACCATAGCTGCCCCGAATGCGAGAAGCAGACCCACGTCATCGCTCCGGCAGACTCGGCCCTCAAGAACTTTTTCAGCGGCATCAATAGTGGACTCCGCGAGAACCTCTATTTGGACGACTCCATCTCGATCCATCTCAAACTGACCGAACTGATCTACCTGATCCTCGCACAAGGAGACTGCTGTCTCAAAAACAAGGTCCTTAGCAATATGGATCTGTCGAAAGAGAGCTTCGAGCAGATCGTCAGACAACATATCTTCACCGACATCTCGATCGAAGATCTAGCTGCCAACTGCAACATGAGCCTCACCTCCTTCAAAAAGGAGTTCCGCAAACACTTCTTCGAGCCGCCACACAAATGGATGATCCGGCAACGCCTGATGCACTCCAGACTGCTGCTCATCTCAACCAGCCGCTCCATTGCCGAAATCGGTCTGGCCTGCAACTTCCCCAACACCTCGCATTTCATCAAACTGTTCAAAAAAGAGTACGGTGTCACTCCTGCTGTCTACCGGGCTCAACTTGTATTGGGCAAAGAGACAGACAAAACAGCCAATAAAGAGACCTCCTCTGACGAACAACCTGCCACCCCAATCGGCAATCCAACCGGGAATCATACTCCTGCCGTAAGACTCTAAGCGCTCCCTAAGTCAATTCTACCACCAGTAGGGCCTCTTTACAAAGGCCCACTTGCCGTGTGCATTCGCCTCAACAACAAAAGCCGCTGTTTGAACCAGAGTTAAGTTCGCCAGAAGGCTGATAACCAGGGAATCACTCCACTTTCAAGGTAATGCAGGAATAAAACTTTTCCGACGCGACCGTCAGAACAGGCTGCCACAAAGTTTATCAAGAAAAGAGCCGTGGAGTGGACAATTATCCATACCAGCACAAAGAACAAAAAAATTTTATGAGTCATTTTTTTGAGAGGAAGAGCAAGATCTGCCATCCATCTGCTGACTGTGCAGCTACTCTTCGCTAATAGCCACCAATTGCTCCCGATAGGCGGCCAAAATACGTGATTTGGAGATGAAGCCCAGGTAATGGTGACTGCTGTCGATCACCGGCAACATCCAGGCCTTCGACTGCTCAAAAGCATTCAATACACTGCCAATCTGTTCGTTCGACAAAACCACATCCGGCGGGGGAATCATGTAATTGTCTATCTTCGTATCGTACTTGTCGGCATCGAACATATCGGCCCGCAAATCATCCAGCTGAACCACCCCCAGCAAAATCCCCTGCGAATCTACCACCGGGAAGATATTGCGCCGTACGGTCGAAATCAAATGGACCACATCTCCCAACGTCGTATCCAGCGTAATGGGGTGGAAATCGGTCTCCATCAGCTTCTTCAGGTTCAAAAATACCAATACGGAACGGTCCTTATTGTGGGTCAACAGCTCCCCACTTTGATACAATTTCTTGGTATAGATCGAATAGGGCTCAAAATAGTAACTAATACCGAACGAAACGGCCGAAACCAACATCAACGGCACAAACAACGAATACCCGTTGGTTAGCTCCGCAATCAGGAAGATCGAGGTGAGCGGTGCCTTCATCACCCCGGACATCACCCCCGCCATGCCAACCAGCGTAAACGATGCGATCGGAACATTGAACCCCAAAAAGGTATTCATAATATAGGCGGCTGATGCACCCGTAAACGCACCAACAAACAGGGAGGGGGCAAAAGTACCACCAACACCGCCAGCAGCTGTCGTAGCCGACATCGCAACCACCTTGAAAAACAGCGAGGCAACCAGATAAATGGCCACTAACCACGGAATTTCACGAAACGAGTAGAAGAGTGAATTGTCAAACAGCGTATTGATATTGCCATGCATCAGATCGACCATCGCCTCATACCCCTCACCATAAAGCGGAGGGAAAACAAAGATCAACAAACCGATCACAATGCCCCCGACAATCCACTTGCGGGCCATCGTCTTCAGCTTGCCGAAGGCACCACCGATTGCCGTATTGATCCGTGTAAAATAGTAGGACATGAATCCGCACAACACCCCAAGAACCACATAAAAGGGAATGTTGTGCAGATTAAAGGTCGATATCTCAATATTGAAAACCGGCTCAAAACCATTCAAAAAGAACATCAGCGATGTGGCTGCCACCGTGGAGATCAACAACGGCATGATCGAACTGACCGTAATGTCCAGCATCAGAATCTCCAACACAAAGACCACCCCAGTGATCGGAGCCTTAAACACCGCCGACAACGCCCCGGCCGCTCCACAACACAACAACAGCGTAATGTTGCGATAGTTGAGCCGCATAAACTGACCAATGTTGGACCCAATGGCCGAACCCGTCAACACAATCGGGGCCTCAGGTCCGACCGAACCACCGAAACCAATGGTCGTCGCACTGGCCACCATCGAACTGTAACAGTTGTGAGCCTTGATCCGGGAGCCCTTCTTGCTCATCGCATACAGCACCCGCGTAACACCCTCCGAAATGTTGTCTCGAACCCAATATCGTACAAACAGAGAGGCCAAAATAACGCCGATAATCGGATAGATCAAGTAAAGCGGTGCCGCCGTATCGATCGCCAGCCAACTGGTCAACGCCGAACGGACCCAGTACAACAACCGCTCGAAAATATAGGTAGCAAAACCCGACGCCAACCCCACAACAACAGCCAACACAATCATCAGCTGCTTCTCGGAGAGCCGTTTGGTCGCCACAATCAGGTAGCGGTACAGAATCTCCAACCGTTGTTGATATTTTTGTCGTCGATTACCTTTCATTTTACCATTTTCAAAGCAGGAGAGTTTTTCTTTCCTCCCTCCCCCGTGTGAGTATCCTTACTCAGGATCTGCCGAAGATCGGTCAACGGCTTCTACACTTCTTCACCGCCAACCGCCCCCGCGAGCACGCCAACAGTCCTCAACGGAAACCAAGTATCGCTCCGTCACACCATCCACAGATACCGTAGTCCGACAAAGAGTGCCGGGACCGGTTTTAACGGTCCCGGCCGCCAAGACCAACTTTCGCTCAAACTTCGCATTTTCTTTGACGATACCGAGATAAACAGGACAATGCCTTCAGGCTCTACACCCGAAGAGCAACACGTGAACTATATTTAAACCGGGCTGGATCCTGGAACAATACTCCTCACAAAGTCTGTCCACATAAACAAACAGCATAAAGTTACACAACATCTCCGAAAACCAAAACATCTTCGCAACCTTATTCTGCTCCACCCCCTTGCAAGCGGCCTCTCGCGCCGTTACCGCCTCAAAATAAAATACCCTGCATCGACCTCTCTCCCAGAGAAAAGTGACGCAGGGTAGATCTATACTACTACAAATCGTCAAATATTCACCCTAAAAAGGACGGATACCCATAATCTCACGTACCTCGGCTACCGTCTTCGAAGCACTCTCACGTGCTACCTCCGCTCCACGGGTAACCACCTTGTGCAGGTAGGCATCATCGTTGATAATCTCGGCCAGGTTCGTACGAATCGGGGTCACCACCTTGATAATATCCTCGGCAAGCTGTTTCTTCATATCCCCGTAACGGATCTCACAGCGATTCCACAAATCGGTATAGTGCTGCAGAGTGTCCGGCGTCGAAACAGCCTTCATAATGGTGAACAGATTGGTAATCACCTCCGGCATCGGACTGTTCGGCTCGGTCGGACCGCCATCCGTCACAGCCTTCATCACCTTCTTGCGAATCACATCGTCCGGATCCGAAAGGAAAATACCGTTCCCCTCCGATTTACCCATCTTGCCCGTACCATTCAAGCCCGGAATTTTCACCGATGCTTCACCAAAGTTGTAAGGTTGGCTCTCAGGGAAATATTCAACACCATACATCTGATTGAAACGACGTGCAAAACGACGGGTCAACTCCAGGTGCTGCTCCTGATCCTTGCCTACCGGTACGCGTGTGGCCCGGTGCAACAAAATGTCGGCCGCCATCAATACCGGATAGCACAACAAACCCGCATTCACATTATCCGGCTGATGACGTACCTTGTCCTTGAAAGATGCCGTACGCTCCAACTCCCCAACATAGGTGTGCATGCTCAACAACAAAGACAACTCCGTCACCTGAGGCACATCACTCTGAATATAAATCGTCGCAGCCTCCGGATCAAGCCCTGCTGCCAAATACTCCGCCAATACGTTGCGAACATTCCCATGCAACGCCTTCGGATCCGGATGGGTCGTCAATGAGTGATAATCCGCAATGAAAAAGAAACACCGATCCGTATGCTGCATCTTCACAAAATTCTTCAAGGCACCGAAATAGTTCCCCAAATGCAACTGACCGGTCGAGCGAATACCGCTAACTACTGTTTCCATAATATCTATTCTATTGTTTTTTTGTCGCACAAAATTAACAAAAACAGCACAAATCAATCCCCATTATCCGAAATTATCGGGCGTTATACCGATTTTTGAATTACTTTTGCGTGTAGGTTCTGTCATCCTACAAATTACTCGACAAACCTTCAACCCGATACACCCGCCTATGAATACCTATTGGAGACTGCTGGGATTCGCCAAACCGATCGAAAAATATGCGATCCCCTATTTCTTCTATACCCTATTCTACTCGCTGTTCAACACGTTCAACTTCGTGATGATCATCCCGATCCTCAACTCGTTGTTCGACCCCTCGAAACAGATCGCCCATGTCACAGAATGGCCTCACTTCGCCCTCAACATGGACTACTTCGATCAACTGCTGAATTTCGTCCTCTATAAAATCTACGGTGACCACTACTCGGTGATGAACGTCATGCTGTTCCTCAGCATCTTTATCGTCACCTCTGCCCTGCTTAGCAACCTATTCCGCTACCTCGGCCAGTGGACCATCGAAAATATGAAAATCCATACCCTCCGCCGCCTGAGAAATGCCGTCTTCGATAACGTCATGGGTCTCCACGTCGGATACTTCAGCAACGAACGTAAAGGCGATATCATCTCCAAAATCACATCCGACGTCACCGTCGTGCAGTTCTGCATCACCAATACCCTCCAGGTGGCCTTCCGCGAACCATTCCTCATCATCGGCTATATGGTCGCACTCGTCAATATCTCGTGGGAATTGACCATCTTCTCAGCCATCTTCCTGCCACTGACCGCCCTGCTGATCGGCTCAATCGTCAAACACCTCCGCAAATCGGCTAAAGAGGCCCAGGAAAACTTCGGCGATATGACCAGTCTGCTCGACGAAGCCCTCACCGGAGTCAAGGTGATCAAGGGATACAACGCCACCGGTTATATCACCAAAAAATTCCGCCGTATCAACGACCTCTATTCGCGCATCACTCGGGCTATGGCACGTCGCCAACAACTCGCCTCCCCAATGAGCGAATTCCTCGGTATCACCGCCGCAGCCATTCTATTAATGTATGGCGGCAGTCTGGTCCTCGACGGAAAACTCGAAGCTGCCGGATTTATCGCCTACCTGGCCATCTTCACCCAGATCACCCGCCCGGTCCGCTCCTTCACCGACGCCTTCAGCAACATCAACCAGGGTATCGCCGCCGGTGAACGCGTTCTCGGCCTGCTCGACGAAAAGAGCAAAATCACCGCTCCCACCAATGCCGCAAAACTCGAAGAGTTCAAAGAGAGCATCGAGTTCCGCAACGTCTCCTTCTCCTACGACGATTCGCGTCAGGTGATCGACTCCGTCAGCTTCACCATCCGCAAAGGAGAGACCGTCGCTCTGGTGGGTCCCTCAGGCGGAGGTAAGTCAACCCTTTCGGACCTCATTCCCCGTTTCTATGACGTGACCGGAGGCCAAATTCTCGTCGATGGCATCGATCTGCGCGACTACGATCTCGAAAGCCTCCGTCGACACATGGGTATCGTCACCCAGGAGACTATTCTGTTCAACGACACCATTGCCGGCAACATTCGTCTCGGTAAACGCAACGCCACCGATGCCGAGATCGAGACCGCTGCCCGAATCGCCAACGCCGACGAATTTATTCGCGAAACGGAACACGGCTACCAAACCAATGTCGGCGATCGCGGCATGAAACTCTCCGGTGGTCAACGACAACGGTTGAGTATTGCTCGAGCTGTACTGAAAAATCCCGACATCCTGATTCTCGATGAGGCCACCTCAGCCCTCGACACCGAATCCGAAAAGTTGGTACAAGACGCACTGAGTGCGCTGCTCAAAGGCCGCACCTCGCTGGTAATCGCCCACCGACTCAGCACCATTCACAATGCCGACAAAATCATTGTGATCGAACACGGCCGCATCGCCGAACAGGGAACTCACCACGAACTGATGGAACGTGGCGGCATCTATGCCCACCTGATCGAGATGCAGCAGCTTTCCTAACCCCTGACTCCCGAAAGCACGAAAGAGCCTCTATTTCTCCTCGTGCTTCCTCGATATACCGGATACCGGCGCTACATTCTCTCTTCCGGGGTGCAACTTGATGCCCCGGAAGGCAACGATCAGCGCCAACCAAACATACCGCATTATGAGTACAATTCTCTTCAACCATGTCATCTTCGGCCCGGTACACAGCCGGAGACTCGGTCTGTCGTTGGGAGTCAACCTGCTTCCCCTCAACAACAAACTCTGCAACTTCGATTGCATCTATTGCGAATGCGGATGGGGACACAAAGCAGTCTCCCCGCGATTCAATACTCGCGAAGAGGTACAATATCATCTGCGAGCCAAACTCCAAGAGATGGCTGCCGATGGAAAACTCCCTGATGTGATCACCTTCGCCGGAAACGGAGAGCCCACCATGCACCCCCAATTCGAAGAGATTATCGCCGATACCCTCGCCACCCGCGACGAACTGAGCCCCAAATCCAAAGTATCGGTACTGAGCAATGCCACGATGATCGATCGCGACTCGGTCTGCCGCGCGCTTTGCCGTGTGGACAACAATATTCTGAAACTCGACTCGGCTATCGACCGGACCATGCGCATCATCAACCAACCTCGCGGAAACCGTCCAGTCGCCGAAACCGTCGAGCTGATGAAACGCTTTAACGGACAGCTGATCATCCAAACGATGTTCCTGCGTGGCCGCTTCAACGGACAGCCGATCGATAATACCACACCTGAAGAGGTTTCGGCCTGGCTCGATCTGGTCCGTCAGATCACCCCAAAACAGGTGATGATCTACACAATCGACCGTGAAACACCAGCCCACGAACTGGTCAAAATCCCGGTCAGCGAACTCTCCCGAATTGGAGAACAGGTACGGGCCCTCGGCATCCCCTGCTCCGTCTCCGGAGCGACCGAACACCCCTCCACTCCAGACAGTATCCCAAACCCCGAAGAGTAACAGTTTTGTTCTCTTCCACGTTTCGGAGCGAAGAGCGTGGTGAACAAATGATAAGACCCCAAAAACCTATAACAACAACTAACAAATAAAAGAGGAAGGAGTACCCGAATTTTTCCCTTAAAGCGTGCTTTCTATATCAGGCTGCTTTAATGATTACGGTTGAGAGCTCACCGAGGGGGAAGGAGTATGACAGCATCAACGCAGATTGCGCAACGCTCTGGCTCCCCTCTCCCAAACAATGACTCAACGTTTCATCGTAAACCCAAAACTCCAACCCCATAGAACCAAAAGTCAATCAAATATATGGTAACGACCGAACAGATCAAGGCACTTGAGGAGCGGCAACAAGCCCTATATACCCACCTGCACATCGAGGACCGACGTCTGGAACTCGACGAGCAGGAGGCGCTGACCCACGATCCCAACTTCTGGGATGACCCAGCCAAAGCCGAAGCCCAACTCAAAAAAGTCGCCGGAATCAAATATTGGATCACCGCCTACGACGCCATAGCCTCCGCCATGGAGGAGCTGCACCTCCTGCCGGAATTTATCCGCGAAGGAGCCTCCTCTCCCGAAGAGCTCGATACCCAATACAACAAGGTGCTCAAAATGATCGAAGAGCTCGAAATGCGGAATATGCTCCGCAGCGAAGAGGATCACCTCGGAGCCATCATGGAGATCAACTCCGGGGCCGGCGGTACCGAAAGTCTCGATTGGGCAGCCATGTTGATGCGTATGTATATGCGCTGGGGCGAAGCCAACGGCTACCAGGTCAAAGTAATCGACGTTCAGGATGGAGAAGAGGTCGGTATCAAATCGGCAACCCTCGAATTTGTCGGCGAATTCGCCTACGGATACCTCAAAAGTGAAAGCGGCGTCCACCGTTTGGTGCGCCCCTCGCCATTCAACGCCAACAACAAACGCCAAACTACATTCGCCTCCGTATTCGTTTCACCCGCCGTTGACGATACCATCGAAATCACTATTAACCCCGCCGACATCGAATGGGATACCTACCGAAGCGGCGGTAAGGGCGGACAAAATGTCAACAAGGTCGAAACCGGTGTCCGCGTACGCCACCTGCCTACCGGTATCATGGTCGAGAATACCGAGACCCGCTCCCAAAGTATGAACAAAGAGAACGCCCTGCGTATCCTCAAATCCAAACTCTACCAACTCGAACTCAACAAACGACGCGAACTCCAAAACGAGCTCGAAGGCAAAAAGAAAAAGATCGAATGGGGTTCCCAGATCCGTAGCTACGTCTTCGATGACCGCCGCGTAAAGGACCACCGTACCGGATACCAGACCTCAGATGTCCAACGTGTCATGGATGGCGATATCAGCGGCTTTATCAAAGCCTACCTGATGGGAGATCACGAAGATTAACAACCTTTGCTTCTTACTTTTCCACTGTTTGGAGACTCAATAAGGCGGGGTATATGAAGGTAGTACCCGCTAAACCCGGCTCTCAAGAGGAGGCCTGAGAGAAGGAACAGAGGTCAGAAAACAAGAGGCAAGACAGGAGGGAGCAAGAGACAAGGATCAGAAACGGGAACATTGTTCAGAACGCACTGTCGAACCAATAAAAAGAGTTCACACCCATTGCATATCGCTTGATTTTCCCCTAATCAATAAAAATAAGAAGCGGGCATCTCGCCATGAGATGTCCGCTTCTCTCTTTTGCAATATTATCGTCTCGACTATCGGCTATTTGCGATAGATCTTCGTGTAACCGTAGATCGCCTCGTCACCCAACTCCTCCTCGATCCGGAGCAGCTGATTGTACTTGGCCATACGATCCGAACGGCTCATCGAACCGGTCTTGATCTGTCCCGAATTGGTGGCAACGGCAATGTCGGCAATCGTCGAATCCTCCGTCTCACCACTGCGGTGTGAAGTTACCGACGTATAACCGGCCCGGTGTGCCATCTCAATGGCATCCAACGTCTCAGTCAACGTACCGATCTGGTTCACCTTGATCAAAATCGAATTGGCACAACCCAACTCAATACCCTTCTTCAAGAACTCTACGTTGGTCACAAACAGGTCATCACCTACCAGCTGGCATTTGCCGCCCAATCGCTCGGTCAGCACCTTCCAGCCGTCCCAGTCGTTCTCGCTCATACCATCCTCGATCGAATCAATCGGATATTTCGCTACCAACTCCTCCAGGTAGGCCACCTGCTCTGCTGAAGTACGTTTGGCACCGGTCGGGCCCTCAAACTTCGTATAGTCGTAAACACCATCCTTATAGAACTCCGACGATGCGCAATCCATACCAATGGCTACATCACCGCCTTCGCATTTACGACCTGGTTTATAGCCCGCCTTCTTAATCGCCTCGATAATCGACTCCAAAGCGTCTTCCGTACCCTTCAAGGCCGGAGCAAAACCGCCTTCATCACCAACAGCCGTACTCAAACCACGATCATGCAGCACCTTCTTCAAGGCGTGGAACACCTCGGCGCCCATACGCAACCCTTCACGGAACGACGGAGCACCTACCGGACGGATCATGAACTCCTGGAAAGCAATCGGCGCATCGGAGTGTGAACCGCCATTGATGATATTCATCATCGGAACAGGCAGCGTCTTGGCATTCGTACCGCCGATATAACGCCACAGCGGCATGCCCAAATAGTCGGCTGCCGCACGTGCGCAAGCCAACGAAACACCCAAAATGGCATTGGCGCCCAATTTGCTCTTGGTCGGGGTGCCGTCCAGCTCGATCATCGTCTTATCGATGCCCACCTGATCGGTCACCGGCATGCCCAAAATCTCTTTGGCAATCACCTCGTTCACATTCTGAACAGCCTTCAATACACCTTTGCCACCGTAACGGCTCTTATCTCCATCGCGCAACTCAAGCGCCTCGTTCTCTCCTGTCGATGCTCCGGATGGAACCGCAGCTCGTCCAAAAGCACCACTCGCGGTGGTTACCTCTACTTCAATCGTCGGATTTCCACGTGAATCCAGAATCTCTCTGGCATGTACACTTACAATCTCACTCATCGTAATTATTTTTTAAGATTTGACTTTTGCCAAAAACCAAAACTTGTCTGCTAATATAACGTCCTATCTGCAAAAATAGTGCAACATCTCACATTTTTGCAAAACAAAGGGGAGATCCCTCCGGACTCCCCCTCTATCTCTCCTATCGTTCCGTATGCAGCCCGAAGGCTAACATCCAAATCGAATCGGATAACTCTGCCGAAATTACTCAGCTTTTGCCTCTTCGGCCGGCTTCTCTGCCTCTACAGCAGGAGCAGCTGCCTCTGCTGCTGGCGCTGCAGCCTTCTTAGCACGGCTACGACGAGTCTTTGGCTTCTCTGCTGCCTTTGGTGCTGCTGCAGTTGCATAGGCCTCATCAAAGTCTACCAACTCAATAAAGCAGGTCTCTGCTCCATCTCCCAAACGGAAACCCGTCTTCAAAATGCGGCAATAGCCACCCGGACGATTCGCAATCTTCGGCGCAATTACTCGGAACAATTCTGCTGTCGCCTCCTTGTCCTTCAAATAACTGAACACCGTACGACGCGAATGAGTCGTATCTTCCTTCGATTTGGTAATCAGCGGCTCTACATACATGCGCAATGCCTTGGCCTTCGCCAGAGTCGTATTGATCCTCTTGTGCTTCAACAACGAACTCGCCAGATTGGCCATCAACGCCTTGCGGTGACCGGCCTGGCGGCCGAGGTGATTGATTTTCTTATTATGTCTCATGGTTACTTAATCGTTCGTGTTAATCCTTGTCTAGTTTGTATATGGAGACGTCCATACCGAAGTGTAAATTCAGATTTGCCAACAACTCATCCAACTCCGACAACGACTTCTTGCCAAAGTTCCGGAATTTCAACAAATCATTCCGATTGAAACGTACCAAATCGCCTACTGTCTCTACCTCAGCTGCCTTCAAACAGTTCAATGCCCGTACTGACAAATCCTGATCCGACAACTTCGTCTTCAACAACTGACGCATGTGAAGTACATCCTCATCAAACTCTTCGGTCGCACTGTTTTCCTCAAGGTTCAGCGTAATCTTTTCATCGGAGAAGAGCATGAAGTGATGAATCAATATTTTAGCCGCCTCCTTAAGCGCTTCCTTCGGATGAATACTACCATCCGTCGTAATCTCCAGATTCAGTTTCTCGTAATCGGTCTTCTGCTCCACACGGTAGTTCTCAACCGTAAACTTCACATTACGAATCGGCGTGTGAATCGAATCGATCGGCAACAAACCAAACTCTGCATCTGCCGGACGATTCTCCTCCGCCGGTACATATCCACGACCCTTGGCTATCGTTAACTCCATCTGTAACTTAACTTCAGGATCCAAACGACAAATTACCAAGTCAGGATTCAATACCTTGAAGTTGGTCAAGAAGTTCGAGATATAACCCGCGGTGAGCTCACTCTGTCCAGCTACATTGACAGTCACCTTCTCACCATCGACATTCTCGACGGTCTTGATGAAACGTACCTGCTTGAGCTTCAATATGATCTCAAGCATTCCTTCCATAACACCGGGGATCGCAGCAAACTCATGATCGACACCGGCAACCTTGACCGTCGTGATCGCATAGCCCTCCAACGACGAGAGCAAAATGCGCCGCAACGCATTGCCGATGGTCATGCCAAATCCGGGCTCGAGCGGACGAAATTCAAACCGTCCGAACGAAGAGGTGGATTCGAGCATTATTACCTTCTCAGGCTTTTGAAATGCTAATATTGCCATAATTATTGCTCCTCGATTAATGATTACTTAGAATACAACTCGACGATAAGCTGCTCTTTGATGTTCTCAGGAATGTCCGCACGTTCCGGCTTCTGAAGGAATTTGCCACTCATCTGGCTGCCATCCCACTCCAACCATGCATAACGATTGTGTGCGCCGGTTACAGAATCCTGAATAACCTCCAACGATTGTGATTTCTCACGAACTCCTACAACATCACCCGGACGAAGCTGGTACGAAGGAATGTTTACTACTGCTCCGTTTACCGTAATGTGACGGTGAGATACCAACTGACGTGCAGCTGCACGTGTCGGAGCAATGCCCAAACGGAATACTACGTTGTCCAAACGGCACTCCAAAATCTGAAGCAGGTTCTCACCGGTAATACCACCGATACGGGCAGCCTCCTCAAACGTGTGACGGAACTGCTTCTCCTGCACCCCGTAGATGGCTTTCGCCTTCTGCTTCTCCAGCAACTGAGTACCGTACTCAGATACCTTCTTGCGTTTGCGCATCAAACCATGCTGTCCGGGAGGGTAGTTCTTCTTCTCAAGCGATTTGTCCGCACCATAAATGGCTTCGCCGAACTTTCTGGCGATCTTTGACTTTGGTCCTATATATCTTCCCATAATAGAAGTTGCTTTTTGATTTAATAATTACACGGAGACTTTCTCCGCTTGGAGTGACGCCGACATTCCACCGTAATAAATACGGTTGGGAATGCGGCCAATCTGCTGAATATTCAACAAACCGCTCCGGTGGCGTCGGACCGGAAATTAGACACGACGACGGTTAGGTGGACGGCAACCGTTGTGCGGCAGTGGAGTTACATCGATAATCTCGGTAACCTCAATGCCTGCCCCGTGAACGGTACGAATTGCCGACTCACGGCCTGCTCCCGGACCCTTCACATACACCTTTACCTTGCGAAGTCCCAGATCGTAAGCAATCTTGGCGCAATCTGCTGCTGCTGTCTGGGCTGCATACGGCGTGTTCTTCTTAGAGCCACGGAAACCCATCTTTCCGGCTGAACTCCAACTGATCACCTCTCCGTTCGCATTCGCTATCGTGATGATCACGTTATTGAAAGTAGAGTGTACGAATACCTTGCCTTCGGTACCCACCTTAACCACTCTCTTCTTAACTGTTCCTGTTTTTTTTGCCATAACTCTAATAGATTACTTCGTTGCTTTTTTCTTGTTGGCAACGGTCTTCTTGCGACCCTTGCGCGTGCGGGCATTATTCTTCGTGCTCTGGCCGCGAACCGGAAGACCCAAACGGTGACGAATGCCACGATAACAACCAATATCCATCAGTCGCTTGATGTTCAACTGAACCGTCGAACGCAGCTCGCCCTCTACCTTGTAGCCTCCTTCAGCGATCGCGCTACGAATCGCAGATACCTGCGCATCGGTCCAATCCTGTACCTTGATCGCTGCATCTACATTCGCCTTCGCAAGAATCGTACGGGCGGTACTGCGTCCAATCCCGTAGATATAGGTCAAGCCTATATCTCCTCTCTTGTTCTTAGGTAAATCTACACCTACAATACGTGCCATAAATTCAATTATGCTTTTTTTGTTTGTTCCTGTTTACTATCCCTGACGCATCTTCAGCTTGGGATTCTTCTTGCAGATCACATAGAGGCGACCTTTGCGCTTTACTATCTTGCAATCCTCGCTTCTCTTCTTAATCGATGTTCTTACTTTCATTGTTCAGAATGCTTTGTGGAATCAATCTCACGAGGCCCAACCTCACGGCTAAAACCTATCGCGCGCTCCTGATCCCTTGTTCTGTTCTACTTGTACCTGAACGATATACGTCCCTTACTCAAGTCGTACGGGGACATCTCTACTTTTACCTTGTCTCCCGGTAAAATCTTGATGTAGTGCATCCGCATCTTACCGGAAATGTGAGCGGTGATCACGTGACCATTGTCCAACTCAACGCGAAACATCGCATTGGACAACGCCTCGATAATCGTCCCGTCCTTCTCAATAGCAGCTTGTTTGGCCATAGGAGTCTTACAAATTTATTGCTTGTTCGATTACGCCGAAGTCGGTCAACACATCAGCACCATGTTTCGTGATCGCTACTGCCTGCTCAAAATGTGCAGACGGCTTACGATCCCGTGTCCGGACGGTCCAGCCGTCACGCTCAAACACTACGGAACGTGTCCCCATGTTGATCATTGGCTCTATGCAGATGACCATCCCCTCTTTCAGAAGTGGCCCCCTGCCACGGGCTCCGTAGTTCGGTACCTCTGGCTCCTCATGCATGTCCCGACCGAGACCATGTCCTACCAACTCCCGTACTACCGAATAACCGTGTCGCTCAGCATGCTCCTGCACAGCATTGGCAATATCGCCGATGCGATTCCCTGCCTTTGCCTGTGCGACACCCTTATAAAGAGCCTCTTTGGTTACGCGGAGAAGATCCTGCACCTCCGGTGCTATCTCTCCTACTGCAAACGTATATGCAGAATCGCCGTAAAACCCCTTCATAAGCGTGCCACAATCTACTGAGAGAATATCGCCCTCCTTCAGAATGCGCTTTGCGGAAGGTATACCGTGTACGACCTCTTCATTGATGGACATACACAACGTGTTCGGAAAACCACCGTAACCCAAAAAACCGGGTTCCGCTCCGTGAGACCGAATAAAATCTTCGGCGATCTTGTCCAGCTCGAGCGTCGATACGCCCGGCCGGACATGCTTGCCGAGCTCCGCCAGCGTCGCACTGACCAACTGGTTGTTCTCGCGCAGCAACTCGATCTCTTCCGCTGTCTTTAAGTATATCATCTCTCAGAACTCTTATTAACCCATACGTCCTTTAATACGGCCCGTCTTCATCAGCCCGTCGTAGTGACGCAGCAGCAGATAACTCTCAATCTGCTGGAGTGTGTCGAGGACTACACCTACCAAGATCAACAACGAGGTACCGCCGTAGAACAGCGCAAACTGATTGTTGATGCCCAACTTCATCGCAAACGTCGGCAAAATCGCTACGATTGCCAAGAAAATGGAGCCCGGAAGGGTGATCCGCGTCATAATGGTATCGAGGTACTCAACGGTCTTCTTACCCGGTTTAATACCCGGAATGAAACCTCCGTTGCGTTTCATGTCCTCTGCCATCATGTTGGGGTTCACGGTGATCGCCGTGTAGAAATAGGTGAAGGCGATAACCAACAGCGCAAATACCAGATTATACCAGAAACCCGTGTAATCCGCAAAAGCCGCAGCAAATCCCTGCGTAGCCTCGAAGCGGGTGAAGAACATCGGAATAAACATCAACGCCTGAGCGAAGATGATCGGCATAACTCCGGCCGCATTGATCTTCAACGGAATGTACTGACGTACACCGCCGTACTGCTTGTTCCCAACGATCCGTTTCGCATACTGAACCGGAATCTTGCGAACTGCCTGTACCAGTGCAATCGTCGCCGCAAAGACCAAAAACAGAAGCACCAACTCAACTACCAACATCACCAAACCACCGGTAGCCTCCGTGAAACGTGTGTTCAACTCAGCCATCAATGCGTGAGGCAAACGTGCTATAATACCCACCATGATGATGAGCGATACACCGTTGCCAATTCCTTTGTCGGTGATCTTTTCGCCGAGCCACATTACAAACATCGTACCCGCAATCAGCACAATCGTTGCACTAATCGTGAACAGTACGCTGCCTCGACCCAGCACAAAGGCCGCATCCGGCAGCTGTGCATGGAGGTTGGCCAAATAGGCCGGGCCCTGCAACAGCAGCACGATGATGGTCAAATAGCGGGTCCACTGGTTGATTTTGCGACGTCCACTCTCGCCCTCTTTCTGCAGCTTCTGGAAATAGGGAACCACAATTCCCATCAGCTGAATAACGATCGAAGCCGAGATGTAGGGCATGATTCCCAACGCAAAAATCGACGCGTTGCTGAACGCTCCTCCGGAGAAGATGTTCAACAACCCCATCAATCCATTGCCTTCTACCTGGCTCTGCAATGCCTGCAAAGCCTCGGGATTGATGCCCGGGATCACCACAAAACTACCGAAACGATATACCAAGATCAAAGCCAACGTAAACAAAATACGTTTACGCAACTCCTCGATCTTGAATATATTCTTAATGGTTTCGATTAACTTTCTCATCGCTGATATTTAAAGGCTGTAATTAAAGTTTAGTCACCTTGCCGCCCTGCGCTTCGATTGCCGCAGCTGCACTCTTCGAGAAGGCGTGTGCCGTTACATCCAACGCCGTACTCAAGGTACCACTGCCGAGAATCTTCACACGGTCGTTCTTGTTGACAAAACCAGCCTCAATCAACGTCTCTACATTGATGCTCTTCAATGAAGAACTCTTCGCTAATTCGTCAAGTACTCCAATATTGATGCCTTTGTACTCAACACGTTTCAAATTGGTGAAGCCATACTTCGGCAAACGTCTCTGAAGCGGCATCTGACCACCCTCGAAACCAATTTTTGAAGAGTAACCTGAACGCGATTTCGCTCCTTTGTGACCACGTGTTGACGTACCCCCACGGCCAGATCCCTGACCACGACCGATACGTTTCTCGTTTTTGGTCGACCCTTCTGCAGGTTTTAAATTACTGAGATTCATTATGCTTTCTTTTTTATTGTTTCTCAATAGCGCCCCTCGCGGGACAAAATAGCTCCTTCAGGATACTATTTTACCTCCTCCACCTTTACCAGGTGTTTAACCTTCTCTACCATACCGAGAATGATCGCCGAAGCTTCATGCTCTACGGTAGCGTTCATCTTGCGAAGTCCCAGTGCATCCAAATTCTTCTTCTGCTGGGCACTCGCTCCGATGCGGCTCTTGATCTGGGTAATTTTCAATTTAGCCATTTCTCGTCGCTATTATCCGTTAAAAACTGTATCCAAAGAGACTCCACGTACCTGTGCTACACTGTGCGCATCACGCAACTCCAACAATGCTGCAATAGTAGCTTTTACCAGGTTGTGAGGGTTCGATGATCCCTTGCTCTTGGCCAACACGTTGCGGATGCCAACGCTCTCCAATACAGCACGCATGGCACCTCCGGCAATTACTCCAGTACCAGGAGCTGCTGGACGAATCATGACCAACGAACCACTGTAACGTGCCTCCTGTTTGTGAGGAATAGTCCCGTGAAGAACCGGTACCTTGACCAAATTCTTCTTGGCGTCCTCTACACCCTTGGCGATCGCTGCCGTTACCTCGCTAGCCTTGCCAAGTCCGTAACCTACTACTCCGTTCTCGTTACCTACAACTACAATCGCCGAAAACGAAAAAGTACGTCCTCCCTTGGTAACCTTCGTTACGCGCTGGATGCTTACCAAACGATCCTTGAGCTCCAGATCGCTTGTCCTTACTTTCTTTATGTTCGTATTTGACATATCTCTTAGAATTTAAGTCCGCCTTCGCGGGCTGCGTCCGCCAACATTTTCACTCTTCCGTGGTACAGGTAACCGTTACGGTCAAACGATACCGCATTGATCCCCTTGGCCAAACCACGCTCGGCTGCCAATTTGCCTACCAATGCCGCTACCTGTGATTTGTTCAGGCCTGCTGCCTGCTCTACAACCTCTTTATCCAAAGATGAGGCCGATGCCAGCGTCACACCCTTCTGATCGTCGATCAACTGAACATAAATCTGCTTGTTACTTCTGAACACAGACATGCGAGGACGCTCTGCTGTTCCGCTGACGATCTTGCGGATACGCATCTTGATCCTCTCTCTTCTCTCTATCTTGGTCAATGACATAACTCTACAATTTTACTATTTTGCATTAGCAGATTTACCAGCTTTACGACGAAGCTGCTCTCCAACAAACTTAATACCTTTACCCTTGTAAGGCTCCGGCTTACGAAGCGAACGCAACTTAGCAGCTACCTGACCAATCAACTGTTTGTCGATACTCTTCAAGGTAACAATAGGATTACCCTTCTTCTCGGTAACTGCCGTAGCGGTAATCTCCTTTGGCATCTCAAAATAGATGTCATGAGAATATCCCAGACTCATCTGAAGTACATTCCCCTGCATCTCAGCTTTGTATCCTACACCTACCAACTCCTGCTGGATCTGGTAGCCCTCAGATACACCTACAACCATGTTGTGAATCAACGCACGATACAAACCGTGCATCGAACGGTGACGAGGCTGGTCGGTCGGGCGGGTTACATGAACCGCATTCCCCTCTACGGTAACCGTAATGTCTGAATCAACCTTCTGACTCAGCGTTCCAAGAGGGCCTTTCACACATACCACGTTGTCAGGTCCAACCGTTACGGTTACGCCTGCGGGCAGGTTTACAGGTAATTTTCCAATTCTTGACATGATATTCTTGTCTTAACTAAATTAATAAACATAGCACAGTACCTCGCCGCCTACATTCTCCTGACGGGCTTTCTTGTCGGTCATGATGCCTTTAGAGGTAGATACCACTGCAATCCCCAAACCGTTCAATACACGCGGCATATCCGCTGCACTGCTGTAACGACGCAAACCCGGACGGCTTACTCGTTTCAGACCCTTGATGGCATTGGTCTTGGTCTCTGCATGGTACTTCAACGCGATCTTGATGATCGGCTTGCCCTTCTCATCCTTGTCCTCCTTGTAGGCCAAAATGTAGCCCTGCTCGTAGAGTACTCGGGTGATCTCGAGCTTCATTTTCGATGCGGGAGCTTCAACCACCTTGTGGTTGGCTTTCACCGCGTTCCTAACTCGCGTCAGGAAATCCGCAATTGGATCAGTCATTGTAATAAAATAATATTAGTTAATACTGGCCTTCAGTCCGTTATGCACAAACTGCCCGGCCTTCGGGTTATCGCTCTGCTGCCTCGACTCAAAACCAAAGCACTTTTCACGGAACAACGCGGCAGGGGTCACCCCCTCCGCGGCTGTCCATAAAAATCAGGCGGTAAAGTTACGAAAATTTTTCTTTCCGTCAAATCGCTTTCGGAGAAAGAGTTGCAACGCTCTCTATCGGCCTCCTGGAAACAGCTCCCGACATCCCGTCAAAAGCCCCCTCCAAAATCAGCTCCAATAAAAATTTCTGCTCCTCCAGCCTGCTCAACCCTCCTGCTCTGCCCACCTGCTCTACCCAATCGTCCAAAGCAGGTCGGATGACTCGTCAGCCATCCGCCGCTTCAGCTCGATTTTTTATTGATTTGGTTCGGAACATCCGCCCCAGCAAATCCGTAGATCAGGTCTCGGCTATCGACTCTCAGCTCAGATCTCAGCTCAGCTCAGCTCTTGCTCTCGGCTCAGCTCCCAGCTATCAGGTCTCAGGTCTCGCTCTTGGCTCTCCGAAACCGGCGTCCGCCTACCAGCTTGCCTTCTTAACACCAGGGATCAGCCCCTTTGATGCCATCTCACGGAACTGAATACGGCTGATGCCGAACTGGCGCATATAGCCCTTAGGACGGCCCGTCAGTTTGCAACGGTTGTGCAGACGGATCGGATTCGAGTTGCGTGGCAATTTTGCCAATCCCTCGTAATCTCCGGCCTCTTTCAGAGCAGCTCGTTTGGCAGCGTAACGCTCAACCAATTTGAGGCGTTTAACCTCACGAGCCTTCATTGATTCTTTTGCCATATCTTATGCGTTCTTTTTTGCGTTTTTAAACGGTAATCCGAACTGCTTCAGAAGTGCGTATGCCTCCTCATCAGTGTTCGCGGTCGTTACAAAGGTGATCTCCATACCCAAAATCTTCGTGATCTTGTCAATGTCGATCTCCGGGAAGATAATCTGCTCTGCAACTCCCAACGTATAGTTGCCGCGACCATCAAACTTGTCGTTGATTCCCTTGAAGTCACGGATACGTGGCAACGCTACCGCTACCAACCTCTCCAAGAACTCATACATCTTGTTGTGACGCAACGTCACACGGGCACCGATAGGCATCCCCTTACGGAGTTTGAAGTTCGAAATATCCTTCTTCGAACGGGTCGCTACTGCACGCTGACCAGTGATCTTCGTCAATTCGTCAATCGCTGTCTCCAGAATCTTCTTGTCGCCAATGGCCTGACCCAAACCCTGGTTGATCACAATCTTCTCGAGGACGGGAACCTGCATCACGCTGGTGTAGTTGAACTCCTTGACAAGGGCAGGTACAATCTGCTCCTTGTACATCTTCTTTAACGTAGGAACGTATGCTACCATTATTTAATCTCCTCCCCTGACTTTTTTGAGTAACGTACTAATTTGCCGTCTGAACCCACCTTGCGTCCAATGCGTGTCGCTTTGCCACTCTTGGCATCTACCGGCTGCAGGTTCGAGATGTGGATCGAAGCCTCTTGCTTCACAATACCACCCTGGGGATGTTTGGCGTTCGGCTTCGTGTGCTTCGAAACCATGTTCACGCCCTCGACGATCGCCCGCTCCTTCTCAACCAATACACGAAGAACTTTCCCCGTCTGGCCCTTGTTGTCACCGGCGTTCACGATTACCGTGTCCCCCTTCTTGATATGCAATTTTACTGACATCTTTTAACCTTTTAAAATTACAATACTTCGGGCGCCAATGAAATGATCTTCATGTACGAATCACGCAACTCTCGGGCTACCGGCCCAAAGATACGCGTGCCCCGCATCTCACCCTGGTTGTTGAGCAGTACGACAGCATTGTCGTCAAATCGAATGTAGGAACCGTTTGCACGACGAATCTCTTTCGAGGTGCGCACTACAACGGCCTTGGATACAGTACCCTTCTTGATATCTCCAGAAGGTGTGGCACTCTTGACAGTCACCACAATTTTGTCGCCGATGGTGGCATAACGTTTCCCTGTGCCACCCAGTACGCGGATACAGAGAACCTCTTTGGCTCCGCTGTTATCGGCTACTGACAGTCTGCTTTCTTGTTGTATCATGGCTTACTTAGCTCTTTCAATAATTTCTACTAATCTCCAACGTTTCGTCTTGCTCAAAGGACGGGTCTCGGCAATCCGTACCGTGTCCCCTGCATGGCAACTGTTGGTCTCGTCGTGTGCTACAAACTTCTTCGTCTTGTTCACGAACTTGCCGTAGATCGGATGTTTCTCCTTACGCTTGATGGCTACCGTGATCGATTTGTCCATCTTGTTGCTGACAACCACCCCGATTCTCTCTTTTCTCAGATTTCTTTCCATGGGTAATTACGCTTTTACGGTTTCTTTCTGGCCCAAAATCGTCAGCATGCGAGCGATATCCCTGCGGGCCTTCTTCATCAGGGTGGGATTCTCTACCGGTGAAACGGCATGATTCATCTTCATGCGAAGAAGGTTCGCCTTCTCTGCCTCAATCCGCTCTGCCAATTCCGCTGCGGAAAGCTCTTTAATCTCTGATGTCTTCATGTCTTTTCCTAAATTGATGTTTCGGTATAGTCTCGTCTCACAATAAACTTAGTCGTAATCGGAAGCTTCTGGGCACCCAAACGCAATGCCTCCTGAGCTACTGCCAAGGGCACTCCCTCTGCTTCGAACAGAATACGGCCCGGAGTTACGGGGGCTACAAACCCTTCGGGTGATCCTTTACCTTTACCCATACGTACCTCCGCAGGCTTCTTCGTGATCGGCTTGTCCGGGAAGATCCGGATCCAAAGCTGTCCTTCACGTTTCATGTAACGCACGATCGCCTGACGTGCGGCCTCTATCTGACGGCCGGTGATCCAAGTGGACTCCATAGCCTTGATGCCGAAGGATCCGAACGCAAGCTGCGCTCCGCGCTGGGCATTGCCCTTCATGCGCCCCTTCTGCATTCTTCTGAATTTCGTTCTTTTTGGCTGTAACATTGTTCTATCGCTTTAAGAAGTCCTTACTTATTCGATTTTCTTTCCCGGCCACGACGGTCACCACGTCCACGACGCTCACCGCGCTCTCCACGTTCGCCGCGGAAACCACGCTCGCTCTGTGATGGCGCTGCTCCGGCAATCTCGAACAGATCACGTTTGGCATAAACCTCACCATTGCAGATCCATACCTTGATTCCCAGAATACCGACCTTGGTCAGGGCTTCGCACAGTGCATAATCTACATCCGCACGGAAGGTGTGCAACGGAATACGTCCCTCTTTGAAGGTCTCGCTACGTGCCATCTCGGCGCCGCCCAAACGACCTGAAATCTGGATCTTGATTCCCTCTGCACCCATACGCATCGTCGATGCGATGGCTGTCTTCACTGCACGACGGTACGAAATACGGCCTTCGAGCTGACGTGCAATGTTATTGGCTACGATCACTGCATCCAACTCCGGGCGTTTTACCTCGAAGATGTTGATCTGTACCTCCTTGCCGGTCAGCTTGCGCAACTCCTCTTTCAGCTTGTCAACCTCCTGGCCGCCTTTACCAATAATGATACCCGGACGTGCCGTCGAGATGGTGACAGTCACCAGCTTCAGTGTACGCTCGATGATAACCTTCGAGATGCTGGCCTTTGCAAGACGGGCACCCAGGTACTTACGAATCTTGGAATCCTCGACCAACTTGCTCGAAAAATCCTTTCCGCCATACCAGTTGGAATCCCAACCGCGTATGATACCGAGTCTGTTTGCTATCGGATTAACTTTCTGTCCCATCTGCTTTGCTATTTTTTTCTTCTTTAACTTCCATTTTGTCCACCACGATCGTTACGCTGTTCGAACGTTTGCGAATCCGGTGTGCGCGACCCCGAGGCGCTGCCTGGATACGCTTGAGCATCGTACCGCTGTTGACATAAATCTCGCTTACGCAAAGTTTATTGTCCTCAAGACGCTGCCCCTCGTTCTTCTGTTCCCAGTTCGCAATCGCGGAACGAAGCAACTTCTCCAATTTGATCGAGGCTGCCTTCTTGCTGAAACGAAGCATGCCCAAAGCGCGATTGATCTCCACGCCGCGAATCGTGTCGGCCACAATACGCATCTTCAGCGGTGAGGTCGGACAATCGTTCAGTACGGCGATGGCCTTCTGTTTCTTCTCGGCTTTAAGCCTTTCGGCCATTATGTGTTTTCTTGAACCCATCTTTACCTACTATTTTTTCTTGTTTCCTGAATGGCCACGGAAGGTACGTGTCGGGGCAAACTCACCCAGCTTGTGTCCTACCATGTTCTCTGTTACATACACCGGAATGAATTTGTTTCCGTTGTGGACAGCTACCGTCTGACCTACGAAGTCAGGCGAGATCATACTTGCTCGCGACCATGTCTTGATTACCGACTTTTTATTTCCTTCCGCCTGGGCGACGATCTTCGCTTCGAGCTTGGGGTCGATAAACGGTCCTTTTTTTAATGAACGGCTCATTATGTACTCTTTTTAATTATTTTTTCTTGGAAATAATAAACTTCGAGGTCGTCTTCTTCGGGTTACGAGTCTTATAACCCTTGGCAAGCAGACCCTTGCGCGAACGCGGGTGACCACCCGACGCACGGCCTTCGCCACCACCCATCGGGTGATCCACCGGGTTCATGACGACACCGCGGTTGCGCGGACGGCGGCCGAGCCAACGCTCGCGTCCTGCCTTGCCCGAGCTTTCGAGGCTGTGGTCGACGTTCGACACGACACCCACCGTAGCGCGGCAAGTTACGAGTACCATACGAGTCTCGCCCGAAGGCAGCTTGATGACGGCGAATTTGCCTTCACGAGCCAGCAGCTGGGCGTAGGAACCGGCCGAACGGGCCATAGCGGCCCCCTGACCGGGGTAGAGTTCAATGTTGTGGACGACCGTACCCAGGGGAATCTCGCTCAGGAAGAGCGTGTTTCCGACCTCGGGAGCGACGCCTGCGCCGCTCATGACGGTCTGGCCCACCTGGAGTCCGTTGGGTGCGATGATGTAGCTCTTCTCACCGTCGGCGTATACCAGGAGTGCGATGCGTGCGGTACGATTGGGGTCGTACTCGATCGTTTTTACAGTTGCGGCGATGCCGTCCTTCGAGCGTTTGAAGTCGACGTTACGATACATCTGCTTGTGACCGCCGCCGATGTAGCGGACCGTCATCTTGCCGTCGTTGTTACGTCCACCCGAGCTCTTCTTGGGGCTGAGCAGCGATTTCTCCGGTTTCGACGTCGTGATCTCGTCGAACGTGCCGATAATCTTATGTCTCGTACCTGCGGTTACAGGTTTAAATTTTCTTACTGCCATCTTCGTTAGATATTACTGTAAAAATCGATCTTGTCTCCATCCTTCAAGGTGACGATCGCCTTCTTGAAGTTATTGGCGCGACCCTCCAAGAGGCCCGCCTTGGTGTAGCGGCTCTTGAGTTTGCCCATGTAGTTCACGGTGTTCACGT
>ENA-ORSJ01000339-ORSJ01000339.1-human-gut-metagenome-genome-assembly--contig:-NODE-339-length-52336-cov-4.961650_pt1 | contig 52336 bp, 41 predicted proteins | sample MGYA00242191_ERZ509158 | MGnify/ENA primary metagenome ERZ509158 (study PRJEB26280, sample SAMEA2338623) | human gut metagenome | biome: human gut; feature: human-associated habitat; material: faeces...
ACTATATTTCAATAATTTCAAAGAACTATTTATCCACTTTTACGGGACAGTAATGAAACAATATATAAAATGAATGCCTGCGGTCCGGTGGCTGTTTGAGGTTAAAGCGTAGTCAGTTTCAGATTGCGCCACACCACTTTTATACCTCCTCCGTCGTGTATCTGAAGCGCTATGCGGCCCTTTCCGGCACCTATCTTGGCATCGTTTATGTTCACCATCTGCTCTCCGTTGAGCCATGTCTGCACGTTGTCGCCCTTCACTCTGATGCGCATCGTGTTCCATTCGCCTTCTTTCAGAATGTTCTCCCGTTCATCCGGTATCTGTATGAGCCATCCTCTGCCATACGATTCGTATATGCCTCCGGTGTCATATCCCTTCGGTGCAACTTCCACCTGCCAGCCGTTCACCTTCGCTCCTTCCTCTACAAACGAGCGGATGAATACTCCCGAATTGCCGTCGGCCTCCTGCTTGAATTCCAGCGTGAGGTCGAAGTCGTCGTAATAATTGCGTGTCGCCAGATAACCGTATTGCTTGTCGGGGCCGCTCTCACACACGAGCAGTCCGTCCTCAACATACCAACGCTCAGTTCCGTAAGCGTCCCATCCGTCGAGATTCTTGCCGTTGAACAGTGTCACCTGCTTGCCACTCTTGCGCGGAAGCTGCTTTATCTTGATGTTGCGGAACGATGCCGGATAGCCGTGATCCTGCAGACATATCACGCCCTTGTGCGCCAATCCGTACTCAGGAGCAGTTGCCCACTTGCCACTGTTCTTCAGTTTGTGCCAATCGTCTGTCCATGCCTCAAACTCGAGTATCTTCTTTCCGTTGAGCCAATGCTCCACATGACCATTGTCGAACACTATCCTGGAGTTGTTCCACTCACCATAAGGTCTTACGTTCATCTTCGACTTGTCGGGCACATGCATGGCATAGTCGGCGCCCGTCTTCTGCCATTCTTCAAGCTTTTCGGGGAAGTTCGGCTCGTCTATGAGCTGATATTCCGGACCTGTGATATAGGGCACTGCATACTGCGGACGCTCCACCACATGATACAGCATACCGCTGTTGCCGCCCTTCGACAGTTTCCAGTCCCACGACAAAATGAAATTCTCAAACTCGCGGTCGGTCACCATATATCCGCTTGCGTCGCTGCCGTCGCCCTTTGCCTGTATGCATCCGTCCACGACGTGCCACGGCTCGGTGAGCGTCTTGCCGTTGTAGTCTCTCCATCCGTTCAGTGTCTTGCCATCGAACAGCAGTTCCCATCCGTCGGCTTTCTCCTTAGCTGTCAGCACATTGTGCTTTTGTGCCATACATTCCACACCTGCCAGCAACGCCACAGCCAACAGCACTGACACCCGTTTTGAAAATGTTGTCCCTCTAAAATACATATACGATCAGAATTTAGGTTTATAATAGGATTCGGTATTTACTTGTCCGGACACATGGCGTCACCGCGCCCATCATCTCATACACAATGTTACGCCATGATATTTATTCCCGGTTGTCAATCATACTGTTCTTTTTCCGGCATCCTTCACAAACACTCTGCGCCACTAACAACCTCATAACGGGAAACAATCACCGCCGCATATCATGACAAATAACATTGCGCACTATGCAAATATACGAAATATAACTTGATTGACGAAGTCAAACCGCCGATTAATTACGCATTTTTTGACGCAATATAAATATATTTTCTCTTCCGCTTTTCATATCCATCGACATACGACATACAACGGCTCTTCGTACAAGACGACCTTTCCGAGGTTGGAAAATGGGCAATATCGTACATCGGAGAAGTCGATATCGTGACACGGGAAAGACCGTTTCGCAATTCTGTAAAGGCATTTTAGTTATTCAGAAAAGGCTGTTTGGCAAGTCTTTTAAAAGGCAATCACATCATCATCAATTCAAAGTCTCTGATTTTCAAACACATACAGACGAGTCGTCGAACTTATATATTCACATTCTGACGACCGTCCACAAATAATCACCACACTAAAAAGATGCCTCCGGTGGAACGCATCACGCAGCATGTTTATCTTTTTTCGCACGCAAAACAACCGTGTATGAGATTTTTCTTGTAATTTTGTCTGCAATTTCATTCACGAACGACATTATCCAAACATACAACATATATAAATGATAGTTTGCATCGCCGAGAAACCAAGCGTTGCCAAAGACATAGCGCGCATCATCGGAGCCAACAGCTCAAAGGATGGCTATATGGAGGGCAACGGATATCAGGTGACATGGACATTCGGACATCTGTGCACACTGAAGGAGCCGAATGATTATACCGAAAACTGGAAGCACTGGAGCCTCAGCGCCCTGCCAATGATTCCGGCTAAGTTCGGCATAAAGCTCATCGACGATGCAGGAATAAAGAAACAGTTCGCCATAATAGAGAAACTCATGCAGGCCGCCGACGGAATAATAAACTGCGGCGATGCCGGACAGGAGGGAGAACTGATACAGCGGTGGGTGATGCAGAAAGCAAAGGCCAAGTGTCCGGTGAAACGTCTGTGGATATCGTCTATGACAGACGAGGCCATACGCGAGGGATTCAACTCGCTGAAAGACCAGTCGGAGTATAATCCGCTATACATAGCCGGACTGAGCCGTGCCATAGGCGACTGGATTCTGGGAATGAACGCCACGCGACTTTACACGCTGAAGTATGGTCAGAACCATCAGGTGTTGAGCATCGGACGTGTGCAGACGCCTACACTCGCACTGATAGTGAACCGTCAGAAGGAGATAGACAATTTCAAACCTGAGCCTTACTGGGTGCTTTCCACCGTCTATCGCAACACTCTCTTCACTGCCACAAAGGGTCGGTTCGCCTCTAAGGAAGAGGGCGAAAAGGCTTTTGAGACCATTGCCGGTAAACCATTCAGCGTCACTGACGTACAGAAAAAGAACGGCACCGAGGCACCGCAACGCCTCTTCGACCTCACATCTCTGCAGGTGGAGTGCAACAAAAAGTTCAGCTACAGCGCGGAGACCACGCTCAACCTCATACAAGCATTGTATGAACGCAAGCTCACAACATATCCACGTGTTGACACACAGTTCCTCAGCGACGACATATATCCCAAGTGTCCGTCCATACTCAACGGTCTGCGCGGCTATCAAGAACTCACCAAACCGTTGCTGGCAAAGGCTCTGATAAAACCCAAACGCATTTTCGACACATCCAAGGTGACCGACCACCATGCCATCATACCCACCGGTGTGCCGGCTATGAATCTCACCGACATGGAGCGGAATGTTTACGATCTTATTGCCAGACGGTTCATCGCCGCATTCTGGCCCGACTGTAAATTCTCCACAACAACGGTGTTGGGAAAGGTTGAGGACGTGGAGTTCAAGGTGAGCGGAAAGGAAATTCTTTCACCGGGATGGCGAACAGTGTATGCCAAGGAAGAAACCTTTGCACCGGATGATGATGCAAAGAAGGGTGACGAGCGCACACTGCCAACTTTTGTCAAAGGAGAGAGCGGACCGCACGAGCCTACTCTGACAGAGAAGAGCACCACTCCACCCAAATACTACACCGAAGCGACACTGCTGCGCGCAATGGAAACCGCCGGCAAATTCGTGGAGGACGAGACGCTGCGCGCCGCATTGAAGGAGAACGGAATAGGTCGTCCGTCATCACGGGCCAACATAATAGAGACGCTCTTCAAACGCCGTTACATCAAGCGTGAGCGCAAAAATCTTGTCGCTACACAGACAGGCATCGAACTGATAGACACCATTCACGAGGAGCTGCTCAAGAGTTGCGAGCTCACAGGCATTTGGGAGAAGAAGCTGCGCGACATAGAACACAAGAAGTATGATGCCGCACTGTTCATCAACGAACTGAAGGCGCAGATCACGGAGATTGTAAACGACGTGCTGCGCGACAACAGCAACCGACGCATAACGACGACAACCGACGAGGATCTGAAGAAAAAACGCACCACACGCAGCACCACAAGAAAGAAAGCCACAACCCAGTCAGGCGGGAAAACAAGCACAGCAGCCAAGCCGGCCAAGCCTCAACCAACCGCCGACGACAGCATAATAGGCACAAAATGTCCACTATGTGGAACTGGCACGATAATAAAGGGAAAGACGGCATACGGATGCAGCAACTGGAAAAACGGATGCAACTACAGAATAGCTTTCGCTAAAAAAGATAAATGAATGAATATTTGATACACCTAAAAACCGTTGCTTCGCAATAAAGCAGCGGTTTTTTCGTTTCTTAATGAAAGTAGAAAGACCGACCGAAAATGAGAAAATACATATATATACCCGCAATCATCATGGCTTGTGTCATGATTTGTTCGTGCGGAGCGGAACGCAATCTGAAAAAAGCGGAGAAGTATCTCGCGCTGGGCGAATACTACGATGCTGCCACACAATTCAAGCAGGCATACACCAAGACACCGCCTAAAGAACGCGACAAAAGAGGACAGTATGCACTGAAAATGGCATTCTGCTATGAGAAAACAAACTCTGTACAGAAAGCTGTAGCGGCATACCGCAACGCAATACGCTACAATCAGGCAGGCACCAACGACCGTCTGTCGTACGCACGTCAGCTGCTAAAGGCTGGCGACTACAAGCAGGCTGCCACCGAGTTCAAGGCCGTACTGGACTCAATGCCCGACAATCTACTTGCCAAAAACGGCCTCATCTCCGCACAGAACGCTCCACAATGGAAGAAGGACGGCTCTAGATACACCGTGAAACGCATGGATGTGTTCAACTCACGACGCGCCGAATTCTCACCGGTTCTGGCCGGCGATCAATACGAAAAACTATATTTCACATCGACACGCAACGAGGCTCAAGGCAACGAACTGAGCGGTATAACCGGCACAAAGCCCGGCGACATATTCATGTCTGAGAAAGACGATAAAGGCAAATGGGGCAAACCTGAAGCCGTACAGGGCGGACTAAACACCGACTTTGACGAAGGTGCTTGTGCATTGTCGCCCGACCAGCGCGAGATGTATCTCACCCAATGCCAGACAGACCCTTCATATCCGCGCTACGCACAGATAGTTACATCGTCGAGAGCAGACGCATCGTGGGGCAAATCCTCACCACTCGAAATAACGAAAGACACATTGTCAAGCTACGCCCACCCTGCCGTGTCGCCCGACGGACAATGGCTTTACTTCACGTCTGACATGCCGGGAGGAGTCGGAGGGCTCGATATCTGGAGAGTACGGATAACATCGGCAGGACTGGGAGGCGTTGAAAACCTCGGTGAACCGATAAACACGCCGGGCGACGAGATGTTTCCTACGTTCAGGCCTAACGGCGATCTGTACTTCTCGAGCAACGGACATCCGGGAATGGGAGGCCTCGACATATACATAGCCAAGCCTGACAAGAGCGGACGATACGTGCTGGAGCATCCGGGATATCCGCTCAACTCGCAGGCCGACGACTTCGGAATGACCTTTGAGGGTGTGCACAACCGCGGCTATTTCTCCTCAAACCGCAACGACGGACGCGGTTGGGACCACATCTACAGCTTCGAGAATCCGGAGATAATACAGAATGTCAAGGGCTGGGTTTACGAACAGGACGGTTACGAACTGCCGTCGGCACAGGTTTACATGATAGGCGACGACGGCACCAACCTGAAGCTGAGCGTGAAGGGCGATGGCTCTTTCGAGCAGGTGATAAAGCCTAACGTGCAATACATATTCCTCGCCACGTGCAAAGGTTTCCTCAATCATAAGGAGGAACTGAAGGCTGAAAAGACCGAGGAGTCAAAAGAATACGTGCTCCAGTTCCCGCTGGCATCAATCACGGCACCCGTACTCATCGACAACATATTCTACGACTTCGACAAAGCCACGCTCCGACCAGAATCCACAAAGGCGCTCGACGAACTTGTGAAACTGCTGAACGAGAACCCCAACGTGACCATAGAGCTGAGCGCACACTGCGACTACAAAGGTTCGTCTGAATACAACAAAGGACTGGCACAGCGACGTGCTGAAGCCGTTGTCGATTATCTCATAAGCAAAGGCATTGCGCGCGACCGTCTCAGTCCGGTGGGCTACGGAAAAGAAAAACCGAAAGTCATACGCAAGAAACTGACAGAGAAGTATGACTGGTTGAAGGAAGGTGACGTGCTTACGGAAGACTTCATAAAGAAACTTGACGAGAAAAAGCAGGAGATATGCAACCAGTTGAACCGCCGTACGGAATTCATAGTGCTGCGCACAACATACGGAATGTTCGACGAGAAAGGCAATCTGAAGACACAGCCCAAGCCCCAATCAACAACGAAAGAAGACAAAAAGGAGGATGACTTCGACATTTTCATCGAGTGAAAATAAGTCGAAGCCACCCCCGGCAACTACACATTATAATATAAAAAACGCTAATTGTCGGACGTCAGCATATTATATAAGGCTACGTAAACAAATGTAAAGAACGTCATAACCATCATTACGACCGACACCCCGCTGACATCTATTGATATGGCGGAAGTGAATGCGTCGATCACAAAGTTGGATGCAAGACGCTTCAACATTGCAAAACCGTCTGAAAAGAAGAACAATGCTATGCCCGCAGCCGTGCAGACAATAGCCCATATTCTGTTAAGACGCTGTTTATAAACATAGTCCGACGAAGGAAGCTCACTCATCACACGGCGTGAGAATCCATCGTCCGGTATTTCTTTACGGGCATACTCCTCAAAAAGAGATATTATCTTCTTATCCTCATTTTCAGTCATATCCGTTTTGTTTTAAAAAGTTCGACAGTTTTTTCTTTCCTCTTGATATGTGCGACTTCACCGTTCCCTCAGCCATTCCGGTGATTTCAGCTATGCGGTTTATCTGATAACCGTCTATCAGCTGTAGGCTCAGGCAAGAACGTTCGTTGTCGTTCAGCCGTGCGAGTGCGTCGTAAATATCCATCTTCAGATTGCCGTCAGCAGCGACAGTCCGCGTTTTCATTCCCGGCACGCCATCGATATCGCATGTCGTTTTCGACCGTCTCCTGTAATCAAGCAACACATTATATAAGCAATCTTGTAAAGCCATGTCGAGAACGCAGCCAGCCCACGGAACTTGGTTATATTAACGTAAGCCTTGATGAACGTGTCTTGAGCGAGATCATCACTCAGTTGTTTGTCACCCAAAGTCTGGCTCAGGAAGAACCGCCTTATAGGTGACTGATATTTCACCACAAGACGATCGAAAGCACGTCTGTTGTGAAAAACAGCCACCTGAGTAACAAGAGAGATGTCGTTCAAATCGTTCACTGCAGATCCGTTTATTAGTTATTGTCGTTCTGCTTGTCGGCCGGTGCATCTTGCACATCGTGTGCGTCAGCCGGTCGGTCCTGCTTCTGAGCGTTCTGTCCGGGTATATAGCTGTCCTGCTGCAGACCGGAACCACGATAGCGATTGTTCTTAGTCGCATCTTGTTTGTGGCGGCCACCCGGTACGGTCCGTGCTATAACCATCTGTCCTATACCGAAGCACATAACGAGTAATCCTACTCCCACAAGGGCCTCTGCGCCCCAACACCCGAACATAAGCACGAGTCCCAGTCCCAAGGCAACATTCTGTATGCCACGCTTCCACATATAGTCGTCGCGCACTTTTTCGTATTCTGCCGGCTTATATTCCGCATGACCGTAATTCTGTTCCATCTCTTTCTCTCTGAGCAGGACCCTATCGTTATGGCGTTTGAAAAGATATCTTATCAACAGCACTACGATAATTATCGGAACAAAGATGAAAACAAGGAACAGAAGCGTAAGCAGTATGGCAATGATAATTCCGCCAGCGCCTACCGTCCACAATGCATTATAGAAAGTGAACGGATCGCCATAATCTGCCGGATTAACACTGTTCACTTTCACCGGAATATTTACCGACGATGCCGAATCATCGTCACCGACATCATAAGTGGTTGTGTCCGAGTAAGCCTCAACCGCCTCGTAAGCCGTATCCACACGCTGAACCTGTGCAGCATCATCCACATGCTGGTGACGATGACGCGGAACTACTCCCGCCCCTGCATTCAATGCAGAAAACATCACCAATACTAATAATAAATGTCTCATCACGTTATCTGTTTTTTATTGTTTCTGTTGGTTAGACGAACCATACAATTGTTTCGTTGCAAAGAAAATGATTTTTTTCATAACATAAGCTGACTTTTCGTCCTGTTATATACCGTTGACCCAGAAAATTCATGCCTTACAACGGCTGTTTTTAGTTGTATTTCGACAAGAATACATATATTTTAACCGACATAAATATTATAAGAATAAGACGGTATCCTGTTCCGTAGCTACAGCTTTGTAGAAAAGCTCACCCTATATATATAAAATAAAAGTATGAAATATTATATTCATATAAAATAACGAGAACCCAAAACGTCACTGTAGCCGGACTCCTTAACATACGGAAGTCGACCACAGCGTTGACGTTAAGCGATAAATAACCGGACTAGAATTATCCGTAAAGAAGGTAAATTCAACAGAAACTAAATATAGCATCCACTATTTCTCTTCCGGAATTCATTATACATATAGCCCAATTCACATCCACATAATGCAAATAAAATATGCAGAAAGGGCATCACCTGATTATTATTTTCCTTACAACCGATGCTTTTGACTTCGCATCTTTCACTCTAAGTACATAACATCCGGACGACAACTCCTCAACATAATGCCTTATGTTCTTTCTGTCATCAACAACCCGACCGTCAATTGAGTATATCACAACACTGAAATCTGTTTCATTCTCTATTTCGACAATGTTGTTATACACCTTTATATTAATATCCTTCATCACATCAGAAGATATACCGGTCTGCGGTAAACCGGTCTTACGGCCTTTGCATTGTCCATAACTATTCAATGCCACACAATAGACATAATTTCCATAATCGCCCAATGCTATCGTATATTCGTCGCAAGTGCCCGCATAGAACACCGTATCAGTATAAACATTAACCCGCGGACCGCCGGGTTCATAAACATAAAGCGCGGCATAATCATAATTGTCTATGTCGAACGAAAGCCGTGCATAAGGCGACATATCATCACCTTCCACATTCCATACATCCAGCACATTTATCTTCGGTTCACCGGGCAACACATCCAGTTTGTAGTCAAAACGGTATGACAAAGTGAATTGTTCATGACTGTCGTGCCGATATGCTTTTGCCATGAAACGGCACACACCATCAGTAGGCCAGCTCTGATTTCCCCAACCGTCTCCACCTATGCAGGTTGATATGCCCGTCTCAGCATCCTTCTCAAATCTACATTCCAAAGATTCCGGCGTTACGTTAAACATGTATGAATCATCTCCATCTACACGCGTACACAGCTCCCGGCATTTATCATCGAGACACAAATACCACTTTATAGAATCAGTTTCGCTTGACTGGTCATCTGAAACCGTCATCGTAATGCAATCCTGGTCATGTAGTACATTTTCCCAGACTGCACCATCATCCGACACATTGCTATTATCATTGGCGGATATTGAAACAACACACTCTTTTCCTGTAAAGAAGCAACCTTGTATCAGACGGCTGGCTGAACCATATTCATTTTCCAGAGAAACGTCTATGTAAACATTAAGACCTGCCACCAATCCTGAAACATGTATCATACCACCATTGAACGCATACTCATGTATGCTTCCTGAATCATCCGACACCAGTACCGTTCCTTTCTCAGCTCCGCGCTGACGTATCATAATATCAAGTCCATAAAGACCGTCTCCGGTCCCCGTAATATTCGAAACACTGACATCTTCTATAAGCGGCCGCGTCTCAAGAGTAAGCGGGAAATGATATTCTGTTTCAGAGAATTTTGCCGTGACCCGTGCCTGTAAACATCCGTACTCATCCATGGAATTGGCTATGACCGAGGGCTCCACATGAAATATACTGCCATTATATGTGCTTACAGTGCGATAAACTCCCGACTCCTTGTCGTATATCTGATATTCCCAGTCTGCGGAAGCGGAACTGCCGGTAACGGTATCGCGCAACGTGAAATCATAACTTTTGTATAACGAACCATATCCCAACGCGTCTATACTGTCACAGGATATGTATCTGTCATGTCTGTAAACATCCCATCCTGTTGCCTGCAACACATTCAGTGTCTCACGGTTTACAGGCAGCCTTTGCGACAAGTCATGTATCGGATACTCTAAAATATTGTCGCGTCCAAGCGAGAAATATACACCGCTCACACCCAGTATGAATCCGTCAGTATCGTACATATCATACACGAAACCGTCACTCTTCAACCTTACATCTTTATTTGCAAAGAACCGTTCAAACTCTTTTCCTTCAGCATCTTTCAGGTCGGCAAGACTTTGTTCACCGTTATAAATCAGTCTGTCGAAAGCAGACGGTGTGTGATTGACGGCAAAACCGACACCCGACGCACGTTCTACCAAAGACGAACCGAAGCCGAGCACATGACCGATATGGCGCATAAATCCGCTCAGCAGACACACAGAGCCATTATAACCATCATCATACTGCCACGATGAATCCCAGTCTATACCGGCATTAACCATTATAGTATCATTGACAGGAATGCCATACGGAAATTCCTGACTATAGAGATTGTCGGGCAAAGATGTGTCCTCAGACTTCCTGCTGTATGTCACACGTGTTGATATAGCGATGTCCGGATCCATGTTTTCGGACACTGACAGATAAAAAGAAACAGGAACCTTAATGTTTATCTTGTCTTCCCACACATCCAAAGCCAGTTTCAGACAATGTCTCACACCGTCTGTCATAAAACTGTTATCATCGTAGCCGACAACGAACTTTCCTAATCTTGACTTTATAACACCTTTGTTTCTTGCGGCATTGCTTTCCTTTTTCAACAATGTCTGTCTCCGTGGCACGTCCTGCGATATATGATCTGAATAACAGACTACCGTTTTTTCGTCACCGTTGGTCTGGGCTTTTAAAAACGAAAGACAAGCCAAGCATATTAAAAGCAAAATACCTCTGAGTTTCATACTTACCGTGTTTTTGTGTTAATCAATGCCGATCTGATGTTTTTCTTAAACTCAAATAAAGCCGTATATCCGCCCTGGCAGATTATGATTCCATTAAAACAATGTACTAAAACAGCACATCCTATACTGTTTTCAAGAACGTTGAAAGCTAAGAAATATTATGAATTATAGCTAATAATATGCTCTTAATGTGAACATTTCAGTTACATACGTCACCATAAAGATAAGTTTCCTCATATTGACAAGCGTATCTTAAAATACACCATATCGCCCTGTTTTTGCATATTTATGCAATTTTCGCAGTAAAATATTTTGACAAAAAAAATTTGCAAAATAGAAAAACGGAGGACGACGAAAAAGGCTTTATCGCATGGAGACAGCAATGACGCCACACCGTTTTATCATCCGCAGCAAGCGTTTCCAACGACCGGAAAATACAAAAGAGCCCATATCGCATCGTAATATAGCCCTAATCAGCACACGATATCGCCCATTTCGGCCCCTGAAATGGGCTCTTTCGCACCCTGAAAAAGACCATTTCGCAACACGAGGGCGACCGATCCGCAATGCGACAATCCGTAAACTGTTGGCTATCAGGCAAATGCGTAAAGTGCTCAAAACTCACGTATTTGCAGCCGAATGACCTGTTGCTCGAAAATATTCGAGTTTTGAGCAGTTACGATAAATATTTATTCATAATGCGGAACGGATAATTGTATATTTATACACAAACGTAGAAGAGACCGGATCTGGCATACATTATCATAAACGAATACAAACATCACTTGCATACGAACGACACATTAGATGTGAATATCCGAAAAGCCAATCAGTTAAACATAATAGACCAATTGTAAAATATATTTACTACATTTGCAGATAAATTACGAATACAGACATGACTCTGCCCGAAGAATTCATAAAATACACGCGGGAACTCATGGGCGACAGCAGGTTCGAGTCGCTCGTGGCAGGACTGACGGATGCCGCACCGGTGAGCATAAGGCTAAATCCGCAGAAATGTGACGTTGCGAACACCGTGATAACAAGGAAGAAAGGCGACGTGGCATGGTGCCCAACGGGAGTGTATCTGAACGAAAGACCGAACTTCACGTTCGATCCACTGCTGCATGCCGGGGCATACTATGTGCAGGAAGCATCGTCGATGTTTGTGGCACACGTGTTGCGGCAGACGGTGACCGACAGTGTGAGAATGCTCGACTTGTGTGCCGCTCCCGGCGGTAAATCGACAGCGTGCCGCACATTCCTGCCTGAGGGCAGCCTGCTCGTAAGCAACGAACCCGTCAGGACGAGGGCAAACATTCTGAGCGAGAACATGCAGAAGTTCGGCCATCCGGACGTTATTGTGACCAACAACTATCCGCGAGACTTCAGAAAGTCGGGTCTCATGTTCGACATCATACTGGCCGACGTGCCGTGTTCCGGCGAGGGAATGTTCCGCAAGGACGAAGGCGCGATAAGCGAATGGAGCGTGCAGAATGTGGAGAACTGCCGCCGGTTGCAGCGCGAGATTGTAAGCGATATATGGCCATGCCTGAAGCCGGGCGGCCTGATGATATACTCCACATGCACGTTCAATGCCCACGAGGACGAGGAGAACGCGGCATGGATAGCCGAAGAGCTGGGGGCGGACTTCGTTGAGATAGCCGTCAGTCCGGAGTGGAACATCACAGGACCGTTGGTAGGCGACAATCCGTCATACCGCTTTCTGCCCGGCACAAGCGAAGGCGAGGGACTGTTCATGACCGTACTGAGGAAACACGGACAGCATGACACGCCAGCGAAGGCATCCGCAAACAAAAAGCAGAACAGAAAAACAGACAAGGCTGTGAGCCTGCCGCTGACCGACAGCGACGACTTCGAGACAAGAGAGAGAGGCGACCGTCTGGTGGCAATACCGAAGAAATGGGCCGACGTGTATGACGCCGCTGCAAAAAGTCTGAACGTGATTCATGCCGGAATAACCATCGGAACGCGCAAAGGAAAGGACATAGTGCCCGACCAGTCGCTGGCTCTTTCGACACGGCTCGACCGCAACAGATTTGCCAGTGTAGATATAGACTACACGCAGGCAATAAACTTTCTGCGCAAGGAAGCGGTGCCCCTACCCGACGGCACGCCCAAAGGCTTCGTGCTGCTCACGTACAAAGGCATGCCGCTTGGATTTGAGAAGAACATCGGCAACCGCGCCAACAATCTGTATCCGCAGGAATGGAAGATAAAGAGTCAGCACATTCCGGAACAAAACGAAATCATCATCAAAAGAAATGAAACAATATCTTGACCTGCTCGACCGCATTCTTACGGAGGGCACAAAAAAGACTGACCGCACGGGAACAGGAACACTTAGCGTGTTCGGACACCAGATGAGATTCAATCTGGAAGATGGTTTTCCGTTGCTAACCACAAAAAAACTGCATCTGAAGTCGATAATATACGAGCTGTTGTGGTTTCTCAAGGGCGACACAAACGTGAAATATCTTCAGGAACACGGTGTGAGGATATGGAACGAATGGGCCGATGAGAACGGCGATCTCGGACCGGTATATGGGCACCAATGGCGTTCGTGGCCCGACTACAACGGCGGAACAATCGACCAGATAAGCAATGTCTTGGACATGATAAAGAATCATCCGGACTCGCGACGGATGGTTGTCAGCGCATGGAATCCGGCTGAGGTCGACCAGATGGCGCTGCCGCCGTGCCACTGTCTGTTCCAGTTCTACGTGGCAGACGGACGCCTTTCGCTGCAACTCTATCAGCGTTCGGCCGACACGTTCCTCGGCGTTCCGTTCAACATCGCCTCATACGCGCTGCTGCTTATGATGATGGCGCAGGTCACAGGACTGAAAGCCGGCGACTTCATCCATACCACCGGCGACACGCATCTGTATCTTAACCACCTTGACCAGGCCCGCCTGCAACTCACACGCACACCGAGACCGTTGCCGAGAATGATTCTGAACAAGGACGTGAAGAGCCTGTTCGACTTCAAATATGAGGATTTCCGTCTGGAAGGATACGACCCGTGGGACCACATAAGTGCGAAAGTGAGTGTCTAACATAAACAAAAGAACATACATAACAATGAGCATAAGCATAATAGCTGCCGTGGCGCGCAACCGTGCCATAGGCCATAACAACAAACTGCTGTACTGGTTGCCCAACGACCTCAAGCGTTTCAAGGCACTCACCACTGGCCATACCATAATCATGGGACGCCGCACATTCGAATCATTGCCCAAGGGGGCGCTACCAAACAGACGCAATGTGGTGCTGAGCCGAGGCGACGGCGAGTTTCCGGGATGCGACAAATACCCGTCGCTGGAAGAGGCTCTGAACAACTGCAAAGCAGACGAGGACGTGTTCATCATAGGCGGAGCGAGCGTTTACGAACAGGCAATGAAGTATGCCGACAGACTCCTTCTCACCGAGATAGACGACACTCCGCAGGAAGCAGACGCCTTCTTCCCCGACTATTCAGACTGGACTCTCATAAACAAAGAGAACCATCAGAAAGACGAAAAACACTTGTTTGAATATTCCTTCACCGACTACGAAAGACGATAGAAAAGATCACGAAAGAGAATAAAGAAGATTACGAAAGACCATAAAAAGGCTGTCCGACCATTAACAACATTAAAAACTCTCATTGTTGAATGGTCGGACAGTTATTTTTATTTGAAATAATATCACTCAATGTTATTCTTTCTCATCATCCTTTGAGACAAGAATGTTGGATATCGGCACCTGACGGCTGATCGCTGCATTGAATGATATGATGGTCTCACTGCGTGCCAAGCCGAGCGGTTGCAGCTTGTCGTGAATGATGTCAAGCAAATGATGATTGTTGAAAGCGTAAATCTTGATGAACATGTCGAATCCACCCGTAGTGTAATGACACTCCACCACCTCAGGAATCTTCCTCAGTTCGTTAACCACTTCTTCGAAGCGCTCAGGATCCTTGAGACACAATCCGATGTAGGCACACGTGTCATAACCTATCATTTCCGGATCAATGATGAACTGTGAACCTTTCAGAATGCCAAGACTTGTCAGTTTCTGTATTCGCTGATGTATTGCCGCGCCACTCACATTGCATACCCTTGCCACTTCCAAAAACGGTATGCGTGCGTCGTCAGCAATAAGTTTCAGGATTTTCTTATCCAATAAATCTAAACTATGATATGCCATTATAATTTATATTTTACGCAAAGATATTACAAAATAATGAATATTGCAACAAAACAGCATCATTTTTGTACTAATTTATCATTTATCCTTGTTGCGGAGAAACTGACGCGACGGACTCCTGCCTGGCGCAACGCCTGACGCACATCATTGATTATACTCATACGCGTTGAGCGGTCGGCCTTTATTGATACCATCATTCTGTCACGGTCGGACGGTGCCATCGACGCCATTTCATACGTCATATAATCAGCAATATCGTCCGGTGTCACATACTTGTCGTTAAGCTGTATGAACGTCGAATTCTTGCCTTGTGAATCGTAATCACCGTTTTCCGGCACACCAATATATATGTAATATACAATGTTTTTCTTGGTAAGGCGAGTCAGTTCCGTACCGTTCGGCACACGATATTTCACCTTCAGTATGACGGTACGCATGTGAGTAACCATCATGAAGAAGAAAAGAACCGTGAATATAAGGTCGGGCAGCGACGCGGTATTAAGCATAGGAACTTCCGGCCGGCGATGTCTTCTAATCTGCATGACGCGTTCCTCCTTCCTTATCATAGATTTCGATAAGACGCTGCGGACACTGGTTCTTCACATAATCACGCTCGTCCTGCGTGCATTTCCTGTAGCTGCGGCCGAACCGTTTGCGCGCCATGTCATCGCGCACAAGACTGTATGCCGCCGCGATCTCGTTCTGAAGTTTGAAATATATGTCGTAAGACGAAGTCGGATTCGCATCTATTGCTATGGAGTGTTTGTCTCCGTGAGAGATGATGAATTTGCGGATTGAGTTGCGAAGATTCCTCACCTGAACAACCGTATCGTTGAGCAGCAACTGGTCTGAAGCCGTGATTTTAAACATCATAAGGTTGTTGCGCGAGACGACCGGAGCCTCCGTCTGTTTTCCGTTATCGGCAGGAGGCAGCTGACGGATGAGTCCCTTGTCCGAATCCATTGAGGTTGTGACAAGGAAAAACGTCAGCAACATGAAAGAGATGTCGGCTGTTGACGTGGCATCGAGTTTCGGAACCGTGTGTCTCCTTCTTCTTATCAGCATTTACGATCTTTTTTTCTGAGATAGCGTGTCGCACCAAAAATAACAGCGGCAACAGACAATGCGAGCATGACGAGTACGGAATTTACAAACATATCGGCAACCTTCAGCCAGAACACGTTCTGATATTTGTCTCCGTTTATGTCAACCGCGGCGCTTGATCCGAACATGAATGTAACCGCCATAAGCAATATTGTAAAAGCCGTGACTCCCACAGCGATACGTCTGACCGGTATTCCGTTCACCACGCTACCGTCGTCGCCACGCTTACGCAGACTGATAAACAGCGACGCAAGTCCAACAACGACCGATGCCACGACAAAGAAAATGATAAAGCCTACAAGCACACCCGTGAATTGAGGAGCGTTGTATTCAGGATTCTCGTCGAACGGATGATCGTAGCCGACAAAGTAGAACAGGCAGAACATGACTACAATCACAGCCGTGAGAACATACAATACACGGTGTGATATCTTCTCTGTCGGATATTGTCTTAAACTGAAGTGCTTCATTTTTTCAGCTTATATTTAGCTATCGCGTCAAGAAGCGTTATGGCACTTTCTTCCATCTGCGATACTATATGGTCGATTTTCGAAATGACGTAAGTATAGAACAGTTGCAGGATGAGAGCAACGATTATACCGAATATAGTTGTTATGAGCGCTACCTTCATTCCTGCCGTGACTACAGTAGGACTGATATCGCCAGCCTGCTGAATCTCACCGAAAGCCATTATGATGCCGATCACCGTACCGAGGAATCCGAGCGACGGAGCCATGGCTATGAACATCGTGATCCACGAGCAGCCTTTCTCCAGATTGGCAGACTGCACCGAGCCGTATGAAGCCACCGAACGCTCCACGTTATCAATGGATTCGTCTATGCGCAGAAGCCCCTGATAACAGATGGAAGCCACCGGTCCGCGAGTCTCGCGACACTGACTTTTCGCACCTTCTATATCGCCGGCCTCCACCTTGTCACTAAGATCGGCCATGAACTTCTTTGCGTTTATCTCCGACATACTGAGATAAATGATGCGCTCTATGCAGAACGCAAGACCTATGACAAACACAAGTGCCACAAGCGACATGAAGGAAGCGTCGCCCTCGATGAACTTTGTCTTAAGCACCTTGTGGAAACCCTGGCTCTCGGCCGGCATTATATCGGATGCCAGCGAAGCACTGTCAGCCGCACTCAGAAGGTCGTCTGGGAAATCGGAAACACTGTCGGAAGAAGCCGCCGGAGACGATTTTGCAGAAACGCTGTCAGCAGGTGCTGCAAGACAAACGACATTGAAAAAGAATACGGATAAAAAAGCTATTGCAAAACGTGCAATCATTGTTTTCATACGGACGTATTTTTGTGAAGCGGAAAGAGGGGGATTCGAACCCCCGGTACGCTTTTGACGCACACACGCTTTCCAGGCGTGCCTCTTCAGCCACTCGAGCACCTTTCCATTGAAACCGACTGCAAAAGTATTGTTTTTTTGACTATTTCAGCAGTTTCTCCTCGTATTTTAAAGTTCTTTAATGTTTTACAGATTAAAAACCGACTTGACATTGCTGTTTGTCCGACGCATGATCTCGTCCTCGGAAACATCATAGCAGCCGGCAAGCATACTTATGACATAGGTGATGAACGAACTTTCGTTGCGCTTGCCACGCATAGGTACGGGTGCCATATAGGGCGCGTCGGTTTCGAGAACGATGCGGTCGAGCGGCACTGCTGCCGGCAGTACAGACGGCAGATTGCTCTTTTTGAACGTCAGCACGCCACCCACACCGAGCATGAAATTATCGAACTCGAGCAGTTCGGCGGCCTCATGCTCATTGCCCGTGAAGCAATGGAACACACCGCCCGGCAGCTCCTTGCGGTATCTGCGCAGTATTTTCACCATCTCATTCTGCGCCTTGCGGCAGTGAATCATAAGCGGCAGACGAGTTTCGACCGACCATTTCACCTGTTCCTCGAAGACTGCGAGCTGTTCGTTCTCGAACTCACGCGACCAGTAATAGTCCAGTCCCACCTCGCCCACGGCAATGAACGGCGACTCGGGCACGAGCTGTCGCTTCATGGAGTCAAGCACCTCGCGCCAGTCTGCCCTCACATCCTCCGGATGAAGTCCTATCATGGGATAGGCATAACCCGTGTAACGCGAGCATGTGTCAAGTACATCGGACAGATGAGCAAGGTCGATTGCCGGAACAAACATGGCAGAACAACCCGCCGCCTTGGCGCGGGCAACCACCTCGTCGCGGTCGGCTGCGAACTCCTCACCGTCAAGATGAATGTGTGTATCAATGAATGTCATCGGATATGATTCAATATAAATGTTTCTCGTTGCGCCTGTAATAATATATCACACCGAGCTTACGGCACTCGGCATAGCGGCGTTCAGGCGGTTCGTTCTCGTAGTGATGTTCTATCTGATTCCAGATGTCGAGCAGCAGGGCGTCTATCTCCTCGCGCTGCACCTGCACCGCCTCAAGCGCCTTCTGAGTCTTCTGCACACTTGCACGATGCTTCTCGTACATCTCGCGGAATATCTCGTAATGAGTCGCTACCATGCCTATCGTCGGGTTGTAGATGGGGCGTCCGCCCTTCTTCAGGCGCGCCTTCTCACCCTGTATTATCTTAGGCGCCCACTCCAGCAGTCCGTCCGGCGACTTGATGTTGGGCAGTGCCGTTGTCTCCGGCGTCAGTCCGTAAAGCTCAAGACTCTGTTTCTTTATCTCCTTGCGCTCGACAGCGAGGAACAGAACCTGAAGAAAATGACTGGCATACATCGAAGCATTGTGCATAAGCTTGTCTATCTTCGAGGTGTACCGCTTCTGTGCACCGAGCAAAAGACGGTACTGACTGCATGCCGTATAAAGTCTGTCGTAAGCCGACTGCGCCTTGTTGAGTGATTTCCACCCGACAAAATTGTTTCTGACCGTATAGATATCGCTGTTGTCCAACAACGTCTTCAAGGCCTTGAGTCTTGCTGCGTCAGTCTTCGGCAACCTTCTGTATGGCATGTATATCGGTTTTCGCTATATTAAAATTGTGTGTTATCAATAATTTCTTTTCATCATTCTTGCGACATAGCTCATGAGTTCTGCCTTGCGCTCTTCGGCTACACCGACGGCGTCGATGTATTTTCTGCTCTGTTCGAAATAATAATTTATCTTCTCCAGAGCCAGGCGGTCTATGCCAATCTCGTCGTAAAGTGCCCTTACGGCAGCTATCTTCTCGCCGGCATCAAACTTCTTCGCGTCTATCCATCCGGAGAGTCTTGCACGCTGTTTCTCGTCGGCGCGGTTCATGGCATTGATGAGCATGTAGGTCTTCTTGTTTGACACGATGTCGCCTCCTATCGCTTTTCCGAATACGGCAGAGTCGCCATAAACATCAAGATAGTCGTCCTGCAACTGGAAGGCAAGGCCCACCTGCTCGCCGAACTTATAGAGATTCTCGGCATCGGACACCGGAGCATCGGCCAGGATGGCGCCTATCTTCATTGCGCATGCAAGCAGGACGCTCGTCTTTAGGCGTATCATCTCTATATACTCAGCCTCGGTCACGTCGTTGCGCTGCTCGAAGTCCATGTCATACTGCTGCCCCTCGCCTATCTCGAGAGCCGTCTCCGAGAAAAGGTCGAGCACCGGTTTCAGCTTGTCAGGGTCGCATTGTGCCATGCGCTGATATGCCAGCACCAGCATAGAGTCACCCGAAAGTATGGCCGTGTTGGCGTTCCACTTCTTGTGAACCGTCTGATGTCCGCGGCGCAGGTCGGCATTGTCCATGAGGTCGTCGTGCAACAATGTGTAGTTATGATAGGTCTCTATTGCGCAGGCCTGCATCATTATCTTTTCCGGATCGTCCCTGAACAGCTCATATGTAAGCATCATGAGCACCGGCCGGATGCGTTTTCCGCCTATTGACAACACATATCTTATAGGCTCGTAAAGCGTTTCCGGCTCGCGTCCCCGGGAAATGATGTCGAGACTCTCGTTTACCTTCTGCAATATTTCGTTTGCGTTCAACATAATATTGATGTGTTTTATATTTTGAAAACTATAGGTATGGCGAATAGCGTGCGGCACGGTTTGTCGTTCTCCACTCCCGGTTTCCACTTAGGCATGAGCTTTATCACGCGCAATGCCTCGCGGTCGAGAAGCGGATTGATGCCCTTCATCACTTTCTCGTCGGATATGGAGCCGTCCTTATTGACTATGAACGACACGACTACCTTGCCCTGTATCTTACGGTTCTTTGCCGATTCCGGATATTTAAGATTGGCCGACAGCCACTTTATGAAAGCCCCCATGCCGCCGGGAAACTCAGGTATCTGTTCCACCACACGGAAGTCGAGCGGCTTGTCACCCCCGCCGTCTGCCGAAGTCTGGGCGCCGTCGGTGGTCTCAGCCTCCGACGTGGACACAGTCTCCGAATACTCCGCCGCCTGTGCGTTCTCGTCCTTTATGTCGGTGGCGGCAGTGGTCTGCTCCTCGTTCTCAACAATCTTCAGTTTGTCGTGAGAGCGTTTGTCCGCCGACGAAGCCATGAACGACTTGAAAGACTTCATGTCCAGCGAAGGATAAATCTCCGTATCCAGCGACATGTCCTCGAGCAGTTCCTCATCGTCTGACGCACTTTCGTCCGACGCCGTATATTCAAGGACGACGAACAGCACCGAAAGCACAAACACCAGACCGAGCAGGAACCACGTGGCTCTGTTATTGTTTATATCCGCACTTCTTGATTTCTTTACTTCCACAATCCTATGAACATACCTTATTATATAATTGCAGTCACGCACCTGAAGCGGCTGCACTGCATGTCAATACAAAAGCCATACGTTTGTAGCCGTCGTTATGGCATATAGCGATACAAAGATAACACAAATATAATACAGAACAAAATCTAAAGCTCCATTTTTACTCCCGCCGCCAATCCGCCGCGACATGACCACGGACACCGTCCGGCACAACGGCCACAGCCGGCGCACGACGACAAAGCGTATATGATGTGTGGCATCATGGCACTGCCGACAACAGGTTTTCCGTAAACACAATGCAGACCAGGACAACATGATGATGAACGTCACGGGGCGCAGACCTGTGTCCGGAGTACGCCAATGTATAAATAAACAAAAACAGGTGGGCGAAGAGTTAAATATTTCGCCTTGAAAGCTCTGAAAAATCGCGTCGGAGCGAACAGACGACCGTTCGGCGCAAAATATCGCGAAAATACGCCATTTTCATAACATGTTAATAATCAGTGTTTTATATAAAACGGCCTTTCATCTTGGATTTCATCGTCTTGCGATATGGCCCATTTCGGATTCTGAAATAGGCCATATTACACTCCGAAAGAGCCCATATCGTGCCCTGAAAAAGGCTTTTTCGCACTCTGATATGGGGCATTTCGCAAACCGACGGACTTTCTGCCGGTCTGTGGTCGGGGCAAAATGGTGGTTTTGGATGCCATATCATGGTCTGCCTTCTCCTAAAAGTGAAAAAATGGAATGTTAAATTCGATTGGCGGAAAGCAAACAGATGTTAAAGAAAATTTGCAAATCGGTACGCAGGAATCAGATGGTGCGGAAGGCCGGATAAGTTGTGCAGGAAAAGCGGATGACACGTTATGACTGTACGGACAATGCAGAAACGTAACATTATAATAAACCGGTGGCGGTCAGGACGTAAGCATAAGGCTGTGGCACAATGTCATAGTGAAAGTAAATCGGGGGTGTCGTAAAAAAATAAATGATTTTATTTTATTCTGCTCGCACTTTGCTGTATCTTTGCAAAAGATATGCTGCACTCGGGAAAATGAAAACGAGTTTTCTTTCCGCTCGCTTGCACTATCTTTACAGAACATAGGCGGCGCTCGGGAAATTGAAAACAAGCTTTCTTTCCACTCGCTTGCACTATATTTACAGAACATAGGCGGCGCTCGGGAAATTGAAAGCAAGTTTTCTTTCCACTCGCTTGCACTATGTTTGCATCATAATTGATTCTGCAGATGAAGAAAACATCATTTATCATCATATTGACAATCATGGCCATCGCTGCCAGGGCTCAAGACAGCCGCACGGGATATAACTTCCTGAAGCTGCCGGTAAGCGCTCATGCCGCTGCCCTGGGAGGCGACAACATCAGCATTATCGAAGACGATGAGTCAATGATATTCAATAACCCTGCATTGCTGTCGTCGGTGAGTGACAAAACGATAAACCTCAACTACATGAACTATATGTCCGGCGCCAACACCGCGAGTGCGGCATTCAACAGAATCATAAAGGAACGGGCGTCGGTGGCTGCATCGGCACAGTTCATAGACTACGGAAAGATGAAGGAAGTGGACGAGAACAATGTGCAGACAGGCGAGTTCTCGGCTAAGGACATCTCCATAGCCGGCTATTTCTCGTACATGCTGACCGACCGCATAGCCGGAGGTATAACCGCGAAATTCGTGACGTCATACATCGGCGACTACAATTCCATAGCCATGGGCGTTGACCTCGGACTGAACTACTACGACCCGGATAAGGAATGGTCAGTGTCGCTCGTGGCCAAAAACCTCGGCGGTCAGATGAAGGCCTACGACGACCAGTACGACCGAATGCCTATAGACGTACAGCTCGGAGCGAGCAAGCGTTTCGCGCACATGCCGTTCCGCATATCAGCAACACTTGTCGATCTGAACCATCTGGATTATAAATTCATAAACCATCTGGTGGCAGGAGCTGACATCATAATATCTCCTACAATATGGGTGGGCATAGGATATAACTTCAGACGTGCCAACGAAATGAAGATAACCGAGACCGACGGCTCGAGCAGTCACGGAGCCGGCCTTTCGTTCGGAGCGGGAATAAACCTCGAACGCTTCAAGCTGAATCTGGCTTACGGCAAATACCACGTTTCAAGTTCATCCATACTGATAAACCTGGCATATTCTTTATAAATCAAATAACAATGAGACAGATTACGATAGCCATCGACGGTTATTCCTCATGTGGAAAGAGTACGATGGCAAAAGACCTTGCACGCGAAATAGGATACATATATGTCGATACCGGAGCAATGTACCGCTCGGTGACGCTCTTCGCCATGCGCAACAACCTGTTCAATGAGGACGGAAGCATAAAGACCGACGAGCTGAAGAGCAGAATGAACGAGATAAACATATCGTTCAAGCTGAACAGCGAGACAGGACGACCGGACACTTATCTCAACGGTGAACTGGTAGAGAAAGAGATACGCTCGATGGATGTGTCGGAAAGGGTAAGCAAGATTGCCGCCCTGCCATTCGTCAGAGAGGCTCTCGTGGCACAACAGCAGGCAATGGGCAAGGAGAAGGGAATAATAATGGACGGCCGCGACATAGGTACCGTGGTTTTCCCTGACGCCGAACTCAAGATTTTCGTGACAGCATCGGCTGAGGTGAGGGCGCAGCGCCGCTACGACGAACTGAAGGCAAAGGGCATGCCGGCCGACTTCGACGACATTCTGAAAAACGTGAAGGAGCGCGACTACATCGACTCTCACCGTGAAACGTCACCCCTGCGCAAGGCTGACGACGCGCTGGAGCTGGACAACAGTAATATGACGATAGAGGAACAGAAGGCGTGGCTCATGGCTCGCTATCAGGAGAAAGCCGGGGAATAAGCAGCCGGGACTTTCCACTTTTAATACAATACGTTAAAGCCGCAGCCACTACAATGAGTGGTCTGCGGCTTTAATGCTTTCTGAAAATATAATATTGATGACCGTATGGCTAATCCGTAGACATCATATCGGGAAATGGAATGGAGAAATAGGAGGGCTCGAATAGCGGAGCATGTCATTCAAGTATATTCCAGGTGACACAGTTCAACGCCCCACCATCCTTGACATATCCGTTTACTCTGACCTGAAATACCTTTCCCTTATACTGCGGAAAACATGCTTCTATCTGCTCCTTTGCCTGATCATCCTCTTCTCTTCCAAAGGCAGGAATCACTATAATATCCTTTGTCTGTAGGAAATTGATGTATGCCCAACTGTATACATCCACTTTCTCAACATCATAGGAAAGCACTTTCACGTTGAAACGACGCGAGAGTTTATCATAGTAAACATCAGCCATCTTACGGTCAAAATCATAATAATTTGTCATGAGGACGTCATTACCGCCAAGGTATCTTACTATTCCGTCTGAATGACCATACTTTTCATTATCGTCCCACGGAAGGAAAAGGATGTCGCACTGAAACAGATTTTCCAATTCATTCACAAGTCTTTCCTTTGAATAAGCATGTATGTTTTCACGAAACACCTTATCGGTCATAATCACACAGTCGGCGCATTTTATCACATTTCCACCGTCGATGATGATGTCTGTACGTGTTGCCCTTATGCCCAATGCCTCCAACTGCGCAGTCGGATCTGTTATATAAGCGCAATCTTGAGGATTGAGCATATAATTGGGATAATAACGATATTGCACGAAATGATCCTTACCTACTTGTATCGGCATGTAATCACGACACCATCCGTCCGATGTTTTCCTCAACAAATCGTATGATACGCCACAGCTATCGAGCAGACTCAGTAATCGTTTGGTTATTCTCGGATGTTGCTCAAACGTGTGTTCTGATATGAAAACTTTATTTGTCTGACTGTCTAAAACCATTATTATTTTCTATTCCAAGGCTTAGCACCATATTCTGATTTAGTTTTTCCAGTTACAGGATTATAACGCTTCAATATATTTCCGTCGGTATCTGTCCAATGAAATTCATCCTTATGATAATTGTTATTATAGAAACAATAATTTCTTTTCATGCTACACTCTTTGTCATTATAACGTCTTACTGACTTAAGATCAACTTCATCGCATTCTTCTTTTTCCTCTATAATAGGGAATTTCCCTTTGAATGTGTAATTAAACAACGCATCACAACAATCCCATGGACCGGTGACAACCATCATAGGCTTATCCTGCGATTCGATTCGGAGCAGTGAACGGAGCAATATTCCACCGCCATAAAGGAACTTGTCATCACGAGAAATTTCGCTTTTAAAGCAAATGTCAAGTCCACTCGAGTGTATAAAGAATGCTCCTATTTCACTGCATTGGCGCGGATAGACGAATGGCTGGCCTGTCTTTTCCTTTATATCCTGATGCAACTTACTGTAATAATAGAACTCCACTTCAAGGAAACGATATTCTATATCATTTTGTTTGATATAGCAATTTCCCAGTAAATATCCTGCTATATTACGAAACTCTTGCTCTACACTTTGCTCATCTAAATTTTTATTCAGTTTTGATAATCTTGCAACTAACTCATTTCCCATTGTATTTTTAAATTTAATCATTAAAACATTAACAATATATCATGCCTGAATAATGTCTCCATTAGCCGGAAAGTATCCAACATATTAAAAACGTAAATGTTCATACACTGTACATACATAGTGCATGAACATTTACAGAAAAACTATTACCTTGTTTAAAGACCTTTCATAATTCTGTCCCGGCACTGCTCCATAAGCCATTTAGGCGTGCTCGTCGCTCCGCAGATACCCACGGTAGTAACGCCTTCTATCCATGAGCTTTCTATCTCGTCGGGACCTTCTATGAGATAACTGTTGGGATTGACGCTCTTGCATTTGCTATACAACACCTTGCCGTTGCTGCTCTTCCGTCCGCAGACAAAGAGGATGATGTCGTGACGGGCGGCGAAGGCTGCGATGTTAGGCATGCGGTTCGCCACCTGGCGGCATATCGTATCGAAGCTCTTGAAGGTGGCGTCCGGCGATATGTGACTTTGTATATAATCGATGATACGGCGGAATTCGTCTAGGCTCTTCGTGGTCTGCGAATACAGATATATGTCACGACTGAAATCGAGAAGCCTCACGTCTTCAAGCTTTTCTATCACGATGGCCTTGCTGTGTGTCTGCCCCACGAGTCCGAGAACCTCGGCATGACCATTCTTTCCGAATATAACAATCTGTGCCTCGGGGTTGGCATCATACTGCTTTTTTATGCGTCGCTGCAACTGCAACACCACAGGGCATGTGGCATCTATTATCTCGATGTTGTTGCGTCGTGCCGTCTCGTAGGTCTCGGGAGGCTCGCCATGGGCTCTGAGCAGCACTTTAACATCGTGCAACTGTTTCAGTTGGTCATGATTGATGGTTATCAGTCCACGTGTATGGAGCCGTTCCACTTCCATTCCGTTGTGCACAATGTCACCCAGACAATAAAGCGTGGTGCCCTTGGCCAGTTCCTCCTCCGCCTTCTTTATGGCGGTGGTGACACCGAAACAAAAACCGCTTGAGCTGTCTATTTCAATATGAATCATTTGCCGTTGCCTTTAATTTCCGCTTACTACGACGTTTATCTCAACCTTAGGATTCTTAGGATCGTTGGTTATCATCAACACCCTTGGCGCGCTATGCGATGTTTTCATACGCTCAACATTGGCCGTAACCTTGAGCTTTGCCTCCTCACCCGGATCGAGCACAGACTTATTGAGCGACAGGCTCAAGGCCGACGAGAACATCTGAAGGTTGCTTATCCTAAGCTCAGACTTTCCAGTGTTCTTTATCATTATAGTGCCCTTGAGTTTCTTCTTGCCGTCGGCCGCGCCAAGGTTAAGTTCTTTCTCCGACACCTCAATCGTAGGAGCCATAGCCAGTTCGGCATCTGTCATATCCTGGAACGTAGGCAACAACACGGCAGAAACATTTATCTCTTTGTCTGCATCTACCTTTTCGCCGGGCTTACTGCCAAGGAACACCTTTGTCTCGGTAAGTCCGAGGTTGTCGAGTTTTTTCGAATCGAGCGTTATTGTCACAACACCTGCGCGACCGCTCTTTATCTTCGTCGGCGAGACATCGGCCTCCAGATAATCCGGGAGATGCATAACCACCGGCTCGACTGTTTCTCCACCGGTGTTGCGGATGTGAATCTTCAACTGCGGACTTTCTCCACTGTTCACGTCATTAAACTCGAGTGTGTTTTTGTCTGCGAGCAAAGCTCCTATCTGATAAGGATAATCGCCAGAATAATCCTTCACTTCTCTCACTACAACACCCTTCATTCTTAGCATCAGCGGAGTGTCACTTCCCTCGGTACATACATCTGCAAACTTATCGAAATGACCCATCTGTCTCGAGTCAAACGTCACCCTGACCAAGAATTTCTCACCGGACTGTATTGCCTGCTGTGGATAATCAGCAACCATACATCCGCAACTTGTCTGCACCTCGCTTATGCGTAAACTCTTCTTACCGTTGTTTATCAACTCAAATTCAGCCGTCACCGGCACGTTGTACTCCACTTGTCCACAGTCCACCACATCATTGGCAGCCACTATGTCCTGCGCCCGCAGTTCAGCAGAAAGTGCGGCAAGCACAGACAATACGATTATATTTTTATTCATCAATTATATTTTTGCTTATTATATATTATCTTTTCGTTTATTATGTTGGGGGTTGTACTTATTCATTGTTTATCTTCCGACACGCTTATAGTCATAGCAGCAGCCCGTGCAGAATACTCAGGACTGTATGCGCACTGCACAGTACATGTGCCCGTGCTGTAGGTTCCGGCACGATCGACATAATACTCTGCCTCTACGATGTGGCTGCCCTTGGACATTCTGTCGAAGTAATAACCGGTGCGGTTATCGCCCTGCGCACAATAGCATACGCCTCGATAACCACTCAACTGCATCACCGGCTCCATGCAGGCAGCCCTCTTATCGACTATCTGAACGAAATCATAGTCGCGCGATGCGGTAACGGTGATTCTAACCTTTATCTTATCTCCTACAGCAAGCTGCGCACCATCAGCAAGCACCTTACCGTCTTTCATAATCTCACGCTTAACGGTCATGCCCTCAGAAGCACCGGCTATGTCGGTCACATCCTGCATGAACTGTGCATAGACAGCGCCCCACGACATTCCGTCAGAAGTCTTTTCAACAGTAAAGGTCTTCATGTTGTCACCGGTACGCGATGTCTTCACATAACCGAGTCCGGCTGTAGCCTTCGGCAGTTCGAGCTTCGAGCCGTTGACTTTGAGTACAGGCTGATGCGTCACTGTTGTGAACATATCATCCTTGTTGCCGTTCATGAAAGCATATACTGCATCAACACTGTTCAAAGGAGTATCCCATCCCTGCGTACGTTTAGACTGCAACAGCCAGCGCTGCATTTCTTTTATCGTGGTGACATCCTCTGGAGTGATGGTCTGCAAAGCCTCGATGACAGCCGTCTGAGTAGGAATGCGGTAGTCATACCACGAATAATATGCCTTCGGTGTGTCGAAATAGCGTCCCATCTCCTCGTTAAATACGGAGTACTCCTTAACACTGCGCAACAGCTCGGCGGCCTTATCACAATGTCCACTGCCTGACATTATCACAGCGACATTAGCTTTTCCGGCTATGGTCAGTCCGGTATTCTGCTTTGACAACAAGTTCACCAGATAATCGTATTCAGCCTTTCTCTGCGAAGTAAGTTTTTGTCCGCTGAGCGTACATATATAAAGATAGGTGACAGCAAGCTCGCTCGGACGCAGTTTTTTCTCGCCCTTGCTCTCCGCTTTCTTCAGATTCTCAACCTCAACAGCCATCTTTTTGCCAAGATAATCGATTGCAGAAGTCAGCATTCCTGTCGTTTCCTTGTCGGCACCGATCATGGCATTGAGTCTCACAAGCATCTCCGCAACAGTAGATGTCATATAAACATTGCCGCCCATACCAGGCCACCATGAGAACGAACCGTCTCCGTTCTGTAGTTTTTTAAGCTTTGTCAGAACGTCATTAAGCCTGTATTCCATCGCAGACTCGTCGAAGAAGCCCGTGAGCAGGCGTTTCTGGTCAGCTTCTTTCTCAGCATCCATGAGCCAAGGAGTCTCACTGAGCACAACAGACTTGAGCTCCTCATTCTTCTGAAGACTGCTCATGAGCGATGTCTCGTCACCGCTCTCCTGACGCCACAAGTCAAGAACGCGTTTGAAATCGGGCACGCTCTCCACGATATTACGTCCAAGACTGCCGGCATAATATGCAGCGGCAAGACTCAGAGCATTGTTTTCGTTGGTCTCGGCAATGATAGGCAGCGTCTGCAGGATGAGCCAAGCAGGATTGTCGGTATATTCAACTGTCAGTTTGTTGTCCTTATCATTCACCACAAACATCTGCTTAAGGTCGATCGTATGTTCGCCTGCACCGTCCCAAGTGAATGCCTTTGTGTTTGTGACAAGCTCGCGATCGGGCATCACAGCCAGATAATGCTGCTCGCCATCGCTATATCCACGGCCAGAAGCAACGACTCGGCAGATGAGCAATCCGTCGTTGTCTATCTTATCCATATCGAATGTGAAGCTGACAGCAGACGTCTCACCTTTCTTCACATTATATTTAACGGTCTGATGATAGACCTCCTTTTCGTCCTCAGGATTGAGCAGAGAAAGACGCGCAGTACCCGTGACGTCCTTCTCAGACGTGTTGAACAGACGTGCCGAGATGCTCACCTTGTCGCCCTTACGTACAAAACGCGGAACATTAGGCTGCACCATCACCGTCTTCTGCGCCACCGCCTCGCCTTCGAGCATGCCGCTGTTCATGTCCTTGTCGTGCGCAATGCCCATGAACTTCCATGTGGTTATGCTTTCCGGAAGGGTGAACTTTATACTGATATTTCCTTTTTCGTCGGTTGTGAGACCGGGATAGAAGAACGCCGTCTCGTTGAAGTTCTCACGTATCTGGGGCGTCTGTCCGGAGTCCTCTTCCAATGTTACGGTCTCTTTTGTCCCCCTTATCATGATGTTGTCGCCCGATGCGTCCTCCACCGTTCTGGCGTAACCTACACTCATCACCTCATCACTGCCAGACATGGGCTGCGCTATCATCTCCTTCGACCGGAGCACCTCACCTTTTGCCATCAGCACTTCATTTACTGCAACAATGCCAAGCAATGGCGTCACATCATAATGCCCGAAGTCCAGTCCGCGCTCGTCAAGAAGCTTGAGAGGCATCTCGCCATACACTCCTATGTTTGTGGCGTAACGCGCAGACCACGATGTGAACGGCAGACTGTAATAAATTGGCATTGAGAGTGACCACGAATGGCTGCGCAACTGGTCAAGCGACTTATCATAGAGTGTGGCCAGAAGCTGTGCGGTGGCAGGCGTTCCGTCCGGACGTGTGACACTGAGTGTCCATTCCTCTTTCTGTCCCGGAGTGAGTCTGTCGCGGAAAGTGGTCCACTTCATCAACAAACGTGTATCCTTCTTAGGATGACGCAAAGATACACTATGGCGGTAAAGAATGCCACCCTTAACCCATGCATAATTAAGCAGAATGCCGTCGCCATACTCCGGTTTGTAGGTAAACTGACGTGTATGAAGTTCATCACGCAACGTCATTGTGCCGTTCTCGAGTACACGATCGCCTGAAAATACCGTGTAGAACACGTGAAGCAGACTGTCGGAAGCACCGAGCTGCACATACACAGGACGTCCGTCAGCATTGAACTCATCGGCAGAAGCATAGAACCAGTCGTGTGTCTCTACCACTGCTTTCTTGTCCTGCATGGTGAATACAACGAACTCACGGTCGATAGTGTCGTTGCCGCAATAAGCTATAAGACGATGTTTCATCGACTTGAGCTGTGCGGATGATATTTCGGCAGGCACGTTTGCCTTGCACGTATATTTCTGATTGTCGATATAGAACGTAACATCACCGTCGATATTCTCGCCGGCATTGTTACGGTATAAGAATGTAATGGTCTTCAGACTGTCGCGCTCCACCTTCTCAGGCAGGTTGCAATCAAACGATGTAGGACGGTCGCTCAGTGGAATACTTGTCTCACCCTGGTGTGTCTCACCGGCCACATCGGTGACACTTGCGCTGACATCGAAACTATAGTAACGGTTTGGACGCTCGTCCATTGTCTCGGGAAGCGAAACCGGAACCTTTATGCTGAATGTGCCGTCGCTGCCAGTGGCGATAGTGTCTGATGCAATCTGTACCACCTGTTCGTTTGTTCCGTAATAGCGCCACAGCATGGACGGGCGGCGCGTTACTGTATAGACGACCCGCGCTCCCTGCACCGGTACTCCGGCATAGGTCTTGGCCGAACCTTTCACTGTGACCGTGTCGCCAGAACGGTAATTTGCCGTGAGCTTGTCAAACTGAACATCGAACGTCGGACGTTTGTACTCTTCGACGGAGAACGAGGTATATCCGTTGTTGCCGAAATCACATCTTACGGAGAAGGTTCCCGGCAGACAAGACGAAGGAAGCACAAAATCGGCAGACGCCATACCGAAACCGTCGGTCACGACTTTTTGTTTTACAATCTCCTTATAGTTGGCATCGCGCAGCGTGAGTGTCATTGCCTTGCCCGAAAGAGCCACCGACCGTTTGGTCTCACCGTTATAATTGTATGCCAAGGCAGCCAGATGCACGGTCTGACCCGGGCGGTATATACGGCGGTCGGTGTAAAGATTGACATAATCAACCGAACGACTACTCTCATTATAAAAGAATCTTCCGCTTAGCGAAGCCACAGGAGAAGCCTTGTCATCATCGGTATAAATGTAATACGACTGTACGAGATTCGTCTTACGGTTATACAATGTTTCTCCATCAGCGTTGCATGTCAGCGTCTCAACATCCTTATTATCCTCATTGCGACGGTCATAAGACGTGATGCGTATCTTCGCTCCCGGCACTGGCTCACCAGTAGTTGCATTCACCGCAACAAGACGTATGTTGTTGCTGGGCATATCCTCTGTCACAAGCATGAGGTTGCTCACACGCAGCAGGGCACGCTCTACCGGAACGCTGATATTATCGGTTGTGAACTCCACAAGATACACACCATTCTTCAGACCGTCTATCTGCATGCTGTCGTTCACAATCTTGTATGGCGGCAGACCTATGTAGCGACGTGTCTGAGTGAACGGTTCATCGGGAGCCAACAGTTTCTTCAGTTTTGCATAATCGTCCGCATCGGCAGGGTTGAGATCAGTGTCACCGTTTACATTGACGCGACGCACGGTCATCGTCAGCTCACCTATGTTGCACAGTGAAGCCACAATCACCTTGCGAGGCACGCCGGGCAAAGCCACTTGGTCGCCTATCGAGACATTGAAATAAGGCATGGTCAGTCTCTTCACCGCATTGCGCAGGACATTCATTCTGGGCCATGCGCCCCACTTCACCAGCGCATAGTCGATGTAGTTCATCTTGTCTTCCGGCGTGGCGTCCTCCGACGCTTCCATGAATTTGTAGCGCTCTATCGCCAGCTCACCGGCAACAGTCAGGTCGCCATACTTTTCGATGAGTGAGTCTATGGACTGCAGATACTTCGATTTCTGCATTCTCAGCGTGTTGCCCGTGCGGTTCTGCTGTATCATCTTCAGCGCACAGAAACATGCGGCGGCACGGTTGCCTACTTTCTCATAATAGTCGTGCAGAATGTCATAGCGGCCGGCCTCCATTCCGAGCACATGCAACATGTCGTCGCCGAATATGCGGCTATCCACGCCGTCTTCAATAAACGGACTGTAACCGGTGGCGAAAGCGCGCGCCAGCTCGTCGGGATGTGTCAGCGAAAGACTGTAGAACGCCTCGCTGCGTGCAGCCGCATCGTCGCATAGTGTCGGCCGTTTCTTATAGACGGTACCTATCACCGAATTATAAACAGCAGCCAAAACCACATCCTTCGATTCCGCTTTCTTCGCATCAGCCTCAAGTCTGCGCACGGCAGGAGCGAGCGAATCGGGCGATATGCTGCTCCATGCGCCCATCTTGCTCACCTGCGCTTTGAGCAGATGACCATAGGCGCGGTCGGCCTCAGCCTTTGCTATTATCTTGTCGAGAATCTCTATCTGTGTTTTCGGTAAATCCTTCTCTCTTGCCGCAGCCTCCTTTTTCCACAACGTGGTGTAACTGTCGGCATACATCATTGTAGGCACCATGGCTATAACGAATATGATAAAAAGTAATCTTTGTCTCATAATCTGATTTTTTATGATATTAATTTCCGCCTTTCCTCATCTGTCATCAAAATAAACATTTTGGCATGACCGGTGATGGATATATTATTGCAAATATACAAATATTACAAAAAACGACCAATCAAAATGACAAACTTTTAGTTATGTTTCCGTTTTTTTATCGCCATGGCAACAAAAGGGTGACACATAGATAAAACACATGAATGATAAAAAAACGCCGGACGGCCGACACAACAGGAAACCAACAGGCTGAAACCTCGGACTGGAATACGGTAGAAAAACCGGCGGATGTGTCCGCATGTCATACAATGACAAAAAGACATGTCATCCCAACCGCCGACCGTCATAACAGGAACAATTGATGATAAAGCCCAATGTAAAAATTGTAAATAATCATCGGGTTTAACATCTTTTTGCACAAACTAATACAAACTCTGCATGGTTTATGCATTACATCTACAGAAAACAAAACACAGCAAGACCAGAAATCGGATGTGCGATGTTGAAAAATGAAGTACAGAATCTTCAAAATAAAAAAATAAACAGGACGCGCTCTTTCATTAAAAACGCCTGTCACGTTTTTCAATGAGAAAGTAGTCGATATTAATAATTAACTTAATTAAGAATATGAAAAGGTTGAAATTATCTCTGCTTTTATTAAGTATCTTGTCTGTTGGAATGACTTTCCAATCGTGTGATGACGACAACGACAACTACTATTATTATCCGATAAACCGTCCGAACGCAATAGTGACTGTGAAACCGGAGGGCTACGGACAGAAGTTCTTCTTGCAGCTCGACGACTCTACGACGCTCACGCCGCTCAACATGAACCGTTCGCCATACGGAAGCAAGGAAGTAAGAGCTTTCGTAAACTTCAGTTATGCTGAACAACAGAACGACAAACGCAAATTCAATGTTTACGTCAACTGGATGGACAGCATCCTTACCAAGCAGACCGCTCCCGATCTCGGAACACAGAACGACCTGAAATATGGAGACGATCCGGTGGAGATAGGCACGAGCGACTGGGTTACAATAGCCGAGGACGGATATCTGACACTGAGCTTCAAGACCAGATGGGGAGGCACAAGACCTCACTACGTGAACCTTGTGACTGGCTCCAACCCGGACGATCCGTATGAAGTGACATTCTATCACAATGCCGACGGCGACGTGAACGGATATTGGGGATATGGCATCGTGGCCTTCAAACTCGACAAACTGCCCGACACCAACGGCAAGACAGTGGATCTGACACTGAAGTGGAAATCGTTTAACGGCGACCGCAAGGTGACATTCAAATACTGCACACGCAAGTCGTCAACGGCAAGCGCAAAGGCTGTGGTGGCTCCTACGGAATATATGAAGAACCTGAAATAAACCGGATGTGTCGCCGACGGCGTGCATCTGACGTCTCACAGCCAACCCGCTTGGTAAGTCTAACACATGCAACCGATACGGCGGCCATACGACAAAAATAAAAAGTAAAGTAATAAGTACATTCTCATAGGCTTTAAACTTTGATTCATCTCTCATCGGGATGTCTTCTCTGAAGGAAGAGAGGGCATCCTTTTTTTGTGGCCTGCGTAAAGCAATGTCTGTATGATGCTGCGCGAAACAAGATAGACGATGAAGGCGAACCAGAGGGCGTGATTGCCCCACCCCGTGCGGAGCAACATATAAACGCCGAAAAACAGAAGTGCCGACACTATGGACGAGAGCATCATGCCACGCGTGGCCGTGACGCCGATAAACACTCCGTCCCAGACAAAGGCAGCCATGCCTGCAACCGGAATAGCCACTGCCCAAGGAAAATAAGCGGCTGCGGAGGCTATGACAGTGGTGTCGTCGGTGAGCAGCGAGAGGAAAGCGCTGCCGCCAAAGGCATACAAGGCCGTGTAGGCCGCAACGAGTATGACGCCCCACACGAACAGATGGCGCACCGTGGAACGGAACATCTGCGCATTGCGTGCGCCGTAGTAGCGGCCGCAGAGCGCCTCGCCGGCATAGGCGAAACCATCCATGACGTATGAAAACAGCGTGAAAAGCTGCATGAGCAGAGTGTTTACCGCCAGGACAACAGCACCGTGAGACGCTCCGGCTGAAAGGAAAAACAGATTCACTGCCACTATGAACAAGGTGCGGATGAAGATGTCGCGGTTGACACTGAAGAAGCGACACATGGCGTGGAAATCGAACAGTCCGACGGCGGAATAATGGTTGCGGAGGCGGCCATAGACCACGACAAGCGACACCACGGCTGCCAGCAGACCGGCATACTGGGCAATGAGCGTGCCGAGAGCCACGCCTTCTACCTTCATTCCGAACACATATACCAGACTAAGACTTGCGGCGATATTGACTACATTCTGCATTATGGAGATGAACATCGGTATGCGTGTGTTCTGCATGCCGATGAACCAGCCCGTAAATCCGTAAAGACAGAGCATGGCGGGAGCGCCCCAAACACAGATGCCATAGTAGGTGCGGACAAACACTGAGATGTCAGGCGACGGGCCGATAACCCTGAGCGCAAGGCTCAAAATCGGATGACGGAAAAGAATTATCAGCGCCGCAACGACAAGCGCAACGGTGAGCGAGCGCAACAACAGGCGCACGACATCGGGCAGATCGCGGCGTCCGAACGACTGCGAGGTCATTCCACTCGTACCCATACGCAGAAAGCCGAATATCCAATATATCACATTGAATATCATAGAACCGACAGCTATCGCACCTATATACACGGCATCGCCCATGTGCCCCACTATGGTCACATCGACAAGTCCGAGCAGGGGCACGGTGATGTTTGAGACAATGGACGGAAGAGCTATACGAAGTATCTGACGGTTTATCTGGTTCATCTGGTTTGCTGTGTATATATTGTTGTTTTCAGAGCGCAAAATTATCTGTTTAAAGACAAACGCCAAGCGCCGCGTTTCTGTTTTAACATTTATTCGCTTTGAGATTCAAGCACCTTGAGTTATCTTTGCACCCGTTGGCATTATCTTTGCTCAGAATAAGAAAAAGGAATTATAAACAATAAAAAAGGAATAAGATTATGGAAATAGGAAGCAAGGCTCCTGAAATACTGGGCGTTGACCAGAACGGTAAGGAAGTACGTTTGAGCGATTACGCTGGTAAGAAACTCGTGTTATATTTCTATCCCAAGGACTCTACTCCGGGATGTACAAGCGAGGCATGCAGCCTGCGCGACAACTACGAAGAGCTGAAGGCTAAGGGATATGAGGTTGTAGGCGTAAGCGTGGACAGCGAAAAGTCGCACCAGAAATTCATCGAGAAACACCAGCTGCCGTTCACTCTCATTGCCGACACAGACAAGAAACTTGTTGAGGAATTCGGTGTATGGGGCGAGAAGAAAATGTGTGGCAGGACATATATGGGTACGTTCCGCACGACATTCATAATCGACGAGAACGGCGTAGTGGTAAATATCATGGGGCCGAAACAGATTAAAGTGAAAGAACACGCCGGACAGATTCTCAGTCTGTAAGGCAAGCAAAATAATGTGTCTGAGTTGTATTCTTACTTCTCAGACACTTTTTTATCTCTCAGACCGGGACAGATAAAGTCCCCATACGACAAATAACCGTGTGAATAAAAGATTGTCTTTCCATCATGGAAGCCCCGATGCCTTAATACCTGACAAGTATTGCTCAGCCCGATGGAAATTCAGTTGAGATTGGTTTTTATTAATGAAATGACATTGAGTTTCGGAAAAATTCATAGTTATGAGCGGCTTTATAAACAATGACATTATATTTATTCCGTAATAATAAATCCGCATTGCCACAATAGATACTTCATAACCGCAAAATCAATACATCATTTCCGCGCTTTTCCTTACACCTGACATCAGCATTTTTGAGGGAAAACTGAGAGACGAGCTTACAATTTTTCTTGACTTTATTTTGACAAAATATTTTCGCAAAAGAGATGTAAAGGGATGTTAAATCCGGCGTTATAAAGCCTGTTCTCCATATATCGCCTTTTCATATACCCCGTAACGTAGTCCGAAAATATTCTTTTTGCTTTCTGATATTGCCCATTTCGCAGTCCGATAAAGCCTATATTAAGGTGCGATATGGTGCTTTTCGGACCCTGAAATGGGCCTTTTCGCATGACGAAATGGTGCTTTTTGCAATACGACAAAATGCCCATCAAACATATATCATTGATATTCAATATCTTACAAAAGCCTCTTATTTTTCGCGTATTTGCGTCCGATGGAGAGTCCGCTCGCAAATACTCGCTTATTTTTCGGGGTATAACAGGAAACCCGGACAGAAAAATCAAAATCCGGTTATAAATTGAAAGTGGGCCATATCTTTTTCATTTCAGAAGAAAAATACAACTCTGACCAGTGAGTTAAGTCAAAGCCTTTTATTGAAACCAAGCCACACTCAATTTATAACGAGCCATAAAAAAAGCGTGGTGGCGCATCCGGCCGACAGTGTTTGCCTTTACTGTCATAAGCGGAACGTGCCACCACGCTTCAAATGTTTATAATTATACGCTGAGATTCAGCATATTCTGAAAAATCAATCGTTCTGTTCGGCATCGATAGCCTTTATCTTCTGCTTCACGAGCTCCATATCGTCCTTGAGCTTCTGAACCTTTCTCTTCAGCTCGTCAACAAGGCTGTTGCCTTTCTTACTGCTTGCTGTGAGGAATCCAAGGTTGTTCTCGTATGTCTGGATTTCCTGACGCAGCTGGTCGTAACGGCGCATCAGACGTCCGCGCTCGTTGTCGAGAGCATCCTCACCACGTTTTGCGACATTCTTCAGATTGGTCTTGAAGTTGTCGAGCTTGCGGCGACTTGTAGATATGTTGAGCTCTTTGTAAAGCTTGTCAAGAGCTGCGTGATAATCGTTATATACGTTGTCCTTCTCCTTATAAGGCACGTGTCCGACGCTGTTGTATTCCTCGATGAGCTGCTGTACCTTCTCCTGAACGTTGTCAACACCCTCAGCAGTGAAATTACGAAGCTTCTCGATGATTGAGCGTTTCTTCTCAAGGTTGGCGCGCTCCTCATTGTGCACGCCTGCGTTTGCAGCGTTGCGGGCAGCGAAGAACTTGTTGCATGCCTCGAGGAAATCGTTCCACAGCTGGTCGCCTATCTTCTTTGGCACACCGCCTATGGTCTTCCATTCTTTCTGCAAAGCAATGAACTTGTCGCCTGTAGATTTCCAGTCAGTGCTGTCGCACATTGCGCGTGCCTTCTCGATAAGTGCTTTCTTCTTCTCTATGTTTGCAGCAAATGAATCCTTGAGATCCTTGAAGAAAGCAGCCTTGCGGCCGAAGAAATCGTCGCATGTGCCACGGAAGCGCTCGAATATCTTCACGTTCATCTTCTGCGGAGCGAATCCTATGGTCTTCCACTCGGCCTGGAGAGCTATTATCTCCTTTGTGTGCTTCTCCCAGTCGCTTGCGCCCTTATTTTCTGCCTTTGCTATAGCCTCTGCCTTCTCGCACAGTTCGGTCTTGCGTGCAAGATTGTCTTCCTCCTTGGCACGAAGATCCTCGAAATGCTGCTGATGACGTTTGTTGATGACAGTAGAGGCAGCCTTGAAGCGTGCCCAAATGCTTTCGCGCAGGTCTTTTGCCACAGGTCCTATCTCACGATACTGCTGATGGAGCTCCTGTAACTGGTGGAAAGCGCTGATGACATCGGGTTCGTCGGCGAGTTTCTCTGCCGATTCGCACAGCTTGGTCTTCAGTTCGAGAATCTTCTTGAAATCATATTCGCGAGCCTCGATGTTGAGTTTGAGCAGATCGTAGAACTGTTCCACATACAGCTGATAGCTGCGCCACAGTTCGCTGGCCTTGTTAGCCGGGACAGCCTTTATCTCCTTCCACTGCTGCTGCAGCTCTTTGAACTCGGGATATGACTTGTTGGCCTGCTCCGGAGAGGTGGCCATGGCTTTTATCTTGTTTATTATTTCGAGTTTCTTTTCCAGGTTTGCCTGCTTCTCGGCCTCCTGCTGCTGGAATATCTTGGTACGGTTCTCGCGTATCACAGTCATCTCAGCCTTGAAGACAGTCTCATCCTCGTCCGGCACAATCTGATATTTGTCAGGATCGCCGCCGGCGTTAAGATATTCTTTCAGACGCGCCTCGCGCTCTGCAATATGCAATTTATAGAAAGAGGTTTTAAGATGATCAATCTCTTCTTTATTGGAAAATTCCTTATTTGCAACAATCTCCTTCAGGCGTGCAAGAACCTCTTTCTTCGTCTTGTATGTCTGCAACGAAGGCGTTTCTTCAGTTGCATTCTCATCAGCACAGACTGCTTCTGTTTCCCCTGCCTGGCTTTCAGCCGCATTTTCATCTTGTTTCACTTGAGCAACTGATTGCTCCATGCCTTTTTCGTTTTCATTCACTCCGTTCAGAAGAGCATTTTCTTGAGAATCCATCATTTCACTGTTTTAAGTTTATGACACGGTTTTTCCACAATATACAAGCAAATTTCAAAAGGACTTAATAATTTAAGCCATTAGCATTTTGCATGATAATTTAATTTCTAAAAATTGTAGATGCAAACTTAACTAAAAAAAAGTAATTCCGCAAAAAAACTTACATATTTTTTACATTTTTCCGTCAAAGTAGTCTTTTGTGGCGCAAAATAAACCACGACAGGCCAGATACGCAGACAGAAATTACCAGAGCCACGATGAAACCATAACTTGTTGATTCCATGCCGTTAATGAGGTTCATTCCGAACAAAGAAGCTATGAGCGTCGGGAACATCATTATGATAGACACTGAAGTAAGCGTACGCATCACGGTGTTCATGTTGTTGTTGATGATGCTCGAGTATGTATCCATCGTCGATTCGAGGATGTTCGAATAGATGTTGGTCGTCTCACGTGCCTGCGACATCTCAATGTTGACATCTTCTATAAGGTCGGCATCAAGCTCGTCGACCTGCAGTTTGAACTTCAGTTTCGCAAGAAGAGTCTCGTTGCCACGTATTGACGTTATGAAATATGTAAGAGAGTCCTGCAGACGACTGAGCGCAATGAGCGACTCATTGTTCACCACATTGTCAAGATTGTGCTTTGCCTTCTCTATAAGTGTATTTATCTGCTTCAGACGCTTCAGATACCACACTGCCGAAGAAAGGAAAAGACGGAATATCATATCGACATAATCGGTAAAGCCCTCTCCCCTCTTCTGCTGATAGCTGACAAAATCTATCATCATGTTTGTCTCATAATAACAAACAGTTATGGTGACATCACCTTTATGGATTATACCGAGCGGAACAGTGGTATATGGCGTACGGGAACGTATTTCCTTGACGTACGGGATACGAAGGATTATAAGCATCCAACCGTCGTCATACTCGTAACGCGCACGCTCATCGGTATCGCTTACGTCTGAAAGAAAATAATCGGGTAAATTGAATTTATCTTCAAGCCACTGCTGATCGTCTTCCGTAGGACAAGTAACTTGTATCCAGCAGTTAGGTTGCCACTCAGCAACCGCTTTCAAGGCACTCTCAGTATTCCAGAATGTTCTCATAAAGCTAATCTCCTTAGATTTGTCGTCTTTTTGAATTACCGGCAGGAGACAGCCTTATACTGAAAGGAACATTTTGTCTCCAGCCTTAGAAAGTAATATTTTCCGCGTGATAATCGTCCATAAATTCTTATTAAAATTTGCGAATGCAAAGTTACAGAAAATCTTTGATTATCCAAACTCTTTTTCAGAAATTCGTTTACAGTGCCAATTTGTTAATAAAAATATCTTAATGTTTATATTTTTTAAATCTCCGTTAATATAATTTATAAAGATGTTATATCCTAATATAGAGGTCTAATAATATTCATTACTAACAAAAACACTTTAAACACATGAAAAAAACTTTACTACTTATGAATGCCATTGTACTTGGCACACTAACCGCATTTGCTCAAGAGGAAGGACAGATAAGAGTCAAGAGTGGCTTCACTGCCGACATTGTGGCTGAAGCCGTGCCTGTTGAGGATAATCTGGTACTCGGTATAGACAACGGAAGTGTAGGTTTATACTCTAAGAACATCAGCTTCAAAAACAACGGACTGCCTGCGGACATGCCTTTAAAAGCATTCGAAACAGGAAACCTTTACAACATTGACTATACAAAAAACAATGCGCTCAGACTGTTAGGACCGAACGATGCTTCCGGCACTTCTTACGAAAGCAGTGGAGAACTGATACTTGCCAATCCTGTGAAGACAGACAAACTGTGGATGCTGTGCATCTGTGGAAACGGCCCGACTGAGCTTTATGTCGAGGTGTGCTACTCTGACGGAGATTTCTCTTACAGCAATATTACCGTTGAAGACTGGTGGAACGACAGCAAGGACCCGAACGACCACATGGGCAAGGACGAGGCTTTCTGGGGATACGACCGTGTTGACCTGAATTCAGGAGCGCCACAAGGTGTAACAGCTGTGCGCATTCTTGAAAAGAGCATAGAGACAAATCCTGAGAAGGAAATAAAATCAGTGTATATCGAGAAACTCGATGCAAGCAAAGGCTATCCTACCATTCTCGGATTATCTACAGGACAGCAGCCTGTTGAGGTGGCCGATGGATTCAATGTGGACGTGATAGCTGAGGCAACACCGATAGACGAGTATGCCAACGCTTCGCTTGACGGCAACTCATGGGTGCTTTATTCACAAGCGCTCGGAGAGCTTAAACAATCGACTGTGTACGGATTGCCGGACGACGGAAACATCGTTACAAAGAGCAACAGAACATATAAGGTAGATTACACAACACTCAACTCTACAAGACTTGTAGCCGACGATGCCGCCACACCTGACGTAGATGAATCTACCACTACACTCGAGCTTGAAGACAAACCTACAGTCAGCGACTACGGTTCACTGGTATTTCTCGCTACCGCCGGAAACGGTCCTGCTACGATAGACATCACTTACAACTACGAGGACGGAACACACAGCACAAGCTACATCGATATTCCCGACTGGTGCAACAACCAATCGCTGGCAGCAGTGCAGACCGGACGCTACTACGGAGGTGTTGACGACAGAGACTATGTAGGACTGTACGAGATTGAAGACTTCCCCGAGAGCAACAAACAGATAGAGAGCATCACTCTGAACAACTATACCAGCAATAATGACAAAGGTTTCATTATGGGTATCTATCTCACCGACGGAACCATAACAACCGGTATAAAAGACATCAAGGCTGATGCTGAAAAGGCAGACGGAAAGATGTTTAATCTTAACGGACAGAGAGTGAACGAATCATACAAAGGCATCATAATAAAGAACGGTAAGAAGCATATAGTAAGATAAAAACATAAATTCCACTTAATATAATCTGCGCTGTCATTCACGGCGCAGATTTTTTTTGACCTTTCACATCAGCCATATTAGAGATTGATATGGACTCTTTCAAGGGCTGTAGGAAATCATTGGGGATATCCATACAACATCGCAATTCTGAAAAGAAAGAACCTTTTGCCAGTAACCCCGTGCATATTCGTGGACAATAGAAATTCACGGCATGTTTGTTTTATTCACCAAGTATCTCAGAATATCGGGAAACGTCCCGACTGCGTAAAGCGGTATTAATCGGGACAGAATATTTATATCACTTCATGATAAATCATTACCACCACAACCGATAAATCATCAACGCAGACAAGGCACATATTTTCCTTACCTTTACTGACACTCGATATCTGTGTTTGAATTGGAAAACCGGGCGACATGCTTACAATTTTTCTTGACTAAATTTTGACAAAATATTTTCGCGAAAGAGATGTAAAGGAATGTTAAATTCGACATTATGAGGGCTATTTCGGTATGTATCGCCTTTTGATATACCCTATAACATAGTCCGAAATCACTCGTTTCGTTGTCTGATAAAGCCCATATTAGGGTGCGATATGGTGCATTTCAGCCTCCGAAATGGCCTATTTCGTATGCCGAAATGGTGCTTTTTGCAATGTGAAGAAATGTTCCTTAAATATAAATCATTGATATCCAATATTTTATGAAAACCTCTTATTTTTCGCGTATTTGCGCCCGGAGGAAAGTCTGTCAGCAAATACGCGCTTATTTTTCGGGGTATATGAGGAAACTCTGAGCCAAAATTCAAAATCCGGTTACAAATTGAAAGTTGTCCATATCGGCACATACCGACTGAAGGAAACACCGCTGATCAGGGAGCACAGCAACCGTCGTCATAGATATGTATCCATGGCCGAATTTATGATTTACGTAAAACGTTCAGTCGCCTTAGAATCGCTGAGCATTATTTTCGTCCCCTTTGATTTTCTTCTGCCTCGAAAGACGGATTGTTCGCGGCCGTCAGTTATTGGCATTTGGTGGAAAGAAGAATCATAAACTATGCTGCTATACTGATAATTGGACAATTGAAAGCAACGGACGCGAATATGTTTATAATATGATAAGGATATAAACCTCTGACATATATTGTTCTGTGTGTGCATAATCACCATTCGTGCTGCGCTTGTTTTTGCTGGTTTTGTTTAACGTTCGTTCGTATCCGTCGGACCGGACTCAAAAATTCGATTTTTCTCATTGCATATTCTCGCGCACCGTTTTTATCAAAAACTGAAAAAACGTTGTTTTTTATTTTGCCATTGCACTCACATTTCTGTATCTTTGCATAAGATATGATGTGGTTCGGCAGTGCCAAATTTGGAAAAATAAAGTTTCTCCGATTAGTCTCAGCACTTACCTTTCTGTATCTTTGCCATTGATTTGGAGAGACACATTGTGTTGGAGTATGTCGGCCTTCGCAATGTTTGCCGGACTGTAATTCATCTTGGCTCCGGCCGATGTATAAAGATTGTTTTAATTTTTCGTGATGTTTATTATATGGAAAATGATGATTCGCTTTTGAGTGTCAGGCCGGCGACGATGTCTGACATACCTGCTTTGCTTGATATATTTGCTCATGCCAGACGGTTTATGGCCGATAACGGCAATCCTACTCAGTGGGGAAACAGCTATCCGGAGCTCGGTTTGGTGGAGTCGGACGTGGCTGCCGGACATTGCTATGTGGTGGAACATCGTGCCTTGGGACCTGTCGGCACGTTCTGTCTCATTGAGGGTGACGACCCGACTTACGTTGTGATAGAGGACGGCCGGTGGCTCGACGACGATGCATATGCCACTATTCATCGTCTGGCGTCGCGCGGAGTGTGCGGCGGAGTGGCAGAGACGGCGGTGGAGTGGAGCATTGCACGTTGCGGAAACATTCGCATAGACACTCATGCCGACAATGCTCCGATGCTCGGGTTTCTGCGTAAGGCGGGTTTCGTGAGATGCGGAATAATTTATTGTCATAACGGTACGCCGCGCATGGCATTCCAGCGTCACGAACGCGTGGCGCGTTGAATGGCAGATGGTTAGGCTGCACGTGCGTGTTTATCGGACATGTGACGTATCGTCATATTGCTGTGTTTAATGGAGCATGGCTATGTCTGACGATCGCAAATAAACGGTAGGTTGTGGCTTGTTCTTTTGTATATTTCTGAATACGGGATGCTGTGCGGCATTAGACAATGGTCGTTAGCTATGTCCTTTCTTTTCATTATTGCGCCCTAATTATGGGTGCTTATATAATAATATGTAGTTGTTTTTGCCGAAATGATAAAATAAACTTGTTTTGTATCAGGAGTTTTCCTATATTTGTAAAATATAAGATTCGGCTCGGCAAAGAATCTTTTGACGGCATTTATTGTTTAGACTTTTCGCGTGTACACACGGAATGTGTATCTGTAGAGTTATGAGTGTGCGACGTGTCTGTTGCCTGACTTAAATTGTATTACTAAAAACCTGATTTGATATGAATGTAAGATGGAACTATATACCTGCTATGGCATGCGTGGCGTGTGCATTGTTTTTCACGTCATGCGAGCAGCCTGTGACTGATGATGACGGCACGGATGCTGACGAACCGAATGTGGTGGACGGCACGAAAGTCGTGTTCAACGTGTGCAATGTTGAGATGGTTCCTTGGAACAGTGATGGGTATGAGGCTGGTAATGTGACCGACATCAGCAAACTTTGCACCCGTATTGAGCTTGCCGTGTTCGATGGCGACAATAGAGTTACGGTGGTAAGGCAGGCCGCAGGTGATGCCGGCTTCGGACATGTTACGGTTGGACTTGACGAGGGAACATATACAGTGGTGGTCATTGCGCACAATGGTGAGGGCTCGGCAACGATATCATCGCCTGAACAAATAAAGTTTAATAACAATAAGGTGACGGATACTTTTTATTATTGTGGTGACATCACGGTGGGCGATGAGACGTCTTACGATCTGACGCTGAAGCGTGCGGTGGCTATGTTCAGGCTTGTCGTTAAGGACAATGTGCCGGAAAAGGTGGACCGTATGAAGTTTTATTATACCGGTGGCAGCAGTACATTCGATGCGGTCAGCGGATGCGGATGTGTCGATTCACGTCAGACTGAGTTTCGCGATGTGCCCGACGATGCTCACTCTTCGGAGTCGGTGTATGAAGTTTATACGTTCCCACATAGTGACGGACGCACGCTCAATGTCACTGTCTCGGCACTCGACGCGTCAGACAAAGTGGTGGATGAACGTGAGTTTACCGATGTGCCGGTGGAAAGAAATCAGGTGACGCAATATTCGGGTTACTTCTTTGGCGAGTCGCCCGGATCGGGACGTAGTTTCACTTTTACAATAGACGAGGACTGGTCGCAGGTGGATTTCGTTTATTGACAAGTCCGTTATTTATGGCATTGGAGTATATATTATGACGTTACTGCTAAATATCCTTTCTGCTTTATGTGTTTTTTGAAATGATATTGCATTGCTTGTGGAATAAAGTTATGTGTTTTGCGGAATGGTGTTGCATGGTCAGTCGGGATGATGTCACATGTTTCGCGGAATGAAGTTGTGTTATTCGCCGAGTATTAAGAGTATTCCGTTGATATTGTCCTTTTCGTATTATGCATTTTATTTATTCGAGAAGTTATATTTTTTAAGGAAATAAAATTCCCGGAACAGCCTCTCTCTGCTCCGGGAATCTTTTGTTCTGTCCGATATATCACATATCGGCATTGAGATTTAATATAGACTATGTTTTGGCATCTTGCGGTCGTTGCCGCAAGATGTTTTTCACATTGTCAGCCTACGATTATTTCCATCCTGGATTCTGGTGTCCTTTCAGAGCCGGGTTTCTCTGCATCTCGTCCAGCGGAATCGGCCATAACAGTACGTAGTCAGGCAGTGCGCCTACCTTTGTGCTGCCGTCAGGCTTGTTCTGGATTGTTGCGTTCGCCAGCGGAGTCCATTTCAGTTTGCCGGAGTTCATGCCGTCAGCTTCCGGATAGAGGCGTGTACGACGGATGTCATCCCAAACCTTGAACTCGAGCGGGAACTCATGCAGACGCTCGGTGAGGATAGACTGTATCAGGGCGTCTCCTGTTGCTGTCTCGTCGGGCAGACCTGCACGTTTGCGTACCTGGTTCAGATAGTAGAGTGCTCCACCTTCTGTGTTGGCTTCATGTCCCGTGCGTGCAAGACCTTCAGCAGCGATGAGCAGTACTTCTGAGTAGCGCATTACAGGTATGTTGTTATCGCCGTCATGACCTTCTGTTAATACTTTTTCATCAAACCACATCCAGTTTCCAATGTTATTCAGATCATGTGTGATACCTGTTGCATCTGTATATTTTCTGAAGAAGTACTGCTTTTCATGTCCACGGATATCTTCAGGTGCATAGCTGTTTATTATCATGTTACAAGGCAGATATGCGTTGTACAGTACGTCACCAGAAGGATGGAATATTTGTTCATTGTTCGCATCTTTCCATTGGAATGCGTCTGTACCGATAGATAGGCGTGCATACGAGTTTCCTATACTGTAGCTTGAATAGTTATATTCTTTTGCAAAGATTATTTCACTTGATGTCTTTGTTGTTTTTATAACATTGAAAGCCGAGTTTAGATCGTCGCTGCTACCAGAAGCCTGTTCCAGATGATGTTTACCTTGGTCTATTACTTTAAGCGCCATCTTTGCAGCTTTGTCATAATAGTCATTTCCTCCATTTAGAGGAGCACCAGCCCACTGCAGGTAAACCTGAGCAAGAAGAGTTTCTGCCATAGCTTTGGTAACGTAACATCCATTATCATAATAGGCCACATCAGGCAGAGCATTGCTATTTACAATGTCAAGAAGATCCTGTTCGATGTTTTTGTAAAGGTCCAAAGTTGAAGTTGGCTCTACATACATGTTTTCAGGAGAAGTATACGGCTCTGTGATGTAAGGGACATTTCCAAAGTCTTTTGCAAGATGGAAATATCCGTATGCGCGGAAGAACTTACCCTGTGCCACATAATTGTCAATTTCTGCCTGAGTCAGCACTTCTGTCATTTTCGGAACGTTTGCCAATACGAAGTTGGCACGTGAGATGCCTTTGTAATATTCGTGCCATAAGCTGAATGCTGCATCATCAAACGCTTCGATGTTGAAAGTACAACCTTCAGAAGCTGTTGTGAATGTACGGTCTTTACGTTTGTCAACATAAAGTCCGGACAATATACCAGGCCACATTGTTGCATTTGGTGTCCAACCGGTACCGAAATTTGTATCGTACAAATAGAGAACACCACCGTAGTATAGTGCGTCAACACCTGATTGTGCGTCGGCTTTTGTTTTCCAGAATTTATCAGATGGTTTCATATCTTTTGGATCCTCTTCCAGAAAGCTGTCGCAGGAGCTGAAGCTGAAAGCTGCGACAAGCATGCCGAGCATTAATATATATTTATGCTTTTTCATATTCTGTAGTTCTTTTAGGTTTTACAATGTTATTGTTTGGTTTATCAGAAAGTAAGGTTCACACCAAGAGTGAATGTGCGAGGACGCGGATAAGAGAAGAACTGACGGCTTGCACCCCAGTTGTTGTCACCCAGACGTGTTGAGTTGTCAGGATCGTATCCGAGATAATCGCTTGCTGTGATGAGGAACAGGTTGTTTACGTTAGCATAGATACGCAGTGCAGACAGACCGAGTTTCTCGATTGTTTTCTTGTCGAATGTGTAACCAAGCTGTATCATGTTGCAGCGCAGATATGAACCGTCGCATACCCAGTCGTCATCGGCCTGGTTGTTGGCGCCTTGTCCGAAGTTGTTCAGACGGATAGCTTGCTCAACGCCACCAGGATTGAGGGTCGGATGCCATGCTTCTTCATAGAGACGGTCAAGACCGTTTGTAAGGAAGCGGGCAACTGTAGAATGGTAGTATTCCTGCATGATCTCAGCACCCCAAGAGAACTGGAAGTCGATTGTCATGTCGAAGTTCTTGTAGTTGAAGGTGTTGATGAAAGAACCTGTCCAGTCTGGAAGACCGTTACCGATGATCTGGCGCTCTTTGTAAGTAACCTTTTCTCCGATTGTTGACGGAATGTTCATTGTCTCAGGATCCCAGTTCTCCGGATGACCGTCATAGATGCCGGCACGTTTGTAACCGTAGAAAGAAGAAAGCGGTTCGCCCTCTCTGATAAGCATATCGTAGCCTACGAATCCATCGGTTGTGATCTGACGCTTGCCTGAGATTGGATCTACTGTCGCAGCCTCGTCAAGTTTCTCAACGCGGTTCTTGTTGAAGCCCATGTTAAGAGTTGAGGTCCACTGGAAGTCAGCAGTCTGAATCGGGTAGGCTGTTACGAGAATATCAAGACCCTGGTTGGATACTGCACCGATGTTGTCCATAATTGAAGAGAAACCTGTTGACTCAGGAACAGGACGGTTGAGCAGAAGGTCTGATGTGTACTTATAGTAATAAGAGATGTCGAAGTTAAGTCTGTTGTTGAACAAACCAAGCTCGAATCCGAAGTCCCACTGTGCTGTCTTTTCCCATTTCAGGTTCGGGTTAGGCATGTTGTCAAGGTAAGAAACGAGATGGAGTTCGTTACCTATGATAACATTAGACTGGCTCATTGTTGCAAGCGAACGATATGTACCGATTTCAGAGTTACCAGTTAGACCGAATGAGGTGTGTAGTTTCAACTTGCTTATGGTCTTGTTGTCTCTGAGGAATGCTTCGTTTGATGCGAGCCATCCGAGACCAACAGATGGGAAAAACGCGTATTTGTTGTTCTGACCGAACTTGGATGAACCATCATAACGTGCAGTAACTGTTGCCAGGTATGTGTCGTCATAGTTGTAAGCAACACGGAGGAAGTAAGAATTCATTGCCCATTTATCGTAGTCGCTGCCAACACTAGGTCTGTTACTTCCAGAACCAAGATTGTAGATATCATAGTAATCATCAACAAATTTGCTGTCAGATGCACTGAAATAGGTGTATTCTCTTGCCTGCCATGACATACCAGCCATTGCGTTGATATGGTGTTTATCAAAGTCTTTTAACCATGTCAGGTATGTTTCTTCCTGCCAGTACAGTGCATTTGAATTTGATGCAGATGCGTATCCTTCTGATTCTTGGTTGATCATTGGACGGGGAGTGAATGGTATGTATCCTGCACCTCGGCTGTTGTGGTAGTCAATACCAAGCTGTGTTTTGAGTTCGAGGCCTTTCATCAGATGGAATGTAAGAGCTGCATTTCCAAAAATCTGTGTGTTGTATGTCATCTGTTTGATGCGTTTCTGTAATTCAACAGGATTTCCTACTCCTTCTGGGCTGAAATTCTGATAGCCGCTGTTTGGATCGTTTTTATCATTGAGGATTGCAGTTGTTATGACATCACTGGTTTGTGCATAATGACCATCTATCATTACAGGGAGGAACGGTAGCTGCTCGATCATTGTACGCAATGCTCCTTGGTTATAAGGGTTATCTGAAGTTCTGTTACCCCATGTATGGTTTACAAGAAGATTGACAGATGTTGACAACCACTTTGTCGGTTTGTCATCATAAGAAAGTTTACCGTTTACACGTTTGTAATAAGAATTGAGCAGAATTCCTTGCTGGTCTGTATAGTTAAGGAATGCTCCGACTGAACTGTCTTTGCCTGTACGCTGTATGCTCAACTGATGGTTGTGAGAGATTGCAGTACGGGTTGCTTCGTCCTGCCAGTCTGTATCATAAATTGGTGTTCCGTCGGCACGGAAAAGTCTTTCATCTGTGAAGATCTTGGACAGATCTGTGTCAAAGTTTTTGCCCTGCCATGCGTTGGCGTTTTCAAGTCCCTGCTTGAAAGCTGCCATCCACTCGGCTGAGTTCATGACATCCATCTTTCTCTGCATGTGGCTGATAGATACAGAACCGTCGTAAGAAATATGGACTCCTTCGCCTGCATTTCCGCGTTTTGTTGTAACCATGATCACACCGTTGGCTCCACGTGCTCCGTAAATAGCTGCTGCGGATGCGTCTTTCAAAACTTCGATTGACTCGATGTCGTTCGGGTTGAGGAGGTTGAAGTCTGACATTGCAACACCGTCCACGATGTAAAGCGGGCTGGCTGATGCGTTGATGGTGGATATACCACGGATTATGACACGCATCTCACCACCAGGCTGACCTGTGTTGGTGAAGATGTTCACACCTGCGGCCTTACCTTTGAGTCCTTCGAGTGCGCTGAACGACTGCTGTTTGATGATATCCTTACCTTTTGTTGTGGATACCGAACCGGTCAGGTCTGACTTACGCATCGTACCGTAACCAACGACTACGAGCTCGTCAAGCATGTTGCTTTCTTCCTGCAGCACAACGTCGAGCGTGTTGCCTGATATGGAAGAAACCGGTACTTCTTTTGTCTGGTATCCAAGATAAGAGAACACCAGTGTTCCGTTTGTAGGTGCCGATATCTTATATTTACCGTTGATATCGGTGATTGTTGCGGTTGTCGTGTTTTTCACCTTTACGGTTCCGCTGATAACAAGCTCTCCTTTGGAATCGGTGACCGTTCCGGAGATTTCCTTCACATTCTGGGCTTTGATTTCTCCACCCCCTCCTATAAGAAGGCATAGCATCAAGCCGACGAAAGTGATAATGCTTATTCTACCTGATTTTTGCATAGTTTTAGAAAGTTAGTTAATAAATTATAGTTTAATAAATACAGATTTCTTGTATATTTGCATAAATACGTGTTGTATGTACAACTACGGAAATCTTTGTAGGATAAAAAAATGTTTCATGTTGTTTTTGGGATTAAAATGTTGTATAAAATAATGTATTAATTATGTACGAATCATTGTAATTAACGTCTCTTTAACGCTAATTATTAATTAACTTCCTGGTATATAAAAGATCAATAGGTGTTTCATTGCCAATACATAATTTATTTGTATATTCGCAAAGATAGTTAAAATAAAGATTGGTTGATGAAAATAGCACTTAAAAAAAAGTTAATATTGTGACAGAAGAATAAACTTTTTTGATTTTATGATTTAAACATGTCGTATATATGCCAGCAGTCTTTTTAATGCGGATAAGCTCTCGGCTGGAATTCTGAGGAGATTTGTATCAATAAGAAGATGCTGCTTAATCCTCGGATGGCGTTGCTTCCTTCTGCAGGAATAACCGGTAAACCGTCCGTCGGCACACAGATATTTATTATGTATCATGATTATTGCCCGTATTGTGTATGCCATTTTCTTGCCTTCAACATGTCTGGCAAGCTGTCTCTACGCAACCCTTTACACATTAAATAAATATGTAAAACCTATCCTCCCGACGATGGAACGGAACTCAGAGAACGTCTGATTATCGATTCGGGTTAAGCCGATATGGGCAACTTTCAAATTGTAAGCAGTTTTTGATTTTTCGGTCTGAGTTTCCGATTATACCCCATAAAATAAGCGCGTATTTGCGGACAGACATTCCTTCGGGCGCAAATACGCGAAATATAAGAGGCTTTCTTAATGCGCTGAATGTCAATGACTTATGTTTAAGGGATATTTAAACGTTTTGCAATATGCACCATTTCGGCTTGCGAAATGGCCCATTTCAGAGGCTGA
>ENA-ORSJ01000353-ORSJ01000353.1-human-gut-metagenome-genome-assembly--contig:-NODE-353-length-51480-cov-8.524278_pt1 | contig 51480 bp, 52 predicted proteins | sample MGYA00242191_ERZ509158 | MGnify/ENA primary metagenome ERZ509158 (study PRJEB26280, sample SAMEA2338623) | human gut metagenome | biome: human gut; feature: human-associated habitat; material: faeces...
GGACGGCGGGGCCTAGCCCCGCCTCCTATCCGATGGCCGCAAGGGACTGCTGCAGACAAAAAAGCCCGCCGGCGTTTTCCGCCGCGGGCTTAGGTGTAAATGCCTTCCGGTTAATCAAAGAAAAGCGGCAGCGTCCACTGTAAAAGCGGCGGAGCAATAAAGGCCGTCAGCAGGCCGCAAAGGCCCATGGCAAGGCCGGAAAAAGCACCCGTATCGCGGCTCATCTGAAAGGCGGTTGCCGTACCCACGCCGTGCGAGGCAAGGCCGATTGAGAAACCGCGCACCGCATCGTTATGTTCTCTGAGAAGCGCCATCGCGGGCTTACAGATTAAAGCGCCCGTTACACCGGTGATCACGACGAGTGCCGCGGTCAGAGCCGGAATACCGCCCAAGTGCTGACTCACACCCATGGCAATCGGCACCGTGACGCTTTTAGGCGCCAGACTGATGACGGTTTCTTTGCTCGCGCCGAGCGCCGAAGCAATCACAATACCCGAGACAATCGCGGTACCCGCGCCCACAATGAGCCCGCAGGTTAAGGGGAGCCACAGTTTTGCAAGCCTCAGACGTTGCTCGTAAAGGGGCACGGCAAGCGCTACGGTCGCGGGTCCCAGCAGAAAGTTGATGTGCTGACCGCCTTCAAGGTAGGTTTTGTAGTCGGTGCCGGAAACCAAAAGAAGAGTCACCACAATCACGATGGCGGTCAGCAGCGGCGTGCAGATCGGCTTATAACCGCTCTTTTTATAGCCCCACATGCCGATGGCATAGGCAATAAGCGTTGCGGCAAGCCAAAGTGACGGCTCAGCCTGCTCGCGCCTCCAGACTTCCTGGAGGATTTCCAGTAAAGAGGTAAGAAGTGAGTCCCACATGATGCGTTACCCCTGAATTTTCATCACTTTCATCACAATGCGGACCGTGATCGCCGTTGCGGCCATCGCCAGAAGCGTTGAGATGACAATGGAGGCGGCAATCGGCAGCCACTCGGCGGCAAGCCGGGCGCCGTGCTGCATGATGCCCACGCCTGCCGGCACAAAGAGCAGCGAAAAGTGCGCGAGAAGAACGTTAACCACCGGCAGCGTCTGTTGCAGAAGGTTGTCCTTGACCATCAGCGCAAAAAGAAAAAGCAGCATGCCCATCACGGGGCCGGGAATGGGCAGTCCCGTGACGGTCACGATGGCCGTGCCCGCAAGCTGAAAGAATAGAAGCAATGCAATGGTAAGAACCATGGCGGCAGTCCAAAAAGCCCGACAGAACAATCGGCCGGGCAGTTACATCGGGGAAAGCGGGCAATTCTGACACTGAAACCCATAGCTTGGCTACGGGGTGGACGATAGCAGTCGTGCCTTTTATCAAAAAAGCGGGCAAAGACGAAAAAGAAAAAAGTCCGTCACAGTGAACTGCAGCGGACCTTGGAATCGTGTTAATGAGCGTTACGCTTTCTTGGCAAAACCCTGCTCAACATCAAGATTTAAGCAGTGCCGGGCGTAATTTTTAAGGTCCTCGTAGTCGGTGTAGTCAACGACCGTGTTGGGATTGGTGGGGCCGTTCGTAATCTTCATGATGATCTGAATCATGAGGGTGTCAAACCAGTTCCAGTTGGGGTAGTCGACCTTGCCGGCAAAGCACTTGAGGTCACGGGGCTTCCACGGGGAGCGCTTCACGAATTTCTGCAGGTAGCGGTTGCCTTCAGGGCGGGCTTTGTTGGGGGAGCGTGCGACCACCGTCACATTAAAGAAACTGTTGGGCATCGACTCAAGCCGGTCGCGGTAGGCGGAGACAAACTCCCAAACCACGCGGTTATAGACACCGTAGACAATGGGGGAGCCCACGATCACGATGTCGTACTTATCCCAGTCAACGCCCTCGCGCACCGCTTCCATCATGCTTACGACGTCGCAGCGGTTGCCTTCGGCCTCAATGGTTTCGGCAATGCGGCGGGCAATGCGGGCGGTGTGGCCGGCATGGCTGTAATAGGCCAGAAGGACGTGTTTCATGGAAGTGGCTCCCGGGGATTCTGATTCTTTGCCGCGCCCGGCAGGTACCGGCGCAGAGAATCCATTTTAGAGATTCAGCGGGCCTTTGGAGAAAATTTCGGGCGTAAAAATTCGCGCATTGCGGACAAAAAGGGAGGGTGAACACGGTTTTACCAGCAAAAAAGTTCGCGGTGGGTACTCGCGTGCGCACAAAAAACAGTCTAAAATCAAAAATTCAGCGCCTGCGCACAAATGCGGCAGGCGCCAAAAGCGCGGTCCGGCCCCTTTCGGGATCGGTGCGCACAAAAAGACAAACACAGTAAGCTGCAGAGCCGGACCGACAACAAAACACCGCCTGCAGTGCTTTGGATTTATGGCAAAAGAAGACCTTATTGAAATGGCCGGCCAGGTTCTGGAAGTCCTGCCCGACGCCCGCTACCGTGTCAAGCTTGACAACGGTCATGAACTCATCGCGTACACCAACGGCAAGATGCGCAAGCACCACATCCGCATTTTGGCCGGCGACAAAGTGTCCCTGGAACTCTCGCCCTACGATCTCACGAAGGGCCGCATCACGTTCCGCCACATCGAGGGCCGTCCTCCGATGGGTGCGGGTGCCGCGCAGCCGCAGCAAAACCGCCGCCGTTAATACGGCCCCGGACGCTCTGTAAAAAATGCCGCCTTAAGTCTTTGCTTCGGGCGGTGTTTTTGTCTCCGCAAGACAACTGATGCAAAACTTTGACGACTTTGACCTCTGGGCTGGGTACGGCGCAGCTGAACCCGTCAGGCCCGCCGCCGAAGGTGTGGCGCAGCTTTTGCGCCGCATCACATCGGCGCTCGCCGCCGGTTTTTCATCGGTCAAAGTCACCGGAGAAATTCACTCATTTTCGCGAGCGCCCTCCGGACACATCTATTTTGATCTGAAGGACGCCCGGGAAGACGCGCACATCAGCTGCGCGCTTTTTCGGGGGGCAGCTTCGCGCCTGGATTTTGTCCCTGCGCGCGGCGACAGTGTTGTGGCTGAGGGCGAAATCAACATCTATGCGCCCCGGGGGCAGATGAACCTCGTGGTAAAGCGCCTGAAAAGGGCGGGCGAGGGTGACCTTTATGCGCGCTTTCTTGCGTTAAAGGAAAAGCTTCTTGCCGAAGGCCTTTTTGACGTTTCGCGCAAAAAAGCGCTCCCCCTGTACCCGAGGCGCATCGGCATTGTCACAAGTCCCGAAGCCGCGGCATTGCGTGACGCGGTGCGCACGATTTTGCTTGCGGGCGCTGCCGTTGACATCATCCTTTATCCCGCGCGGGTGCAGGGAGAGGGCGCTTTGGCCGAACTCTGCGCGGCGCTCAGGGACGCGGACTTTCGTGCCGAGTGTGACGTTATTTTGCTCGTGAGGGGCGGGGGGGCCCTCGCTGACCTCTGGACCTATAACGAAGAAACGCTCGCGCGGGTTATTGCGGAACTGCATACGCCGGTGATTTCGGGCGTGGGACACGAAACCGACACGACGATCGCAGACCTCGTGGCGGACTTTCGTGCGGCAACGCCCACTGCGGCGGCCGCCAAAGCCATGGAAAACTGGAAGGCGGCCGACGGCGTCATTGCCGGGGCTCTTGCCGTGATGAAGCGCAGCCTCAGGGAAACCGTAATGCATGCGCTTTACCGCGCTGAAAGGGCAAGCCGCCTGGAGCGCCTTTTTGAGCGGCAGATGGAAAACGCGGAGCGCCGGCTTGACTATGCGGTAAGCCGTGTGGCCGGGCTCCCCGTAACGGTTTTTGCGCAGAAAGAAAAGGCGTATCTTGAGGCGTCGGCGCGACTTATCAGGGCGCGGCCCGCGTTTGACGCTCAGTCGCTTACGCTTGCGCGTTTGTCCGCAAGGCTTGAGGCAGCGCTTCAAAACCAGGTTCCCGAAAAGAGGCTCGCGCTGACAGCACTCACCCGCAGACTTGCCGATTCCCTGCCTGACGTGACGCTGATGCGCACGGAATTGGCCGGGCGCGAGGCCCTTTTAAAGCGCCTCATTGTCGGAGAAACGGGACTTAAGCGTGAGCGGCAGACGGCACTCACCAAGCGCCTGAAGGCCCTGGCGCCCGAAGCGGTTCTCTCGCGTGGCTACGCACTCGCGGTCACCGACAAGGGGGAAATTGTGCGCGATGCCGCAAAACTCACGGTCGGGGAGAGCCTGACTGTGCGCTTTGCCCGGGGCGAGGCCGTAAGCCGCGTGGTAAGCACGGCGAAATAGGTCGGAATCGCTCATTTTTTAGGCACTCCCGCTTAGCCGATACCGGCAAATTGTTACCTGCTTTTTCAGTCGGCAAAACCATAAGGCATTTCTAAGCCATCCGGCACTATGATGCGCCCAACTTAACCGGTGCCGGTGACGGGGCGTGTTGCCCGGCCGCCCGGTTTTCATGAGAAATTCAGGAGACTGACAATGAGCGAATTTATTCTGCCGAATCTTCCGTACGCCATGGACGCGCTTGCTCCCGTGATGAGCAAGGAAACGATTGAGTACCACTACGGCAAGCACCATCAGAGCTATGTGACGAACCTCAACAAGCTCATCAAGGGCACTGAATGGGAAGACAAGCCCTTAAAGGAAATCATTCTGAAGGCCAAGGGCGGCATTTTCAATAACGCTGCTCAGGTCTACAACCACAACTACTTCTGGAAGTGCATGACCCCCAACGGCGGCGGTGAACCCGCGGGTGCCCTGCGTGACGCGATTGTCGCCAAGTGGGGTGACGTGGCAGCCTTTGTGGAAGCCTTCAGCGCCGCTGCGGCCGGCAACTTCGGTTCCGGCTGGACGTGGCTGGTGGAAAAGGAAGACGGCACGATCGATATTTTCTCGACCTCCAACGCCGACAACCCCATCGTCCACGGCATGAGGCCGCTTCTGACGATTGACGTCTGGGAACACGCTTACTACATCGACTACCGCAACGCCCGTCCGAAGTTCATCGCGGCGTTCTTCGATAAGCTCGTCAACTGGAAATTTGTGGAAGACCGCTTTAACGGCGCTCCCTGCGGCTGCGGCAGCCGTGCGGAAACGTTCTGCTGCTGCCTGCCACTAAGAGGCTGACGTTTAATCCGGTGACTGCGGGGAATCGAAACCCGCAGTCAGTAAAAAAGACGGCTCAAGGGTCGTCTTTTTTATGGGCGCACGCCGCAGCTATCGGCGCGGCCTTAATTCCTTAATTCCGGCAAAGCAGTCCCCGGGCTTTACGTTGTGAAAGTCAAACCACCCGCCGTTTGTTTCAACAACATAGGCCGCAGGCAATTTCGAGCGGTGCAGATCAAGCGTTTTCGCCTTCATCGAGGCAATCCGGAAGATGCAGCCCTTTTCGTCCAAAAAGGCGGCATCGAGGTCAATGAGGGTGTTTTTCATCCACATCGCCACGGGCCGCACGGGCGTAAACACAAAGACCATGCCGCGGTCGGCGGCAAGCTCCGTGCGAAACATCAGGCCCTTACGCTGCTCTTCAATCGTGCGGGCGACTTCCACCGTAAGCGCCTTGTCGTTTACCGTCACGGTTTTTTCTTCCATGCGCACGTTGTCGTCACCGTAGGCTGCCAGTGACGAAAGCATCAGGGTTCCGAGAACGAGTAAGCGTAATTGCATAGGAAGAAAATGAGCTGAGCCGCCATAATTAAAAAATTCGACTTCGGCTGCGTTAACGGGCGGCCAGGCTCTATTCTAAGGAGAATATCCCATATGTGCGCATTTGAGCATATTCAGGTTCCGCCGCAGGGCAGTGCCATAACCGTTGATACGGACGGGCGTCTTGTGGTGCCGGATAACCCGATCGTGGCCTACATTGAGGGCGACGGGATCGGGGCGGACATCACGCCCGTGATGAAAAAGGTGGTGGATGCAGCAGTAGAAAAAGCCTATGCCGGACGCCGCCGTATCTGGTGGACGGAAATCTATGCGGGCGAAAAAGCCACAAAGATTTACGGCAAGGACACGTGGATCGCCGAAGAAACTTTTGAAGCGTTGAGGCAGTTTAAGGTGGGCTTTAAGGGGCCGCTCACAACACCGGTGGGCGGCGGTATCCGAAGCCTCAACGTTGCGCTACGCCAGACGCTCGATCTTTACGTGTGCCTCAGACCCGTGCGCTACTTTGCAGGTACCCCTTCTCCCGTGAAGCACCCGGAAAAAGTCGACATGGTGATTTTCCGCGAAAACACCGAAGACATTTACGCAGGGATTGAGTGGGCGGCGGATACCCCCGAAGCCAAAAAGGTGATTGAATTTCTGCAGACCGCGATGGGCGTTAAAAAGATCCGCTTTCCCCAAACGAGCGGCATCGGCATTAAACCGGTAAGCCGTGAGGGGAGCGAACGCCTGGTGCGTAAAGCCCTGCAGTACGCGGTGGATCATGACCGTAAGAGCGTCACTCTGGTGCACAAGGGCAACATCATGAAGTTTACGGAAGGCGCTTTCCGTGACTGGGGTTATGCCCTTGCCAAGCGCGAGTTCGGCGCCGAAGTGATCAGCAGCGGCCCCTGGTGCCAGTTTAAAAACCCGAAGACGGGCCGCATGATTGTGGTGAAGGACTGCATCTGTGACGCCTTTTTGCAGCAGGTCCTGCTTGCGCCCGCCGACTACGACGTCATCGCCACCATGAACCTGAACGGTGACTACGTGAGCGACGCCCTCGCGGCGCAGGTGGGCGGCATCGGCATTGCCCCGGGGGCAAACCTCTCTGATACCGTCGCGATCTTTGAAGCCACGCACGGTACGGGCCCTGCGATTGCCGGGAAAAATATCGCCAATCCCTGCTCGGAAATTCTCTCCGCGCAGATGATGCTGCGGCACATGGGCTGGAACGAAGCGGCTGATCTCATCGAAAAGGGCGTGGCCGCCATGATTGCCTCGGGGCGCGTCACGGCGGACTTGGCGGCGCTCGTTGAAGGCGCCGTGACGCTCACGTGCTCCGGGTTCGGTGATGAGCTGATCGCGAAGCTCTAAGCGCAAAAAAAAACGGGAAGGTTTTTTGGGCCTTCCCGCGTTTGCCGGACAAGAAAAAAGCGCTGATTCCCGAAACGGAACCGGCGCTTTTTTGCCGAAAGCGAGACGTGAATTACTTCACGGGCTTGATGTGAGCAGCCTGCTTACCCTTGGGGCCGGTCACGACTTCAAACGTCACCTTCTGACCTTCCTTGAGGGTCTTGAAGCCTTCAATCTCGATTGCAGAGAAGTGAGCAAAAAGATCTTCGCCGCCTTCGTCCGGGGTGATGAAACCGAAACCCTTGGCGTCGTTGAACCATTTGACAATACCACTTGCCATTTCTAACTCCTAATTATCCTGCTCCGCTTCTCCGGCAAAAAACGTTTCTGCCGATAACAAAAGAACATCAGAGCCAGATGCCGCTGTAAAACGGATAGATAAGTGCGGCATCCCAGCATGTGAGCGAGAGTTTTCAGGACAAAAGCCCTGACTTCAGGCCGAATGCACGGTACACAATACGCTGAGCCGACTCAATTGGCGAGTCAGAGGGCCATCTTTTTGACTTAAGGCAGTGCGGTATTTGTGTTTTTTACTACACGTGTTTTTCCTTAGGGAGCGGGAAAACGAGGGGGGGTAGTGCTCCGAAAGCCTCTGCCGCGGGCTTTGGCGCGGCGCTTCGGGGATTTAAGCTCGAGCCGCTACAATGCGGCACCTTTATTTCTGAGACACCGGCCGGCCGTTTTCGCGCGGGCAACAAAAAACACCATGCAGAAACGCTTATGGGAAATGCTCGGCGCCGACCGTGCGGGCGCGGGCTTTTTGCTGCGTGCGGCTTTGATTACGGCGCTTGTCGCAGCCGTCACAGGCAGCCGCTACTTTACGGGTACCGAAGACTGGGCCTTCTGGCAGTACGCGTACTTCTTTGTGTTTCTCACCGGGCATGTCTTCGTTCTGACGCTCCTCTTTTTGATGGTACCGGGGTGGCCGCTTACTAAACTTGGGCTTAGAAAGTGCGCCTGGGGCTGGGCTTTTGCGGTGATTTTTCTGAGCCTCGTGCTTCTCGTGGCCGACACCTTTGTCTTTCAGCAGTTCAGGCTTCACATCAATCTCGCAATGCTTGAGCTGACGCTTTTGGGCGGAGGTCAGATCGTGGCGTTTTCGCCCGTGATGCTGCTTGAGATTGCGGCGCTCACGGTGATCATTGCGTTTGTGTCGCTTGTGATCCTGAAGGCCGCGGCGGGCTGGAGCCGCAAGGGGCGCTTTACCGGTACGGCAGCCGCTTTGGTGCTCGCGGGTTTTGCGGTCGTGAACCTCACCTACGCCGTGTCGTTTCCCCTGAAGAAGTCTGAGGTTCTCACGGCGACAGACCGCATCCCTTACGCGCAGCCCCTGAGAATGACAAAGGTTCTTTTAAAAACCGGAGTGATCACGCAGGCTGACATCGAAAAGGAGAAGACGGTGAGTGTGGGCTCGGCCTCGGGCCTTGATTACCCCAAAAAGCCCTTGGTTTGCACGGGGGACGTGAAGCCCATGAACATCGTCTTTTTGTTTGTGGATGCTCTGCGAAGTGACGTGGTGACGCCCGAAAACATGCCGCAGCTTTCGGCTTTTGCCCGAACGCAGGACACCTCGGTCTTTACGAACCACCACTCAGGCGGCAACGCCACCCGCACCGGCATTTTCTCGGTCTTTTACGGGCTGCCCGGACCCTACTGGTTTCCGGCGCTTTCATCAGGCACGCCGTCAGCCCTCATCACCGCCTTGCAAAAACGCCATTACGCGATCGGCACCTTTACGGGGGCGCCCTTGACGCGCCCGGAATTTCACGCGACGGTTTTTAGCGGCGAGCCTGGTTTACGTCTGCAGCCCCGGGGTGCGACGCCCTTTGAGCGGGACCGCTATTCGGTGGATGACTTCATCCGCTGGCGCAATGAACTCCCGAAGGACAAGCCCTTTTTCAGCTTCATTTTCCTTGACGCGGTGCCGGATGACCCGAAGTACCACGTCTTTAAGCCGTTTCTTTCAAGCGTGAATCAGCTGACGCTCACGAACGACACGGATCCCGTGCCGTACTTTAACCGCTACCGCAATTCGGCTTACTGGACGGACGGAGAACTCGCGCGCGTCACGGGGTACCTTAAGGAAAAGGGGCTCCTGGAAAACACGATCGTCGTGGTGAGTTCGGATCATGGCGAGGAATTTAACGACAATAAACTGAACTACTGGGGGCATAACGGCAACTACACGGACGCGCAGATCAAGGTGCCGCTCATCGTGCACTGGCCGGGAAAAGCGGGCAGGCGGGTGGACGCGGTGACGTCCTCCGCGGACCTCACGGCAACGCTTATTCCTGAGGCGCTCGGCTGCACCAATCCGACCACTGACTACACGACGGGCGAATCGCTCTGGAGCGAAAACCGCCGCAAAAACTGGTTTCATTCGTCAAGCTACAGTTCAAACGCCTTTGTGGAACCCGAGCGCATCGTGCTCATCAATAAGTTCGGAATGCTTGAGTTTCAGGATAAGACGGGGCGGCCCGCAAAGGACGAAACAATGCCCGCGTACCTTAAGGAAGCCGTCGATGAGCTTACCCGCTGGAAAAAGCGCTAGGCGCCTCTTTTGCCTTTAAAAATCAGGGTTTTTGCGGCTCTTGCGCGCACAGGCGTTTGCAGGTAAAATTCGCCCCCTGATTTTTTGTCGGCCGCCGCAGATTTCCCCGTTTCCACTGAATCGGCGGCAAGAATGACCGTCAGACGTCAGCAAAACACATTCTCGGTGTCCGGAAGAATCGGGCATCTGACTATTTGTAGAAACGATTCAGTGACGGACAGTCGCGGCACCTTTTCCGCCGCGTTAAAGCACGGGCGCCATCCTTAGTGCGAGTCTGATTGCTGCGTCACAACCCATTAGGTGAAAATAATGAAGACCTTTTCGGCCAAGCCGCTCGAAGTCAAGCGCGACTGGTACGTGGTCGACGGCAGTGACAAGGTGCTCGGCCGCCTTGCCACCGAAATTGCCGCTCGTCTGCGCGGCAAGCACAAGCCCGAATTCACGCCGCACGTCGATACGGGCGACTACATCGTCGTGATCAACGCCGACAAAATCAAGCTCTCTGCCGAAAAAGCCGGCAAGAAGACCTACTACCGCCACACCGGCTATCCGGGCGGCGTGTATGAAACGACCTTCCAGGAAATGCAGGCCAAGCACCCGGGCCGTGCCCTCGAAATCGCTGTGAAGGGCATGCTTCCGAAGGGCCCGCTCGGCTACGCCATGATCAAGAAACTGAAGATCTACGCCGGCACCGAGCATCCGCACACTGCTCAGCAGCCCAAGGTTCTTGATATTTAAGGAAGACAAAGATGATCGGCAACTACAACTACGGTACCGGCCGCCGCAAGAGCTCTGTGGCTCGCGTCTTCATCAAGCGCGGTACGGGCAAGATCGTGATCAACGGTCGTGAACTCAACGATTTCTTCAAGCGCGAAACCGGCCGTATGGTCGTCATGCAGCCGCTGCAGCTCACCGAAAACGTCGAAACGTTTGACATCATGGTCAACGTCACCGGCGGCGGTGAATCCGGCCAGGCCGGCGCTGTGCGTCACGGCATTACCCGTGCTCTGATCGACTACGATGCAAATCTGAAGAGCGTTCTCTCCAACGCCGGCCTCGTCACGCGCGACGCCCGTGAAGTTGAACGTAAGAAGGTCGGTCTGCGCGGTGCCCGCCGCGCCAAGCAGTTCAGCAAGCGCTGATATTGTTTGGACCTGCGTTTCTCCCGTATACTGCACCGATCGGCGCCGTACGGGAGAAAACGAGAGGGCAAAAACGAAAAGCCGCTTTCGGTCTATGGCCGCTGGCGGCTTTTTTGTATCCGCTCAAAACGCAAAACGGGAAGGAAACAGAATGGACAAGACAATCAAAGTCGGGATTGTGGGCGCAACAGGCTATACGGGAAGTGAACTGCTGCGCCTGCTGGCTAACCGCAGTGACGTGGAAATCACCGCGATTACCTCGCGCACCGAATCCGGTAAATCCGTCACCGAACTCTTTCCCTTTCTGCGGGGGTTTTTGGACGATCTGAAGTTTTCTTCGCCCGATGCCGCAGATCTCACCGTCTGCGACTTTGTGTTTTTTGCTACGCCCCACGGCGTGGCGATGAATGCCGCGCGTGAACTCGTGAGTAAAGGCGTGCGGATCATTGACCTTGCAGCGGACTTTCGCCTGAAGGACGCCGAAGAATTTAAGCGCTGGTATAAGCTCGATCATGCCTGCCCGGAACTCTTGGCCGAAGCCGTCTACGGTCAGCCCGAGACTATGCGTGAGGCCATGAAAGCCGCGCGTGTGGTGGGGATGGCAGGCTGCTATCCCACAAGTATTGAACTGGGCTTGGCTCCCTTGATGGCCTATGAAAAGGCGCATCCGGGCACCTTTGACCTCACGAGCATCATTGCCGACAGCAAGTCCGGGATTTCCGGGGCCGGTAAAAAGGCAAGTGTTTCACTCATTGCCGCGGAAAACATTGATAACTTTCATGCCTACGGGGTTGCAGGGCACCGCCACGGGCCTGAAATCGAGCAGCAGTTAAGGCTTCTGTCCGGCAACAAGGATCTGAGACTTACGTTTGTGCCGCATCTGCTTCCGGTGATCCGCGGGATTCACTCGACGATTTATCTGCGCTTTAGTAAGCCCGGCACGGAACTTGATGTGCAGACGCTTTTTGAAAAGCGCTATGCGGACGAACCCTTCGTTGACGTGATGCCTGCGGGATCAACGCCTGAAACACGCAGTGTGCGGGGATCAAACTTTGCTCGCATTGCAGTGCACCGTCCGCAGGGTGGGGACCTTCTGGTGATTCTTGTCGTGGAAGACAACCTTGTGAAGGGCGCTGCCGGTCAGGCCGTGCAGGCGATGAATCTGATGGCGGGCATTGATGAAAAGACAGGACTTTACCGGCCCGCAACGACGCCCTAAGGCGCTTGATCCACCCAAAAAATGCAGAGACTGGACTCTTTTGAGACACCGGTCTTTTTTTCTGCGGCAAGCGTCAGCCGTTTCGCAAAGAAGCGGGTGCCTCCGCCCAAAACCGTGAAGCGCCGCGTGAGAAGGCCCTCGGTTACGTTTGCGGCATACAGGTAAAGCGCGCGTTGGTTCCCTCAGTGTTTGAGAACAAGCGAGGTTTTGCCAATACCGCGGCGGCCGGTCATAAGCTGATTTCTGAGGCCCCTTGGAAAACGCGTTCGCGGGCGGAGTGGAGGTGAGCAAGTTCAGTCTGTCGGCCGGTAAAGTGCATCGTTATAACTGGCTTTATGATAATTTCAGTTATGCTACTGCATGGGGGCGCGGCTTTTGCAGTGAAATCCGTCCACAACTGTTTGCAACTTTATTTTTGGGCGGTCTGCGGCAAGCCCGTATAATGCGGGCACTGCGCTTTTGACGGGCGCAGCCTACATACATACCTTAAGGGGAAAGTTGTGTTCCTGATTTCCGATGCAATGGCCCAGACGGCCGATGCAGCAGCCGGCGGCGCCGGCGGTCTGCTCATGCAGATTGTTCCGATTGTTCTGATTTTCGTTGTTTTCTGGTTCTTCCTCATCCGTCCGCAGCAAAAGCGCCAGAAGGAACACATGAAGATGTGTTCGGAGCTCGCCAAGGGTGATGAGATCCTGACGCTCGGAGGCATTGCCGGCCGTATTGCGGATCTTAACGACCAGTACATCGTGATCGAAATCAGCCGCGTGGACGACAAGCCCGTGACGATTACGATGCAGCGCGGTGCCGTTCAGACGGTTCTGCCCAAGGGAACGATCAAGTCGATCTGATGCTTTTTTGCGGCGGCCGTTTTGAGCCGCCCAACAAAAAGCTCCCGCGTAAACGGGCGCCCTCCGACCACTGACGGCGGCAGGCGCCCTTTTCGCGTTTTACCGGCAGCGCGCGTGTAACGCCGTGTCTGCCTTTTTCCGTCAGTTTCCGTTGAGAACATTTTTAAGCTCCCGGCGGATTGTTTTTGTTTGATTTCCTATGAACCGCTACGCTCTTTGGAAATACATCCTGATTGCCGTTGTGCTCATTGTGGCGGCGCTTTATACGCTCCCGAATTTCTACGGCGAATCGCCTGCCGTGCAGGTGAGTTCGGGTAAGTCCACCGTCAAAGTCGATGAGACGGTCCTTAAAAACGTGGAGAAGGCACTGGCCGATGCCAAGCTCACTCCCAACGGTGTTTTCTATGAGCAGGGCGCTCAGCAAAACACGGTGCGCGTGCGTTTTGATCCGACGCAGGGTGAAGAGCAGCTGCTCGCCCGCGAAGTGATTGAAAAGGCCCTGAACCCCGACAAAACCGATCCGGGCTATATCGTTGCGCCGAACCTTGTGCCCAATACGCCCTCGTGGCTTTTGAAAATCAACGCGCTTCCGATGTACCTCGGCCTTGACCTCCGGGGCGGCGTGCACTTTCTGCTGCAGGTTGATATGCGTACCGCGATTCAGAAGCGTGCGGAATCGACGGCTGCGGACTTAAGAACGCAGTTTCGTGACAAGCGCATCCGCCACGCAGGGATCAGCCGTACCGGCAACACCATTGAGGTGCTCTTTAATGACGCTGAGGAGCGCGCCCGCGCCATGGACGTGATGCGTCAGACGCAGCCCGATCTGTCGTTTCGTGAGGCTGACGAAGGCGGCAAACTCATGATCGTTGCGGAACTTTCGCAGAAAGCGATTCAAAACGTTCAGGAATACTCGTTAAAGCAGAATATCTCGACGCTGCACAACCGAATCAACGAGCTCGGTGTAGCCGAACCCGTGATCGCGCAGCAGGGCGCCGACCGTATTGTGGTGCAGCTCCCCGGTGTGCAGGATACCGCAAAGGCCAAGGACATCCTCGGCCGTACCGCCACGCTTGAAGTGCGTCTGGTGGACGATTCGCCCGAAGCCTATGCGCAGATGCAGCAGGGTAACGTTCCCTTCGGCGACGAAAAGTACATGGACCGCGAGGGCAGGCCCATTCTTGTGAAGCGCCGCGTGATTCTCACCGGTGAAAACTTAAACGACGCGCAGCCCGGGTTTGATTCGCAGACCCAGGAGCCCACGGTAAACCTCACGCTTGACAATAAGGGTGCCCGCATTTTCCGCGATGTGACGCGCGACAACGTCGGTAAGCGCATGGCCATCATCCTTTTTGAAAAGGGTAAGGGCGAAGTGGTGACCGCTCCCGTGATCCGTCAGGAAATCGGCGGCGGCCGTGTGCAGATTTCGGGCCGTATGACAACGATTGAAGCGACGGACACTGCACTGCTGCTGCGTGCCGGGTCACTTGCTGCTCCAATGGAAATCGTGGAAGAACGTCTGATCGGGCCGAGCCTTGGTGCCGACAACATTGAAGCGGGTTTCCGCTCCACGCTCTACGGCTTTGCGGTGGTTGCGATCTTCATGATGCTCTACTACCAGGTCTTCGGTGTCGTAAGCGCGATTTCCCTTGTCTGCAACGTCATGTGCCTTATCGCCATCCTTTCGATGCTGCAGGCAACGCTCACGCTTCCCGGTATCGCGGCTATTGCGCTTACCTTGGGTATGGCCGTTGACGCAAACGTTCTGATTAACGAACGCGTACGTGAAGAACTGAGAGTCGGACGAACGCCGCAGCTCGCGATCAGCGAAGGTTACGATACGGCCTTTAATACGATTCTTGACTCCAACATCACGAGTCTTATCGCGGGTCTGGCGCTTTTGATTTTCGGTTCCGGCCCGGTGAGAGGCTTTGCCGTGGTGCACTGCCTGGGCATCATGACCTCGATCTTTACCTCGGTCACTGTTTCGCGCGCGATGATCAACCTCATCTACGGGCGACAGAAGAAACTCGCCCGCGTGCATATCGGTCAGGTCTGGAAGCCCGACGCCGAGAAGGCGAAGGCTTAAGGGTGTAAACGGATTCGGAGTAAAAGAAAATGGAATTTTTCCGCATTCACAAAACCATTCCGTTTATGCGCTTTTCGCATATTCTGAATGCGATTTCGTTCATTTCCTTTGCGGTGGCGGTCTACTGGATCTTCGCGCACGGCCTGGCGTTTTCCATCGAATTCACGGGCGGTACGCAGGTTGTGGTGAATTACCCGCAGGCGGTGTCGGCTGAGGAAGTCCGGGGCCAGATTCAGCAGGGACTCAAGGTCGAAGCGGCCGTGCAGAATTACGGCACGGCGCGCGACCTGATGATCCGCCTTCCGATGAAGGCCGGTGAATCTTCGGGCCAGCAGGCGCAGGAACTCATGAAGGTGTTAAGCGTCAAAGAACCGGGCGTAAAGCTTCTTAACAACGAATACGTTGGTCCGCAGGTGGGTGAGGAACTCGCAACCGACGGCGCGACGGCGCTGCTTTTGGTTGTGATCGGCATCATGATCTACCTCGCGTTTCGTTTCGAATGGAAGTTTGCCGTCGCGGCGATCATCGCAAACCTGCACGACGTCATCATCGTCATCGGTATTTTTGCGATCATGCAGTGGGAGTTTTCACTGCCGGTGCTTGCGGCCGTGCTCGCGGTGCTCGGCTATTCCGTGAACGAATCGGTGATTATTTTCGACCGCGTGCGCGAGCACTTCCGCAAGATGCGCCGCACCTCAACGGTTGAGGTCATCAACTCTGCCATCACGGCAACGATTTCGCGAACGGTGATCACGCATACGTCAACGCTTGCCATGACGCTTTCGATGTTCTTCTTCGGGGGCCCGGCGCTGCACCACTTTTCGCTCGCGCTCACGATCGGCATCTGCCTTGGTATTTACTCCTCGGTCTTCGTGGCCGCAGCAATTGCCATGTACCTGGGTGTGAAGCGTGAAGACCTCGTGAAGCCCGTCAAAAAGGACGAAGTCCAGGAAATGGTACCGTAACGGGAAGGCCCAAAAAACTGACGCGGGTCAACCTGAAAACGCTGCCCTTGGGCGGCGTTTTCATCAGGCCCGGCAGTAAAAACGGTGAGGGAGGAAGTCCTGTGACCATAATGCAGGGAGAGGCTTGTTAATACGATAATACTATCGCGCATTGATTAACGATAGATATTGTGTAAAAATCCGGGTAACTCAAGAACGGATGCAGAAACTCCCGTCCCGGAAGAAGTAAGCTCCGCCATAACGATAAGGAAACCCCAGCATGAAAAATACGACCAAGCTTCTTAACTCCTACATCGCTTCCCTTCTGGTCTGGAACGTGAAGCTGCACAACATTCACTGGAATGTGACCGGTCACCTCTTTAAGCCAGTTCACGAATACACCGAAGCTCTTTACGACCGCGCCTTCGATGCCTACGATGATGTGGCTGAAATCCTCAAGATGCGCGATGAAAGCCCGGTGGCCACGCTCAAGGACTCCCTTGCTCAGTCCGTCATCAAGGAAGGGACCTTCAAGACGGTCTGCTGCAGCGAAGCCGTGGCGATGATTGAAGCCGATATGAAGACGATGCAGAAGCTCGCTGCAGAAATCCGCGATGCAGCTGCTGAAAATGACGACTTCCAGGTTCAGGCTCAGTTTGAAGAATTCCTGAGCGGCTTTGCCAAGGATCTGTGGTTCATCCGCGCGATGCGCACCGACGCTGATGCCGCTTCCTGCGACACCAAGCCCGCTGCCAAGCGCGCCTGCCGCAAAGCGAAGTAATCAGAGAGTTTCTCCTCCTTGAGAACGAATCCCCGTTGGGTGTGGTGCCCGGCGGGGATTTTGCGTTTGACGAACCGGGTAATTGCCTCCGAATTCCCCTGCGAGGTAAAGCTTTTCGAGGTTGTTGCTGCCGGCAATGGTTCGTCGGTTAGTTCCATGTAACGGGCAACTGCCGGACGGAAACGGTCCTTCGGACATGAGCGGGCTGCAGAGGTCGCACGAACTGCAGGGATGGCGGATTTCCGTTCTCAGAGAACGATCCCCGGGTAGAGCGTTTTCAGCGTCTCTTCCAGCACCGGCTGCACCATAATCGGCAGGTGCTTGTCCTCGGCCTGATGGTTTTTGAGAACCTTTTCGACGGTTTCCTTCCAGGCAGGAGGATATTCGCTTTCAGTCCAGTTGCCGCGGCCGCGCCCGAAGTGCGCGACGGCCAGATACAAAAGTACCGACTGCAGCATGAAGTCTTCAAGCGCCGCGTGACTCCAGGCGGCGGTTACGCCGTTTTGCTCCTTTTTGCGGCTGTACATATGAACGGCTCCGACGGCACCCGCGGCGCCGAGAATGGCGCCGATCAGTGCGCCAGTGCCGAGCGTGAGCCCCCCGGTCATGAGATCTGCGGAGAGGCCGCCCGCGGCCCCCGCGCCGATGGCACCCGCAAGCCCCGCCTTTGCTTCTTTACCGGCCGAAGCCTGATGCCAGGAGGCTTTGAGTCTCCCGAAAAGCTCTTTGGGTTCGACCTGACCGGTGAGGCCGTTTACAGCCAAAAGTTCTCGCGCGAGGGTATTAAAGTCGTCTTCTGCGCGGTGCACGAGTTCGGTCTGCGCTTTTTTGGCGGGGTCTCCCGTCATATCGGCGTTTTTAAAAAGCCCCACGGATTTGCCGAAAAGTCGCACGCGGTCCAGAAGCGAAATGTCCTCGACCTGCGCTTCATCGCTCACGCGGGCATTGATGAAGGCGCTCACGGCTTCCGCACTTTGGTAAAAGGCCTTTTTACGGTGCTCGCGCCAGGCGGCCTTAAGTTCCGCGTAGGGCTTTTCATACACGGGAGGAAGTGCTTTGCCGATACTTTCAAAAAGGGCAAACTCCTGCACCCAGCAGCGGGCAAAGGCGTCCATGGCAAGAACATCTTTGACGATATCGCAGCCTTTTAACGCATCCTTCCAGCGCTGCACTTCAAGCCTTTCTTCGCGAGAGGGCTTTGGTTCGCCCATCTGGTTTAAAAGCACGATGACGGGCTTGCCGATCCACTTCAGAATCTTCATTTCCGCGGCGACGTAGGGAGCGGCCTCGGGCAGCTGTGCGGCGTTGACGAGGTAGAGAACGACGTCGGTGATGTCTCTGACGTGTAAAAGTGCCTTTTGGTTGAGCCATTGCGACTTGTTGGCAACACGGTCCCAGACTTCACCCAAAAACCAGCCCAGGGGGTTGCTGCGCGCCTCAAGGCGCTTGGCAAGATTCACGGAATTACCGAACCCCGGTGTATCCCAGAGAATGAGCCGTGCGCCGGAAGGAACGTCAATTAAGGGGTAGGGGTCTGCGGTCACCGTCACGTGCGCGCGGTCGGCAATCTCGCCGATATCGCGGTTTAAGAGGGTGCGCGCCAGCGTCGTCTTGCCGATGTTGGTGTGGCTCACGATGCTGAGGTTGATCGTGGCGTCATGAATCTCAGTGGTCATGGCTTTATGCCTTGGATGTAATCAGCGCCCGGCCGGCGGCCTGGGTGCGAAGCTTCTGAACGATGCCGGCAGCGGTATCGGCCCCTGTGAGCGTATAGGCGCGCACCTGATGCGCTTCGCAGAAGGTCTGCCAGGCTTTTTCACGCTCCCGGACGCGTTCCGGATAGCGCGCAAACGTGAGCGAAAATTCGGCGGCATCAATGATGACCACAAAGGCGGTTTTATCCTCAGGGCACTGGGCTTTGAGAATCTCAAGGCCCTGTCCGTGCACGTCGTCTTCGGGGGTGTGTGCGGCATCAAGCCACACAAGCACAATCGTTTTGCGCCCGTCAGCGGCGTCAGCCGCCGTTTCGGGAATCAGGAGCGCTTCGTTATCAAAGTCCACGGGCACAAGGACAATGCCTTTTTTATCCGGCCAGGCGGCTTCAAAGGCTTTGAGTGCCGTACCCTGCCGGTCAATCAGGGGTTGCGGCGCAAGAATCACGGTGCGACCGAGCGCCGCATCCTGCCGGCACTGACTTAAGACCGTTTCATAGTAGGTGTCGTTGAGCGTGACCGGTACCGCGGCGCGGAATTTTTGAATGCGGTGCCGTGCAAGAAACGCCAAGAAAAGGCGCGGAATGACGATCACGACCGCCGTGATCACCATGAGGCGGATGAGCCACGGAGCGGCTGTTGCGGGTTCCTTAAGGTAAGCAAGGCGGTCTGAGCGCATGGCTTCGACCATGTCAACGTCGGGGATCGCGGGAAGGCCCCCGACGGCCGGAATAAGTCCGAAGGTGTGATCAAGAAAGGCTTTGACGGCAGCGGGGTTGTCTGCGAGCCACGTGCTTTCCCAGCCCGCCCAGTAGGCCGTGCCGAAGCCTCTTACCAAAAGGCTTACGGTAAGGCCGAGCGCAAAAAAGAGCGCCGCGGCGTGCAGAAGTTCCGAGACCGTGTAACGCACCAGGGGCGCCGTGACGGAGAGCCACATCTTGAGAAACGCTCCTTTCCAGCCGCGGTGAAGCCCGGCAAAGGAAAAGCCGGAAGCAAGACGCACAAGCGTTGTGCGCAACGGGAGGTTTACCTGCCCGTCAATCTTGCGTCCTAAAAGACCCACAACCCCCAAAAGCAACAGGACGTAAATCAGAAGGTTCCAGACAATCACCGTCCAGTACGGGGGCGAGAGGAGATTGACGATGCGTGCGGGACTGGCGATTCGGTCAAACAGGGCGCCGGCGAAAAAGGCGGCGATGACGAAAAGTACGCCAAGCGTTCTCGCTAAAAGCGCGCGCGTTGCCACGTCGGTTTTAAGGCCCTTGTCTTTGGCGGCCGCAAGCACCCGCCGGGCGCGCTCTGCTAAAAGCTCTGCGGCGGTGGCTTTTTCTCCGAGCGCGTGCGCGGCCTTCAGGCCCGCTTCGGCAAAGTCAGCGGAGGAAAGGCCCTTGACGCCCTCCCGGGCGGCGCTTTCTTCAAGCGAGCGCACGAGAAGCACGCACTTGGCGTCTTCAATCGGCATTTTTGCCGTCGGAATTTTCTTTTTCTCTGCCATTGCCGGGCCGCCGGGGTTGATCTCGATGCAAAGCATTGTACAAAGGCGGCGGGCAAAGGGGCTCTCAGAAACACCCTTTGTGCGGTAACAGAGTGTGCGTTTTACGGAGTTGTCTGCGCGGCTTTGACGATCGCAAGGAGCTTTTCGGCTGCCGCCTTGGGATCGGGTTGCCCGCAGACGGCGGACACGACCGCAATGCCGTCCGTGCCCGAGGCGACGATGTCGGCTGCATTAAAGGCCTTGATGCCGCCGATTGCCACCGTCGGCAGCCCTGCCGCACGGGTGATCGCCTGAAGTCCATCCAACCCGCAGGCGGGTTCGGCATCCGTCTTGGTGGGGGTCGCAAAGACCGGGCCCACGCCGAAGTAGTCGATGGGCGTGGTGTCGGCGGCCGTCAGTTCCGCAAGGGTGGTGACGGAAAGCCCCAGAATGCGGTCACCTCCGACAATCGCGCGTGCGTCTTCGGGCGTCAGATCCCTTTGGCCCACGTGAAGACCGTCGGCATTTACAGCAAGGCAGACGTCTGCATCGTCGTCCACAATCAGGGGGACGTGATACGGAGCAAGCACTGTTTTCAGCGCCCTGCCGCACTCAACGAGCTGCCGCTTTTTCCAGCCCGGGGCCCGTAACTGTACGACGGTGGCGCCGCCCGCGCACGCGGCGCGCGCCGTTTCAATCATGCCGTCTTCCCCGCCGCAGAGCACGGGGTCGAGCACAAGGTAAAGCGAAAGATCGATGGGGTGTGTGGAAGGCATAGGGGCGGCGTTTTAAAAAAGGGCGTGCCGGAAAAGCATGCCCTTTGCGAACGATTAATAGAAGTCCTTGGCCTGCAGAAGCTGCAGTGCGTCGATGTAGGCGGTCCTAAAGCTTCCCGGGCCCGAGGAGACGCCCGCGGCCTGCTCGGCGGCGCGTTTGGCTAAAGCACAGGCAGCGGCCGCGGCCTCAAGGGGGTGCTCGGTTTTGGCGATAAAGGCTGCGACAAGCGCCGAGAGCGAGCAGCCCGTGCCCACCACAAGAGTTGCCTGACGGTTGCCGCCCGTGACGTAAAGCGTGGTGCGGCCGTCGGTGATGTAGTCGGTTTCGCCGGTGACGCAGACGATGCACGCGCGCGCTGCGGCCAGATTTTGGGCGGCCGAAAGCGCCGCGTCGCTGGAATCCGTGGAGTCCACACCCTTGCCGCCCTTACCGGCGCCCGCCAAGGCCATGATTTCAGAGGCGTTGCCGCGGATTACCGTGGGTTTGAGTTCCAAAAGGCCGTTAATCATGCGGTCGCGCCAAGGGATAAGGCCGGCGGCCACAGGGTCTAAAACCCAGGGAACGCCCGCGCGGTTGGCGGCGTCAACGGCCAAGTGCATCACTTCAGCCTGCTCAAGCGTTAAGGTGCCGACGTTCACAAGGAGTGCTGAGGCAATACGCACGAAGGAACTCACTTCTTCCTTGGCAATGATCATCGCGGGAGATGCGCCCGCGCTAAGAAGGACGTTGGCGGTAATTTCCTGCACGACCTGATTGGTGAGACAGTGCACCAGGGGCACCGTCTGACGCAGGTGAAAAAGGTGCGCAGCCGTTGTTTCCGGATCAAGGCGCTTGGGAGGAAGGGGGTTTGTGGACACAGTGTGGTCTCCGGAGAGAATCGTTTAAATAAAGGCCCGTACGAGCATGTAGGTTGCCAGGCACAAAAGCAGGCACGCAAAAATCCGCTTTAAGGGCTTGGTGTCAATGCTGTGGGCGGTTTTGGCGCCTAAAGGGGCGGTGAGAACGCTCATGGCGGCAACAGAAAGAAGTGCCGGCCAGTGAATGTAGCCCAGCATGTGCTCGGTTCCGGCAAGTTCAGGATTGCCCCAGCCCGCCCAGATGTAGGAAAGGGTTCCTGCAAACGCGATGGGGAAACCGAGCGCAGCAGAGGTCCCCACGGCTTTATGCATCGGGACGTTGCACCAGATCATAAAGGGTACGGAAATAAAGCCCCCGCCGGCGCCGACCAGAGACGATACGGCGCCGATCCCGGTGCCCGCGCCGAAAAGCCCCGGCGCAGCCGGAAGCTGCCGGGTGGGCTTGGGTTTGGCGTTAAGAAACATTTTGAGTGCTGAAAAGCCCACAAATGCCGCAAAGACAATCGAAATCCAGAAGGTGGGCAAAAGGCTCGAAATCTTGGCGCCTAACGCCGCGCCCACCAAAATCCCGGGCGCAAGCCACAGAACCACCTTCCAGAGCACCGCGCCGCGGCTGTTGTGCGCTCTCACGGAAGAAAGCGACGTAAAAAGAATCGTGGAAAGGGAGGTGGCAATCGCGGCGTGCACGACGACTGCGTCAGGCACGCCCGCCATCGACAAAATAAGCGTCAGAAAGGGGGTGAGGACCATGCCCCCGCCGATTCCGAGCAGGCCCGCGAGGTACCCCGTGCAGGCTCCGAGCACCAAAAGGGCGGCAATGAGTTCAAGCGACATTGCGGGCGTTTTTAACGAGGTGATCCATGATGTAGCGCCAGTGATGTTCCTCAACGGGCGTTATGGAGAGGCGGTTGCCGCGGGAAAGCACGAGCATGCCCTCAAGTTCCGGGGTGGCTCTTAAGACTGAGAGCGGAATCGGGTCGATACGCGTGACGGCTTTCACGTCCAGCGCGAGCCACCGCGGCTTTTCGTGCGTGCTTTTGGCATCAAAGTATTCGCTGGCGGGATCAAACTGCAGGCTGTCGGGGTAGGTTTCCGAGGCAATTTCGGCAATGCCTGCGATACCGGGTTCGGCACAGCTTGAGTGGTAGAAAAGCACGCCGTCACCCACCGTCATTTTGTCGCGCATGAAGTTGCGGGCCTGGTAGTTGCGGATGCCCCACCAGGAGACTTTGTGCTCGGGCAGGCCGCAGACATACTCAAAACTGCATTCCCCCGGTTCGCTTTTCATCAGCCAGTACATGACGCTTAACCCATGTCGGAATTTGAAAAAAGAAAAACCCCGCACAGTGTTTCGGGCTACGTTGCCTAGACCGAAAGTCCAGGTGGCCGCGGTCGGAGCGGAAATCGGACCAGGCAACGCGTGCCCGGTGCACTATCGGCTCTCTGACTTAAGCGGCCTTGCACACAGTGCATAGGTTAGGAACATTGGAGCCCTTATTGAAACACCCGCAGGGTAAGGTCATTATAGGCAAATGCGGCTTATCCCAACGTGATGCCGTTCGAAAAAAGAGCGGGGGAGAGCGGAGGGAGAAACGCGAATCGTGGCAAAAAAGGACTTGACCGGAAGGGCTTAGGCGTGCGGCACTGGAGAGTGACGGCTCCGAGTCCCGACTGTGGTTTCTCAGGGGAAAAGTGCTGTTTGGACGGAGAATGCCGGGCGTGGAAAGGAAAACACCCGCACAGAAGACAAAACCTTCTCGCGGGTGTTCTTTGGGACAGCCGTGAGAAGGCTGTCAGTCTTTTTTCAGAGCGGCTTCGCAGCGCGAGCGCAGTCCGAGCATTCGTTCGGCACAGGCTGCGTCCTCGGGATTTTCGCCGAGGCGTCCGGAAATCGAATCAAAGGCGATTTCCAGAGCCGCCGTCACGGCAAGGCGCTCAGCCGTGAGCGTCGTGTCGGCGGTGTGCAGCCGCTGAGCTCTGGAATTGATCAGATCAGCGGCCGCCTGCAGTGTTGCGCTGTCATCTTCGGACACATTGAAGAGGTAGTCGCGGCCGAGAATTTTTAGCGTCATGCGGGGCATGGATCAACTCCCGAAATTGGGTTTAGGCGCGGGGCAGTTCGGATTCAAGACCGGCAACGAGTTTGCTGATGCGGTCTTCGACAGCGCTGCCGTCGGCTTTGAGCTGCGCGATCTCGGCGTCCTTGCGCGCGAGTTCCTCGCGCAGCGTTTCAAGTTCCTTCTTGGCGTCCGCGTAGGCCGTAAGAAGCTGAAGAACGGAGTTTTCCAACTGATCAAGTTGTTCTTTCATGACTGATTTTTTCCTGCTGGTAAAAAGTTCCCTTGGAAAAAGCGCCGGCTTTTTCCGTCGGGCGTAATGGTATCAAAGCGTAATGCCGAGGACATCAGCCATGCTGAAAAGTCCCGTGCGTTTTTCTGTAACAAAGCGTGCTGCCTCCAGAGCTCCTGCGGCGTAACCCGCGCGGGAACCTGAGCGGTGCGTGATTTCAATGCGCTCACCGGGCCCGGCAAAGATTACGGTGTGGTCTCCCACAACGTCGCCGCCCCTGAGCGCGGCAAACCCGATCGTTCCGGTTTTGCGCTCGCCCGTGTGGCCTTCGCGCGACAAAACCGCAACGTCCTCAAACTTAACGCCGCGCGCCTTGGCGGCAACGCGCCCCATTTCAAGCGCGGTGCCCGAAGGGGCATCGACTTTTTTGGCGTGATGCATCTCAACGATTTCGCAGTCGTAGTCGGCAAGGACACGGGCGGCTTCGGCAACAAGCTTAAAGACGGCGTTCACACCCTTACTCATGTTCGGGGCAAAGACTACGGCAATCTCTTCGCCTGCAGCGCCGATTGCGGCTTTTTCCTCGGGGCTGAAACCCGTGGTTCCGATCACAATGGTTTTTTTTAGTTTCCGGCAAAGCGCAAGGTAGGCCATCGTGCCCGCCGGACGCGTGAAGTCAATCACCACGTCACTCACGGAAAACGCTTTTTCGGCGTCATCGGTGTAGGTGAGCTTTGTGCCGGGAACGGGCTGCCCCAGAGAAGCGCTTTCAGAAGGGACAAGCGCCGCGGCAACCGTGATGTCAGAAGCGGCCGCTGCCGCCTCAAGGATCATTTTCCCCATGCGGCCGTCAGCACCCGTGACGGTAATGGAAATCGGTGTCATAGTTTTTGTGTTGTTTCCTTAGGGGGCCGGATTAAAGTCGGTTTCACGCCCGAGGATCATTTCGTCGGCCTGCCTTTCGGTGGGAAGCGCCTTGTGTTCGGCCTTGGTCATGCGGCCCGCGTCATCAAAATAAATCGTGACGCGGCGCACCTGAATGTCGCCGCGGCGGGGGTTCAAATAGTAGGTGTAGTCCCAGCGGTCTTTATGCAGAGGGCTTTGAATCAAAGGCTCTCCGAGGAGAAACTGCACCTGCGCCTGGGACATGCCGGGCTCAAGCTGCTCAATCATTTCGCTCGTGACGAGGTTGCCCTGGTGCACGTCGGGCCGGTAAACATAGCTGTTGAAGTTGCAGCCGGCGGTTAATGCGCCAGCCGTAAGGACAGCAAGGATTGTGCGCAGAGACATTCGGTTTAATTCCGGGAGGTCAGGATTAGTCAAAAAGAGTGTGTCGGCGAGACACGGCAACATTGTATGATAGCGGGTATCAGGAGCGGGTACGTGATTATTTGTATTCTCCGGAGAAAGTGTTCCCCGTTTTTCCGGTGTGTGTGATTTTTGTTCAGATCCCCGCGCAGTCTGGAGAGATTAAGAGCTATGGCAATGACTTACGGTATCAGAGAGCCGGAAGAAGAACTGAAAACAGCGGGACTGAAGGCAACGGCTCCCCGCATGAAGATTCTGGAAATCTTTCAGAGAGCGCAGCAAAACCCCGAAGAGCGGCATTTGAGTGCGGAAGACGTCTATAAGCAGCTTCTCAAGGAAAACCTGGATGTGGGCCTTGCGACCGTCTACCGCGTCTTAACGCAGTTTGAGGCGGCGGGCATTCTCGTGCGTCACCATTTCGGCTCAGACCGGGCGACTTATGAGATGGATGACGGCGATCATCACGATCACATTGTCTGCACGCGCTGCGGTCGCGTGGAAGAGTTTGTGGACCGCGAGATCGAGCGGCGTCAGAGACAGGTTGCCGAGAAGATGGGTTTTACGATGGAAAGCCATTCGCTCTCGATGTACGGGATCTGCGCCGAATGTAAGGCAAAGGAAGAGGAAAAGGCCAAGAAGAAGGCCGGTCTCTAGGTCCAGTTTCTTTTTCCGATCAGAAGAGAGCCGCTTGTTTGAGCGGCTTTTTCCTTATGGGAATTCAGACGACGTCAACCGGAAAGGCTTTCAAGAGCCGGTCAAGCGTTTGGTCACTGATTTCCACCGTTGTTGCCTCAATGTCGGACAAAACCGACAAATCGGTCATGGCGGGCGACAGGACCAGTGGGCGCTGGGCTTCGGCGCCGATGCCGCTTAAGTAATCGTAAAACTTAAACGACTGGCTCTGATGCAGCCGCATGTCCTTGATCTGAATCCACCGTGCGGGCACACCGTAGGTGTGGGCAAGAATCAGGCCGTGAAGTGACGAGGAAATAATCTTTCCGCACTGACAGATCTCTGCGATGATGGTTTCCACTGTCCTGGTCGGCGTACAAACCAGAGAGATTTTCCGGATGCCTTGTTTTGCGCAGGCTCCGTCGGAAAAGAGCTTGTCCTGCGAATAGTGAAGGATAAGCCCCGCCTTAAAGCGCTTTTCCTCACTCGGACAGAAAAACTCCCTCAGAAGAATGCCGGGATCACCGTAAACATCAGGGCAGTCGTGTCCGGCCTTTGTAAGTACGTCACGCGTGAGTCTGCCGCGTACCGCCGTGATCAGCGATTATTCTGATGATACCTTTTCTAGACGCTGGATAAGGATCGGAATATTGCGCTTAAAGGGAAAGAGTTTCGGCAGAATCCGGGCCGATGTTTCGCTGATGAGTCCGGTGCCCCAAACGACATTGTTTCCGTGCAGAACATCGTAGTTGAGAAGCGATCCGATCGCGTACAGGGCCGGTTCTTCCCGGCCGGCGGAAAGAACCTTTCGTCCTGTGATTTTCTCAACGATGTAGGGAGACAGTTCGTCACCGAAATTGCAGATGCCGCTGCAGTAAAAAAGCTTCACCGGATCGCCTGGTACAGCGGCGGTGGCTCTTTGCGGTAACGGCATATGACTGTCTCCCAGGGAAAGAGACAATTATAAGTTTTGTTACTGAGCGCAATCGGGGCTCACGGCCACCGTGTGGAAGCCTGCATCCACGTAGATCGTGTCGCCGGTGATGCCGCTTGCGAGATCCGACAGAAGGAACGCTGCGGTGTTGCCCACTTCATCAATCGTCACGGTGCGGTGCAGGGGCGAGGTCTTTTCCATGTAGTCAAGGATCTTGGAGAAGTCCTTGATGCCGGAAGCAGCCAGGGTCTTAATGGGGCCCGAGGAGATGGCGTTGGCGCGGATTCCCTGAGGCCCCAGCGACCCCGCAAGGTAGCGCGTTGCGGCTTCAAGGGCAGCCTTGCAAAGTCCCATCGTGTTGTAGTTGGGAACGGTGCGTTCACTTCCGAGATACGTAAGCGTCAGAATAGAAGCCTGACGGCCCTGCATGAGCGGCAAAAGGGCCTTCGCAAGAGCCGGCCACGAGTAGGCGGAAATGTCCATCGCGGTGTGAAAGCCCGATCGGGAAAGGCCGTCCAAAAAGTCCCCGGCAATCGCTTCACGCGGCGCAAAGCCGATCGAGTGCACAAAGCCGTCGAGACCGCCCCAGGCGCTTCTCAGGCTCTCAGTCACTGCCTGAATCTGCTCATCGTTACTCACATCCATCTCGAGCACGAGGTCACTGCCGAATTCGGCGGCAAAACCGGCAACGCGGTCCTTAAAGCGCTCGCCCACATAACTGAAGGCAAGTTCCGCACCTTCACGGTGACAGGCTTTGGCAATACCGTAGGCAATCGAACGGTTGGAGAGGACGCCTGTGATCAGAAGGCGCTTACCGGATAAGAAACCCATAGCAGTTTTCCTTTTTCTAAAAAGTCGGCGGTTCCGGCATTATCGGCGGATCACGAGGCATTGGCCAACGCGAAGCCGGGAACTTGCCAGAGAATTGATGTTTTTAATGCGGGCAATGCTTGTGCCGTAGCGGCGGGCAATCGAAGAGAGCGTGTCACCCCGGCGCACGGAATACGTTACCTTCCCCTTGCGGTTGCACGCCGCCCGCGAGAGGGCCGAGCGCGAGCGCTTGGCTTTGGGGCTCACCACAATGATGAGGCGCTGCCCGATGCGAAGCTGTGAGGTGCGCAGGCGGTTTGCGGTACGAAGTGACTTCTGCGTCACACCGAACCGCGCGGCAATCTCGTAGAGCGTGTCGCCTCTGCGGACACGGTAGACGATGCGGCGCACTTCAGGTTCCGAGAGTTTGAGGCTCGCGTTTAATTCGTCTTCAGAAATGGCTGGGGCATCCTGGCCTCCCGCGTCCACCAACAGTGCTGAGCCCGCCAAAATCCGGCGCCCCCGGGGAATACGGTTGATGCGCCGCAGGTCGTCCTCTGTCATGCCGGTTTTGTTCGCGACGTCCAAAAGCGTTTCACCTGCCTGCGTGTGATAAAGCGCCCAGGAAGAAAGCGGTTTTCCGGTATCGACCCAGCTTGCGAGGTTATCCATAAAGACCGCCACGCGGTCAATGGGCAGCAGAATGTAGGAGTTGTGGCTTGCCACAATCACCGGAAGGTTAAACCCCGGGTTTAAGAGCTTAAAGTCCTCGGGCTCCATTTCCGCCAGACGCGCCGCGGTATCAAGGTCAATGTCGCGGCTTTTGGTGATGCGCACAAAGTAAGGCGAATTTTCGATGTCAGGCAGCGTCACGCCGTACTGCTCGGGGTGCTCGATGATCTCACGCACCGCCATGAGTTTGGGCACATACCAGGCGGTTTCCCGGGGCATCCGGAGATGCACGTAGTCCGTTTTCTGTCCGCGGGCTTTGGCGCGGCGGATGGCCCGAGAGACACTGCCTTCGCCCCAGTTGTAGGCAGCCAGTGCAAGCTGCCAGTCACCGAAAAGCGTGTGCAGGCGGTTTAAGTAGTCCAGCGCAGCCCGGGTGCTTTCCAGTACGTCGCGCCGCTCATCCTTCCAGAGGTTTTGCTGCAGGGAATAGATGCTTCCCGTGGTGGGCATGAACTGCCACAGGCCCGAGGCTTTCGCGTAGGAAAGGGCTTCAGGCTGAAAAGCGCTTTCAACGAAGGGAAGGAGCGCAAGTTCCGTGGGCATCCCCCGGAGTTCGACTTCTTCGACGATGTGGTAGAGGTATTTGCCGGCGCGCTCCGTGACGCGGCGGATATATTCCGGATCGCGGGCATAGAGTTTTAAGGCCTGCTTGGCGCGCCGGGTGTTCATGGCCGGCATCTGAAAGCCGCGGCGGATGCGGTCCCAGATATCCGCGGGCGGGGCAACCTCCCGCTCGGTGGCGGGAAGGTCTTCCGCGGCCCGCGTGTCTTCCGTTGCATTGATCGCGGTACCTTCAAAACTGAGCTCGTCCTGAGCTGCAGCGGATAGGCTGACAATGCCCGCTGCAAGGCAGAAAATCAGACGAAACAAGGACTGCATACAAAGAAACCGGGTGTCATGCACGAAAAAAAGATGCGTGCATTCTACCGTGCGTTTGACGTATGAAAACTTAAAAGCCCCTGAATTTACAAGGCATGAGCCGCGGTTTTTGTGTATCGCGGGCGGCTGAACCCGAGGGCGTCTCGTTTACAATGTTGTCAGTCTCGTCACGGGCAGGCGCCCGTGATCTTCTTAATTCAGTTTTCTTCAGGATTTCTCCGCATGGCCCAGTATGTCATGACTATGAATCGGGTGAGCAAGATCGTTCCCCCGAAGCGTCAGATTCTTAAGGATATTTCTCTCTCGTTTTTCCCGGGCGCCAAGATCGGCGTTCTGGGCTTAAACGGCGCCGGAAAATCAACCCTGCTCAAAATCATGGCAGGGGTCGATAAGGATATCGACGGGGAAATCACGTGGCTTTCCGGCTTAAAGATCGGGTATCTGCCGCAGGAGCCGCAGCTTGATCCCGAAGCGACTGTGAGAGCCTGCGTCGAAGAGGGCATGGGCGAAGTGATGTCCGCGCAAAAGCGCCTTGAAGAAGTCTATGCGGCTTACGCCGAGCCCGATGCGGACTTTGACGCGCTTGCGGCCGAACAGGCCAAACTTGAAGCCATTATTTCGGCGGCTGGAACGGACGCATCAACACAAATGGAAATTGCCGCGGACGCCTTGCGTCTGCCCCCGTGGGACGCGGTGATCAAGCACCTCTCGGGCGGCGAAAAGCGCCGTGTGGCATTGTGCCGATTGCTTTTGTCGCAGCCCGACATGCTGCTTCTTGACGAACCGACAAACCACCTCGATGCTGAAAGCGTGGAGTGGCTTGAGCAGTTCCTGCACCGCTTCCCCGGGACCGTCGTTGCCGTAACGCATGACCGCTATTTTCTTGATAACGCGGCCGAATGGATTCTTGAACTTGACCGCGGCGAGGGCATTCCCTGGAAGGGGAACTATTCCTCCTGGCTCGAGCAGAAGGAAAAGCGTCTGGAAATCGAAAAGCGCCAGCAGGAGTCGCGCTCCAAGGCGATTGCCCACGAACTGGAATGGGTCCGTCAGAACCCCAAGGGCCGGCAGGCGAAGGCCAAAGCCCGTCTTGCCCGCTTTGAGGAGCTGTCAAGCTACGAATATCAGAGCCGCAATGAAACGAATGAAATCTTTATTCCGGTCGCAGAGCGCCTCGGGAACAAAGTCATTGAGTTTCATCACGTCTCTAAGGGGTTCGGCGACCGCCTGCTGATTGACGACCTTTCCTTCACGGTGCCCCCGGGCGCCATTGTGGGTGTGATCGGTCCCAACGGCGCCGGTAAGTCGACGCTCTTTAAGATGATAGACGGCAAGGAAAAACCGGACTCTGGTGAAATCGTGCTCGGCGACACCGTGCAGTTGGCGGCTGTCGCGCAGCTTCGTGATTCGCTCCCGAACGACAAGACCGTGTTTGACGCGATCGCCGACGGTCAGGACATACTTCAGGTCGGAAAGTTTTCGATGCCCGCGCGCGCCTATCTCGGCCGCTTTAACTTTAAGGGCGGCGACCAGCAAAAGCTCGTGGGTGTGCTCTCAGGCGGTGAACGAGGGCGCCTACACCTTGCCGCAACGCTTTTAAAGGGCGGAAACGTTCTCCTCCTTGACGAACCCTCAAACGACCTGGACGTTGAAACGCTGCGTGCTCTCGAAGAAGCGCTCCTTGAATTCGCGGGTTGCGCGATGGTGACGTCTCACGACCGCTGGTTCCTTGACCGTATTGCCACGCACATTCTTGCCTTTGAAGGCGACAGTAAGGTGGTGTTCTTTAACGGCAACTACAACGAGTACGAAGCCGACAAGCGTAAGCGTTTGGGCGAAGAAGCCGCGCGTCCGCACCGCCTGCGCTTTAAGCCTCTGAAGCACTAACGTTAAGATAAAACGGTGTAGATTGACCCTCTGCACCGTTTCATTTTCCTTGGCGGACAGAGAGTGCATCTGACTGTCCGCTTCCTTTTTTAGTTTTCCGTCAGCGACTATGTCCAACCAGTTTGTCCACCTGCGGTTTCACTCTGAATATTCGATCACCGACGGCATTGTCAGGCTTGATCCGATTTTGGAAACCGCGGCCGAACGCGGCCAGGTGGCGCTCGGGATCACGGACAACATGAATGTCTTCGGGGGTCTGCGCTTTTACACGCACGCGATCGCCGACGGCATCAAGCCCATTGTCGGGTGCGATCTCTGGATCACGAACAGCATTGCCGGCAAACGCAACGAACCCTACAGGCTCACGGTTTACTGCCAGAACCACACGGGCTACCTGTCGCTCTGCCTCTTGCTCTCCAAGGCCTGGATGGAAAACCAGTATCTGGGACGCGGGGAACTGAAACTCGAGTGGCTCACGCCCGAAAACTGTAAGGGCCTCATCTGCCTTTCGGGCGGCCCCTTAGGAATCATCGAGCGGCTTCTCATGGGGAAGGCGCCTGAGGAGGCGGACGCCGTCACGGTGCAGTTAAAGAAGGCCTTCCCGGGGCGGCTTTACTTGGAAGTGCAGCGCGCGGGCCGCAAAGGCGACGATGCGCTCGTTGCGAAGATGGCAGGCTACTCGGTCGCGCAGAAGCTGCCGCTTGTAGCCACCCATCCGATTCAGTTTCTGAAAAAAGAGGACTTCACCGCGCACGAAGTGCGTGTGTGTATTGCGCAGGGGTATGTTTTAGCGGACCCCAAACGGCCGCGTGAGTACACCCCGCAACAGTACTTTAAGACCGAAGAGGAGATGCGGGAACTCTTTTCCGATATTCCTCAGGCCCTTGAAAACACCGTGGTGATTGCGCAGCGCTGTAACCTGGATGGCGTGCTGCAGAAACCCCAGCTCCCCGTCTTTCCGACGCCTGACGGCATGAGTCTTGATGACTACATGGTCAAGCTCTCCAAGGAAGGGTTGGAAAAGCGCCTCGCGTTTCTCTATCCGGATGAGAAGATTCGTGACGCCAAACGCCCTGAATACATGGAGCGTCTGGATTACGAACTTAAGACCATCATCACGATGAAGTTCCCCGGGTACTTCCTCATCGTGCAGGACTTCATCAACTGGTCCAAACGTAACGGTGTGCCGGTGGGGCCGGGCCGTGGTTCGGGCGCAGGATCGCTTGTCGCGTATTGCCTCGGTATTACGGACCTCGATCCCCTGCATTACGGGCTGCTGTTCGAACGCTTCCTGAATCCGGAGCGCGTCTCGATGCCTGACTTTGACGTGGACTTCTGTCAGCATAACCGTGACCGCACGATTGAGTACGTGAAGCGCGTCTACGGGGCGGACGCCGTAAGCCAGATCGTCACCTTCGGCGCCATGGGGGCCAAGGCCGTTGTGCGCGACGTAGGCCGCGTTTTGAACATGGGTTATAACGAGGTGGACCGCCTCGCCAAACTCATTCCGCAAAAGCCGGGGCTTGATGTGACGCTTGAGAAAGCCGCGGAGATGGAACCGGACTTTGCGGCGCTTGCAGCGCAGCCCGAGTACAAGGAGCTCATGAGTTACGCCAAGGAACTCGAAGGCATTACGCGTAACCTCGGCATGCATGCGGGGGGCGTCCTGATCGCTCCCGGAAAACTCACGGACTTCTGTCCGCTTTATAACGCAGACGGCCGTCCTGAAAACACGGTGAGTCAGTACGACAAAAAAGACGTCGAAAACGTGGGCCTCGTGAAGTTCGACTTCCTGGGACTTACGACGCTGACGATTCTCGGAAAAGCCGTTGAGTACATTGACAGGCTCCATCCGGGCGAACACTTCGAACTTGAGCGTATTCCGGTTGACGATAAGGAAACCCTGAAACTTTTTCAGACCGGCAACACCGGCGCCGTCTTTCAGTTTGAATCCGACGGCATGCGTGAGCAGCTGCGGCAGGCAAAACCGGACTGCCTTGAAGATCTCGTCGCCCTGAACGCCCTTTACCGTCCGGGCCCGATGGATCAGATACCGCACTTTATTGACCGTAAGTTCGGGCGCGAGAAGGTGGAGTATCTAGATCAGCGCATGGAACCGATTCTGCGTGAAACCTACGGCATCATGGTGTATCAGGAACAGGTGATGCTGGTGGCGCGTGCTATCGGCGGCTACTCATTGGGCGGCGCTGACCTTCTGCGCCGTGCCATGGGTAAGAAAAACGTGGAGGAAATGAAGCGGCAGCGCGCGGTCTTCATTAAGGGCGCCGCAGAGCGTAATGTGAGCGAAGAGACCGCGACCGAAATCTTTAACCTCATGGAAAAGTTTGCGGGGTACGGTTTTAATAAGTCGCACGCGGCAGCCTATTCGTACGTCGCCTGGCAGACGGCGTATCTCAAGGTTCACCATACGGCGTGCTTTTTCGCGGGGAACTTGTGTCTTGTGATGGATCAGGGCGACAAGATGCGCACGCTCATCGATGACGCCCGTAACTGTGGCGTGACCTTTTTGCCCCCGGACGTGAACGTGAGCGACTGGTTCTTTACGGTCCCTGACGCCAAAACCATCCGTATCGGCCTCGGAGCAATTAAGGGGCTGGGGCAAAACATCGTTGAAGACATTATTAACGAACGGAAGATGAACGGGCTTTACCTGGACATCTTTGACCTTGCGGCGCGCGTGCCCACTGTGAACCGTAAGATCCTGGAGCAGCTTGTGCGTGCGGGCGCATTTGACTCCATCTCCACGGACCGCGGGCTTTACTTCGAGAATGTGAGCCAGGCACTACAGGCCGCGCAGACCGTTGCGGCCTCTGTCGGCCAGGGGAGCCTTTTTGCCGATGAAAACGGGGAAGCCGAGCGTATTGTGAGCTGGAAAAAGGCGATCCCCTGGGGTGAGCGCAAAAAGCTTCTGCAGGAAATTGAAGCGTTTGGTTTTTGTCTCACGGGTGACCTCTTTGCCCAGTACAAAAAGGAAACGGAACACTTTGCGACGCCCTACAAAAAGCTCGCGGACAGTCGGCAGAACTTTACGATTGCGGGGCTTGTGACCGACATGCGTGTGCTGATGGGGCAGCGCGGCAAAATCGGAATTCTCACGATCAGTAACGGCAAGGAAAGCCAGGACGTCTTTATTTACGCTGAGGCCCTTGACCGCTATAAGAAACTCTTAAAGACCGATGAGGTGCTCGTCTTTACGGGGCGCTGCAGGGCACGGCGTGATGAAAACGGCGTTACCGGCAAACTATCCTTTACCGCAAGCGAAGTGCAGACGATGGAAGAGATGCGGGCGCGCAAGGGGGCGGTGCTTAACATCACGCTTTCGGCTACCAAGGACCTTAAGGATGTTGCGAAGGTCCTTTCTACAGATAAGACCGGAAGCGAAGAGGGAGTGGCCTGCCGCATTGACGTTCTCACCCAGGGGTGTTCCGGTGAAATCCGGCCTGAGTTTTACGTGAGGCCGACGGACGATCTCATTCAGATGCTTAAGGCTCAAAATGGAGTGATCGGTGCGCGCTACGCGTACTGAAGCGCATAAAGGACTACGGTTATGCTGATATCGGTGATTGTCACGACATACAACAGACCTTTGGCTCTTGAGCGGGTATTGCAGGGCTTATCCCTGCAGACCGATTCGGACTTTGAAGTGGTTGTTGCCGATGATGGCAGCGGCCCGCAGACGAAAGACCTTTTGGCGCGCTGGGAAAAGAACCCGAAGTTCAGGCTCACTCATGCCTGGCAGGAAGATTTGGGGTTTCGCCTCAACGCGAGCCGCAATAATGGTATCAGACACAGTAGCGGCGACTACATCATTGTGCTTGACGGCGACTGTATCCCCCGCAAAACCTTCGTGGCTGAACACAGAAAACTAGCCGAAAACGGGTGGGCCGTGGCCGGAAACCGCTGCCTCTTTTCAAAAAGGCTGACGGATCAGATTGAGGCCGGCGCTGTTGATGTTTTGGGCTGGAACTGGACGGATTTTCTAGCAGCGCGTGTGCGCGGGGATATCAACCGGTTGGACGCACTGATTGTGCTGCCGCCCGACATGGCGTTTCGCTATAAGACGGCGTATAAGTGGACGCGGCTACGCGGTTGCAATATGGGTTTTTTCCGGGAAGATGCCTGCAAGGTGAACGGCTTTGATGAGTCCTTTACGCAATGGGGACTTGATGACTCAGATTTTGCCGCGCGGCTCATCAATGCCGGCATCAAAATTAAAAGCGGCTGTTTTGCTACGGGCGTGCTCCACCTCTTTCATAAGGAAGGGATACTCGGTCCCGATTGCGTGAATAGAAATCGCTTTGACGCGGTGCTGGCTGAAAAGCTCACGCTTCCCGTGAAGGGGCTGATCTGAGTACCTGAATTGGTGGGCGTGTCCGCTTTAAAGCATTTTGTCGGGGTGAGAGCGGCTGTAGAGCTTCACGTATTTCGTCATCGTGTAGAAATAGTGGTAGACAGAAAGCGTCCACCCGATTTTTCCGTCCAAAAAGCCTAGGTTAAAGAAGTACACCTTAAGAAAGGCCCACAGAGGTTTGATGATGATGCCGTTCACAAAACCGCAGTGTTTTCCCTGGGACTCATATTTCTCTGCAGAAAGCGTTGTGTATTTCTCAAACTTTCGGAAATAGGCCTCCCAGTTTCTGTACGGGAAATGAATGAGGTGTCCGGATAGCTTTTCCTGAGGAAAGGGTGAGCAGATGGTCTGATGGACTTGCCCTTCGACCCGGGCGCCTTCTCTCGGTAAAAGCCGCATAACCCAATCCGGGCGCAGAATGCCGTGAGCTTTTCTGCCGGAGTTGTAATGGTTTTCCCGTTGAATCCAAAAAGCTTTTTGGGGATTTTGTTCGAGAGTTTTTGCAAGGTTCTGCGCAAGCAGAGGGCTCACCCTTTCATCAGCGTCAATCAGGAAAACCCACTCACAGCTTGCCTTGGAAATCGCGAAGGTCTGCTGCTCCCCCCAGTTGCCTGCGAGGGCCCGGGTAAAAACTTTGGCTCCGAAGGCCTTGGCTTTGGCAACAGTCCCGTCGGTACTCTCATCGTCAACCACGATGATTTCTTTGGCAAAACTGCAACTGCCCAAACATGCATCAATATTGTGTTCTTCGTTTTTAGTCAGAAGAACGACGGAGACATTCAGTTTTTCCGATGACATGTCAACACCAAGCGGAGGAAGTTAGTTAGTGCGCGAGTATCTGCCGCATGGCATTGATAACGTCCTGCGGGGCGGGCCACTTACCTTGCTTACCAAGCACTACGGCCTGGGGGTTCCAGGGACCGGTACGGGAGGGATCGGTGACGCCGACAAGCGTAATTTGTTTGACTCCGAGGGCTGCAGCAATGTGGCTGACACCGGAATCGTTGGCAATCACTAGCTGAGCGTGTTTGACGAGTGCAGCAAAATTTCCGAGAGAGGTCGGTTCCAAAATTGTGGCATCCGGACAGGCCTTTCTTGCGGCCTCTTCTTCCCTGAGTGACGGAAAGATAATCGGTTCGAAACCCATCTCTTTCAGAGGTGCAACAAGATCATTAAAGTGAGGCCACTGTTTGACTTTGCCGTCCTGCAGACCGCGAGCAACAGGGGCGAGTATGGCGTAGCGCTCCGGAATGTGGAACTTCTCCATAAGGTTTCTGGCGGCAGCTTCATGACGCTTTAAAAGCATCAGGCCCAGGCTTTTCGGAACTTTGTCCCAGGCGGGTTTTCCGCCCCATGCCTTGATCGCTTCGTGCGCAACATAGAAGAAGCGCTCAACCTCATGCATCTTCGGGGGGTCAGGGATTTTTGTGTCAAGCAGAAAGCTGCGGCAGTCGGTTTTGAGCCCAGCAGTTTTAATCGGTGCAAATTTAAAGAGCAGTGCTGAACCGAATGAATTCGGAAAGAGCAGGCCATGGGTTGCCTGGGCGTTGTTTGCCAGGTAGCGGATTCGGTTGATGTCTTCTGTGACATGGCCTTCAATAGGGTCGAAGCGCCAGCCCATACCCGACATTAAATCTTCGGCCCATCGTTTGCCTACTAGTGCAGGGGTATAGCCGCTGGCTTCCAAAAGACGGAGAGCTGGCAGACACATACAACAATCTCCAACGTGGTTTGGAATGCGGCAAAGTATGGTAGACATGGTTAAAAAATAATGAATAAAGACTGATGAGTGGTGAAGCTAAACCGATCAGTAGATTTGGCAAATTCGCCCTAATCTTTAGGACAGAGACTTGCAATAGTAAAGCTCAATTTATCGGATTTCCACAATAAGATTAGTTACTCAGTTGAGGCTCTTCGTGCATAGTTGTGGGAGGATGTAAGGTTTTTTGTGTCCAGACGAGAATAGCGCTCCCGTAGGGCGCGAAAGGAATCACCGTGGCACACCGTACACCTAAAATAAACGACACTCAGTTAAGTTGCCTTGAGTGTTTTATGACAGTCGCTGCAACGGTAGCGCTGCGTGCCGTCAGCCTGCTTGCCATAACGGCAAACGTGTACGGAGCCGCAGTGCGGACAAAAGCGCCCGTTTTTAAAACGCAGAGCATCTGTTGCTCCAACATCGTTGGATTCCTTGTCAGGGCCTGCGGGCAGCGAGATTCCCTGTTGCGAGAGCTTCCTCAGAAACTCGGCCTGTTGCTCTGTGGGAAGGATCAAAAAGCGTTTAACCAACTGGTCGGAATCGCTCATTTTGGCTACCTATGAGGTTCTGTCTCATGATAGCCCCTGTCTGCATCAAAAACCAACTAATTGTTTAAACATAGCCCATGCTGCTCACCCTGCCTATTCGGCGGCCGTTACGGAGAGAGCCCCCGGTACTCGCTACGCTGCATACCTGCGCGCGGCCTGCGGCCGTGCTCGGTATTTCGCTACGCGATTACCGGGGGCTCTCTCCGTATTTGTTAACAGGCTCTCGTTGACCAAAATCGGGGGACGAACTACCCACACATATGCCCGAAGAATCTTGTTTTTTGGGGATTTCTGCGGATCTTTAGGGATTTCTCGGGATAACCGCGGATAAGTTGGTAAGCGTCGGCGCAAACCCGCTCCCGCGAAAATCCTCTGAGAAGAGCAAAAGCCGCTCTGTCAGTCACCCGACACAGCGGCTTACGTGTTCTGCGGCCGTTGGAAATCAGTGGTTCCTTAACGCTGCAAACGCCTGCTCGAGATCCGCAATGAGATCCGCCGGATCTTCCAGGCCCACCGCCATGCGGATCATCCGGTCAAAGGGAACCTTCCCGGTCGTGCGCTTTCCGTAACTCATCACGAGAAGACTCTCGTAGCCGCCCCAGGAGTACCCGCGGCCGATGAGTTTTAAGGCGTCCACCATGGGTTCCAGTTTCCCCTCCCACTCGGGCTTAAAGCGCACACCGAACAGGGGTGACGCTCCCTTATAGTCCCGCTTCCAGAGCGCATAGTCGGGGTTATCGGGGTCTGCGGGCCAGAGAATGGCTTCGACTTCAGGCTGCGCCTTAAACCAGGCGATAACCTGAGCGGCGCCATCTTCCGCGGCCTTCATGCGCGCGGCCATGCTGTGCAGTCCCCGGTACGCGAGATAAACATCGTCCGAAGGCGTTGCCTGACCGGTGTCGGCCACAAGCTGAAAGACGGGCTTCCAGGCTTTTTTGTTGCAGATCACCACGCCCATCATCAGGTCAGAAGCCCCCGCAATGTACTTCGTTGCTGCGTGGATAACCATGTCAACGCCGTGATCCAGGGGCTTAAAGTACAGAGGCGTTGCCCACGTGTTGTCAATGACGGATATGACGTTGTGCTTACGGCACACGGCGGCAATCGCGGGCACGTCCTGCAACTCAAAACTGTGCGTACCCACCGTTTCCATCATCACGAGTTTGGTGTTTGCGCGGATGAGCTTTTCAATCCCGGCGCCGATTCTGGGTTCGTAAAACTCCACCTCCACCCCAAAGCGCGTGAGCACGTTTTCGGCAAAGTCGCGCGTGGGTCCGTAGACCGTGTCGGCAAAGAGCGTATGGTCTCCGGCGCTCACAAAAGCCATCAGAGGCACTGTGCAGGCCGCAAGCCCCGTTGAAAACGCCCAGGCGCCAACGGCTCCAGGGCCCTCAAGGGCTTTTAAAGCCTCATAAAACGCTTCATGCGTGGGTGTGCCCCAGATCCCGTAAGTGGGGGAGTCCTTGATGCCGGCATTGCGGTGCGCTTCGCACTCGTGCATGCGGTGCACGGACTCAAAAAGCACGGTGGAAGCTCTCACCACCGGGGGATTGACGTACGGAAAAGCCGGATTAAAAGGGCGCCCTGCGTGCGTGAGCAACGTTTTGTCGCCCGGCGTTTTGTTGGTCATGAAAAGTTCCTTACGACACAAGTCCGGAAAGGATACAGCCAAATGTAACGGCGGCGCCTGAGCACTTTTGAGGCATTACCGCGAGACTGCGTCTTTACCATGCTGCCCGATCTCTTTCACAATGATCCGACCCATTTCACAAACCGGTCACGGCTGGGTTTTCTAACGCCTAATCTGACAAAAAACGCCCTAATCTAACGTTTCTAACGTTAGATTTGACAGATTACGCATCAGCCGGCGACAAAAACGCCGCTCCCGGCAAAGGAAAGCGGCGCTGAGAAGCTTTACGTCCGTAATGCGGTCTTCAGGCCTTAAAGCGTTTCCAGAACGAAGAGCCCGTTAAAACCACGACCATCACGAGCGCCACACCGAAAGCGAGGATGCAGCACTGCGCCATGCTCATGAACTTCCAGGCCGGAATCAGATACCAGCTGTCGGCGCTGTTATACATGTTGATCAAAAACTGCTGCGCGGAAGAAAGCACCGTACCGTCAGGCACCACCGCCGTGTCGTAGCCGCAGTCACCGGTGGGCAAAAACCAGTCCGGCGCCCACTTTTCCAACGGAAGCCCGAAGGGATACTTCGGTTCCAGAGAGCACCCCTGCATCCCGAAGACCGCCTCCATATCGTCACCGTGAATCGCGTGATGAATGGACGAGAGCTTAAAGGAGCACATGAGGCCGTAGACAGCCCCGTAAACACTCACCACGAGCCCGACGAGCTTCAGAATGAGGTTTTTGGGATTAATGACGGTAATCAAAGCGCCCAAAGCAACCACCAGGAACCCAAAGCGGATGTAGACGCACTGCTCGCAGGGCTTCATGTAAAGCCACACCTGAAACACGTTGTGCGCGATGACAACGAGGGCGCAGCTCAAAAAGATAATGAGTAACCACGGCCAGCGCATGTCTGACCAACGGGCAATTTCTCCGACGGGATCGGCCTTAAGGCGCCCCGACCAAGACATGCATTGCATAGTTTTTCTCCTTTGCGCCACCGGCTTACTTCATGGCCGCGAGTTCTTTCACAAGCGAGACCATGCCGTCAAAGTTACGGATGCTCTTGGTCATAATCAGGTACTTGCCGTTGACAACGTAAGCGGGAATGCCCTGGATCTTCGCAACGTCATAGGTGACCTTCCAGCTGTCGGCCAAGGCCGTCACGGCAGCATCCTTTTTTGCGGCTTCGTAGTCGGCGGCGGTGAGGCCCGTAGCGTCGGTCATGGTCTTCAAAAACGCCGATTCGCCGGCCGTCCACCGCTCCTGTTTACGGTGGTAAGCGTTGTAGATCGCGTCCTTGGCTTTCTTAAAGAGCGAATTCTTGTCTTCAATGGAAACACCGGCTTTTTCGTCCCGGAGCATGCACATCGCAAGAAACACGCTCGCGCAGCGGCCGTAGGTTCCCTTGGTTTCGAGGTGCATCGGCTTAAATTTCAAGCCCACCTCTTTTTCGATGCGCGGCAGCACCCGCGGATCAACACCCACGTCGTACTTGTAGCAGAACGGGCAGTCGTAGGAGAAGACCTTAATGAGCGTGCCTTCGGCGTTCGGGAGCGGTTTATCGAGCACCACATACTGGGTGCCCTTTTCGGCGGCGAAGGCCGAAAGTGCGGTGGAAGTCAGTCCGAAAGCGGCCGCGGCGGCCACGAGAGTTCTGCGCTGCATGATGTGCTTATCCTTTGAAGTATGTCGGTTACCGCACACAGGCTTACGCTGTGTGCTTTTATGTACGGGCAGTTTAGGTGCAGGACCCGTTTTGCGAAATTGACGATTACAGCGAGCAACATCCGCAAACCGAAACACGATTATTCAAAAAATGAAAAAAGCGGCCGAAGCCGCCTCTTTTTTGATAATCACGCGCTAAAGCGTAAGTGCCCGTGTGCGCAGCACATCAGCCGCACTCAACCCGCTCAGGCCTTTTTGCAGACGTGACTTCTCTCGTCGTAAATACCCTGAACGTACACATTGTGATCGCGGTCCACGCTCACGATGCCGAGCACATTGTGCGGGAGCGACCGCTCCACCATGCCTTGGTTCACCACGTAGTGAATGCCGTTTCTGCGGCTGTAGCAACCCTTGTGGTAGTGGCCCGAGAGAACCGCCAGAACGCGCCCGCTTTTTTCAAGCATCTCCACAATCTCGCGGCTGTTATAAATGATGAAGTTCTGCGGCACGGGATTGACGTCCCAGTAGTTGAGCAGCTGGTGCGTAAAGACAATCACGGGTTCCTTGCCGAAAGCCAACTCCTTTTTAAGCCACTCCACTTCGGCGTCCGGCACCACGGCCTTTGTCCAGTCAAATTTGCCGAGCGCGTAGTGTTCACCCTCGGCGTTGTTGTAGCAGGCATCAAGCACAATGTACTTCACGCCGCCCGACACAAAGCTGTAGTACATCCGGCCGTTGGCGTCACCGTGGTTTGTGATGTTTGAAACAAAGTCGCCGTAGGTAATCTTGTCGAAGTCGTGGTTACCGGCCACGTGGTAGCGTGGCCCGTTAAAGCGCCGGAATTCCGCTTCCACGGTCTGAAGGTAGGCAATCGTGCCTTCACGGGTGCCGTTGTCATTACAGTCCTTAAAGTCACCGAGTTCAATCGCAAAGTCGAGGTTCTGGCCGTTAAAGAGATCGATGGCCTGACGGAGTTTTGCAAGCGAATCCCGGTAGACGCGCACCGAGTCTTCTTTGGGAATGAGGCGCGTCGGGGCCACCACGTAGTGCACATCGGTCACAAAACCGAACTTGGAGATCACGTTTTCAGGCTTCGGTAATTCAATATCGGCAATTACCGGCGTTTTGGCAAAAAGTTCACCGGCCGCGGGAATAAAGAAGGCGCCGAGCGCAGACTGGATAAAAAGACGACGTTTCATTTTTTGGGTTTGATGCTTAAACCGGATACGCCGTGCCGAAACACCGCGGCAGCGGGCAGAGGCGTTGTCCTTTCGGCGGCACACCGGTTGTATTGGGATCTTCTGCCTGTGTGTGCTGCATTGTGCGATGCTGCTGTGTCAGCCCAATGGCAGGGCTCTGACGGATCCATGACAAAAAGACGAAAGACGGCGGACTCTTTTTTGAGTCGGGGCAGCCGGAAGACAACAAGCAAATAATTTTTTCGGGCCGCCGGGCCCAGTCCGGACCGGCGCCGCACGTTTTTCTGCTTTAAAACCTCAGCCGTACCGTCCGATCCCCTGTTTTTGCCTTTCCTGCCTGTGTTTTTTCGTCTCAACCTGTCAAGCGACACAGAAGCTGATCCCAAAAACGACATAAAACCTGACCCACCCCGGCAGGAACATTTTGTCCGGCGTTAGCCCGTCACTCCTGCTAAGCAGTGGCGTAGGCCGCAAAAAGCCCTCTGAACCACTGCATGGCCGAATCGCGCGCGACGCGCTCGTGCCAGATCAACTGCGTGTAAAAGAACTCCCTCCCCTTGGTGTTGTCCAAAGGAACTTCGGCCGGCATCACCACAATCGAGGGGCTTTTAATCGTCTGCTGCATTCTGAGCGCTGTCTGCATCGGAAGCGTTGCGGTGAAATCTGTTTCCTGCAGAATCGTCGGCACCGACAGAAAGTACGGCACCACCACCGCGCAGTCCTGCACGTCTTCCCCGAGGTAGGTGCGCTCGTCCAACGAATAAAACGAGGTCTGTGAAGCGGACTCGTTGGAGATTCTCACTTTGCGGTACTTTGCGATGTCGTCTGTCGTCACCTTCCCTTTTTCTTCATAAAGCGCTTGAAGCGGATGGCCTTCTCTCACACAGAGCGCGTACTTCACGGGATAAAGCCGCAAAGACCCGTAGCCGTGCGGCAGCGTGAGCGTTGAAGGGAACACAGCACAATCGAGATGCCCGTTTTCAAGTTCAGCCAGAAGGTTGGAGCCCACCTGCGCGACCTCAAGCCTTGCGTGCGGGGCCTCCTTGAAAAACACCCTCACCACTTCCGGCATCACCGCAAAAAGCGCGTTATCCACCGCTCCGATCCGGAAGGTCTTCGTAAGTTTCACGGGATCAAACACGGCGGAGTGCGTAAGCGCTCCGGCCCTTTCCACGATGTCGCTCACCAAGGGATAGAGCTCCAGAGCGCGCTCTGTGGCGATCGAATCCGGCATCGAGCGCAGAAAGAGTTTGTCGTCAAAAACCTCCCGGAGTTTTTTCATCGTGCGCGAGGCGCCTGAAAGGCTCAGCGAGCAGCGTTTGGCGGTTTCCGAGAGCGAGAGCTCCTCGCAGAGCGTCACGAAAAAGACGAGGTCTTCAAGCGTTAAGGCCCCGAGCTTTTCATTTTCTAAAAGTTGGTTCGTCATTTTTTGCAAGAGTGATGCCGTATCTCTCGATAGTAACGCCGGGCACTCACTTTTAGACTCGTTTTCAACATTTAAGGCGCGCTGATCCGACTGATTTCCCTTCCCCCGGTCTGGCGGCTTTAATGCACTTCACTTCCAACCAAAGGAGACAATCTCCATGCAGGTCAAAAAGACATTTCTGAGCGCAGCCTGTGCCGTTGCGGCCTTAACCGTGAGTTCCGGCGCCTTTGCTATCGGCGGCGCCTCAGGCCCCCACGTCACCTATCCCACCACCGGCAAAATCGGCGCGGTGAACATGAATCCTTACGGCATTGCGCCCTTAACAGCCGTGATCCGTAACGGCGGCTACACCTTAACCGACGTCACTGTGCGCATCGTCCCCAAGCAGGGCGGCCAGGAAATCAAGTACAAGGTGAGCGACACCCAGGTGCGCACCCACGGCGGCATTCCGGTTTTCGGTCTTTATCCCGACTACCGCAACACCGTTGAAGTCTCCTACACGAAGTTCGCGAACGGCAAGAGCGAAAAGGTCACCAACGAGAAGTACCGCATCTACGCGGGCCCCGCAAACCTCCGCACGGCGGGCTACGCGGGCGTTGACTCGGCTTTCCCCAAGGCCGAAGTCAAAAAGATGGATCCGGCCTTTTCCGACCGCCTCTACCTTGTGAACAACATGATCGCGGCAACACCGGATTCCACCCGCGCGGTGTGGAACAACCCCATGGGCGGGGCTCTGGAATGGAACCGCTATCCCTTAAACGCGATCTATGACACCAAGGGCGAAATCCGCTGGTACATGGAGCCTTCTTCGATCTACAACAACAACGACATCTACCGTGCCGGCATCATGATGGGGTTCCGTCAGAATAAGGACGGCGCCTTTACCTGGGGCTACGGCCAGAGATACGTGAAGTACGACCTCATGGGCCGCGAGATCTTTAACCGCAGACTCCCTGACGGCTACAACGACTTCTCCCACGCTATGGACGCGATGCAAAACGGGCACTACCTCGTGCGTGTTGCATCCTCTGATCACGTCCGCGCTGACGGCAAGCACGTGCGCACGGTGCGCGACGTCATCATCGAAGTCGATCAGAACGGTAACGTCGTTGACGAATGGCGCCTCTTTGACATTCTCGATCCCTACCGCGACAACGTTCTCAAGGTCCTTGATCAGGGTGCGGTGTGTCTCAATATCGACGCAAGCCAGGCCGGCAAGACCTTGTCTGCCGAGCAGCTGGCCGAACAGGATAAGAGCGACAAGTTTGGCGACATCGTGGGGTCCGGTGCGGGCCGCAACTGGGTCCACGTCAATTCCGTTGACTACGACCCGACAGATGACTCCATCATCATTTCTTCGCGCCATCAGTCGGCGCTCATCAAGATCGGCCGCGACAAGAAGGTGAAGTGGATCATGGGGTCGCCGGAAGGCTGGAAGAAGACCTTTGCCGATAAGGTTCTTAAGCCCGTTGACAGCAAGGGTAACCCCATCAAGTGCGAAGGCAGCAAATGCGAAGGAGGCTTTGACTGGACGTGGACGCAGCACACCGGCTGGAGAGTGGACAGCAAGTCCGACAAGAATATCTTTACGCTCTCAGTCTTTGATAACGGCGACGCCCGCGGGATGGAACAGCCGCCGCTGCCGGATATGAAGTACAGCCGCGCCGTGATCTACAAGATCAACCAGAAGAAGATGACGGTTGAGCAGATCTAGCAGTACGGTGAAGAGCGCGGCCACGCCTGGTACAGCCCGGTGACGTCGCTTACCGAATACATGCCCGACAAGAACTCGGTCTTTGTGTATTCGGCCACCGCAGGTGCAAACTTTAACTTTAAGACAGGTGCCTTTGAGTCGGCTCCGAACCCCTACATCGATGAATTCAAGTGGGGTGCAAAAGAGCCGTCCGTCGAAATCCAGCTCAAAAACACCTCGGGCTATCAGGCCATGCCCGTGGATCTGAAAAAGGCTTTCTCGCAGTAATCCTGCGTCAATGACCTGACACCTGAAATCCCCTGCCGGTGAGCCCTGCAGGGGATTTTTCATGCCCGCCGCATGTAAAGAAGCGGATAGGGCCTCCCTTCTTCATCCGTGTCTGTGCGCTTATACGTTTTAAACCCCATGTGCTCGTAAAAGCCCACGGCCTCGTGGTTATCTTCGTTCACGGTGAGTTCGTTCACGCCGTACCGTACGTTTCAGCGACAAACCTCAAAAGCGCCCGTCCCAGGCCCTCACCCCGCAACTCAGGGAGCAAAAAGAGCATCTCCAGGCGCTCTCCCTCAACCCCGGCAAACCCGAGCACGCGGCCCCTGCGTTCTGCGACAACCAAATGCGCCACGGCCCGGAAAGCCTGCGGCACAAAGCCCCTGATTTCGGCGATGCCTTCGGGCATCAGGAAGGTATGAGTGGCTCTTACGGAAGCCTCCCAAGGGGCGGTGAGTTCAGCAATGAGTTTGTCCTTGCGTTCAGTGACTTCCCGGACTGTGATATCGGTCACGTGCATGGCTTATGATGTTTTGTGGCTGACGGATCCGGCAATGAGGGACCTCAGCCACTGCGCTGCCGGGTCCGTGTGCGTACGCCGGTTCCAGATGAGTTTGGGTTCAAAGTCGGCGTGCAGGACGTCAGGAACCGGCACCGCGGCCAGGGACCCTCCGGGCAAAACGGTGTCAGCAAGCATTTCGGAAGCCTTCAAAAGAAGGTCCGAATGCTTCACCATCTCAACGGCACTGAAAAAGTACGGAGTCCTGACGGCAACCGAGCGCTCACGCCAGGCTTCAGGCCCCATGGTCATCATGCGCCGGTAGAGCCACGTCGGCCGAAAGACAAGCTCCACAAAACGAAACTTCAGAATGTCTTCAAGGCTCGGGCCTTTGCCCGCTGCGCGGCAGGCCAACGCCAGGGGATGGTCTTTCCTCATCAAAAGAACCGAACGGCAGTGCTCGAGCGTGAGACTCATGCAGTCCGCGGGGATCTCATCCACCGGGGAAATCGCAAAATCAAGCTCTCCGTTTTGAAGGTCGGAAGCCCAGTTATTGGCAAATTCCACAATCTCAAGTTCTACGCCCGGCGCCAGCCGCGCCGTCTGTGCCGCGGCGGGCGCCACAAAGAAAACCCCGTGATCCACACAGGCAATCCGGAAACTCCGCTTGAGGCTTGCCGGATCAAAAACGGCGGGTTCCAGAAGCTTATCCATGTCAGAGAGCACAGCCTGTGCTTTTGCCGCGAGTTCCAGGGCCCGCGCGGTGGGCGTAAGGCCCCCGGCACAGCGGGTAAAGAGCGTGTCGCAGAAAAGATCTCTGAGTCTTGCGAGCGTTCTTGAAGCGGTTGCTGCGGGCATATCAAGCGACTGCGCCGCGCGCACGAGGTTTTGGGTTTCAACAAGGGCTTTCAGGAGCAAAAGCGCCTCGCGGTCAAGATTCTCTTTTTTCATGGAAGAAACGGGCCAATTCCGATTCTGATTGTTCGGACGCGGAAATTCACAATAGCAGAGTATCAGGGCGATATCTAACCTAACACTCAGGCATTCAGCCCACACACATCACCAAAGAAAGACTCATGAGGAGACAACCCATGTCCCGTACGTCCTTTTCCGTTAAAGCCGCTGCAGCGCTTGTTTCAGCTGCCTTTCTCGCACCCGCCGTTACGCTCGCGGGCGGGGGTTCGAGCGGCCCCACGGTGCACTACGTCACCCAGGGCCAGATCGGTGAACTGATCGGCAACCCCTACAAAATTGCGCCCTTGACAGCCGTCATTAAAAACGGCGGCTATGTTTTAAAGGACGCCACGGTGCGCATCGTTCCCAAAAAGGGCGGTCAGGAAATCAAGTATCACGTAAGCGACACGGCGCTTCGCACCCACGCCGGCATTCCCGTTTTCGGTCTGTATCCGGACTACGTGAACACCATCGAAGTCTCCTACACCATTGTTGACGGCAAGAAAACGAAGCGCGTTGAAAAAGAGGTCTACCGCACCTACGCTCCCGCGGTCTACACCGAAATCAACGGCTCTCAGGCGCAGCACAAAAATATGTTTGAGACCGAAGTAAAGAAGGTCGCGCCGGAATTCTCCGACCGCCTCTACTTCATCAATAACTTCCTTTCCACGGGCGGGAAACTCGCCCGTGTCGTCTGGAATAACCCGATGGGCGGCGCTCTCGAATGGAACTACTATCCGCAAAACGCCATCATTGACACCAAGGGCGAAGTCCGCTGGTACATGTACGTCGATCCCATTTACGACCCGGAAAATATCTACAAGGCGGGCATCATGATGGGCTTTCATCAGACCGCGGACGGGATGCTTACCTTCGGCTACGGCCAGCGCTACGCCAAGTACGACCTTCTCGGCCGCGAAGTCTTTAACCGCAGGCTTCCTGCGGGTTACGCGGACTTCTCGCACGCCATGGATCCCGCACAAAACGGCCACTACTTCCTGCGTGTTTCCTCAGCTGACTACCGGCGCCCCGACGGTAAGCGCGTGCACACCGTGCGCGACGTGATTCTGGAAGTCGACAAGGACGGTAACGCCGTCGATGAATTCCGTCTCTTTGAGATTCTCGATCCCTACCGCGACAACGTCATTAAGGCGATGGACCAGGGTGCCGTGTGCTTAAATATTGACGCCACGAAGGAAGGTAAGACGCTTTCCGCGGAAGAACTCGTTGCGATGGATAAGAACAACAACTTCGGCGATATCGCGGGTGTGGGTGCGGGCCGCAACTGGGCGCACGTCAATTCCGTTGACTACGACCCGAGCGACGACTCCATCATTATTTCTTCCCGCCATCAGTCAGCGCTTGTGAAGATCGGCCGCGACAAGAAGGTGAAGTGGATCGTGGCGTCCCATGAAGGCTGGAAGAAACCTTATCAGGATAAGCTTCTGACACCGGTTGACGCCAAGGGTAATCCCATTAAGTGCGAAGGCAGCAAATGCGAACAGGGCTTTGACTGGACGTGGACTCAGCACACCGGCTGGCGTATCGACGAGATGTCGGACAAGAACACCTTCTATCTCTCGGTGTTTGACAACGGTGACGCCCGCGGCATGGAGCAGCCGCCGCTTCCTGAAATGAAGTACAGCCGTGCCGTCATCTACAAGATCGATCAGAAGAAGATGACGATTCAGCAGGTCTGGGAATACGGCAAGGACCGCGGCTTTGAGTGGTACAGCCCGATTACCTCTGTGACGCAGTACGAAAAGGACAAGAACTCGGTCTTTGTGTACTCCGCGACCGCCGGTCTTAACTTCAAGAACTTCGCCACGGAGGCGCCTAACCCCATCATCAATGAATTCAAGTGGGGTGCTAAGGAACCTTCTGTTGAAATTCAGTTAAAGAGCACGATGGGTTACCGCGCGCTTCCGGTTGATGTGAAGAAGGCCTTTAACCAGTAAGAAACCCCCGGGGCTCTCAAGGGGCCCCGCCGTCACTTTCTCCTCTTTTTGCCCGCCGCGGTTTTTTAACCGCGGCGGGATTTTTTCGGCAAATACATCCGGATCGCAGATTGATCTTTTTTCTGCATCTTACACATTGATACCTTAAGGGTCCCGCATCACGGACGAACCCCCATCCAAGGCTTGATGAGACTGGGTTTGCGGCCGATCGGCTCAGCCAATATCCGCCATTGTCTCCGCTTTTTTTAAGTTTCATTTCAGTTTCCTCTGTTTTAATTTTTTCAAGAAAAGCAGTGCAGCTTCCTCCCCGCCGGAAGTTCCGGTACTGCGAAGACAAATGAGGAAAAACAATGAAAAACGCACTCAAGACACTCGCGCTCTGCTCGGCACTTGCGACCTCAACCGCAGCGCTTGCTGACGCTGATCAGACCAAGCTCTACGACCCGATGACGGCCAAGGAAAAGGTTGTGATCAACATTGACCTTCTCGGCAAAGACGGCAACACCGCCGTGGGCCGCGTGGTGGCTGTAAACACCCCCTTCGGTGTGGCGCTTTACCCGAATTTGAAAGGCCTCACCCCCGGCATGCACGGCTTTCACGTGCACCAGAATCCGGACTGCGGCATGACGGACGACGGTCTTGGGATGAAGGCGGGCGGCCACTGGGATCCGGAAAAGAAGGGCGTGCACTCCTTCCCGTGGGATAAGAACGGCCACAAGGGTGACCTTCCCGGTCTCTTTGTTGCCGCGGACGGCACGGCTGTGACGCCGGTTCTTGCCCCGAAACTCAAGAGCGTTAATGAATTGAAGGGCCACTCTCTCATGATTCATGTGGGCGGTGACAACTACCACGACCATCCCGCCAAGCTCGGCGGTGGCGGCGCCCGCATGGCCTGCGGCATCATCAAGTAACCGCTGCCTGTACCGGTCTTTGTGCCGGCAGTCAAAGAGCTCTGATTTTTTGTGAAGTCAGAGCTCTTTTTTCATGGAAGGACGATTTTCATCCGTGGTTAAAGAATGCCCGCGGCCGTCAGGCCCCACTTCACCGCCGTCCAGAAGAAAAACACGATGACGGCACTCATCCCGCAGTAGACGGCCATCCGGACCGGCAGAGAACTCACTTGGGCAACAAAGACAAGAAAATCCCGCACGTGAGAGACGGCGGCCAGCACGGAAAGGAGTCCTTTAATGAGCCACACCAACGGACGAAAAACCACTGAAAGCGCCGCGCAAAAGCCGCCTGCTACGCACTGAGCGTCTCTGCTGCTGTTGCTGTTTTTCTGAGCGGGTTCTGCCATCGCGTGTCCTTGCGGTATCTCTTTGCTGATTCTACGAAATCACAGCCGCCGCAACGCCCGGCATAACGCCGCGACACAACAGAAACAATTCGGGCAAACAGGTTTTATGTGCCCCGTGTGCCCGAACCGAGTGTATTTCAGAGTTTGATCAAGGAGAAATTGTCGGTCTGAACCTCCGGTTCGCCTGCACCTGACCGGTCACACCGCGCCGTTTGCCGAAGCAGCCGTTAAGACCGGCTTCAAAGGAGAATCCGTCCGCAGCGTTACCTGTGGTCCAGCCGAGAGAAACAATACCGGTGCTGCCTTCCATGTCGGAGCCCCGGAGAGCAAGGCTTCCCTGAGCGTCCGTTGCGGTGCTCTTGGCTTCAGCAGAAAGAATCTGTTCGAAGGTAAGACCCACATAGGGGCGGAAGGCGTCAGAAAGCGCGCATTCGGCAAAGCCACCGATCTGGATACGGTGGCTGTTTAAGCCGTCGTAGTCAAAGCGGGTGGCAGACGCCGTGCCCTGAGCCTGCTCGTAGTCTTCTTTGTCACGCGCGTCAAAGAAGTAGGACACAAAGGCGCGGGTTCTCACGTCAGCCATCTGCAAGTCGTAGCAGGTCCCGAGATGCGCACCCCAGTACATGCTCGTGCGGTGGCCGAGAGGGCAAAGCCCTCACTGAGCTCAGACTACAACCTACTTTTTAAGAACAAAATCGGCGAAAGCTCACTTGACACTCACCGCTCCGTCTCCACGTGTTCTTGCCTCTCGCGCGGCCAAAGCGCCAAATCTATGTCGAGCAGCCAAAGCCAGCGCATCAGCTGCTCAAGACTGATTGCCTGCGGGTGATGTTCAAGGTAGGAAACCCGAGGCTGCGTGATACCCAACCTGAAAGCAACATCTTTTTGAGTAATTCTCAGGTACTTTCTCCGCGCCCTCAAAAGCACGGACATCTGGTTCGGGAGGCGAACAATAACGGGCTGCGGCATACGGATAACCTCTTTCCGAAAACTCTGTTTATCACTATAACGAACATTTTGAAAATATTACTCATAGTAATATTTTGAATTCCGGCAGAAACGCAGACACTTTTGCCAAGATCAGGCGGCGGCAAAACCTTGGAACAAGGCACAATACGTTCCATTACAAACACAACCCAAAAAACAGAAATGTCCAAGATTCTGCTCATTAACGCCCACCCGAATCCCGCAAAGTCTGTCGCGAACAACGCCATCATCGCAGAAGTCACGCGGCGCCTCCCTGAGATCACTGAATTTCCCGCAGGAAGCCCGGGGCTTGAGCCCCGGGAGGAATGCGGGCTTTCGA